>Ga0214471_10005263_pt1 | contig 9990 bp, 7 predicted proteins | sample RVTome_5_FD_207665 | JGI IMG/M metagenome (GOLD analysis project Ga0214471, IMG submission 207665) | Soil microbial communities from uranium-contaminated site in the Upper Colorado River Basin, Wyoming, United States - RVT142D155 | ecosystem: Environmental > Terrestrial > Soil > Contaminated >... | reverse complement strand
GCCGTCAACGCATCCGAAATCAACGACCGGTGACACTTCCACGGCACCGATTCGGCGCACATGATCACGGCTCGGGCTGAATCTGCAGCTTCGATTAGCTCTGTAAGCGCCGCATCGAACTCGATCGTCTGCATGTAGTCCGCAAAGCCGCGAAATCCCTCGTCTCGCAATCCAAGGTTCACAGATTCCACTTCGGGTTTGCGTCGCCCGCCAAGCGTGGGCACGTGGCAGTACTCGATGCCTGCTTCTCCGAGCGATCGCGCCAGGCGATCGCGGTTGAACTGCGGGTGGCGCCGGGACTGCGGGTACATCCGGACGTCGAATAGCAGTCGGATGTCCGCTGAACGCAACGCGTCCAGCAATGCCTCAAACGGTACGTTGGAGTGGCCTACGGTCCAGATCCTCTGCTCGCTCACGCCGCGAGCTTACACGCGCTGAAGCTAGACTTCCCGTAACTCCTTCGCCCGGATCATGTAGCCGACCGCCATGAAGCACACCAGCGAACCCAGGATCAGCACCGCCGTTGGCGCGCTGGTGAAGTGCGCCAGTCCACCGCCGAGAAGACCGCCCAGCGGCATCATGCCCTGGCTCAGCATGTAAATGCCCATGACCCGCCCGCGCAGCTCGTCTGGGACGATGATCTGAAGGATCGTCTGGTTTGTCGTCAGGTAAACCATCTGGGCCGCGCCGGTCACCGCCAGGAACACCAGCCCCAGTTCGTATGACTTCGTCTGCGAGAACGCCACCAACGCGATCCCCAGTAAGAGGATCGCGGCCAACATAACCATGCCGCGCCGCTCCACGTTGCTCAGCGAGGCCAGCGTGAGGGTGCCGATCACGGCGCCGACGCCCACCGCTGAACCCATCACACCGAAGGCTCCGGCATCTCTCCCGTAGACGTCTGTTGCGAAGACGGGCATCAGCGCCATGTAGGGAAAGGCGAGAATTGTCGGCACGAATGCCAGCATCAGCTGCGTCCGCAACGTGCGATTCGAGAGGACGTAGCGGAGGCCCTCTTTCAGATTCTCTCCGACCGAAGCTGTCGCCGCCCGGGTCACAGATGGGACCACCATGGGTAGCACCATCATGAATACGCCTACGTACGCCAGAGTCTGCAGCCCAAAGTTCTCGGCCCGGCCGACGTTGGCCAGAATCAGTCCCGCCAGCGCCGGTCCCAGGATACGCGTAATGTTGAAGCCGGCCGATTGCAGCGCCAGCGCGTTCATCAGGTCGTGTTTCGGTACCAGGTTCGGCACGATTGACTGGCGTACCGGGTTGTTAAAGGCCCAGACGACTCCTGTCAGCAGCATGAAGGCGAACAGGTGCCACACCTGCAGCACGCCGGCGAGGATGATCGCCATCATCGCTGCGGAGGAGAAGAAGGCGAGGATCGCTGTGCTTTGTAGCAGCCACTTGCGGTTGACACGGTCTGCGGCAACGCCGCCTATGGGCGCCAGAAGTAGTAGGGGTAGCGCTCGGAATCCGTTGATCGAACCCAGCAAGAATTCGTTGCCGGTTAGCTCCCAGACCAGCCAACCCACCGTGATCTGCTGGAACCACTGACCGGCGCTGGTGAATAGCGTGCTGGTCCAGAGCAGGCGGAAATCGCGGTACTTCAGGGAACGGAAGGTTCCGCCGCCGAATCTCGATGCCGGGCGGTTTTCCGCTACCTCGATGGCATCGGAGTTGGGTTCACTAGCTGCGGCTTCAGTCAAGCATGTTTACCCGGAAACTTAACGCTTACGGAAGGGTACTGGCTGCCAGCATAGCAGAACCGTCTAAAAGGCGCGAAAAGTGGTCCTCGTGCGTGGGACACGTATTACTATGAATGCAGCTCCCATCAAGAAAAGGAGGAGCAGGAATGACGGTCGAGCCCCTGATTCTTGCGGTTGACGACGAGGCTGGTATTCTCCGTCTCATCCGCCTGGAACTCTCAGAGCAAGGCTTTCGCGTGGTCGTCGCCAGCGACGGCGAGGAAGCAGTTCGCACTTTCGAGCAGCAGCGCCCCGACGTGGTTGTACTCGACATAATGTTGCCAGACATGAGCGGTCTTGAAGTCATGCGCCGCCTCCGCGAGCGCTCCAATACGCCGATCATCCTGCTCACGGCTCGTGACCACGACGAAGATAAGGTCCGCGGCCTCGAGCTCGGCGCCGACGACTACGTTGTCAAGCCTTTCAACCCTCAGGAGCTGACGGCACGTGTCCGCGCCGTCATGCGCCGCGCCGTCCGTGAGTCCATTGGCGACAGCGTCGTCGTCGCTGGCGACGTCGAGATCGACCTCGACAAACGCCTCGTGACCAAGGCGGGGGAGGCCGTTTCGTTGACACGCACGGAGTGGATGCTGTTGCAGCACCTCGCCAGCAACGCGGGCCGGGTCATGCTTAACACAGAGCTCCTCAGCAAGGTGTGGGGCCCGGAATACATCGATGACCTGCAGTATCTGCGCGTCTGGATTTCCCGCCTGCGCAGCAAGCTCGAGACCGACCACGCTCAGCCCAGCGTCATCAAGACGCTGCAGGGTATTGGCTATCTCCTGGATGTGGAAGGCAGGCTGTCCGAGGAGCCGTCGGCCCAATCTTCCACCGCGGGATAGGCTTCTTCGGCTCATCTGACATCGTCTCTGCAGCCCGTCAGTAAGCCGGGATTGATCAAATCGCCCTCGGTTTGACTATTGCCCACAAGCGCTCTGCGCACTACTGTGCCCCTTGCGACATCTCGAATCGTGAGTAAACGGCACCGGCTGTGGCCGCGACACAACGCCGCGACAATCAACTTCGTTCGCTTGCCCAAAGACTCGAGAACCACCGCGGGGCACAATGTCGCAAAGTCCCGCACCTTGGCCCGCCCTACGCCCCATCGCCTCGGCGCGATTTTGAAAGGAGCGCTTCTAGATGACGACGACCTTCCAGAGCAGCCCGAAATTCCTCTGGACCAGCGAAAGCGTGACCGAAGGCCACCCCGACAAGGTCTGCGACCAGATCTCTGACGCAGTCCTCGACTGGAGCCTGAGCCAGACACCCATGGCCCGTGTCGCTTGCGAATCCAGCATCAAGTCCGACGAAAACGATGACTTCGTCTGGGTCTACGGCGAGGTCACTCCTCTGCCGCCGCCGGAAGTCGTCGACCAGCTTGTGCGCCAGGTCCTTACTGACATCGGCTACACAGACCGCTCCTACGGCACGAGCGCCGAGTCCGTGCAGGTCAACGTCCACCTTAGCGGCCAGTCCGCCGACATTGCGCTCGGCGTCGACAAGGCGCTCGAGGCCAAGGCCGGTTCGCTCGAAGACGACCTCGACACCGGCGCCGGGGATCAGGGCATGATGGTCGGTTTCGCCTGCGACGAGACACCGGAGTTCATGCCGGCAGCCATCGCTTACGCGCACCGCCTCACGCGCCGTCTCGCCGAAGTCCGCAAGAACGGCACCCTGCCCTGGCTGCGGCCCGACGGCAAGAGCCAGGTTACAGTCGAGTACCACAACGGCAAGCTCGCCCGCATCGATGCCGTCGTCATCTCCACACAGCACGCCCCCGAAGTTAGCCAGGAAGAGATCGCTGCTGAGGTCCGCAGGCATGTCATCGACCCGGTGATCCCGGCCTCGCTGATGGACGCGGACACAAAGTTCTACATCAACCCCACCGGGCGCTTCGTTATCGGAGGCCCCTTTGGCGACTCCGGCCTCACCGGCCGCAAGATCATCGTCGACACCTACGGCGGCTTTGCCCGTCACGGTGGCGGCGCCTTCAGCGGCAAGGACCCGACGAAGGTCGACCGTTCAGCCGCCTACGGCGCGCGCTGGGTCGCCAAGAACGTCGTCGCCGCCGGCCTCGCCAGCCAATGCGAGCTGCAGCTCGCCTACGCAATCGGCGTTGCGCGACCGATGAGCGTCACAGTCGAGTGCTTCGGCACGGAAAAGGTTTCGACGGATAAGATTGAAGCCGCCATCAACAAGGTCTTCGACCTGCGGCCCGCCGCGATCATCCGCGACCTTGACCTGCGCCGCCCGATCTACCGCCAGACGGCGTCCTACGGCCACTTCGGTCGCACGGACCTCGACGTCCCGTGGGAGCAGACGGACCGCGTCAACGAGTTGAAGGCAGCCATCGGCTGAAGCATAAGAGGAAGCCTCGGAGCAGTCCCGCTTGAGGCCCGTCTTTAGTGGGGTCTCGGGGCAACGCCCCGGCTTTAGTGATAAAATCAAAAGGCTGAGGAGCGCTGCGGTCCTCTTAGTGACGGATCAGGCTCAGCTACACAAAACGGCGCTCGCATCGGAACGGTGCGGGCGCCGTCTTTTTTGCCCGCCAAGCTCCGCCTGCGCGTCAGGCTGAAGTAGAGGAGTCATCCCCAATATGCCAGTAGCCAAAGAACATCGCGTTGCAGATATCGGCCTCGCCGGTTTCGGACGCAAAGAAATCTCGATCGCCGAAGTCGAAATGCCAGCTCTCATGGCTATCCGCGAGGAGTACGCCAAGACCCAGCCGCTGAAAGGCGCCCGCATCGCCGGTTCACTGCACATGACGATTCAGACCGCGGTGCTGATCGAGACGCTGACGGCGCTCGGCGCTGACGTGCGCTGGGCCTCGTGCAACATCTACTCCACTCAGGACCACGCCGCCGCCGCCATCGCCGAGTCCGGCACGCCTGTTTTCGCCTACAAAGGCGAGTCGATGGAGGAATACTGGGAGTTCACCCACCGCATCTTCGACTTCGACGGCAAGGGCCCCAACATGATCCTGGACGACGGCGGCGACGCCACGCTGCTCATGCACCTGGGCTCCGATGCCGAGAAGGACGCTTCTGTCCTCGACAACCCGAAGAGTGAGGAAGAAATCGCCCTCTTCGCCGCGATCAAGAAGCGCCTGGCCGAGCAGCCCGGCTGGTACTCCAGGATGGCGGCTGAAATCAAGGGCGTCAGCGAAGAGACCACCACCGGCGTGCACCGCCTCTACCAGATGGCCAACGAGGAGCGCCTGCTCTTCCCCGCCATTAACGTCAACGACTCCGTGACCAAGTCCAAATTCGACAACATCTACGGCATCCGTGAATCGCTCATGGATGGCATCAAGCGCGGCACCGACGTCATGATCGCCGGCAAGATCGCGCTGGTCGCTGGCTTCGGCGACGTCGGTAAGGGTTCGGCCCAGGCGATGCGGTCACTACAAGCCCAGGTCTGGGTGACGGAGATTGACCCCATCTGTGCCCTGCAGGCGGCGATGGACGGCTATCGGGTCGTCACCATGGAATACGCCGCGGACAAAGCCGATATCTTCGTCACGACGACTGGCAACTTCAACGTCATTCGCCACGAGCACATGGTGAAGATGAAGCACAACGCAATCGTCTGCAACATCGGTCACTTCGACAACGAGATCGACATCGCCAGCCTGAAGCAGTATGAGTGGGAGAACATCAAACCTCAGGTTGACCACGTCATCTTCCCGGACGGCAAGCGCATCATCCTGCTGTCCGAAGGCCGGCTAGTCAATCTCGGAAACGCCACGGGCCACCCGTCCTTCGTCATGAGCTCCTCCTTCGCCAACCAGGTTCTGGCGCAGATCGAGCTCTTCACCAAGACGGACCAGTACCCCACCGGCGTCTACGTGCTGCCCAAGGAGCTCGACGAAAAGGTCGCTCGTCTACAGCTCACCAGCCTCGACGTTGAACTCACCGAGCTGACGCCGGAGCAGGCAGCCTACATCGGCGTACCGCAGCAGGGTCCCTACAAGGCGGATCACTACCGCTACTAGGAGGAACGTACACACCAACTCTTGCTGAGGAGCGCTGCGGCCCTCCGTCGCGGAGGTGTCAGGCTCAGCTGAAACCGAACGGCGCTCGCATCGACACGGTGCGGGCGCCGTTTGCTTACCGCTACGCATCGTCGAGGAAGGAGCACCCCAGATGACCACACCTCGCGACGACGAAACCTCGCTTGAAGGCTTCATTCGTGCCATACCCAAGGTTGAGCTGCACGTCCACCTCGGCGGCACGATTCAGCCGGAGACCTTACTCATGCTTGCGAAGCGCAACAGCGTCGAATTGCCCGCCGATACCATCGAAGGCATTCGCGACTGGTACGGCTTCCGGGACTTCAATCACTTCATTGAGGTCTACATGACGGTCTCCCGCTGCCTCTGCACGGCTGATGATGTCGAGCTGATAACGCGCGAGTTCTTGCGTGGACAGGCAGAGCAGAACGTCCGCTACACGGAGATCACCTATGGCGGCTTCCGATTAGCAACCGAGCGTGGCGTCCCGTTCGGTGAGCAACTTGCAGCGATCAACCGGGCGAACGACTGGGCCAGAACCGAGCTCGGTGTTTCGCTGGGCATAATTGCCGAGATCGGCAGGCTGCTTGAGCCGGAGCAAGGTCTGCAGGTTGCAGGCTGGGCCGTTGAGGGCATGCAGCAGGGCGTGATCGCACTCGGGCTCGGCGGTGCCGAGGCCGACCATCCGCCAGCTAAGTTCCGCAAAGCCTTCGCCCGCGCCCGCGAGGCCGGATTGCCGGCGGTGCCGCACGCCGGTGAGGTCGTCGGCGCGGAAGGCATCTGGGATGCACTGCGAGAGACCAACCCCGCGCGTATCGAGCACGGTGTGCGCTGCCTCGAAGACCCAGCCCTCGTTTCTGAGCTACGCGACCGCCAGATACCACTCGATGTCTGTCCCGGCAGCAACGTGGCGCTCGGTGTCGTACCCAGCATCGAAGAGCACCCGCTACCGCGTCTCATCGAGGCGGGCCTGCATGTGACGCTGAACTCGGACGATCCGCCGATGTTCGACACCACGCTCACGGATGAGTACCTGACCTGCGCTCGGACCTTCGGCTGGGACGCCGATAGTGTCCAGCGCATCGCGATAGACGGCGCGCGGGCCTCCCTGCTCCCTCCTGTGCAGAAGGCGGCGCTGGTCAGCGAGTCCGAGACGTCGATCGCAGCATTGCGCGAACAGTTTGAGGTCTGATCTCGGGCGCATTTGATTCATGCGTGCCTCAAGTTCTCCAGCATGTTAAAACTGACGCGCACGAACAAATCAGGAGGGGGATTCAGATGGGATTCAAATATCGCGCCGACCATGTCGGCAGCTTCCTGCGCCCGCAGGAGGTCCTCGACGCACGCACCAACGGAGCGTCAGCAACCGACCTTCGAGCCCTTGAAGAGAAGCACATCCTGCGCTTCATCGACAAGCAGAAGGAGTTGGGTTTCAAGATCTTCACCGATGGAGAGGTGTCTCGCCGCACCTTCATGTCCGACTTCAACGAAGCAACATCCGGCTGGGACGAGGAGCAGGGCGTCAACCGCATGTGGGCCGGTGGTACCGGTTCGCACGCCAGCACCATGCGCGTCTCGGGCATCATTCAGGAGAAGATCGGCCAGACCAAGCGTCTCGCCAAGCATGAGGTCGACTTCATGAAGGCGCACAGTCCCGGCGACATCAAGATCACCTTGCCGACACCGAACCAGTTCCCGGCCATCGCCTGGAAGAAGGAGATCTCCGGCAAGGTCTACCCCACGTACTCCGACTTCCTCTGGGACTGCGTGCCCATCGTCCGTTCGGAGATTCAGGCGCTCTGTGATGAGGGCGTCAAGTACATCCAGATTGACGCGCCGCGCTACTCCTACTACATCGACCCGAAATGGCGCGACTACGTCAAGAATGAAATGGGCAAGGACCCCGAAGAGGCGCTGGACGAGGCCATCGCGGTCGATAATGCCATCCTGGAGGGCGCGAAGCGGGACGGCGTCGTCATCTGCATTCACCTCTGCCGCGGCAACAACCGCAGCGAGTGGTACGCCGAAGGCGGCTACGACCCCATCGCGGAAAAGCTGTTCAACCAGCTCAACGTCGATGCGTTCTCGCTGGAATACGAGAACGAGCGCTCCGGCAGCTTCGAACCGCTGCGCTTCGTCCCGCGCAACAAGGTGGTCATCCTTGGCCTCGTGAGCAGCAAGGTCGCGGCGCTCGAGTCGGAAGATGTACTCACGCAGCGCATCGAAGAGGCCAGCAAGTACCTCCCGCTGGACAACCTGGCGCTGGAACCGCAGTGCGGCTTCGCCTCCGTCATGGAAGGCAACCTGCTAACGGAAGACGAGCAGTGGGCCAAGCTAAAGCTGGTCGTAGACGTCGCGAAGAAGGTCTGGAAGGACGCTTAAGGCTCAGCGGTTTCAACAGCCTAAGGGAGGGGCGTTCAACGCCCCTCCCTTATGACTTCGTACCCTGTGCTACGGCGCGTTGTCCGGGACCTCGCCGCGCATCTGCCGCACGATCTCATCCACTGACCAGTCTTCCTCCATGATTAGACGTGAGGGTGTCGGACCTTTGCGGCTAACGATCATCTCGGCACGTGACCGCACTCGCCATTCCTCCTGCTCGGGGTGCGTGAGGATGTAGAAGTCGTTGTTCTTGATTGCGTCCAGGACTATCTCCGCGATTTCGGCCGGTTGCTTGCCGGCCGCGACGGCCGCTGTCATGCGCTCCCGATAGCGCTTGATGCGCATCTCCTGGATGCTCGACGGCGTGGACGAGTCTTCCTGAAGCTCCTCAGGCCGGTTGCGCCAGGTCGACGTGATATTTGTCGCGACGCCGCTGGGGCAGAGCACCGAGGCGTTGATCTTCGCGTCCACCATCTGCAGGTTCTGCGACAGCCACTCGGTCATCGCAACGACGGCGTGCTTCGTGACGCCGTAGATACCCCATCCCGGCCCCAGACCCGCAATCGACGCCGTGTTGACGATATGGCCTTCCTCGCCGTGCTCCAGCATCTTCGGCACGAAGACCCGGATGCCATGCACCACGCCCCAGAAGTTGACGCCCATCATGTAGTCCCAGGCCTTCTGCGTCTCTTCCCAGATCATGCCGCGTTCGCCGCCAACACCGGCGTTGTTGCAGACGACGTGTATCTTGCCGTACGCCTCGATTGCTCGCTGCGCCAGGCTCTCAACCGACTCCTGTTTCGACACGTCCGTGTGCACGCCGAGTACGTCGTACTCCTGGTGCTGCAGCTCGATCACAGCTGCCTCAAGCGCCGGCTCTTCGACGTCTGCCAGCACGACCTTCATGCCCTCGGCGGCAAAGCGCTCCGCGAACGCGCGCCCCATCCCGCTCGCCGCCCCGGTCACAACGGCCACTTTCCCCTCGAAATCCTGCATCGGTTGTCTCCCTCTCCTATATCCGGGGGCGGCACCCGCGACGGCCCGTTCGATGAAAGCGAACGCCTTCCGGCTCAATATCCCGCGCACAAAGTGCTGCACCAGCACTCTCTCCGAACGCCGCCGATTCTAGCGCACCGTCGTGGCCGGCGGGTACGAAACTGTAATGCCCTGCCCCCTGAATCGGCCTCGCAGTCCGTCGATAATCCCTTAAGGGAACACCATTACTTGGGGAGGAGTGGTATCCGTGCACCTCGTTTTGCCGCAAATTGACCAGAGAGACACGTACCACCGCCTCGCGACGCTTTACACGGTGGTGTTCGGCGCCGCCGCGGCTTCCTTCTACCTCACGCTGCTTCAAAGCGGCTCCGACTTCAACCTCGCCCTTTTCGCGGCGGTCGCGGCCGGGTTGCACTACGGCCTGCTACGCTTGGCCGGCGCGACTACCTTTGAGGCGGCGCCGCTCGATCTCAAGATGCGGCGATTCACGCCGGCCACCGTCCTCGCGGGTACGGACCTCATGACGCGCCTCGAGCAGCTTCGCCACGAGACTCGCAGCTCGCACGACGAAGTCGGCCTCATGCTGATCTCGCTGGCCACCAGCGAGAGCCGGGATGGCGCCCCTTCCGTCGAGATGGTCAAGTTGGTCCGCGGCGAGCTCTTCCGCGCTGCGGACTCACGTATCTTCCAGGTCGACGAGAGGACAATGGCCGTTGCCGAGGCTCAGGGCGACGTCGTACTCCACTTCGACAAGATTTCGGTTGAGCTGCAGCGCCAACTACGGGCCGCTCAACCGCGATTGGCCGCCTCTGCGCCGCGCGCTACGATCGGAGTCGCTGTCGCTAC
>Ga0214471_10005262_pt1 | contig 9990 bp, 10 predicted proteins | sample RVTome_5_FD_207665 | JGI IMG/M metagenome (GOLD analysis project Ga0214471, IMG submission 207665) | Soil microbial communities from uranium-contaminated site in the Upper Colorado River Basin, Wyoming, United States - RVT142D155 | ecosystem: Environmental > Terrestrial > Soil > Contaminated >... | reverse complement strand
GTCTGGTACCCCTCCCAGTGGCTCGGCTGGGGCTGGTGGCCGAAGCACGCGGACTTCGGGTCGCCGCTGGCCGGGCACATGCGCTTTATCGACCGGAGCAGCCGGCGCCTCGCGCGCACGCTCTTCCACGGCGCCATGCGGCATCAGATGCGCCTGGCCTACCGCCAGCAGCTGTTGGGCCGCCTCGTGGACATCGGCAGCGAACTCTTCGCCATGGCGGCCGCCTGCGCGCGCGCCCGCGCGCTGACGCAGCAGCATCCGGCGGATCGCTCGCCGGTCGAGCTGGCGGACGTCTTCTGCAGGCTGGCGCGGCGCCGGATCGGGCGCATCTGGCAATCCGCCGCCGCCAACGACGACCAGCGCGTCTACCGCCTGGCGCAGGACGTGCTGCAGGGACGAATGGCGTGGCTCGAAACGGGTATCCTTTGAGGCGCGTGAGGGAGGGTCGCCGGATGGCGCAGACGACGCAGGGAAAGCGGATTCTGCTGATCGACGATGATGAGTCGATCCGGAAACCGCTGCAGCGCAGGCTCGAGGCCTGGGGCTTTGAGGTAATCCCGGCCGCAACGGGAGAAGAGGGCCTGACGCTCGCCGAAGCGCAGCAGCCGGACCTCATTCTGCTTGACGTCGTGCTGCCCAAGATGAAGGGGCGGGAGGTCTGCGGCGCGCTCAAGAGCAACCCGAGCACGCGCCGCATCCCCGTGATCTTCCTGACCGCGCTGGGTCTGGCCGATCACATCAAGGCGGGCATGGACCTCGGAGCCGAGGATTATATCGTGAAGCCCATCGAGCCCGAGCAGCTGAGGATGCGGCTCGAGGTCTGCCTGCTGCGGCACGCGGACCGGCCGGACGCCTGACGCGGGGAGGAGCGATGCGCAAGACGCGGATCCTGCTGGTGGATGACGAAACGACGTTCACGAGGCTGCTCAAGCTGAATCTCGAGAAGCTGGATCGGTACGAGGTGCGGGTGGAGAATGCGGGCGCGCAGGCACAGGCCGCCGCGGTGGCATTCGAGCCGGACCTCGTCTTCATGGACGTCATGATGCCGGATGTGGACGGCGCGGAGGTGGCGTCCCGGATGCGGGCCGATCCGCGGCTGGCGCAGATCCCGATCATCTTTCTGACCGCGGTGATTTCCAAGGAGGAGGAGGGGCGCCAGGGCAAGACGGCCGGCGGCTATACGTTCGTCGCCAAGCCGGTGAGCATCGAGCGCATCGTGGAATGCATCGACACCCACGTCGGGGGCGGGCCCCGGCCGGCCGAGGGAGCGTGATGGAGCGCAAAACCATTTTAGTCATCGATGACGAGCAGGACTTCGCGAAGCTGCTCAAGCTGAATCTCGAGTCCGCGGGCGAATACCGCGTCCTGACGGCCGGAGGCGCCGAGGAAGGGCTCGCGGCCATCGAGCGCGAGCGGCCGGACCTGGTGCTGCTCGACATCATGATGCCCGGGCTCGGGGGGCTCGAAGCCCTCCCGAAGATCAAGGCGCTCTCGCCCGAGACCCCGGTGGCCATGGTGACCGCCGTGTGGAAGGAGGACGAGGCCAAGCGCGCGTTCCGGGCCGGCGCGTATGAGTACATCACGAAGCCGGTGGATCTCGAGCACCTTCGCCGGGCGCTCCTGGTCAAACTGTTCGCCTAACCCTCATGGGCGCAGCGCGGATCCTGCTGGTGGAGGACGACGCGGCCCTCGCCAGGATGATCAAGGTCAATATGGAGCGCGCCGGGGAGTTCGCCGTCGCTTCCGCGGCCACAGGCCGCGAGGCGCTTGAGCGCGCCGACGCGGAGGCCTTCGACCTGGCGATCGTGGACATTGGGCTTCCGGACATGAGCGGGACGGTTGTGCTGGAGCGGCTCAAGGCCTCGCATCCCGGGCTGCCGGTCGTGGTCTGCTCGGTGTTCTATGACCGTCAGGCGCTCATCGACCAGGAGGCGATGCGACGGGCGGATGGGCTGATCGGCAAGCCGTTCGAGCACGACCAGCTCATCGCGACCGTCAAGTCGGTGTTGGCGGGAGGGCGCAGGAAGCCGGGGGGCATCGGTCCGGGTTCCGGCGACGCGTCGCCCACCGGCTCGAGCGCGCCGCCAACGGATCGATGTCATGGCGGCGACGCTTCGCCCACCGGGGCGAGCGCGCCGTGACGACGCGGCGCGCGGAGCGGGCCGGCATGGAGTCGCAGACGGCCGACGGGACGATCCCCGCCATGTTCTACCGGCAGGCGGAGCGATTCGGCGAGCGCCCGATGATGCTCATCAAGGGCGGCGGCGCGTACCGGCCGTTGTCCTGGCGCGCGGTCCGTGACGACGTCGAATCGCTCGCGGGATGGCTGCTGCAGCGGGGCGTCGCTCCGGGCGACCGGGTGGCGATCTTCGTCGAGAACCGGCCGGAGTGGGGCATCGCGGATCTGGCCGCGCAGAGCGTCGGCGCGTGGGGCGTCCCGATCTACCCGACGCTCAAAGCGCATGACGTCGGCCTGATACTCGAGGACTGCCGGCCGGCCGCGGCGATTGCCTCGGGAGCCGATCGCCTGGCGACGCTCGTGTCCGCGGCCGCGCGGCTGGAGCGCCCGCCCGCGATGATTGCGCTGGACGCGCCCGGAGTCGATGACCGCGGGGTCCATGCGTGGCCGCAGGCGCTGGAGTCAGGACGCCGGGCGCTCGAGGCGGTGCGCCCTGAGCTCGAGCGGCGCCGCGCGGCGCTTCGCCCCGCCGATACCGCCACGCTGATCTACACCTCCGGGACCACCGGAATCCCCAAGGGCGTGATGCTCTCCCACCGGAATTTCCTTTCCAACGCGGCGGCGAGCGCGTCGGTCGTGCCCATCGGCCCGGAGGACGTGCACCTCTCGTTCCTTCCGCTTTCGCACGTCTTCGAGCGCATGGCCGGCTGGTATTTGATGATGTCCGTGGGCGCGCGCATCGCATTCGCCGAGTCCATGGACACGGTGCCTCAGAACATGGCCGAGGTGCGCCCGAGCGTCATGCTGGGCGTGCCCCGGTTTTTCGAAAAGCTCTACGCGCGCGTCCAGGAGCGCCTCGGCGCGATGCCGGCGCGCAAGCGGCGCCTGGTGGAGTGGGCGCTGGGCGTGGGGCGCAGGCACGCGGAGGCGCGGTTCGCCGGCCGCCGGCCGGGGCCGGGACTCGCGCTGGCGAGGGCGGCTGCGGACCGGCTGGTCTTCCGGACGTTCCGCCGCCGTCTCGGGGGGCGGCTGCGGTTTTTTGTCTCGGGAAGCGCGCCGCTGTCGCGCGAGATCGGGGAGTTCTTCTTTTGGATCGGCGTGACGATTCTCGAGGGCTACGGGCTCACGGAGACCTCGCCGGTGATCGCGGTCAACCGGCTGGAACGGCCCCGGTTCGGCACGGTCGGTCCGCCACTGCCGGGGGTCGAGGTGAGGATCGCCGAAGACGGGGAAATCCTCACCCGCGGCCCGCACGTGATGCAGGGCTATTACGGGCGCCCGGCCGACACCGCGGAGGTGATTCGCGACGGCTGGCTGCATACCGGGGACGTCGGCGAGCTGAATGCGGAAGGCGTGCTGCGGATCACGGACAGGAAAAAGGACCTCATCAAGACGGCGGGGGGGAAGTTCGTCGCGCCGCAGCGCCTTGAAAACCTGTTCGTGATGGACCCGTACGTGAGCCAGGCGTTCGTGTACGGGGACACGCGCCCGTTCTGCGTCGCGCTCATCGTGCCGCAGGCGGAGGCCCTGCGCGAGCATGCCCGCGCGCAGGGCCTGCCGGACGGCTCGCTCGCGGAGCTGGTGAGCCGGCCGGACATCCAGGCGTGGTACTGGGAGCGGGTCCAGGCGGCGCAGCGCGACCTCGCCGGGTTCGAGCAAGTGAAGAAGATCGCGCTGCTGGACGCGGAGTTTTCCCTGGATTCCGGCGAGCTCACGCCGACCCTCAAGACCAAGCGCCGCTGCGTCGCCGAGCGGTATCAGGTCCTCCTCGATTCGCTGTACGCGTAACATCATTGTCTGAAGCTGGACGCCGGAGGATGGAAGCTGGAATGCGCGGCGTGATGGGGACAAGAACGGCTGCGACGCGCGTGCCGGCGACCGGTTGTTCCAGCTTCCAGCTTCCAACCTCCAGCTTCCGACCCGGCCCAATTCCGCATTGTGCATGACGAATGTGAAGCAGGACGCCGGCATGTGGACCGATGAGCGGGGCGGCACGCTCGCGTATCGGCTCTGGCTTCCCAGCGATCCGGCGGCGCTGGTCGTCATCGTGCACGGCTATACCGAGCACACGGGGCGCTACCGGACTTTTGCGGAGGCCCTCGCTGCACGAGGAGTGGCGGTGGCGGCGCCGGACCTGCCGGGGCACGGACTCTCCTCGGGGCCCCGGGGGCACCTCGGAGCACTGCCGGAGTGCGTGCGGACGCTCGCGACGCTCGTGCGGGACGTCGTGCTGCCGGTCTGCGGACTCGAGCGCTACACCGTCTTCGGACACAGCTTCGGCGGGCTGCTGGCCATCGTGTGGGGCGCGCACCCTCCGGATGAGCTGGCGCGCCTCGCGCTCAACTCGCCGCTGGTCGAGACCGCCTTCCGGGTGCCGTGGTGGAAACATCTGGCCGGCGAGGTTGCGGCTCTGGCGGCGCCGCAGATGGTCCTGCCGATCGGATTGGACCCCCACGCGTTGTGCAGCCGGCCGGAGGTCGTGCGCGACTACCTGAGCGATCCGTTGGTGCACGGCTCGATGAGCGCGGGGACGTACCGGTCCATGCGGGACACCCAGCGCCGGATGTGGGCCTGGGCAGGGGAATTCCGCGTTCCCGTCCTGCTGACTTGCGCGGGGCAGGACCGCATCGTGTCCGCCGAGGCGGCCCGGCGGTGGCTCGCGCGCGTGCCGGCGCAGACGCGGACCGAAGTGTTCCCGGACTGCTACCACGAGCTGCACCACGAACCGGGCGCGTCGGACCGCCTCGCCGACCTCGTCTCAGCGTGGTGCACGTCATAGCGCATCAGCCATGATGCCCAATTCCCAATTCCGAATTCCGCATGTCGCACGGAGCCGGATCCGTGGAGTCGCCAACCTGGCGCCGGTGGTCGCGCTCGTGCTCGCGGCATCTGGGACTCCGGCGCGCAGCGAGGACTGGGAGGCGGTGACCGATGAGCTCGAGCGGGAACTGCGCCGGAGCGCCGGACGCGAAGACGTCCGGCGGCAGCTTGCGGTCGCCTACAACAATCTCGGGGTGGAGCGGGCCGACGCCTCACGTTGGGAGGAGGCGGAGCAGGCGTTCGAGCAGGCGATCGAACTCCTGCCCGAAGACCGGCAGTTCCAGCTCAACCTCTCGCAGGTTTCCCTCAGGCACGCGGCGGCCCTGCTGCACGAGATCGACCCGCGCCGGCGGACCCAAGGCGACGTCCGGCGGGTCCGGACGCTGATCGACCGCGCCGTGGAGCTCACGCCCGATCTCGCGGATGCCCACCTCTTCCTTGGCGATGTCGCGTACCGCGAGCAGCGGCTGGAGGACGCGGAGCGCGCCTGGTCCCGCGCGGCGGAGCTGGCGCCGGATCGGGAGGACATCCGCGCGCGCCTTGATCGTGTGGGGGGGGAGCTGCCGGTTGAGTCGGACTTCGACCGGCTCACCGGGGCGTACTTCGAGATCCGGTATGAAGAGGGGCTGCAGCGGGGCGTCGGATTCGACGTCAGGGAATCGCTGCTCGACGCGCGGCGGGAGGTCGGAGGGGATTTCCGCTACTGGCCGAAGCAGAAGATGATCGTGCTGGTGTACGACAGCGAGACGTTCCGGGCGATGCGGGCCGGAACACCGGAGTGGGTGGCGGCGCAATACGACGGCAAGATCCGTCTGCCGCTGCCCGGAGACTCGCTCGGCGTGAACGACGTCCGTCGGATCCTGTATCATGAGTACACGCATGCGCTGGTGCAGGACCTGGCCAGGGGCCGCTGTCCGGTTTGGCTCAACGAGGGGCTGGCGGAGCACCAGGCCGCGCGCGTGATGGAGCCGCCCCGCGCGCTGCTGGGGGCCGCGATGGCGCAGGAGCGGCTGATTCCCTGGGCGGAGCTGGAGCGCCGGCTGACCGGGGCGAGGACCGGGGAGGAGGCGGCCCTCGCGTACCAGCAGGCGCACAGCGTGGTGAGCTACCTCGCCGGACGGTTCGGGTTCTGGCGGATGCGCCGGCTGCTCGAACGGCTCGCGGACGGCGCGGATATCGAGGATGCGCTGCGGCAGGAGCTCCACAGCTCGCCTGAGCGTCTTGAGCGGGCCTGGCGAGCGTGGCTTCCTTCATTCCTGGGTTGAGCGTCGCAGGAGGAGCGGGTCGGAAGCTGGAAGCTGGAGGCTGGAAGCTGGAATACGCGATCGTGCATGCCGTCATTTCCAGCTTCCGACCGACGGACATACGGAGATGAAGCAGCACGAACTGGCCGACCTCTTCGAACAGACGGCGGATCTTCTGGAGTTCCGCGGGGAGAATCCGTTCCGCGTGCGCGCGTACCGCCGCGCGGCGCGCAGTCTGGAAGGGCTCGGCGGGGATCTGGCCGGCCTGGGCGAGGAGGAGATCCGAGCGATCCCCGGCATCGGAGCTGATCTCGCCGGGAAGATCGCGGAATTCACCTCGACCGGGAAGGTGAAGACGCTGGAGGCCCTGAGGCGGGGAGTGCCTCCCGGCGTGCTCGATCTCCTGGGGGTCCCCGGTCTCGGGCCGAAGACCGTGAAACTGCTGCATGAGAAGCTTCGAATCGACTCGCCCTCGAAGCTGGAGGAAGCGGCGCGGGCGGGCCGGCTTCGGGGCCTGCCGGGCATTCAGGCCAAGAAGGAGGCGCGCATCCTCAAAGGGCTGGAGATGGCCGGCCGCGCCGGGGAACGCATGCACCTGGGCCTGGCGCTTCCGATGGCGCTCGAGATGGTGCGGTTCCTCCAGGGCGTCAAGGCCGTCTCACGGGTCTCTTTCGCCGGAAGCCTGCGCCGCATGTGCGAGACCATCGGCGACGTGGATCTCTTGGCGGCGTCGCGCCGGCCCGGCCGGGTCATGGAGGCGTTTCTCGGCTCGGCGTTCGCGTCGCGCACCCTGGCGGCGGGGCCGACGAAGTCCTCGATCGTCACGAAGGCGGGCATCCAGGTCGATCTGCGCGTCGTGGCACCCGACAGCTTCGGGGCCGCGCTGCAGTATTTTACGGGCTCCAAGGAGCACAATGTCCGGTTGCGCGAGCGCGCCGCGCGGCAAGGGAAGAAGGTCAACGAGTACGGCGTGTTCGCGAGCGGCACGAACACGCGTCTCGCGGGCAGGGAGGAGGAAGACGTCTACAAGGCCCTGGGGCTGGCGTGGATCCCCCCCGAATTGCGCGAGGACCATGGAGAGATCGAGCTCGCCATGCGAAGGCGGCTGCCTGAGCTGGTGGAAGCCAAGGATGTCGCGGGCGATTTTCACGTGCACACGGCCTGGTCGGACGGCCGGGACAGTCTGGAGGCGATGGCCGAAGGCGGAAGGGCGCGGGGCTACGCGTACATGGCGATCTGCGACCATTCCCGATCGCTGACGGTGGCGCACGGGCTCTCCGTGGACCGGCTCAGATCACAGCGGAAGGACATCGACGCCTGGAACCGTCGCAAGCGCGGCCCGGTGCTGCTGCAGGGCGGGGAAGTGGACGTTCTGGCCGACGGCTCCATGGATTATCCCGACGACGTGCTGGCGGAGCTGGACGTCGTGATCGCCTCGATCCACACGGGCTTCACCCAGCCGCGGGAACGGCTGACCGAGCGGCTGATCCGGGCCGCGGAGCATCCGGCCGTCACGATCCTCGGGCATCCGACCGGGCGCCTGCTGGGCCAGCGCGACGCGTATGACGTGGACCTGGAGGCCGTGCTGCGCGCGGCGAAGCGGACCGGCACCGCGATCGAGATCAACGGCTCGCCGACCCGCCTGGATCTCTCCGACGGGTGGGCCAGGCGGGCCCGGGAGCTCGGCGTGACGCTGGTCCTTTCGACGGACAGCCACAGCGTGGATCAGCTGGGACACATCGACTTCGCGCTCGGCGTGGCGCGCCGCGCCGGCGTGCCGCCGTCGGGCCTGCTGAATTGCCGCCGGCTGAACGCACTCCGATCATGGATCGCGAAGAAGCGCCGGTAGAGCCGGACGGGGATGCCGGCGCGAGGCCCGATTCCGGGCCCGGCGAGATGCCGCCGGGTCCAGCCGCGCCAGTCGGCGGGGCCTCGCCGGATGAATGCCCGCCGGGCTACCGGTCCGGATTCGTGGGCATCGTCGGCCGGCCGAACGTGGGCAAGTCGACCATGCTCAATCACTTTCTGGGCGATAAGATCGCGATCACGTCCTTTCACCCCCAGACCACGCGCAGGCGGATCCTGGGGGTGCTGACGCGCCCCGACGCCCAGGTCCTGTTCTTGGACACGCCCGGGATGCATGAGCCGAAGCACGCGCTCGGCCGCGCGATGGTCGAGGCGACGAAGGCCGTGCTGGACGACGCCGACGTGCTGGTGCAGGTCATCGACGCGCGCGCGGGACTGCGCGAGGCGGACGAATGGGTCGCCGAGCACGTCGGCCGGGCGAAGAAACCGGCGCTCGCGGCGATCAATAAGGTGGACCTCGTGGCGAAGCCGACGATCCTGCCGCTCATCGACGCGTGCCGGCGCCTGGGCGTCTTCGAGGCGTACATTCCGGTGTCGGCGAAAACGGGGGTGCAGATGGGCTCGCTGCTGGGAGAAATCGTCGGGCGGCTGCCGGAGGGGCCGCGCTGGTACGAGCCGGCCCAGCGCACCGACGTGCCGCTGCGGGAGCTCATCGCGGAGCTCGTCCGGGAACAGGCCCTGGCGGTCACCAGGGAGGAAGTGCCCCATGCGGTCGCGGTCCTCATCGAGCAGATGGAGGAAGGCCCGAACGTGCTGGAGATCCGCGCGGCGATCCTCGTGGAGCGGCAGGGTCAGAAGGCGATCATGATCGGCCGGGAGGGCGCCAAACTGAAGGCAATCGGCGAAGCGGCACGGCGGGAAATCGAACGGCTGCTGGGTCGCCACATCTATCTCGGGCTCTGGGTGAAGGTGGAGGAGGGCTGGCGCAGCGACGCGCGGCTGCTCCGGGAACTCGGGTATCTCTCATGACACGGCCCGTCCGGACGCTCAGGCGGCAGGTGTTGTATCGGGGGCGGGTCATCCGCCTGATCCGGGAAACGATCGAGGTCCGCGGCCGGCGGATGATGCGGGAAACGGTCGAGCACCCGGGTGCGGTTCGGGCGCACCTCCTTGAGCTGCCGGCGGGCACCCTGGAGCCCGGCGAGCGCCCCGCGAGCTGCGCGCGGCGGGAACTCGAGGAGGAAACCGGCTGGCGCGCGAGTCGGCTCAGACGGCTGGGCGAGCACTACAGCGCGCCGGGATTCACGTCCGAGCGGATGATCGTCTATCTGGCCCAGCAGCTGCGTCCCGGCCGCGCTCCCCATCCGGATTCCGATGAAATGCTGGAGCCCGTGCGGCTGCCGTTGCGGCGGGCCCTGGCGGAGGTGCGGCGGGGCGCCATCCGGGACGGCAAGACCATCATCGGCCTGTTGCTGGCGGAGCACGCGCTTCGCAGGAAGACGAGCGGGAAACTGGAAGCTGGACGCTAGAGGCTGGATGGCCATCATTCCAGCTTCCAGCGTCCAGCCTCACGCCGGTGACGCGTCCTTCGAGTTGCTTCGAGCGCAGAACTCTGGTATCCTCGACGGAGAACAAGGAGTGACCGCATGGCGTCCAAGCTGATCGAACGGATCGAGTCGGATTATAAGACGTCGCTGAAGAGCGGCCAGCGCACGCGGGTGGATGCGCTGCGCCTGATGAAGGCGGGGATCCAGCATGCCGCCATCGACAAGCGCGGCGAGATGGAGGACGCGGACGTGATCCGCGTGCTCGCCTCTCAGGCCAAGCAGCGCCGGGAAACCATCGAATCGGCCAAACAGACCAACCGGGAGGACGTCCTGGCACAGGCCACGGAGGAGCTGGCGATTCTGAACGGCTACCTGCCGGAGCCGCCCTCGGAGG
>Ga0214471_10005260_pt1 | contig 9991 bp, 9 predicted proteins | sample RVTome_5_FD_207665 | JGI IMG/M metagenome (GOLD analysis project Ga0214471, IMG submission 207665) | Soil microbial communities from uranium-contaminated site in the Upper Colorado River Basin, Wyoming, United States - RVT142D155 | ecosystem: Environmental > Terrestrial > Soil > Contaminated >... | reverse complement strand
ACCGGCCGTATTTCGCCCGAAAGGCCGACTTCCCCGAAGAACAGTGTGCGGTCCGGGGCGGCCTTGCCCGCCAGCGCCGAAACCAGCGCTGCCGCCACGGCGAGGTCGGCGGCGGGCTCCGACACGCGCAAACCCCCGGCGACGCTCAGATAGACATCGCGGCCGGTCAGTTCAAGCCCACAGCGCGCGTCGAGCACCGCGATCACCATGGCCAGCCGGGCGGCGTCCCAGCCGACCACGGCGCGGCGTGGGGTGGCGAGCGGGGAAGGCGCGACCAGGGCCTGTATCTCCACCAGTACCGGGCGCGTGCCCTCCATGCCCGCAAAGACCGCCGACCCCGGGACCGGCTCCGAACCGGGCACGTCCGCTTCCGATCCCGCGGCGCCTCGGCCCAGGAACATGGCGGACGGATTGCGGACCTCCGCCAGGCCGGCATCGGACATCTCGAACACACCGATCTCGTCGGTGGGCCCAAATCGGTTCTTCACGGCACGCAATATCCTGAAGTGGTAGCCCCGCTCGCCCTCGAAATAGAGCACCGTGTCCACCATGTGTTCGAGCACCCGGGGGCCCGCGATCTGACCGTCCTTTGTGACGTGGCCGACCATCACGACGGCCACGGCCTTCCGCTTGGCGAGGGCGATCAGCGACTGCGCCGTGGCGCGCACCTGCGCGACGGTGCCGGGTGCCGATTCGAGCGTACCGACGTGCATGGTCTGGATCGAATCGATGACGACGAGGGCAGGGATCTCCGCCGGCGGAAGGGCTTCGACGGTAGCCACGATATCGGCTGCCGAGGTGGACGCCGCGAGGCGCACCGGCGCGTCGGCAAGCCCGATGCGCGCCGCGCGCATCCGCAACTGGTCCAATGCCTCCTCGCCCGAGACGTAGAGAGCGCACCCGCCCGCCTTCGACAGGGCGGCACATGCCTGCAGCAACAGGGTGGATTTCCCGATCCCCGGATCGCCGGCGATCAGCACCGCGGACGCCGGCACCAGACCCCCGCCGAGGACGCGATCGAGTTCGCCGATACCGATTGGCCGGTGTCCGGCGATCTTGCCCGTCCGCTTCAGTGTCTCGAGAACGAGCCCGCGGCCCTTTTCGGATCCTGCGACCGAGCCCGGCGCCGGGGCGGGTTCCTCGATGACCGCGTTCCAGGCACCGCAGGAATCGCAGCGTCCGCTCCACTTTGGATGCTCCGCTCCGCATTCCTGGCAGACGAATCGAGAGGGGCTTCGTGCCAAGCTACCGCTCCCGGCGTTGCGGACGCTGCCGCAAACCCTTCGGTGGCCCGGTCACCGCGACACCTGCATCCGGATGGGGCCCTCCGCGCGGCCGTGGATGAACTGATCCACGTACGGATTGTCCGTGCGATCGATCTCCGATACCGAACCCGACCAGATGATCCGGCCATCGTGCAACATGGCGATGCGATGGGCAATCTTTCGCGCACTGGCGAGGTCATGGGTGATCGAGAGGGTGGTGGCGCCGAGCTCGCGCACGCATTTGACGACAAGATCGTTGATCACATCGCCCATGATGGGATCGAGCCCGGTCGTGGGCTCATCGAAGAAGATGATCTCCGGCTCGGTCGCGATCGCGCGGGCCAGGGCGACCCGCTTCTGCATGCCGCCGGAGAGCTCCGCCGGGAAGAGATTACCCACTTCGGGGCCGAGCCCCACGGCGGCGAGCTTCTCCAGTGCGATCCCCTTCGCCTTGTCGCGTTCCATCCCCCGCGCCTGGATCAGGCCGAAGGCGACGTTTTCCCAGACCGGAAGGCTATCGAACAGTGCCGAACCCTGAAACAGCATGCCGAACTTGCGCATGAGCTGGTCGCGCTCGGCGCTGGGTAGTCCCACCGTCTCGATGCCATCGATCTCGATGGATCCGGCGTCGGGCCTCATGATGCCGAGGATGCATTTGAGCATCACCGACTTGCCTGTGCCCGATCCGCCGATCACGACGACCGACTCGCCGACGTTAACGTCGAGATCGACCCCGTCAAGGACCTGCTTGTGGCCGAAGGCCTTGCGCACGCCCCTGAGTCGTATCTTCGGGACGCTCTCGTTCATCGAGAGAAGAACAACTCCGTGATGATGTAGTTGAATACCAGGATGAGGATCAGCGCCGATACAACGGCGTTGATCGTGGCCGTGCCGACCCCCTGGGCGCCGCCGCGGGAGTGGTAGCCGTGATAGCAGCCCATGAGAGAGATCACGAAACCGAAACACGCGGCCTTGACCAGACCGGACACGACGTCCTTGACCTCGAGAAATTCAAAAGTGTTGGTGAGATAGTTCGCCGGGTTGAAACCTAGCTTGTTGACTCCGATGAGAAAACCGCCGAATACCCCGATGATGTCGGCCACCAGGACGAGAATAGGCATCATGGCAAGGCCGGCGACGAGTCGGGGCGCCACAAGATATTTGAACGGGTTCGTCGAAAGGGTGGTCAACGCATCGATCTGCTCCGTGACCTTCATGGTACCAATTTCCGCCGCCATCGAGGCGCCGATGCGGCCGGCGACCATCAGGCCCGCGAGAACGGGCCCCAACTCCCGTGTCATCGAAAGCACCACCACCGTTGCGACGGCGCCTTCGGCGGAGAATCGGGAGAACCCCGAATAGCTCTGCAGCGCGAGGACCATGCCGGTGAAGATGGCGGTGAGCCCCACCACGGGAAGCGAGTAGTAGCCGATATCGACCATTTGCCGCGCGACGAGCCGGTAATAGAAGGGTGGCGTCGCGCAGTGGCGGAGCGAGTGGGCGGTGAAAATGGAGAGTCGTCCGACGGTGGCCAGGAAGCCCAGGAAGACGCGACCCACGGGCGCGAGCACCCGGACCAGGAGGCTGTTGTTCTCTCCGGAGGCGGCGATGGTCATGACCCCGGTCCGCCCAGGTAGCGGCGGACATAGCGGTGGCCCAGCGCGGTGAGAATCTCATAGGCGATGGTGCCGGCCTCGTCGGCAAGGGCATCCACGGGATGGTCGGGACTGATCAGATCGACCAGTGCTCCCGGCCGCGCCAAGTGGGTGGGAACGTCGGTCACATCGACGGTGATCAGATCCATGGAAACGCGTCCCACCACCGGTATCCGGACCCCGCCCAGGACGGCGCTTGCATTGCCGGACAGCGAGCGAAGATAGCCGTCGGCATAGCCCACGCCGACGGTGGCGATCCGTCGGCCCCTCTCCGCACGGTGGGTCGCACCATAACCAACGGTCAAGGGGGTGTCAATTACGCGGGTCTGAAGGATTTTTCCTTGTAGCCGAATGACTTGCGCCATCGGATTCGGCACGCCCCGTTGCGGTGCGACGCCATAGAGCGCGGCGCCTGGACGGGCTAGATCGAAATGGAAATCGGGTCCCAGGAAGATACCGGAGGAATTGGCGAGGCTGTTCCGCGCGGTTGCAGCGGGCGCAAGCGCGGCAAGGGCATCGCGAAAGCGGGTGTGCTGCTCCCTGTTAAGGGGATGGTCGGTCTGCTCGGCACAGCTAAGATGACTCATGACGCCGGCAAGGTGGATCCCCTCGAATGCGTCGCGCCGGGCGGCGAGATCCGCCACGTCGGCCGGGGCAAGGCCGAGCCGGTTCATGCCGGTATCCACATGAATCATGGCAGGCAGCGGCTTTCCGTGCTTGCGTGCCTCCGCATTCCAGTCCGCGAGCTGTCCGGGGTGGTTGAGAACGGGAATCAGGCGGCTTGCCGCCAGCGCCGGCGCACTGGCACGGTCTGCTCCGTTGAAGACGTAGATGCGGGCCTCGGGCAGCAAGGTGCGCAGGGCGCTGCCCTCGTCCAGAAGTGCGACAAAATAGCTTCGGCATCCTGCCGTCCACAGCGCCGGCGCGACCCGTGCCACGCCGAGGCCGTAGGCGTCCGCCTTCACCACCGCCCCGCATTCCGTCCCGCTTTCGGCCAGCTTGGACGCAAGGCGCCGCCAATTTGCGGCGATGGCGTCGAGGTCGATGGTCAACAGGCCGCCGGCGCCTCCCAATGCGCCGGTTGCTTCGTCAGAAGGGGACATCCTGGTCGGGCAGATGGTCGTCGGCGATGAAATCCGAGAATCTCGTGAGTTCGCCCTGGAACACGAGCTTCAAGGTACCGGTCGGCCCATGGCGCTGCTTACCGATGATGATCTCCGCAAGGTTGTGGACCCGCTCCATCTGAGCCTTCCACTCATCGTGCTTGTCCGTGCCCTCCTCCGGCTGCTGGCGTTCCAGATAGTACTCCTCCCGGTAGATGAACATCACGACATCCGCGTCCTGCTCGATCGAGCCCGATTCGCGGAGATCCGCGAGCTGGGGACGCTTGTCCTCGCGCTGCTCGACGGCGCGGGATAATTGGCTGAGGGCCAGCACCGGGACGTCGAGTTCCTTGGCAAGCGCCTTGAGCCCGCGGGTGATCTCGGAGATTTCCTGCACGCGATTGTCGTTCGGCCGGCTTGCCACCGGGCGCAGCAGCTGGAGGTAGTCGACGACGATCAGCGACAGCGCGTGCTGCCGTTTGAGACGGCGTGCCCGAGTGCGGAGCTGAGCCACGGACAGGGCCGGCGTGTCGTCGATGAAGAAGGGTAGCCGCGCAAGCTCCTGATTGGCCTCCACCACCTTCTGGAAATCGGCGTCGGACAGCTCGCCCTTGCGGATGCGGTCGGAACTGACCCCCGAGGCTTCTGCAAGGATACGGGTAGCCAGCTGCTCGGCCGACATCTCGAGCGAGAAGAATCCGACCACGGCACCGTCGGCGACCGTCCTTTGGCCCGATTCATCGATCTCGTAGCGGCACAGGCGGGACGCGTTGTAGGCGATGTTGGTCGCAAGCGCGGTCTTGCCCATGGACGGACGGCCCGCCAGCACGACAAGGTCGGAAGCCTGGAGGCCGCCGAGCATCCTATCCATATCGGCGAAGCCCGTGGTCGTTCCGGTGAGTCGGCCTTCGCGCTTGTAGGCGGCCTCGGCCATCTCGATGGCGCGGGTCAATACCTCGGTGAACTCCCGGAATCCGCCCTCGTACTCGCCGGTGGTCGCGAGGTCGAACAAATGTTGCTCTGCCGCCTCGATTTGTTGGTTGGCCGTGGTTTCGACATCAGGGCTGATGGCGCCTTCCCGAATCTCCTCGCTCAGGGCAACAAGCCGTCGCCGCAGGTGCAGGTCGAAGACGGTACGCCCATAGTCCCGGGCGTTGATGACGGTCACCGCGGAAGCGGCCAGCCGCGCGAGGTACTTGGCGCCGCCGACATCGGCAAGGGCCTCGTCCCCCTCGAAGACGTTCTTGAGCGTCACGGGATTGGCGATCTGATGGCGCTCGATCAGCCTCGCCGCGGCCTCGAAGATGCGGCCGTGCACGGGATCGAAGAAGTGCTCCTTGCGCAGGAATTCCGATACCCTGTGGTAGGCTTCGTTGTTGATGAGGATGGCACCGAGGAGCGCCTGCTCCGCCTCGAAATTGTGGGGAATCTGCCGCCAGCCCTCGCCGGGCGGTTCGCCGTGAAGGTGTGTGACGTTGGGCCCCGAGGTGATATCAGCCATGGCCGTGCACGTTTACAGAGACTTGGCCGCTCGGCAAGCGGCATTCGCCACTTGGCGAATCCGCGCGCAAAAGCCTAACAGGAAAACGATCCACAGGCTAATAGTCGTGGGGAAATCCCGCGGGGCCGCCCCGTTGCGTTGAGGGCCGTGCTGCCCGGCGCCTGCTCAGGCGGCGCGGTCGGACCGCGCCCCGTGGGCACGCTCCCAATCGGAGATGTAGTCTCGGGTGAGTGGAACCGCCTCCTGGTCGCGCGCCAGCTGCATCTGGAACACCATGTGTCCCTGATTGCGGAAGGCGAGCTCGGCGCCAGCCAGGTAGAACTCCCACATGCGGTAGAATCGATCGTCGTAAAGCCCCTTGATCTGCTCGCGGTTCGCGGCAAAGCGTTCCCTCCACGCCCGCAGGGTTTCCGCATAGTGGAGCCGCAGAATCTCGATATCCGTGACGAACAGACCCTGCCGCTCGACCACAGAAAGCACCTCCGACAGCGCCGGCGAATAACCGCCCGGGAAGATGTACTTTCTCAGCCATGGATTGGTGATCCCGGGGCCGTCGGATCGGCCGATGGAATGCAGCAAGGCGATCCCGTCCGGCGCGAGCAGGTTGCGGACCTTGCGGAAGAATGCCGGGTAGTGGGGGGCACCCACGTGTTCGAACATGCCGACGGATACGATCCGGTCGTATTGGGCCTCCTCGAGCCGGTAGTCGCGAAGATGGAATTGCACCTTGCCGGACAGCCCTTCCTTGGCGGCGCGCTCGCGCGCGAGCTTGACCTGTTCCTCCGAGAGGCTGATACCGGTGACCCGGGCTCCGGTTTCAGCGGCAAGATACAGGGCGAGACCACCCCAGCCGCAACCGATGTCGAGCACCCGCAGCCCCGGCCGGTCAAGGAGCAGCTTGGCCGCGATGTGGCATTTCTTGTTGCGTTGAGCCGCCTCCAACGACTGGCCCGGGGTGTTGAAGTAGGCACAGGAATATTGCAGGTCGGAATCGAGGAACAGCGCGTAGAGCGTTCGCGAGAGATCGTAGTGATGCGCCGCATTCTGGCGCGCCCGGGAGACGGGATTGAACTGCTGAATCAGGCGACCGAAGTGGCCTATGGAATCGAAGGTCCGGTAGAACGGGAGCGCCTGTAGATTGGGTTCGTTGAGGGTGGTGATGAACAGGAAATCATACAAGCTGCCTTCCTCGACGCTCAGGGTCCCGTCCATATAGGCTTCGCCCAGATGGAGTGCGGGATTGATCACCAACTTGCGGTGGAGCACGGGATCGTGAAGGCGAATAGCGGCCTTGGGGGCGGTCCCGTCTCCGCACTCGTGGCGGTTGCCGTCGGCATCGATCAGTGCAAGGGAACCAGTACGAATGATCTTTTCGAATAGCTTCGCCAGCAGCATGCCATCCTCCCCTGAACAGTTGCCGCCCCGGCCCGTGGCCTCCTACCTCTCGGGGACATTCTCCGCCCGGGCTTCTGGCTCCGAGGCGGAATCCGGCCCAGCGGCGTCCTCGTGCTCGTCACCGGTAGCGACCGATGAGGCCGACATGGCCGCGCGGGTTTCATCGTCGGCGGCACGCTCGGCTTCCTGCATCTCGGCGATCAGGGAGCGCCCCTGAGCCTGGAGTTCGGCCTCCTCGACCGAGCGGGCAACGTTCACGGTTATCCCGACGGTGACCTCGGGATGCAGCGCGATGCGCACCTTGTGAAGCCCGATGGTCTTGATCGGCTCGTCGAGGCGCACTTGGGTGCGATCAATGGCCGCGCCCTGGTCGGCCATGGCCTGTGCGATGTCCCGCGGTCGTACGGAGCCGTAGAGCTGCCCGGAATCGCTGGCTTGGCGTACGAGGACGATGGACGCCCCGTCGATATTCGTCCCGGCACTCTCCGCAGTCTCACGGCGATCGGCGTTGGCAGCTTCGAGTTCAGCGCGCTTGGTTTCGAAGTAGGTCAGGTTATCCTTGGTCGCCCGCAATGCCTTCCTTTGAGGCAGGAGATAGTTCCGCGCGAATCCCGGCTTCACCTTGACCACGTCGCCCATCTTGCCGAGTTTCTCGATCCGCTCGAGGAGAATGACATCCATCGTTACGTTCCTTCGTCGTCAACTGCGGGGCCGGTTGTCCTCGGACGCAAACCCGGCCGGGAGTGGGGCCGTTCACGGCACGGCCAACAGGGGCATCCGTCACCCGAAGAGGACTGCCGGGTAAATCGTGGATAGAACCGATCCTCGACCTTTCCTCGGCGCCACAAGGGCTACCCCGCCGCGGGCTCGATCAACGAGCAGGGGACCAACCCCGTCGGGGCAAGGCTCACGGCAATAACCTAAAACCGGTTGAATTCTAACAGTGATCCCGTCATGGCAGCAACCACTCCAACGACCTTGTCCACCCGCAAACGGGGCGCTTTGAGGCATTCCAGATCCTTACATGGCTGCCATCCAGCCGGCAAGGAGAGCGAACCGTGACTACTTCACGGCGAACGGGATGAGGGCAAGGTGCCGCGCCCGTTTTATGGCCCTCGCAAGCTCGCGTTGCTTCTTGGTGGAAACGGCGGTGATCCGACTCGGCACGATCTTGCCGCGCTCGGAGATGAAGCGCTGGATGAGTCGAACGTCCTTGTAATCGATCTTGGGTGCGGTTGCCCCCGAAAACGGGCAGGTCTTCCGGCGGCGGAAGAACGGGCGACGCGACGCCGGGCTTCTCATTTGCCACCCCCGGCTTCCGAGGACCGTTCTTGACCGCGAGACTCGCTGTCATCGGATGGTGCGCGCGCCCGGCGTGGCCCGTCGTCCCGGGCGCGATCGTCGCGGCGGCCGCGCCCGCCGCGGCCTCCACGGTCATCGCGACTCTTGAGGATTGCCGAGGGACCCTCCTCGAGGGTGTCCACGCGCACGGTCAGATATCGCAGAACGTCGTCATGGAGGCGCATCTGGCGCTCCAGCTCGAAGATAGCGGCCGGCGGGGCATCGATATTGAGCAATGCGTAGTGGCCTTTCCGGTTCTTCTTGATCCGATAGGCCAGATTCCGCAGGCCCCAGTATTCCTTCTTGGCAACCTTACCGCCGGAATTGGTAATGACGTCCGCGAACGTCTCCGCAAGCGATTCCGCCTGCGAGCTTGAGATGTCCTGACGTGCAATGAACACGCTTTCGTAAAGCGCCATCAAGCAACACTCCTTTCGGCTGTTCCCGGGCTGGTGCCGGGCGCGACACCACGTGCCGACGGCCTTCCGGCCCTAGCCGGCCCGCGCTTGCGGCCGGCAAGGAATGTCAAGGGCGCGAAATATACACGAACCGCCCGGGAGCGCAAGGGCGACGGGCGCAATGCCCGCCTGACGGTCGGTGGCGCTTGACACCGAGGGGCGGGCCGCTATCACTCATGGCCCATATGGGGCGAGAAGGGAGCTCCTGACGCTGTGGGCGACGCATTCATTTTTCCGGGACAGGGGTCCCAGGCCGTGGGAATGGGGAAGAACCTGGCGGAGGCCTTCCCCGCCGCGCGCGAAGTGTTCGCGGAGGTCGACGATGCCCTCGGGCAGCACCTGACGCGCATCATGTTCGAGGGACCCGACGAAGAGCTCACCCTGACCGAGAATGCACAGCCGGCCCTGATGGCGGTGAGCATGGCGGTCGTCCGTGTCCTCGAGAAGGAAGGCGGCCGGGTGCTTTCGCGATCCGCGCGCTTTGTGGCGGGACATTCCCTCGGCGAGTATTCGGCGCTCGCCGCCGCCGGAGTGTTCGGGCTTGCGGACACCGCAAGACTGCTTCGGACCCGGGGGCGAGCCATGCAGGAGGCGGCGCCGGTGGGCGAGGGGGCCATGGCGGCGATCCTGGGCCTCGACCTCGATGCGGTTCTGGCCATTGCCCGGGCCGCGGCCGAGGCCGATGTCTGCGCAGCCGCCAACGATAACGCGCCGGGCCAGGTCGTCGTGAGCGGTCACCGGCGGGCGGTGGAGCGTGCCATCGCGATTGCGTCCACGCGGGGGGCCCGGCGTGCCATCCTTTTACCGGTTTCCGCGCCCTTCCATTGTGCGCTCATGGCGCCCGCCGCGGAGGTCATGGCTGAGGCGCTCGCGGCCATTCCGGTCGCGGCGCCGGCCGTCCCGGTGGTGTCCAACGTCCGTGCCGAGGCCGTGACGGCGCCTGCGGAGATCCTGGAACTCCTGGTCACGCAGGTAACGGGAATGGTGCGGTGGCGGGAATCGGTCCTCTGGATGAGGGACCGGGGGATCGAGCGTGTTGTCGAGATTGGCCCGGGCAAGGTACTTTCCGGACTGGCTCGGCGCATCGATCCGGACTTGCAGTCGATCTCCCTTGCCACGGTGGAGGACATCGATACGTTTCTTTAGCGTGGCGGCGGAAAGGAAAGTCATGTTCGACCTTGGCGGTAAGAGGGCACTCGTCACGGGCGCAAGCGGCGGAATCGGCGGCGCGATCGCCCGCGCCTTGCATGGCGCGGGAGCCGAGGTCGCTTTG
>Ga0214471_10005259_pt1 | contig 9994 bp, 5 predicted proteins | sample RVTome_5_FD_207665 | JGI IMG/M metagenome (GOLD analysis project Ga0214471, IMG submission 207665) | Soil microbial communities from uranium-contaminated site in the Upper Colorado River Basin, Wyoming, United States - RVT142D155 | ecosystem: Environmental > Terrestrial > Soil > Contaminated >... | reverse complement strand
TGCGACGACGCCCTCAGATCCCCCGGGTGCGCAACTTGTGAAGTGCGGCGTTGTTCTGCCGCTTGGCCGGAACGGAGAATGGGATGCAGGGATGGTGGAGTCGCCTGCCGTTTGGTATGACACAAATCGCAAAACGTATGGCATGGTGTACACCGGTTACGGCAACACTGATTCTACAAAACGTGGTTACAAGTACGTAGCACAGCCACAAATAGGCCTCGCGTGGAGTAACGATCTTCTGCATTGGAAAAAAGATTCCCGAGGTCCAATTTTCTCCGGGAGCGGAGTCGCCGGATCGTCGGATGCAGAAGGGGCAACGGGACCGTTTATATGGTTCGAGAGCGGAACGTACTATCTGTTCTATTTCGGCGTCACTGCGAGTGGGTATGAAAAGGGGACGAAGACGATGAACCTCGCCACCTCCACCGACCTTACCAATTGGAAACGGTATGAAGGAAATCCAATCATTGCTCCCGCGGGAGATGGTTGGCGACGGGATGCAATCTGGCACCCGAATGTTGTGAAGGACGGGGATACATACTATCTGTTTTTCAATGCTTCCGGTATTGTGAATGGGCTTGCGGAGGAATTCATCGGCTATGCGATGTCAACAGATCTCCTTCATTGGAATGTTGATGACGTCAACTCGCCATTGATTGTGGGAAGTGCCAAACCCGGGACTTGGGATGCGTCAGGTCGGGCGGGAGATCCCAGTGTGTACAAAGTAGGAAATCTGTGGTATATGGCCTGGTATAGTTGGGACAAAAAGAACTCCGCGGACGGGCTGGCATGGACAACGGAAGAACAGTTTCCGCTTGGTTGGCGTGTCTATGAAGGCAATCCCATCCTTCGAATTGGTGAGCCGGGCTCTTACGATGCTCTACATGCGGGGAAGCCATTCATTTTCAGAGTACACGAGAAGCACTATCACTTTTATACCGCGGTCGCCCTTGATCAAACGCGTCAGATTGCGGTTGCGATCTGGCCCGGGCTATGCAAGTAAAGGAAGAACTAAATCGGCCCAGAAACCGATTCGTCGTAAGTGCCGTCAGATTGAAGCACACAGCGATATGAAAACGCCAATATGAATTGAATATTGGGAACACAAGGAGAAAACATTCATGCCATTAAAAGTGAAGTCGGCAACGGAAACACAACTCGATTTATTGTCGTTCGGGGAATGTATGATTCGTCTCAGTCCACCCGGACATCAGAGAATCGAGCTGACCCCATATTTCGAAGCATACGCTGGAGGCGGGGAATACAACGTAGCATACGCACTGGCTCGCTACGGCATGCGTGCGGGATGGGTGTCGCGCCTTGTTGATAATCCCCTCGGGCACTTCATCAGGAACCATGCGTGTGCAAGCGGTATGGATATCAGCGAGGTTGTTTGGGTTCCATACGATGGCTCGGGACGTGCAGACCGCATCGGTCTGAATTTCACGGAGGTCGGCATGGGTGTCCGCGCAAGTGTGACATTGTACGATCGCGGGAATTCGGCACAAGCGCATATGAAACCCGGTGACGTGGATTGGAAAAAGATTTTCCTGCAACGAGGCGTGCGATGGTTTCATACGGGTGGCATACTCTCCGCTTTAAGTGATAGTTGTGCGGAGGTTGCTCTCGAGTCGATGAAGGCCGCGCATGATGCAGGAACCACTGTCAGTTATGACTTAAACTTCAGGAGCAAGCTGTGGTCGAGCAAGAAGGCGATTGAAACAACAAAGAGGCTTGCCCCTTATATTGATGTGTTGATCGGGAATGAGGAAGACTTCCAGAAAGTGCTCGGGTTCGAGGTTGAGGGAGCGGATGAGGACCTCAAGAGTCTTCCCATTGATGGATATAAGAAGATGGTAGAAAAGGTCGTCAAGGCTTATCCCCATATTAAGGCAGTTGGAACAACACTTCGTGAAGTGGTAAGCGGATTGGTCAACAACTGGTCGGCGATCATGTATTATGACGGCGTGTTTTATGAATCGCGAAAGTATATGAATCTCGAGATAGAAGATCGCGTTGGTGGTGGCGACGGGTTCTGTAGCGGGTTTATTTACGGACTACTCCACGACAGGACACCCCAAGAGTGCGTAGAACTTGGGGCAGCGCACGGTGCCCTACTCCAGACGACGCGCGGTGACACGAGCATGGTGACCATTGAGGAGACAATGCATGTCATGAAGGGCGGCAGTGCAAGGATCAAACGATAAAGGAACGAGGTATCAATGCACGCAACACTGAGCAAGATACGAACACTGGGCGTCGTCCCGGTGGTAGTCATTGACAATGCTGACGATGCTGAACCATTGGCTCAGGCACTGAGTGATGGCGGACTTCCGTGTGCGGAAATTACGTTTCGGACTGCTGCTGCTAAAGAGGCGATGCTACGCATTGCAAAGAAAATGCCTTCAATGCTTGTGGGTGCAGGCACTGTGCTCAATGTGGAGCAAGCGAAGACAGCAATGGATTGCGGTGCGTTGTTTATCGTGTCGCCTGGGCTGAATCGAAGCGTCGTCGAATATTGCATGGCCAACAGCATTCCCGTTGTGCCCGGTGTTGTGACGCCAACCGAAATCGGATTGGCAATTGACCTGAGCCTTGAGGTGGTGAAGTTCTTCCCAGCCGAACCAAGTGGAGGTGTGGAATACTTGAAGGCCCTTGCGGCTCCCTTCACCGGGATGAAGTTTATTCCAACCGGCGGCATCAACAAAAATCATCTACTGGAATATCTGAGCCTTCCATATGTTGTTGCGTGCGGTGGAAGCTGGATGGTGAAGTCAGACTTGATTAGAGGGGGACGGTTTGCCGACATTAGAAAATTGTCTTTCGAAGCGATGGAGGCTGTTCGAAGCATTGAGCGGCATTGATGTCATGACACGAGCTTGACCTGCTGTCAGAAAACGAAAAAGTCCTCAGTTTCGACAACCATGTCTCATTCCCTGGGGGATCCGATATAAACTGTGTAGCGCAGAGATTTGTTGGATTCTATAACCTTTTTTCAAAATTCTGTAACTGCATTCGATAGTGTATTGCTTATTTTGAATTCGGAATTAAGGAAAGGTTCTTCAACATTGTCTAGGCGAAGCCCGGTCATCTTTGAATCTTCATCTTACAAGGAACTGATTCTGCTATCAAGACGTTCTCACGGATGCGAATTGTGAATACCCAATTTGCCGGTTTTTAAGAATAAAAGAATGGACCCGTTGATTTCGCGCTGGTTTTAACCGTTTCAGGTGGCATGATTGTTGACCGCTACATTAGCGAACATAAAAGAAACACATTGACTTTGCCTGGCCACGAAGCTAAATTTCGCAGGCCCAACTAAGGAACAATGCAAATCTTCACAAGACATATCGTTCCATTCGGTCGACTTGTAACGTTCTTGTTCTTTCTTTCAAGTTCAGGATTTACGGCAATTATCCATGTCTGTGCCATGCAGGCAACCGAATGCTGTGACACCTCGGGCGCAAGCGACCACGACGTGTGCCCCGGTGAACCACTGGCACAACCGACCCCAGGCGTTTCCATCAAAAACCTTGACGAGTGTCATGTCAACTCGGTTGTTGGCGGGTTAGTCGCGATTCAGGCGTTGCTCGAGAAAAACGGCAAGGCACAGAATGTAGCAATCCTCGCTGTGCTTCCCTCTACATTTGTCTCCCTTGCACCTGACGCCAACACATCTTCGTTCAACTACTCCTATTCAGAAAGAGTCTCTCCACGTTCAGTGGAGAAGTACGTCCTCAACGAAACTTTCCTGATCTAAACACACCACTTCTAGCCTTGGCGTGCAAACGTCGTGGGTGCCTGCCCGGTATTTGGCGGGAACTTTCACCTACACGCGACTGCACTCAAAGGCTATTGTGCTATTCTCTCGTTGCTCATGATGGGTATTTTGAAGGAAGAATAGCCGAGACTCATCGTTCCCAAGAATTTTTCATCAACCGATTCAAAAGGAGTGTCAGCTCATGCTGAAACATACAGTTCATATCCTGATGTCGATCTCTATTGTTGTCTCCGCTTTCGCTCAGGACAGCCTAGGTAACCGTGTAGATTTGGGCTCCGATACTCAAGTTGGCAATGTCCTCAAGCTCGACGAACTCATTGCAGAAGCCCTTCAAAACAACCCCCAGCTCCGCGCAGCCCGGCACCAAACGAGCGCCGCGCAAACACGGGTCGACCAGGTAATCTCGTGGGACGCCCCGCAACTCGGCGTCGAGTTTTATCAGACACCCATCCAGTCGTTTCCCAATCCGATTAAGAATGGGATGGAGACGGACTACTTTCTTCAGCAGATGTTCCCATTTCCTGGAAAGCTTTCCAATATGGGCAAAGCTGCGGAGTACAACGCGAGCATGCTGGACCAGGGATACAAAGCGCTGGAGCGCAAGCTCATCCGTGAGTTGAAGTCTGCCTATTACGAGCTTTACCTCGTTCAACGCAAGATCGAAATCAACGCCGAGAACCAGGACTTGATGCGGCGGTTCGTCGACATTGCGTCGAAGCAATACGAGGTCGGCATGGGCAAACAGCCAGATATTCTACGGGCGCAGACAGAGCTCTCCACGCTCATCACCGAAGGGCTTAATCTTCAAAAAGAGAAAAGGGTTGTCGAGTCAATGATCAACACGATTCTGAGTCGACCGGCGAATGCGCCGCTCGGCTATGTGCCGGAGATCGAAGCGAATATCCCGCCGTGGACTTTCGAACAGCTTAGACCTCTTGCCCTCGAGAGCCGCCCAGAAGTGCGTGCGATGAGCCTCGGCATCGAAATGAACAAAGCGGAACTCTCAGCCTCCAAGCGAGAATATTTCCCGGACTTGATGGTACGTGTCATGTACAAAGACATGGCTATGACCAAAAATGATTATTGGTCAACGATGCTTGGCATCAGCATTCCCATTGCACCCTGGACAAGTAGTAAGGTGGTTTCGAAAGTAGATGAGAATGAACTGAACGTGAAGAAGGCCGAAGAAGAGTACAGCAACATGAAGAACATGACGCTGTTCGAGGTGCAAGATGCCTTAGTGAAAGTGCAAACCAACAAGAACATTGTGCTGCTCTACAAGAACACAACGATTCCCCAGGCCGAGCAGACACTCCAATCCACGATTGCGGCATACCAAACGGGCAAGACGGAGTTTCTGATGCTCATCGACGCCTATCGCATGCTGTTGATGACAAGGCTGGATTACTACATGGCGGTGATGAACTACATGGCGAGCCAGGCACAACTTGAGCAAGCGGTCGGATTGGAAATTGCTGAGATTACACGAATAGTTCAATAACAGGTCTACGACCTCATAGAGGAGCAAGGAGTCATGAAGAAAACCATTGTCACAGTAATTCTCAGCATCGTCATGGGTTTGGGCGCAGGCTGGTTCATCTTCCGGCCGACAAGCAACGGAGGCAACAGGGAAGAGCGTAAGATTCTCTTTTATCGTGATCCGATGAATCCACAAAACACATCCCCGACACCCAAGAAAGCTCCGGACGGTATGGACTTCGTTCCTGTCTACGCAGAAGAATCGGGCGGAGCTGGTGAAAAGAAAATCGCGTACTACAAAGATCCGATGCACCCATGGTTTACCTCCGATAAGCCAGGCAAGGCGCCGGATTGCGGGATGGATCTGGTGCCTGTCTATGAAGGCGAAAGCAACGCCAAGGGCATCAAGATTGATCCGGTGACGGTGCAGAACATCGGCGTGAAGGTCGAGGATGTCAAAGTCCGAAAGCTCAATAAAATTATCCGCGCTGTTGGCAAAGTGCAGACCGACGAAACAAAAGTCTATTCCGTCAACACAAAAATTATGGGATGGGTGGACAAGTTGTACGTGGACTACACAGGAAAAATCGTCCGCAAAGACGAGCCGCTTCTCGAACTGTATAGTCCGGAACTCGTGAGCACACAGGAAGAGTACCTGCAGGCAATCCGCTATCAGAAGAAGCTTGGGGAGAGCAGTATTGCCGAAGCACGGCAGGGTGCCGATGACCTGGTCGAAAGTGCAAAGCGACGTCTACTCTATTGGGATATCCCTGCATCAGAGATTCGAGCGCTTGAGCGAAGAGATACCCCGAAGAAAACAATGATGTTCTACTCCCCTGTCAACGGTTACGTGATGGATAAGATGGTCTTCAAAGGGCAGAGCGTTATGGCTGGCATGGAGCTGTACAAGATCGCGGATTTATCAACCGTGTGGATCATTGCTGACATATACCAATACGAGCTGCCGTGGGTGAAGGTTGGGCAAAAGGCTGATATCGAGCTTTCCTATATGCCCGGAAAGAAGTTCCGGGGAACGATCACGTATGTCTATCCGATGCTGAGCATGGAGACAAGAACTGCGAAAGTGCGCGTTGAAGTGCGCAATACTCCCGCTCTCGAATTCAAGCCCGAGATGTTCGCTACAGTACAGATCGCATCACCGGTTGCACTGAACGCCGTTGCCGTTCCAGAGCAGGCGATCATACATTCGGGTGAGCGCAACATCGCCGTCATTGCCTTGGGTGGCGGGTACTTCGACCCTCGTGAAGTGAAACTCGGTGTAACAGCGGAGGGATATGTTCAGATTCTTGATGGAGTCAAAGAAGGCGAAAAGATTGTTGTCTCATCTCAATTCCTGATTGACTCGGAGAGCAACCTCAAGGCTGCCATAAGCCAGATGACAGGTCATGCCGGGATGCCTGCCCGCCTTGATGGAGCTACCGAGGCAGGCGGGGATATGTCGAAGCCCATGGAGGAAGAGAAGCCCTCCTCTGACGAACACAAAGGTCATGATATGAAGAATATACCCGATCAAGGACATGACATGAAGGACATTCCTGAGGAAAAGAAGCGGGATGAGGCCGGCAGCCATGACATGAAAAACATGTCGAAGAAGAAAAGTGGAAAGGCAGAACAGCAAAAGGTTGTGGACCCGGTGTGCGGGATGGAGATTGAGCCGAATGAAGAAGTGTCCTTCACCTACAACAGTGTGAAGTACTATTTCTGCAGCGTTGAGGACATGGAAAAGTTCAAGAAGAATCCTGAAAAGTACGAGAGCCCTGAACAGCAACACTGAACGAATGTAAGACGGGATGGTAGTCCGTCCTCGCGGTCGGGGCGTCGATCCGACCTGTGAATCCAAAGGAAAAGGTTAGAACATGCTACAGAAAATTATAGAGTGGTCAGTCAACAACAAGTTCATGGTGATCCTCGCCGTGCTCTTTCTCATCGGTTGGGGTGTGTATTCGATGTTGAGTATCCCGATAGACGCCATCCCGGACTTGAGCGACGTGCAAGTTATCATCTACACAGAATATCCAGGACAGTCGCCTCGCATTGTAGAAGACCAAGTAACGTACCCCCTTACAACAGCAATGGTGGCTGTATCGGGCTCCAAAGTCGTCCGTGGGTATTCGTTCTTCGGGTATTCACTGGTCTATGTCATCTTTGAAGATGGCACTGACCTGTATTGGGCGCGCAGCCGAGTGCTCGAATATCTCAACTACGCGCAAAAGCGTTTGCCACCAAATGTTGTTCCGGCACTCGGTCCGGATGCGACCGGCGTTGGATGGGTGTTCGAATACACACTCACCTCTGACAAGCGATCACTTCAGGAACTGCGCTCTATTCAGGATTGGTACCTGAAGTTTGAATTGACTGCGGTTGAAGGCGTTGCCGAAGTTGCAAGCCTCGGAGGTTTTGTCAAGCAGTATCAGGTAACAGTCGATCCAACAAAACTTCTCGCCTACAACATCCCCCTCAACATGGTAGAGATGGCAATCAAGAACTCCAACAACGACGTTGGCGGCGAGGTCGTCGAGATGGGCGAGATGGAGTTCATGGTACGGGGGCTTGGCTACATCACATCGGTAGAGGATCTCAAAGACATTCCGCTGATGGTCGATAAGAAAAGCGGTACTCCCGTCTATGTCAGAGATATAGCCGACGTGAACATCGGGCCGCTGATGAGGCGAGGCCTGGCTGAAAGCAACGGGGAAGGTGAAGTGGTTGGTGGAATTATCGTGATGCGTTACGGACAGAACGCGTTACAGGTCATTGAAGGCGTCAAGAAGAAGCTGGTGGTCCTGAAGCAAGGTCTGCCGGAAGATGTGAAAATCCAAATGGCGTATGACCGATCCGGACTGATTGAACGGGCAATCGACACGCTCAAGGAAAAGCTGACGGAAGAAATCATCATCGTTGCCATCGTGTGCTTTCTGTTCTTGCTCCACGCGCGCAGTGCGTTTGTCGCAATCTTTACTCTTCCCACAGCGATTCTCATCTCGTTCATTGTCATGAAGGCGCAGGGAATCAATGCAAACATCATGTCCCTAAGTGGTATCGCCATTGCCATTGGTGCAATGGTGGACGCTGCCATCATTATGATCGAGAACGCCCATAAGCATATTGAACACGAATCCCTCAAACCTCCTGAACAACGACGAGACCACTGGCAGGTCATCCTCGACGCTTCGAAAGAGGTCGGCCCGGCGTTGTTCTATTCGCTGCTCGTCATTACGGTGTCGTTCATCCCGGTGTTCACGCTTGAGGGACAAGAGGGACGATTGTTCAAGCCGCTCGCATTCACCAAAACATATTCGATGGCAGCAGCGGCAATTCTCTCGATAACAATCGTTCCGATTTTGATGGGCTACTGGATTCGCGGGAAAATTCTCCCCGAAGAACGAAATCCCATCAACCGCTTCCTCATCCGCATCTATACGCCTGTAGTCAACTTCGTATTGAAGCACAACAAGTGGGTGCTTATCACAGCGTTAGCACTTCTTGTGGTCACCATCTTCCCATTCAAAAAGATCGGCTCTGAATTCATGCCGCCGTTGTACGAAGGTGATTTGCTCTACATGCCTACCACGCTACCCGGCATGTCAATAACGAAAGCCCGCGAGCTGCTGCAGCAAACCGACAAAATTATACGGCAATTTCCCGAAGTACATCATGTCCTCGGCAAAATCGGACGAGCTGAAACCGCAACCGACCCTGCAGGGCTCGACATGATCGAAACAACAATTATGCTCAAGCCGGAAAGTGAATGGCGTCAGGGCATGACAGTCGAAAAGCTGATCGATGAGATGGACCGAGCCATTCAATTTCCCGGACTCACCAATGCATGGACAATGCCGATCAAAACACGGACCGATATGTTGAGCACGGGAATAAAAACACCTGTGGGAATCAAGATCTCCGGGCAGGACCTTCAAACGTTGGAGAAAATCGGGAAGGAAGTCGAAGCGGTGATGAGAACTGTGCCCGGTACGTTGAGCGCGTTTGCCGAACGGGCGGTTGGTGGGAATTATCTCGACTTCGACATCGATCGAAAGGAGGCCGCCCGCTACGGCCTGACGGTAGGTGCTGTGCAGAGCGTGATTCAAACGGCGATGGGTGGAATGGCAATAACGAACACCGTCGAGGGTCTGGAGCGCTACACGGTAAACCTTCGCTACAGTCGTGAGCTGCGGGATAATCTTGAGGCCTTGAAGCGCGTGCTCGTGCCAACTCCTACCGGGGAACACATCCCCATGAACCAGCTTGCCACGATCACTCCACGCAAAGGCCCAATGGTCATCCGCAGCGAGGACACGCGCCCCAACGCCTGGGTGTACGTAGACATCACCGGCATTGACGTCGGCACGTATGTGCAAAATGCCAAGAAAACGGTGGCCGAACAAATCAAACTGCCTGCAGGCTACAACATCATCTGGAGCGGACAGTACGAGTACATGCAGCGAGCTGAGAAACGGCTCATGTACGTTATCCCGATGACGCTGTTCATCATCTTTATCATCATCTATCTCAACACTCGCTCGGTTACGAAAGTGGCGATCGTGTTCCTTGCTGTTCCGTTCTCCCTTGTGGGGGCGTTCTGGTTCCTCTACTTCCTCGGCTATAATCTCAGTATCGCTGTATGGGTCGGCATCATTGCACTCGCCGGGCTCGATGCGGAAACCGGCGTGGTCATGCTTCTTTACCTGGACCACGCGTACGACGACTGGAAGA
>Ga0214471_10005258_pt1 | contig 9995 bp, 7 predicted proteins | sample RVTome_5_FD_207665 | JGI IMG/M metagenome (GOLD analysis project Ga0214471, IMG submission 207665) | Soil microbial communities from uranium-contaminated site in the Upper Colorado River Basin, Wyoming, United States - RVT142D155 | ecosystem: Environmental > Terrestrial > Soil > Contaminated >... | reverse complement strand
TTCAACGCAGACGACGCGGCGGTCATATCGCCGGCTTTTTCCCACGCATTCCCGAGGGCTAAATAGTCGCTGACAATGACCTGGTCTGACAACGTGACAAGCATCCACGTGTTCGCGGCGTCAAGCCAGGCGTTATTCATTTCTGAAAGCCTTGCCTGTTCGCGAATTTTTTCTACATCGATGTCATTGAACTGGATATCGTCGATAGGAGCGCCCTGTATCTCCAATTCATCGTTGATCTGGCTTGTTTCTATCCGTACAGCCCCCTGGTTGACCTCACCGGCAAGTCGGGCATTCGTACGTCCTCTGGCACTTCCAAGGATCCCAAGAGCAACAACAAGGGCTAATGTCATGCCTACAAGGATCCGGATATCAGAATTGAATCGTCCGGTCCGTGGCTCATCCATGGATCTTTCGTCTCCGGGAGGAGACCATCGTCCTGGTAAAATCAGGCGTTCGTTGCCGCAATGTGGGCACGATTGGGCGTCGGAAGGCAGATCTGCACCGCATTCGAGACAATGAAGAACACTTGTCCCCTGAGGCCCTGATTCTCCTTCCCTTGTCAAATTATCTTTATTTTCCCCACCACGCATTATGGTGTTATCAACTTAATTAAATTTTAACAAAAATTATAGACTGCAATGGGTAACTCTATCCTAATGTTCAGATATTGTCAATCGAGTTCATCTATCGGACATTATCCATGAGAAAAGGTTCGACCAGGAGGATTAAATATAAGTTTTAAGATGGAACGGTTGACAGATGTGGAAATTTATGTTACCTTTTAGTAACATTTTATGGACGATGACCTTGACCAAGTATGGAAAGCTCTTGCTGACCCGACACGGCGCTCTATTCTGGATAAACTGAAGGACCGGCAACATACCACTGGCGAATTATGCAGTTATTACGAGGTCTCCAGGTACGCGGTAATGAAGCATCTTAATATTCTTGTTGACGCCGGACTTGTACTGATTCGAAGGGATGGTCGAAAGAGATTCAATTTCCTTAATCCTGTGCCGTTGAGGCGGATTTACGAAAGATGGATAAGCCCGTACAGTGAGATCTGGTCTAAATCAATACTCGACCTGAAAAGATTATCTGAATCTAACGAAGTAAATTCTAACAATTCATATGAAAATTCGGAGAACGAGGAATGACAGAGACAAAAATCGACAACCAGGCTCAGCTTGGAGAATTTCACCACCAGTACGAGGTCGAGATCAATGCACCACGGGAAAAGGTGTGGGAAACCATGACTGGCGATGTAGGTGAATGGTGGAATCATACATTTTCGGAAAAACCGGCCCGTCTCTACATCGAACCTAAAGCCGGAGGATATTTCGGCGAAGATTTTGATAGCCACGGGAACGGCTGTATCCATGCCGTCGTGACGTTCGTCAAAAAGCCTGAGAAGCTTGTTTATCGCGGATGGATGGGAATGCAGGGTCCTGTCAACGGCGTTATCTCGGTTGTCCTTGAAGAAAATAATGGCGTGACAATAATGAAGTTATCCCATCAGTGCACGGGAAAAGTCGACGAAGTTGTCGCGAATGGTTATGGCGAAGGCTGGAAGGAGCTGAACATCAGGCTCAAGGAACTGGTTGAGACAGGGAAAATTACTTCCTGAGTATCCAGCGGTTCAACAATCAGGGATTCAAATCCGGGAAATTACACACCCGGATTCTTTTATGCATGCCATGTAATGTTATTGCATCGTATCCATGATAAAATACGGGGCCAGACAATCCTTCAGAATTTATTCCCGGAGGGAATCGACAATGGTCCGCTACCTGATCGCCTCTGCACTGGTATTCCTTATTTCCATAACTGTAATTTCCTGTTCCGGGCACTCAAACCCGGTCATCCCGGACAACCCGGAATTATCTACCCAATCCGGTAATGTGCCTGGGGGGAACCACATCCTGTGGGGGTATTACCAGGTATCCATAGACTCCGATAAAATGGAGGCGGAAATTACCCATCTCAGGACAGCGGAACTGAATGTCAATGTAACCCAGTTTCTGCAGAAACCATTTTCGCCAATCAATCTCATTTCAATCCAGATTTTGCCTGAAAGTACTCCAAATGACGGATTCTTTGCCGTCGATGTAACCCTGCAGCATCCATTTCCGGGAGTTGAACAGTATCGAGGATTCGATGTAAGGGGCATTTTCATGTCTAACGGGACATCGAATCTTCCCGGAAGTCCTGAAATGACGTACCCGGGTCCTGCGGACAGCCATCTTCTGAATGAAGACGGGTTCACTGTCTGGTGGAATTCGACTGATTTCACCGCTCCGGGTCCGTTCGGATTTACACCCGGTGCTCTGGCGCCGCCTGTTGTTCCGGACGCCATTCTGAATCCATACAAATACTTCTGTGATGACCTGGAAGCGAACAGCCCTATGTCGAATGTCTCGTTTGAAAGCAGGGGGACCTTCAGCGCGACCAAGGGAACGAATACAAGGCGTTATGAAATCCAGTTCAAAAAGGACGGGCTTCAGACAGTGTTCGATTTCAACTATGCAGTCGACGCAAGCTGGGAAGATCTCGGTCCGGACGCGCCTTCTTATGAAATAAATGATTTCCCGATTTCGGCTAACCAGTTCGAGCCGTGGTCTATGGAATTGTCTGTTGCAGACAACACGCTTTTCTTTATCGATACCGATACAAAAGGCGGGTCGTTAACCCTGGACGCGACAATTCGCGACTGGCAGGCATATCTGACAAGCACATCGGTTTCAGAGCACCTGACGGCGGTTAATTTATACTCAGATCTGCTTCCGTCGAAAGTCGCGAATATTGAATCCCTTGGTGCGACAGTCAAATCCGAGGAGCCGGGAGAAATAACTTACGAGGTGGTCCTGTCCGCAGGTGAATTGGAACTCCTTACGGCTGGCATGTTTGAGATGTGGCTTGAAGCCCAGCCGCTTGATCTTATCGTATACCATCATCCCGGGACTCCGGAAGTACCGTATTCGGATCTTCCCCTCGCCTCATATATGAGGGATTCCGTGATCGTGATCGGAGATCCTGGCCAGTTGGCGCCAGAAGTCGATTCAGTCGATCCGGAAGTCGGCGAGCAGGACGAATTAATTAACACACTCAAAATAAATGGTGAGAATTTTATTGGGGCAGGGCTGCAGGTAGAATTTTCTAATGGAGTCGACAATTTAAATCTATCTAATGTCCAGTTTATTTCGACGACAGAAATCCACTGCGATCTCGATCTGACCGGAGCAGCGATTGATTTATATGATGTAACGGTACGTGTGGATAATCTTTTTGGGCCAGGCACACTGGAAGGAACTCTTCCAGACGGGTTTGCGGTAATATCTCCGGACAATGGCTGGCCAATTGTCGGGAAAACAACCAATCGCAGCTACCAGAGCACCGTGACCGGTCCGCAGAGTTCATCGACACAGGTTTATAATGTCGCATCAGTGTTCGCGACTGCTCCTGAGACTCTTCTTGTGGGTCCAGATCCCGACGACCCTTCGGACATCCTTGTATATATCGGATTCTTCGACTCGACGGCAGAGAATTTCTCTGCTTATCACGCGTCGGACGGATCCGTAAAATGGAGTGTTTCCCCATCGAATGGCGACCGGTTTTACAGGCTGATTGGTGTTGCGGGACCGGGTGTTCCAGGCGCGGATGGCGAAGATGGGACGGTTTATGTGGCAGGGTATAATCCGGCTGGAGAAACGATCTATGCACTCAGCGCAATCGATGGAAGTGAATTGTGGTCCTACACACCGTCGCCCGGGAGTTTTCTTCAGCTTGAGCGCTACGCAAATGTTCTTCAGAACGGAGACATTATCGAATCTCACGCAAATGGCGCATACTGCCTGGACCATACCGATGGTTCAGAGAAATGGTTCCTCAATTACAGTTTCGTACAGGTTCCCGCTGTCGCGATAAGCCTCGATGGAAACACCATGTACAGCGACACATCGACTACAGTAGTCGCGTTTGACCTGACAAACGATCCGCCGACATTCAAGTGGTCGATCAGTCCGGGATTAACAAACGCCCAGCAGTCGAGCCCGATTGTAGGGTCCGATGGGTATATTTATATAGCCAGCCGCACCGGAAGCCTCAAGAAAATTTCAGATAACGGTACAAGCGCGTCGGTAGAATGGGCGACACCATCGTATGGAAGCTCGATGGCGTGGACACAGCTCGCGGAAGGTGCCAACGGAAGCATTTACATGATTGTGGATGTGCTAAGTAGCCTGACAGGCAATTTGTATCAGATAGATATGTCAGACGGCTCTGCCCTGCATTCAAGCGGTACCGTCGATGGACTTTCATACAACCAGGGAATGGCTATAGGGTCTGACGGGTTGATCTATTCGGGAGCTCGCGGATATATTTACTGCTTCAATCCGGATTGTTCAATTAACTGGTCCGTCAGTGTCCCCGGTTCACGATTCACCGACGCGGCACTGAATCACGACGGATCACTGTTTGTTGCGGACACAACCAACGGACGATTATACAGATACCAGGAATAATGCAGCGCATGCTTTATAGTCTGCTTTTCAATCATCATCGCATATCCACTGTGAAAAATAGACCAACAGCAAAATACCAATGTCCATGCAAAGCACCAGATTGCCCAGTGAAGATACGATTGCCGAAAATCAGAATCGACAATCAGGTCCGGAAAAATATTGAAGGTTGAAACAACAAAGAAAGTAAATGCTAAAAAAAATAAAATTCCAGCCAGGAATTTATTCAAACCAGTCATCGGTGACATTATCCCTGTTACCAGATCTTCATTGCTGACAGGAGTCTGAAGCATATTTGAAACCAGCGAATTTATTAATACTCCTGAATAATCCTGGTAAATCAAGACAGTCTGGTGCACAAGTTGGAATAATGCGAACAAGCAGAATACAAACATATGGAATTCCCAATGAAACGCAAGGAATTGCAGATAATAATCCGTAAGATTTTGCAAATCCAACTGGAAATCAAAACCGATCAAAGCACTTATTATTAAAACAATTATAGCCAGGCCAAAAAGCACCTGAATCCACCGGGTACTTTTCAAGTTTCGACGGAAGCGGTACCTTTCAACGGGATTTTCAATTTCCGCTGCAACCATTATTCACTTGTCCCTGTAAACATCCCTGCGATGCCCGACCTCCACGACCCAAACTGTCAATTCATAATCCTGCACAGAGTATATTATCCTGTACATCCTCCATCTTATTCTGTACTTCTCCTGGCCGGATAATTTCTCGCATCCGGGAGGACGTGGATCCGACCCCAGTGCTTTGATTTTTGACAAGATCTTTTTAACGTCCTTTTTCGGAACCTTGCCAAGGTCCTTCCACACCGACTCGCGAAAATATATCTTATATTTGTCCATCGCGTTTCAGTTTCTTTACCATTTCTTCGTAACTGATAAGCTTCTCGCCTGACCGTTTATCGAAAACATCTAAGTCTTCAGCGTCTTCAGCCAGGGAGTTTTTTACGGCAGAATTAACGAGTTCGGAAACTGATGTTGATGATTCCGCTGCCTTGATTTTCAATGCCCGGTGGATGTCTTCATCGAGATAGATAGTCGCGCGTTTTGATTTTTCAGTCATTTTGTCACATCCTGAATCCTGTTACTAAAACATTATAACGTTAAAACGTTAATCTGGCAACCGGTTGAAATGTAATATCAGAAATTAAGGAAATTATTCCCCTCTTCCCTATCCATCCCCTTTATGGTACAAACTTACCCTCGTAAAACCGATACCTTAATTGTATGGAACAGTCAGTAGAAAAACAGCTTGAACTCATCCGGCGTAACACTGTCGAACTCATTCCCGAGGACGAACTTCGCGCGAAAATCGAAAAATCGATCAAGACCGGAAAGCCGTTGCGCGTCAAAATCGGACTGGATCCCAATCGTCCGGATCTCCACATCGGCCATTCGGTCGCGATACAGAAACTCCGCGATTTCCAGGATCTCGGACACCAGGCTGTATTGATTGTTGGCGACTTTACCGGATTCATCGGGGACCCGTCGGGACGCGACTCCGAACGCTCATCCATTGAATGGGAAACTGTCCGTGCCAATGCACAGACTTATTTCGACCAGGCGTCGAAAATTATCGATTACGAAAAAGCCGAAGTCCGCTACAACTCCGAATGGCTGCTGGAGATGAATTTCAAGGATGTACTGCAGCTCGCGAAATCGTTTACGGTCCACCGTATGCTGGAGCGGGACGATTTCGATAAACGGTTCAAGGAAGGCAGCCCTATCAGCATAATGGAATTTCTGTATCCGCTCGCGCAGGCTATGGATTCTGTCGCGATTCAGGCGGATATCGAACTTGGCGGGACTGACCAGCGATTTAATTTAATGGTTGGACGTGTGATACAGGAACGCTACGGCCAGGAACCGCAGTGCCTTGTGATCATGCCGCTCCTGGAAGGCACCGACGGTGTCAGGAAGATGTCGAAGAGCCTCGACAACTATATTGCGTTTGAGGATGAACCGCACGACATGTACGGCAAGGTCATGAGTCTGCCGGATGAACTGATCGGAAAGTACGGGGAATTAGTTTTGATCCGATCGCATGAAGAACGCGAGAAGATCGATAAGGGTATCGCAGGTGGGTCGATTCACCCGATGGAAGCGAAAAAGGAGCTCGCGTGGGGGATTGTAGAGAAATTCCATGGCAAGGATGCCGCCGAATCCGCGGCGGAGCATTTCAACCAGGTATTTTCGAAGAGGGAACTTCCGCCGGATGAAAATATCCCCGACTGCAATGTGCCTGATGAACTGGTAGATCCTGAAACAGGAAAGGTACGGATTGTCGACCTGATGGTCCTCGCGGAAATTACCAGGTCGAAGGGCGAAGCGCGACGATTGATCCGTGGTGGCGGTGTTTACTGGAAAGCCGAAAATACCGAAGAGCGTAAAGTAGAAGATGAACTCGAGCAGGTTGATTGTCCTGTTCGCGGGATTCTAAGGGCCGGGAAACGACGGGTAGTCCGGCTTTGCGATTAAGGCTTCCATTTCTCCAGGCTTTATAATTTATTTACCTGCGGTATAATGTTTACAGCTACAATGAACGGATTCGTCATATTCTCAGGTGGTCTAATTAATGCGCTACTTTATATTGAGTTTAATAATCGTATCACTGATATCGTCATGCTCTAAATTTTCTCCTGTAGAGCCAGATAATTCGGCAAGCCAATTAATGACGGACGGTACCGAATCAGATATCTTCCCCTTGAAAACTGCTCTAGGTTACTATCTCATTAGTATAGACACGCGATCATTCGAGTCTGAGATCATCCCCCTTCGCAGCTCAGACCTTCATCTCAATGTTACCGGAATCCTGAACGCGACAATGGGAATCTCACTCGCGGCTGTCCCGGGAGAATCGGACTTAGCCAACGGACTCTTTGTCGCCGATATAACCCTGACTCATCCCCTTGCCAATAAACCTCAATTTTCAGGTTTCGACGTCATGGGAATCCTTATGACCAAGGGCTCTGTCGATGTCGGCCCGCTGAAATTCGCGGGAACCAGCGACACCCGTCTGTTAAACGCCGATGGCTACACCCGATGGTGGAATCCTGCAGAGTTCACATCGCCCGGAATGTTCGGATACACCCAGGGGAATTTATCCCCTACCCCTGCCAGTATCCTGACAGCAACCGTCAATCCGTACAAATATTTCGCCGACGCTCTATCGCCGACATCGACGATGTCGGCAGTGCAGAATGCGCCTCTCGATGCCGACAATGGCCGAGGCATATTTTCATCCGGCGCATCAAACACTCGTAGATACCAGATTCAATTCGAAATGAATCCCGGACCGAAAGTGCAGTTCGGCTACGCGATAGGAGCGTCGTGGCTCCTGCCCGATCCAAATCCGCCGAATGAAGTACCTGATGATTTCCCAATAAATGCAAATCAGCCGGAAGCATACAATATCGCTATTGCCGACAAAGCCAACTCTCTTTTTTATGATTCCGAGTCGGGAATCGGAGGGGGAGTACTCCGGTTACAGGTGAATGTCCAGGACTGGCAGGGGCAACAGGCTGGAAATATCGCTGGGCAGGTGGAAGCGGTCAGACTGTTTTCTCCGGACCTGTACGATGGAGGATTCAATGCGACTTTCAAAGAAGAAACTTCGACCAAGGCAGTGTACACTCTTGATTTGAACGGCACCGCACTGCCGACTCATTCAGGCGATACGCAGATCTTTGTGCGGGCGGCGTCGCTTGGAGGACCGAATTACCAGCAGGGATTCGGTCCGGCACCCGATGCGAACATCGACGCGTGGAATGTACTTACGCTGGATATACCTGACCCGGATTGTGTTGCTGATACTACAGATGCATTCAATGAAGCGATAACGATCGGGCTGGATGCGCCTTATATTGACCAGATGTGCGCTCCAAACGATTACCGCGATTTTTATAAATTCACGATCCAACCTGGATTAATCTATGATGGTACTCTGACACTTTACTGCGATGTAGAACCGACCACGTTCGGCATCTATGACTCCGATGAACAGCTTATCCACGAGGAAATGGTCAGCAATGGTTCCGCAATAATGAATTTTAACGACCTTAACCTGTTTCCCGAATTGTATTACATCCGGATCCTCACAAACAGTAATGATATCGCGTTCAAATATATGCTTGATCCCGATTTTGTTATTACCGATAAATACCCGGATAATTTCACAAATCTGGCTCAATCGGAAATAGGTATGAATCCAGAGGATATTCGCATTTATCAGGACAACATGTACGTTATCGGCGCAAACCAGTTATGGATTTACGATATTTCTGTCCCCTCTGATCCTGTCCTGGTTTCCAGTACTATTATTGACGGTTATACTGTGAAACCTGCGTTCAGGTATCCTAATATATACTATTTTAATATCCTGGAAAATGTCACTGGAGAAGTTGGACTGATCGATGTTTCCGATCCCGCAAATCCTGTCGATTACCAGTCCGTATTCAGTCTGCCATATTTCGCTAACGCATTCTCCATGGATGAAAAATATCTTTATCTTGTCTGGTATGACACGGGCTCCACGAAGTACCATCTGGATCTCTATGATTACTCGATCGACCCCCAGAATCCTGAGTGGCAATTTGCGTTTATTATGGACCTGTACATAGCCCAGACAGATTCAATCAAGGTTGGCGATGAGCGGTTTCTGGTCCTTAATACTGGCGAGCTGCTGCAAACTATTAACATCTCTGACCTTGATAATATCCCGCCACCTGATGAGTTCTCGTGGGTCGGAAATTTCTCTACCGGTATGACGGTTAAAGACAATTTCATTTTCTGTACATTCGAAGACATTAATACTGAAGACGATTGGCTAACGATTCTCGAAAGGAAATCTCAGGCGCAGGGACTTGGTACGATCACAACCTATTCACTCCAACCAGGTGACTATCAATACATTTATGTAACAGGCGATACAGCGGTAATTCCCGACATTACCGGCCATCTCAACCTTTATGACATAACTGACTTCCAGTTCCCGTTATATTCAGGAATGTTAAATATGGGAGACTATGTAACCAGTATTGCGTTCTCCGGCTCCTATATGTATGCAGGTTACTTGTTGAAAGGAATTGAGGCTATCGATTTTACCACTCCACTATCACCGGTCTCTTCCAAAAAGATCACTGGAATTGATTCACCTGTGGATGCGCTTTACCATGATGGCTATATCTATTCATTAGAATGGTCGTACAATTCCAGGATGCTGAAATCATTCCAGGTAACGGCACCTGATCAGATTGAATACCTCGATATGATAAATATTCAGGAGGACCCGACTCACATGGCTGTGCTCGATGACAAGCTTATCATCGGATCATGGAATAATAAGACTGTACTTGCTGTGGATATATCAGATCCGGCAAATCTTAATGTCGTGGATTCAAAAACCTATGGATTCAATGTTGGAGCCATCGCGATCGATGAAAAATACATTTAT
>Ga0214471_10005256_pt1 | contig 10000 bp, 7 predicted proteins | sample RVTome_5_FD_207665 | JGI IMG/M metagenome (GOLD analysis project Ga0214471, IMG submission 207665) | Soil microbial communities from uranium-contaminated site in the Upper Colorado River Basin, Wyoming, United States - RVT142D155 | ecosystem: Environmental > Terrestrial > Soil > Contaminated >... | reverse complement strand
TGCGCGACATTGTTGCCGAGCCGATCCGGGTGCTCGGCCTCGCCGCCTCGAAGGACGAGGAGCTCGCGCGTGTCGGCGCGTTGCTGCGCCAGGTCGGGCTCTCGCCCGACGACGGCGAGAAGTATCCACACGAATTCTCGGGCGGGCAGCGCCAGCGTATCTCGATCGCGCGCGCGCTATCCGGCAATCCCGAGTTCCTGGTCTGCGACGAGCCCACCTCGGCGCTGGATGTCTCGGTTCAGGCGCAGATCCTGAACCTGATGACCGACCTGCAGCAGCAGCTCGGTCTGACCTATCTGTTCATCTCGCACAACCTCGCCGTGGTCTCGCACATCGCTGAACGCGTCGGCGTGATGTATCTCGGCCGCCTGGTCGAGATCGCCGATGCCGACGAGCTGTTCGTGCGCCCGCGGCATCCCTACACGCGCATGCTGCTCGATGCCATTCCCGATCTGGAGATGAGCGGCAAGGCGCGCACGCCGGTCGGCGGCGAAGTACCGAATCCGCTCGCACCGCCCACCGGCTGCGCTTTCCATCCGCGCTGCCCGCACGCCAACGCGCGCTGTGCGGCCGAGCGCCCGGTGTCAATTCCCATGGCGCGCGGCATGGTCGCATGCCACGCGGTCGAAGAACGCCGGATTTAGCTTTCCGTCCACGCGCCCGCCGCTTGGCGCGGTGTGCCACAATGAGCCGGCGTCGCATCAATCACCGCTGCGTGCGGAGGTTCGAGAGGTGAAGAGGGAAGTCTCCGTCGACGAGCTGCGCTTCGGCATGTACGTTGCGGAGCTCGATCGTCCATGGACCGAAACGCCCTTCCCCTTTCAGGGCTTTTTGCTGAGAACCCAGACCCAGCATGAGGCACTGCGCAGGTTCTGCAAGCGCGTGTTCGTCGACGTCGAACGCTCGGATGCCGAGGCGATCGCGAAGCTGCCGGCTCGGCCGGCGCCGCCGCCGCCAAAGTCTGCGGCCGAGTCGCTGCGCGGCACCACGGTGTACCAGGAAACCGCGTCGCTCGAGCATGAGTTCGGCCGCGCACGCGACATCTACGCGCAGAGCGCGGCGTTCATCGATGAGGTGCTCGACTGGGTGCAAACCGGCAAGGTACTCGACGGGCGGCGCCTGCGCGAGGCCGTCTCGAACATTACCGATTGCATCGTGCGCAACCCGGACGCGCTGCTGCTCGTTTCACGCCTTCGCACCAAGGGCACTTACACGCTATCGCACTCGCTCGATGTATCGATCTACATGGCCGTATTCGGTCGCTTTCTGCAGCTGCCGCGCGAGGACATCGAGCTGCTCGGCCTGCTCGGGTTGCTGCAGGACGTGGGAAAGGTCAAGCTGCCCAACGCGCTCATCGAGAAGAAGGGACCGCTCACGCCCGAGGAATTCGAGCTCGCCAAGACGCATGTGGCGCACACGGTCGAGCAGCTGCGCGAGACGCCGGAACTGCCCCCGAGCTTGCCCGAGCTGGCGGCGCTGCACCACGAGCGGCACGACGGCAGCGGCTACCCGAAGGGGCTCAAGGGTTTCGAGATCCCGCTTTACGGTTCGATCGCGGCGATCATGGACACCTTCGATGCGCTGACCAAGAGCCGCCCTTATGCCGGCGAGATTTCGCCCTCGAATGCGCTTGGCATGCTGCACAAAGCGCGCGGCGTACAGTTCCACGAGGCGCTGGTCGAGCAGTTCATCCAGTGCGTCGGCATTTTCCCGGTCGGCAGCGTCGTCGAGCTGAACACCGGCGAGATCGGCATTGTGATCGCGCAGAACCTGGTACGGCGCCTGACGCCGCGCGTCATGGTTGTGCTCGACGCTCAAGGGCTGCCGCTGCGACCGCAGAAGATCCTCGAGCTGGTGAAGGAGCCGATGGCCACTCCGGACGAGCCGTACCGCATCCGGCGCACGCTCGAGCACAGCAAGCTTAGCCTCGACGCCGCCGAATTCTTCCTCTGATCCGGAAACCCGATGAAGCCCTACGGCGAAAACCTGCGCGATGAGGCGCTCGCTGGTGAGACCGTGGAGCAGCTGATGCGCGAATTCGGCGTTGACGACGAGTGCGTGGCGCGGATCGCGGAGCTGGGCGGCGCAGTGCGCGAGGGCGCGCCCGAGCTCGCCTCCACCGCGCGCCGCGAGAATCTACTTTCGCACGCCGAGGACGGCTTTCGCCGTCCGCTGCTCGGCCCGGGCATGTCCGAGCCGCAGCGCGCGCTGCTGTCGTCAATCCTGAAAGGGGAGATCAACCGCGAGCGCCTGCGCACCCTGCTCGCGCGCTGGACCGCGAGCATCCAACCCGAGGAACTCGTCGACCGCGTGCGGCTCGACTGCCAGCGACTGCACGAGATGCTGCGGATCGGCGTGATGCGTGTGTTCGAGATCGACCTTGCGCGCTGCGAGCGCATGCTCGAGGCGATCGAGCGACTCTCGTTTCTGCAGCTGGCGGTGCTGGCGGCACTCGCGGAGACCGGCGAGCGCGGGCACGGCGCTCGCCCTCCGCCCGATTACACGCCGTTCATGGAGCAGTTGCGCGAGCAGATCGAAGCGCGGCGCCGCGACGGCCACGGCATGGCGGTCCTGCTGGTCGATTGCGGCATCATCACGCGCCTGGACGGCCTGTGGGGATACCACGTCGGCGACACCGCGCGTTCGCGTATCGTGCAGCGCTTGCGCATGGGAGTGCTGCGCGCGCGCGACCTCCTCGGCGAGCTTGGTCGCGACGAATTCGCGTGCCTGCTTTCGACAGTCTCGGGCGCCGGAGTAGCCCAGCTCGCCGCGCAGAAGGTGCTGCGCATGCTGGGCACGCCGGTGTCGATCGGCGAAACCGAAATCTACGCGCGCCCAGCGGTCGGCGTGGCCGTCTACCCGGAGCACGGCGACAGCGCACCGTCGCTGCTGCTTCACGCCAAGATCGCCTGCCAGGCAGCACGCGACACGGTCGAGCGCATCGCGGTCTACACCGAGCAGCAGGAAAGCCCGAATGTGCAGTTGCTGCTCTACGAGAGCAAGCTGCGCGCCGCAATCGACGGCGGCAGGCTCGAACTCGTGTACCAGCCGCAGTTCGACCCGCATACCCGGCGCGTCCTCGGAGCCGAGAGCCTGCTGCGCTGGGAGGACAGCGAATTCGGCGCAGTGCCGCCGCACCGCGCCATTGCCATCGCCGAGTCCGCGGGCCTGATCAACGAAGTCACCTGGTGGGTGCTGAACAACGCCATGCGCCAGTGCGCGCAGTTCCGCGAGAAAGGGCTCGACTTGACGATCAGCGTCAACCTCTCGCCGAACAACCTGCGCGAGCCCGATCTCCCGGAGTTTATCGACCGGGGCCTGCGCACCTGGGGCGTGCCGCCGGAGCGGCTGGTGATCGAGATCACCGAGACGGCGATGATCGGCGCGCCCGAGCTCGTCTCCGAGAGTCTGCGCCGGCTCAAGGCGATCGGCTTACGTCTGTCGATCGACGACTTTGGCACCGGCTACTCGTCGATGTACTACCTCGCCACGATGCCGCTGGACGAGATGAAGATCGACCTGTCCTTTGTGCGCGACATGCTGACGGTGCCGCAGCACGAGCGCATCGTGCACTCGATGATCGAGCTCGCTCACAACCTCGGGCTCACCGTGGTGGCCGAGGGTGTCGAGGACGCCGCAGTGTGGTCGCGCCTCGCCGAACTCGGCTGCGACAGCATCCAGGGCTTTTTCGGCAGCCCGCCGCTTTCGCCTGCGGACCTCCTGCAGCGCTATGGCCCGGACGCGCCCGCGGCCTAGCGCTTAAACAGCCCGCGCAGCTTTTCCTTTACGCGATCGCTCGGCGCAGTGCCCTCCGTCGCCCCTTGCGGCGCGCCCACACCGAGCCGCTCGCCCAGCTTGTCTGCGACTTTCGATTTCGCCAGACCGGTCGCAATAGCGCCATAGTCAACCTCGTAGTTCACGGCGTCGAACGCGCCGCCAAGCTTGACCGGAACGGTGATGCCGGACAATCGATCGAGCTCGGCACCGCCCTGGCCCTTGCCGCTCGCGACCACAGTGGCTTTCGCCACGTAATCGAGTTTCGAATTGCCGATGTCGATCTCGCCGGCGCCGGAGAGCCGGAGAAACGGCGACTTTGCGGCCAGGTCGTCGTTGCGCGCGACGCCATCGCGGATGACGAAGCTCGCGGTGAGCTCCGAGAAATCGGTTTTCTCGGTGCCTTCGGCGAGCTCGCGCTTTGCGGACTGCGATCCGAGCGTTGCCCGGGCCTTGCGCAACTTTTCGGTGAGATTGATGCCCTTGATCGCACCGTCTCGCAGCGCCACGCGTGCATTGCCCTCAAGCGACTTCTTTATCGCCCCTACGGTGGCGCCGGCGCCCTGCAATTCAAGCGCCACGTTGCCGCGACCCTCGATTGCGTCGCGCCCGGCCACGTCGCGCACCAGTGGGCCGATCGATACGCCTTGCAGGCTCTCCTTCACCGCGAGGCGGTTGCCGTTCGCGTCGACCGACAGCGAACCCGCGAGGGCGCCCTCGTAGAGCTTTGCCGAATGCGGGCTGATCTCGAGCCGACCCTTTGCGAGGCGCATCTCGGCACGCACTTCCGCGAGCTTGAGCCGCCGCACTACCAGGGAATCGAACTTCGCGCGGCCGGAGGCCGCAAGGCCCTTGAGCGCCGAGAGATCGAGCTGCTGTTCTGCGCCCGCGCCGGCGCTGCCGCCGCCCGCTGCCGCGCCGGCTTGCTTCTGCGGCGGCAGGTAACGATCCAGATCAAGCCGGTCGACGGCCAGATCGAACCCCAATTCGGGCGCGGCGAGCTTTTTGAGGTCGAGTTTCAGGCGCGCCGTGGTCTCGTCGAACTTCGCTTTGAGGTCCACGGTCGCATTGTCCTTCGCGAGATCGGCGCTCGCCGCGCCACCCAATTGCAGCGCCACCGTCTTCTGCGGCACCTGCGGGCTCGACAGTGACACATTCGCCGCGATCATGGACAGTTCATAGCGTCTGGCAGGAAGCTCGGCCCGCAGCGCCGAGCTAAACCTGCCCTTGGCCGAATTCTCGCCCGCGCGGGCGTTGAACTCGGCCGATATCTCGCTTGCCGCGAGCGCGTTCGAGCTGCCCTGCACGCCCGACAGGGCGAGCTTCGCCTCAAGCGTGCGTTGCTCGCCAAGGAGCATCACTTCTGCATCCAGTTTCTCGCCCTCCGCCTTGTCTGCCGTGACCGAGAGCCTGGGCGCCGAGATCCGAGCCTCGAAGCTTTCCTGGCCGAGAATGCCCTTTGCCTGGAGCGCGAACTTAGCGACGCTGAATGAATGCTGCTCAGGGCGGGCAGCGAGATCGCCCTTTGCGACCAGTTCCAAGCCGCTCACTTCGGCGATATGCCCGCTCGCCTTGGCATCGAGTCCGGACAGCGAGAACACGCCTGCGCCGAGATTGAAGCGGTACTCGCCCGAGAAATCGACGCGCAGGTCGAGCGCCGGATTCTTGCCCTTGAGCAATGCCGAGATGCGCAGCGTCCCCGGAACGTCGTCTGCGATGCGCCCGGTGCGCAGACCGAGCCCTTCGAGCGCCAGTTCCTGGCCGGTGCGTTCGTCGCGAAACGACAGCTTGGTGCCTTCGATGCGCGTGCCCGAAATGTCGAAGTGCAGCGCCCTTGCGTCCCTCTGCGGTGCCGCCTGCGTCTGCGGCTTCGGCGGCGGCCCGAGCAGGTCGTCGACGTTCGTGCTGCCGTCCTTGAAACGGATCACGCTCGCACGCAGACCGGCGAGACGCACCTCGTCGGCCACCATCCCGCCGCGCAGCAGCGGCAGCACCGCCATCGAGACGTGCGCTGAGTCAACCGCCGCGAACTCCTTGGGTCCGTTGCGCTCGGAGAGCGTGGTTCGTCCGAGCGATACCCCGAGCGACGGATAGAACGCAAGCCCGAGCTCGCCTTCGAGCTTCAGGGTGCGCTGCGTGCTTTGCTTGACCAGTTGCTCGATCTCGGGCTTGAATTTGTTCGGGTCGAACAGCAACGCAAAAGCCGCGATCGAAGCCACGGCGAGCGCCGTCAGAATCACCACAGCATAGAGCAGGTAAATGAGCTTCTTCATGCGATTGAATCCTCCTGGAAGCGCGGGCCGGGACTGCGCCTGCGTGGTCGGTTACAGCGCGGCGCGATTCGCGATGCCGAATGGCACGTGCCCGGTCGCCACGTGCCGGCGGGCCGATTCGATGTGCCCCTGTTGATCGTCGAAGTAGATGTCGGGTTCGAACGCGTTGAGGAAGCCACCCTTGTCCAGCCCGCCGAGGAACATGGCCTCGTCTACGCCAATGTTCCATTGCATGAGCGTGCGCACGGCGCGCTCGTGGGCCGGCGCGCTGCGCGCCGTGACAAGCGCGGTGCGAAGCCGCATTGGCACGTCGGTGCCTGCCGCGACCTGCAGCCGGTGCAGGGCCTCGAGCAACGGTTTGAACGGGCCGGGCGGCAGGGGCTTGAGCGCATGCAGCGACTCGTGCCGCGTGAACGCGTCGAGCCCGCCGCTCTGGTACACCTGCTCGGCTTCGTCCGAGAACAGCACCGCGTCGCCGTCGAAGGCGATGCGCAACTCTCCGGAATGCCGCTCCGCAGCCTTCGCCGAGTCCGGATAGACGCGCGCAGCAGGAAATCCCGCGCCGAGCGCGCTCTTCACGTCCGATTCGTTGGCCGAAAGAAAAAGATGCGCCTTGAGCGCGTCAAGGTAGCGATAGGGATTGCGCCCGCGGGTGAATACCCCGCGCTCGAGCTTGAGGCCGGCGCGCTCCGCGGAACGGAACACCCGCAGCCCGGAGGCCGGGTCGTTGCGCGAAAGGATCACCACCTCGACGCGATGTGCCGCCCCGGTGTTGAAGGCGAGCAGCTTCTTGACGAGCGGAAACGCGACGCCGGTCTTCGCCGGCACGTCCATGCGGGAGAGCTGCAGCGCCATGTAGGCGCGGTCGTCGTCCTGCTCGAAGACCTTGTTCTCCTCCTCGAAGTCGAACAGCGCCCGCGAGGAGATCGCCACTACCAGCTTGCCTTCGAAGGATACGGGCATTGCAGAAGGGTTCCGAGCTTCGACGCGGAACGTTGCGCGCAATCAGTTCACGCGGTAAGACCATTCTAGGGAAGCGGTCCGGGCGGCGCAATGCGAAGTGAACCCCGAGCAACGCCTGCGGTCACACGGCGAGGCCGAGTTGAGCGCCGCCGGCGTCCGGAGCGGGTGATGGGAATCGAACCCACGTATTCAGCTTGGGAAGCTGATGTTCTACCATTGAACTACACCCGCGGATTTCCGCTGCGAAGGCGCGAGTTCGGCGCCCCCCGGAGTGCGCGGCATTGTATCATTCACGTCATGATCCAAGTCACCGTCAACGGCTCGGCGCACCGCCTGGATCGACCGCTCGCCGTGGCCGAGCTGGTCGAGCGGCTCGCGATCAGCGGCAAGAAGGTCGCAGTCGAGCGCAACGGCGAAATCGTGCCGAAGAGCGCGCACGGTGCGACGCTGCTCGCCGACGGCGACCGGCTGGAGATCGTGGTCGCGGTCGGGGGAGGCTGAGATGCGCTCCGACGACAAGCTCGTCATCGCCGGGTCCGAGTACCGCTCGCGCCTGCTCGTTGGCACCGGCAAGTACAAGGATTTCGCCGAGACGCGAGCGGCGATCGAGGCTTCCGGCGCGCAGATCGTGACCGTCGCCATCCGCCGTACCAACATCGGACAGAATCCGAACGAGCCGAGTCTGCTCGACGCGCTGCCACCTTCCAAGTTCACCTATTTGCCGAACACCGCCGGATGCTACAGCGCGCAGGACGCAGTGCGTACCTTGCGCCTCGCGCGCGAGCTGCTTGACGGGCACGCGCTCGTCAAGCTTGAAGTGCTCGGCGACCCGCACACGCTCTATCCGAACATGCCTGAGACCCTTAAGGCAGCCGAGCAGCTCGTGAAAGAAGGTTTCAAGGTCATGGTGTACTGCTCGGACGACCCGATCCAGGCGAAGATGCTCGAAGACGCGGGCTGCGTGGCGGTGATGCCGCTTGCCTCGCTGATCGGCTCGGGCATGGGGATTCTCAATCCCTGGAACCTGCAGCTCGTGATCGACAAGGTCTCGGTGCCGGTGCTGGTCGACGCAGGCGTGGGCACGGCCTCCGACGCGGCGATCGCGCTCGAACTAGGCTGCGACGGCGTGCTGATGAACACTGCGATCGCGGCGGCGCGCGACCCGGTGCGCATGGCGCATGCGATGAAGCTGGCCGTGGACGCCGGGCGCCAAGCCTACCTCGCCGGCCGCATGCCGAAGAAGCATTACACTGCGGCACCCTCCTCGCCGACCGGCGAGCTGATCCAGCCCTCTCAATCCAAGGCCGCCTAGTCCGGGCGCCCTGCGGCGCGGCGCATGGACAAGCGTCCGATCCGCAGCTACGTCCTGCGCCAGGGCCGGATCTCGCCGGGGCAGAGCCGCGCCATCCGGACGCTCCATGCGCACTACGGCGTGCCGTTTGCGCGCGCGATGCTCGAGCAGCGCCGCGTGTATGGTCGCGAAGCACGGCTGATTCTCGAGATCGGCTCAGGCATGGGCGAAACCACGGCGGAGATCGCGCGCAAGAATACCGACACCGATTTTCTGGCGATCGAGGTGTACGCGCCCGGCGTGGGCAGCCTGTTAAAACGAATTGAGGAGGAGGGCATTGCCAATCTGCGCGTGATCCAGCATGACGCGGTCGAGGTGCTGGAGTGCATGGTCCCGGACGGCGCGCTCGCCGGCATTCACCTGTTCTTTCCCGACCCGTGGCCAAAAAGGCGCCACCACAAGCGACGCCTGGTGCAGCCCGCGTTCGCGGCGCTGGCGGCGCGCAAGCTCGCTCCGGGCGGCTACCTGCATGCCGCCACCGACTGGCCGGACTACGCGGAGCAGATGCTCGCAGTACTCGCAGCCGAGCCGCTGCTGGAGAACACGGCGACAGGGTATGCGCCAAGGCCTGCGCATCGCCCGCAGACCAAGTTCGAGCGGCGCGGCCTGGCGCTTGGCCACCCGGTGCGCGACCTCATGTTCAGACGCCGGCGGGCGCCGCAAGAAATAACTCGAGCAACTCGTTTAGGAACAGCCGCCCGCGCGCGCTCGGGCGGATGCGCCTGAAGTCGCGCTCGATCAGGCCTTTCTTTTCGGCGCGAGCAAGTGCGGGTTCGAGTGGCGCGAGTGCTAGGCCGGTGCGTGCGGCATAGAGTTCGAGCGCGAATCCCTCGATCAGGCGCAGCGCATTGAGCATGAACTCGAATGGCAGTTCGCGCGCGCTCACTTCGCGCTGCTCGGTGATCGAGGCACTGCGTGCAGCGGCCTGCAGGTATTCGAGCGGCTGCTTGATGCGCGCGTGCCGGGTCACTCGGTCGGCGAAGCTGACCTTGCCATGCGCCCCGGCGCCGATGCCGAGGTAATCGCCGAACTCCCAGTAGTTCAGGTTATGACGGCAGCGCCGCCCGGGCCGCGCAAAGGCGGAAGTCTCGTAGTGCTCGTAGCCCGCCCCGCCGAGCACCTCCTCGGCGGCGAGCTGCATGTCGGCGCAGGCGTCGTGCTCTGGCAGTACCGGCGGCTTGCGCCAGAACACCGTGTTCGGTTCGATCGCGAGCTGATAGGCCGATACGTGCGCAGCGCCGATGCGTACCGCCTCCTCGATCTCGGCCCGCGCCTCGGCAAGCGTCTGGCCGGGCAGGCCGTACATGAGATCGATGTTCACGTTCTCGAAGGTCTGAAGCGCCTGCCCAATCGCGCGGCGAGCGTCGTCGGCCGAATGGATGCGACCGAGCGCCGCAAGCCGCCGGTCGTCAAAGCTCTGCACGCCGATCGACAGTCGATTCACGCCCGCGTCGCGAAAGCCATGAAAGCGTGCCGCTTCGAGCGTGCCAGGATTAGCCTCGAGCGTGATCTCGGCTTCCGGATCGAGCGGCACGCGGGCGCGCACTTCCGAGAGCAGCCGAGCGATCGCATCGGGCGAGAACAGACTCGGCGTACCGCCGCCGATGAACACGCTCGTTACGCGCCGACTCCACACCGA
>Ga0214471_10005254_pt1 | contig 10003 bp, 9 predicted proteins | sample RVTome_5_FD_207665 | JGI IMG/M metagenome (GOLD analysis project Ga0214471, IMG submission 207665) | Soil microbial communities from uranium-contaminated site in the Upper Colorado River Basin, Wyoming, United States - RVT142D155 | ecosystem: Environmental > Terrestrial > Soil > Contaminated >... | reverse complement strand
ACATGATTTCGCAGAGCTGGGACGGCAAGCGCGTGTACATCACCTCGTCGCTGCTCGCGAACTGGGACAAGGGCGGCGCGGACAACGAGCAGTTCCTGCGCGGCTTCGCGTGGAACGGCAAGGAGCTCTCGCAGAGGTTCGAGGTTGATTTCACCAAGGAGAAGCTCGGCCGGGCCCATCACATGAAGCTCGGCTCCAAGGCGCTGCGCGCCGCTGCCGCGGCCAAGTGAGCGCGGCGCGGGCGCTCGCGCTGCTCGCCGCGCTTGCCAGCGCGCCGATCTGCGGCGCCCATCAGGGCGAACCGCTCGCCGAGCCGGACTTCATTCCGCCCGCGCCGGGCACCTACACGCTCCACCGCATCATGGCGGCGCCCGAGGGCCGGGTGCTCGGGATCGACGGCCGGCCGCAACCGCTGTCGCGTTACACGCGCGAGCTGATCACGCTGCTCGGCTTCATTTACACGACGTGTACGGATCCCGAGGGTTGCCCGCTCGCCTACCGCGTGTTCGACGCGTTGCAGGAAGCGATCGCGGCGACCCCCTCGCTGCACGGCAAGGTGCGTTTCGTCACGCTCTCCTTCGACCCCGCGCGCGACTCGCCGGACGTGATGCGCCAGTACGCGGGCAGCCGCGCGGTGGAAAAGGACGGAGGGCTGCGCTGGTACTTTCTGACGACCCGCTCGGCGCGCGAGTTGCTGCCGCTGGTCGAGGGTTTCGGCCAGGATATCCGCGTCACGTTCGATCGCTCCGGCGGACCAACGCGGCGCGAGCTCTCGCACGTGCTGAAGGTGTTCCTGATCGACCGCGCGGGTGACGTGCGCGAGATCTACACCTCGACGTTCCTGTATCCGCGGCTGGTGCTGAACGACATCGAGACGCTGCTGATGGAAGAGGATCGCAAGCAGAGCCGCGCACCCGCCAGGAAGTAGCGAGCCGCGGCCTGCGGGCGCTCAGGTGCGCTTCTTTCTCTTCACTTTCTTCGGCAGCGGCGCGGGATTCGGGACCTCTTCCGCGACGCAGAAGACTCCGCCCTGGTGCATCTCGGCTTTCGGGTCGCCGCCCGGCTTCTCGCGCGCCAGGACTTGCGTCGCATGGATCTCTGAGTCGTCCTGCGGCCGGTAGCCAAGCCGGAAAGCGTTCGCGTTGTCGTACCACGCGCGCTTGTTGGCGGAGATGCCGTACACGATCTCGAAGCGGATGTCCGGGTGCTCGATGCCGATGCTCACGAGCTGCGCGAGATCGCGCGGGCTGAACCAGAGCGAGAGCCGCCGCTTGTCGATCGGCGCCGGATTGACGTTGCCGATGCGCATGCAGAATACTTCCATGCCGTACTTGTCGGCGTAGAGGCTGCCCAGCGCCTCGCCGAAGACCTTGGAAACGCCGTAGCGGCTGTCGGGCTTGGGATAGACGCGGTGGTCGATGATCTGGTCGCGCCGGTAGAAGCCCGTCGCGTGGTTCGAGGTCGGGAACAGGATGCGCTTGACGCCGTTCCGGCGCGCCGCCTCGAACACGTTGTAGCAGCCGACGATGTTGGCACTGAGGATCCCTTCCCAGGGTCCCTCGACCGAGTAGCCGGCCAGGTGCACGACGGCATCCACGCTTTTGGTGATGCGCAGTGCGTCGGCCAGCTTCGAGATGTCGGCGCGCATCGTGGTTTCCTGCGCCACCTTCTCGATCGGCCTGAGATCGGAGGCGCGGATGCGGTACTTGCCGGCGAGCTCGCGGCGCAGGTGCGTCCCCACGTCGCCCGCGGCGCCGGTGATCAGGATGGTCTTCATGGCGTGAGCAGTCCTTTCCTCTTCCAGTGTTCGGCGTTCACCGCGCCCTTGGGCACGCGTCCTTGCACGACCTGCGCCGCCTGCGCCACCGTTTCCAACGACTGGTGCTCGATCGCGGGAAGCGTCAGGCCCGCGGTGTGCGGCGTGGCGATCACGTCCGGCCGCGCCGCGATCGCCGGCGTCGGCATCTGGTCGGGCGCCCGGCCGACGTCCAGCGCGCAGCCCTCGATGCGGCCGGAGTCGAGCGCGCGCAGGAGCGCCGCCTCGTCGACGAGGTTGCCGCGCGAGACGTTGATGAAGAAAGCGCCCGGCTTCATCTGCGCGAAGGCCGCGTCATTCATCAGGTTCTCGGTTTCCGGCGTCGCCACCGCGAGCGGCACGACATAGTCGGATTGCGCGAGCAATTCGTCCAACGGCGCCTGCTCGACGGCCTTCACGTAGGGATCGTTCACCAGCACGCGCATGCCGAGCGCCTGCGCCACCCGCGCGAGCTCCCTGCCGATGGCCCCGTAGCCGATGATGCCGAGGGTGCTGCCGCGCAGCTCGCGGCCGGTCTTCGCCTCAGGCACGCGGCCGGCGCGGTAAGCGGCTGCGGAACGCGAAATGCCGCGCGAAAGATCCACCAGGAACCCCAGCACTAGTTCGCTCACCGCCGGCACGAAGCCCGCGCTCGCCTGGGTCACCAGCACGCCGGCGCGGCTCGCCGCCGCAACGTCGACGTTGCGGATGTCCACCGCACAGCGCAGGAAAGCCACCAGCCCGGGCAGTCGCTCGAACACCGCCGCGGGCGCGGGGGACTGCCGGTAGGAGACGATCAGGCTGCAGCCGGCCGCCGCCGCGATCAGGGCCTCGCCTGCCAGCGGCTCGCTTCCCGCATGGAGCCTCACCTCGCCCACGGCCCGCAGCCCGGCGAGCGCACGCTCGCCGTAGTACTGGGCGAGCGCCTCGGGTGAATGCGTGAGCAGGATGCGGGCCACGGGCCGCGAGTATAGCGATTGCCAGCCCACAGCGCGCTGTGCTACAAAGTATCCAAACAGTTAATAAGTCCAACTGGCAAAGGAGAGGGTCATGCATCCGCGTATGTTGCTCGCCGCGCTGCTGGTGGCGTCGGCGATCCCTGCCGCAGCGCAGCAGAAACAGGTCTGGAAGGCCTCCGACGTGCACCCGCTAGGCTATCCCACGGTCGAGGCGATCCAGCGCATGGGCAAGAAGCTCGAGACCGCCACGGCGGGGCGCATCTCGATCCAGATGTTCCCGTCGATGCAGCTCGGCGGCGAGAAGGAGATGATCGAGCAGGCCCAGGTCGGCGCGCTGCAGATCGCGCGCATTTCGGTGGGCGCCATGGGCCCGGTGGTGGATGACCTCAACGTCTTCAACCTGCCGTTCGTGTTCCGCGACGAGACGCACATGCGAAAGGTGATCGACGGGCCGATCGGCCGGGACCTGCTGGAGCGCACCTCCAACGCGCCGACCTCGCGCCTCATCGTGCTGGGCTGGATGGACGCCGGGACGCGCAACGTCTACGCCAACAAGCCGGCGGCCAAGCCCGCCGACCTGAAGGGCATGAAGATCCGCATGATGGGCAACCCGCTGTTCGTGGAGACCATGAACGCCATGGGCGGCAACGGCGTCGCCATGGGCTTCAACGAGCTGTTCAGCGCACTGCAGACCGGGGTGGTGGACGGCGCCGAGAACAACCCGCCGACGCTGCTGGCGCAGAACCACTACCAGGTGAGCAAGGTATACAGCCTCACGGGTCATCTGATCATCCCGGAGATCTTCGTGTTCTCCAAGCGCACCTGGGAGACGCTGTCGAAGGCCGACCAGGACCTGCTGCGCAGGCTCTCGCGCGAGGCGCAGTTCGAGCAGAGAAAGCTCTGGGATGCGTATGTCGGCGAGGCCGAGGCCAAGCTCAAGGCCGCCGGCATCCAGTTCGTGCAGGCCGACAAGGCCGCCTTCTACCAGGCGACGCAGCCGGTGCGCGACAAGTACGGCGCCAAGTACGCCGCGATCCTGAAGCGCATACAAGATACGAAGTAATGCGCCTTCGGGCGCAGTATCGCCGGGCGATGGAGGTGCTCTATATCGCCTGCATCGCCTTGTCCGGCGTCGCGCTGGTGGCGATCACGCTGATCATCCCGGCCGGCGTGTTCATGCGCTACGTCATGAACAGTCCGCTGTCCTGGCCCGAGCCGGCCTCGGTCGTGATGATGATCATGTTCTCGTTCCTCGGCGGTGCTGCGGTGTACCGCGCCAACGTGCACGTCGCGGTAATCGCGCTGCTCGATGCGGTTCCGCCCCGCGCTCGGCGCGCCATGCTGTGGGGGGTGGACGCCTGCATGGCGGCGACCGCCCTGTTCATGCTCGGCTACGGCGCGCATCTTTGCGTCATCACCCAGTACCAATCGATGGCCGAATTCCCGGGGCTCTCGGTGGCGATCGTCTATGCGCCGATCCCGGTCGCCGGCCTGCTGACGCTGCTGTTCCTGATCGAGCGCGTCTGGCTCGGCAGCCCGCCGAGGACGTCGGTCATGTACAGCGACGAGGCCGCGGCGCTGGAATGAGCTAGGCGCATGGACGTCGTCGTCCTGCTCGGCTCCTTCGCCGTTCTGTGCGCTCTGGGCGTGCCCGTCGCCTATGCGCTCGGCCTGGCCGCGATCCTCGCGGCGCTGTGGGCGGACATCCCGCTCGAAGCCGTGATGCTCAAGATTTCGGACGGCACCGACGATTTCGCGCTGCTCGCGATCCCGTTCTTCGTGCTCGCCGGCGCGATCATGGCCGAGGGCGGCATGGCGCTGCGCCTGATCAACCTCGCCAAGATCTTCGTCGGCTTCATCCGCGGCGGCCTGGCGCTGGTGAACATCCTCGCCAGCACGCTCTTCGGCTGCGTTTCAGGTTCCTCGGTCGCCGACACCGCCTCGATCGGCTCGGTGATGATCCCGCAGATGGTGAAGCAGGGCTACCCGCGCGTCTTCGCCACCAACGTCACCATCTGCGGCTCGGTGCAGGCGCTGCTGATCCCGCCCTCGCACAACGCGGTGATCTACTCGCTGGCCGCCGGCGGCACCATCTCGGTGGCGAGCCTGTTCCTCGCCGGCGTGTTTCCGGGCCTCATCTTCGCGCTGTGCCTTACGGGGCTGGTGCTGTGGACCGCGCACCGGCGCGGCATGCCCAAGTCGGCGCCGGTGGCGCTCTCGCAGGTGCCGAGAATCGTGCTCGAGGCGCTGTGGGGGCTGGTCACCGTGGCGATCATCATGGGCGGCATCCTGTCGGGCGTGTTCACGCCGACCGAGTCCGCGGCGGTGGCCTGCGTCTACGCCTTCCTCGTCACCTTCCTCGTCTACCGCGACTACAAGTGGCGCGACCTGCCCCGCCTCATGCACCGCGTCGTCAAGACCGTCGCCATGGTGATGATGCTGATCGGGTTCTCGGTCGCCTTCGGCTACATGATGGCCATCCTGCAGATCCCGGCCAAGGTGACGCAGTTCTTCCTCGGCATCTCGGAGAACAAGCACGTGTTCCTGCTGCTGGTGAACCTCCTGCTGCTCGTGCTCGGCACCTTCATGGACCTGGCGCCGATGCTGCTCATCTGCACGCCGATCTTCCTGCCGGTGATCGCCAAGCTCGGCATCGACCCGGTGCACTTCGGCATGATCATGATTCTCAACCTCGGCATCGGCCTGATCACGCCGCCCGTGGGCCCGACGCTGTTCGTGGGCTGCGCGGTAGGCAAGGTGACCATGGAGCAGCTGTCGAAAGAGCTGTGGCCTTTCTACGGCGCGATGTGCGCGGCGCTATTGCTGGTAACCTACGTGCCCGCGATTTCCCTGTGGCTGCCGGGACTGATGAAATGAGCTCCGCCTGGCAACCCAGCCAGCGCTACCCCGACCCCGCGGTGAAGGAGATGGACGCCTCCTTCGCGCGCTACCGCCTGCCGCTCGCCAGGATCGAGCGCCTCGCCGCCGGGATCACGCGCTGGGCGGAAGGCCCGGTGTGGCTCGGCGACGCGCGCTGCCTCCTGTGGAGCGACGTTCCCGGCGACTGCATGTGGCGCTGGGACGAGGAGACGGGCGCGGTCAGCACCTGGCGCAAGCCCTCCGGCTACGCCAACGGCAATACGCGCGACCGGCGGGGGCGGCTCGTCACCTGCGAGCACGGCGGGCGGCGCGTGTCGCGCACCGAGCCCGACGGGCGCATCGTCGCGCTGGCCGAGCGCTTCGAGGGCCGGCGGCTCAATTCGCCGAACGACGTGGTGTGCAAGAGCGACGGCTCGATCTGGTTCACCGATCCGAGCTTCGGCATCCTCGGCTGGTACGAGGGCGCGAAGGCGCCGGCCGAGCTGCCGACGAACGTCTACCGCATCGACGCCTCGGGCGCGCTTGCCGTGGTCGCCGAGGGCATCAACCAGCCCAACGGCCTCGCCTTTTCGCCCGACGAGTCGCTCCTGTACATCGTCGAGTCGCGCTCGGTGCCGCGCAAGATCCTCGCCTACGACGTGATCGGCGGCAAGAGCCTGGCAAACCGGCGCGTGCTGATCGACGCGGGCGCGAACGGAACGCCCGATGGCTTCCGCGTGGACGTGGACGGCAACCTCTGGTGCGGCTGGGGCATGGGCGAAGAGGGCCTGGACGGCGTGCACGTGTTCAACCCCGACGGCCGGCTCATTGGCCGCATCGATCTGCCCGAGCGCTGCGCCAACGTCTGCTTCGGCGGCGTGCACCGCAACCGCCTGTTCATGGCGGCGAGCACCTCGCTCTACGCGCTCTACGTCAACACGCAGGGCCTGCCCTACTTCTAGCGCAAACCGGGGTCGGACCCCGCACGGGCGTATGCTAGCGCTCGCGAGCAAAGGGGGTGCCGTGAAGGGCCGTCGAGCGAACAAGCGCCGCCCGCCGCGCGCCAGCGAAGGTCCGGATCTGCGCGCGCAGTTGCGCCGCGCGCGCCAGCAGTCCGAGAAAGCGCTCGAGCAGCAGACCGCGACCGCCGAGATCCTGCGCGTCATCAGCAGTTCCCCGACCGACATTCAGCCGGTGCTCGATGCGGTGGCGGAGCGCGCCGGCCCGTTGTGCGATTCGCCCTACAGCAGCGTGCTGCTGGCCGACGGCGACCGGCTCAAGGTGATGTCGGTCTACTCGACCGAGGCGGGACCCACGCCGGACCGCGGCGATTACGTCCCCGTCAGCCGCAGCCACCTCAACGGCCGGGCGATTCTCGATCGCGAGGTAGTACACATCCCGGACGTCCTGCCGCTGCTCGACACGGAGTTCCCGGACACCCGGCGCGATCAGAGCAAGTTCGGGTTCCGCGCCGTGCTGGTGGTCCCGATGCTGCGCGAAGGCAAGGCCGTGGGGACGATCTTCCTGTGGCGGCGCGAGCCGGGCCCGTTCTCGAACGACCAGGTGGCGCTGCTCAGGATCTTCGCCGACCAGGCGGTGATCGCGATCGAGAACGTGCGGTTGTTCAACGAGACTAAGGAAGCGCTCGACCAGCAGACGGCGATCAGCGGTATTCTGCGCGTCATCAGCGCTTCGCCGGCTGATGTGCAGCCCGTATTCGACGCCATCGTGCGCAGCGCGGTAACGCTGTGCAACAGCACAAATGGAGCCGTGTTCCGCTACGACGGCGAGCTGCTGCACTACGTGGCGGGCCACAACTTCACGCCCGAGGTGTTGAAGAGTATCTGCGAGAAATACCCGTCGCGGCCTGACCTCTCGATCATCTCCGGCCGGGCAATCCTGACGGGATCCGTCGTCCACATCGACGACGTGCTTGCCGATCCGCACTACGATCGCGAGCACGGGCGGAAGGGCGGATGGCGGCGCATGCTCGCCGTGCCGATGCTGCGTGAAGACGTCTCGCTTGGCGTGATCGTCGTGGCTTGGTCACAGCCCGGCCCGACGCCGCAGAGTCAGGAGACGCTCATCCGCACCTTCGCAGACCAAGCCGCGATCGCGATCGAGAACGTGCGTCTATTCAACGAGACCAAGGAGGCGCTCGAGCAGCAAAAAGCCTCGGCCGAGATCCTGCGGGTGATCAGCAATTCGGTGGCGGATGCAAAACCGGTATTCGACGCCATCCTTGAGAGCTGCGAGCGGCTCTTCGCCGGCCACATGCTAGGCATCAACGTCGCCGGCGATGACGGCATGATCCACATCGCCGCCTACCGCGGACCGAGGGAAGCCGCTCTCAGGCTGCATTTCCCGCTGCCGCTCTCCCGGGAATCCGGCAACGGACGCGCAATGCTTGAGCGCCGCGTCATTCACTTTCCGGATGCGCTTGGCGGCGGCGACGTCCCCGTATACGCACGTCGCGGCGGTGAAATCATCGGTTTCCGGGCGGCCGTCTTTGCTCCCTTGCTGTGGGAGGGTAGCGCGATCGGGGCCATCTTCGTCGGGCGCACCTTTGCCGGCCCGTTCTCCGAGAAGGAGATCGCGCTGCTCCAGACCTTCGCCGACCAGGCGGTGATCGCCATCCAGAACGCGCGCCTGTTCCGCGAGCTCCACGAAAAGAGCCAGCAGCTCGAGATTGCGGACCGCCACAAGTCCGAGTTCCTCGCCAACATGTCGCACGAGCTGCGCACGCCGCTCAACGCGATCATCGGTTTCACGCGCATCGTGATGCGGCGCTCGAAGGAGCAGCTCGAGCCCAGGCAATACGAGAACCTGGAGAAAATCCACTCCAGCGGCCAGCACCTGCTGCAGCTCATCAACGCGATCCTGGATCTGTCGAAGGTGGAGGCGGGCCACGCGGAGATGAATGCCGCTGACGTGGCGCTCGTGCCGGTGCTCGAGCAGTGCGTGAAGACCGTGGAGCCGCTGATCAAGGCGCCCGCGGTGCGCCTTCTGAAAGAATTCGACGGCGCGCTGTCGCAGGTCTATCTCGACGAGGAGAAGCTGCGCCAGATCGTGATCAATCTGCTGAGCAACGCGGCGAAGTTCACCGAGCGCGGCACGGTGCGGGTGAAGGCGCAGGCGAACGGGGAGTCGTTCGCCGTGGCAGTCGCCGACACCGGCATCGGCATCGCACCCGACAAGCTCGAGCATGTATTCGAGGAGTTCGCCCAGGCCGACGCGAGCAGCACCCGCGTCCATGGCGGCACCGGCCTGGGCTTGACCATCGCCCGGCGCCTGGCACGGCTCATGGGGGGCGACATCTCTGTACAGAGCGCGCCAGGCAAAGGTTCGACGTTCATCCTTTCGCTCCCTGTGCGCTATCACGCGTGAAGACGATCCTCATCGTCGAGGACGTGGAGCTGAACCGCGAGCTGCTGGTGCAGCTGCTTGAGGATGATTACCGGCTCGTGCTGGCCGAAGACGGGCAGGCCGCGCTGCAAAAGGCGCTCGAGGCGAGGCCGGACCTCATCCTCATGGACCTGTCGCTGCCGCGCATGGACGGCTGGGAAGCCACGCGGCGTTTGAAAGCGGATCTGAATCTTTCAAAAATACCCGTGATCGTGCTCTCCGCGCACGCCATGCGCGGCGACGAGGAGCGCGCCCGCGCCAGCGGCTGCGACGATTTCCTCACCAAGCCGATCGACGAAACGCTGCTCTACCAGAAGCTGGCGAGGCACCTTGGCCCCTGACGCCGCCACCGTGCTCATCGTCGACGACGAGCGCCTCAACCGCGACCTGCTCGAGCAGGAGCTCATGGAAGCGGGCTACCGCACTCTCTCGGCGGAGAGCGGCAAGCAGGCGCTCGAGGTCGCCGCCAAGTCGCATCCCGATCTCATCCTGCTCGACGCCATGATGGACGGCCTCGACGGTTTTGCCACCTGCGAGCGGCTCAAGACCGCAGAGGCGACACGCGTCATCCCGGTGATCTTTCTCACTGCGCTCACCGACACCGGAGTGAAGCTGCGCGCGTTCAAGGCGGGCGCTGTCGATTACGTGACCAAGCCCTTCCAGACCGAGGAGCTGCTGGCGCGGGTCGGCACCCACATCAGCCTGCGCCGCGAAATCGAGGCGCACGGAAAATCGAAGGCCACCATCCGCCTGCTGGTGGAGGAGATCCGCTCCGACCGCGATTCGCTGGTCGGCAACTCGGCGGCGCTGGCGCGCGTGCGGGAGAGAATCGCGCAGGTTGCGCCGACCGACAGTACGGTGCTGATTCAAGGCGAGACCGGCACCGGCAAGGAACTGGTGGCGCGCGCCCTCCACGAAGCGAGCGCGCGGCGTGAACGGCCACTGATCAAGGTTAACTGCGCGGCGCTGCCCCGCGAGCTGGTGG
>Ga0214471_10005253_pt1 | contig 10004 bp, 5 predicted proteins | sample RVTome_5_FD_207665 | JGI IMG/M metagenome (GOLD analysis project Ga0214471, IMG submission 207665) | Soil microbial communities from uranium-contaminated site in the Upper Colorado River Basin, Wyoming, United States - RVT142D155 | ecosystem: Environmental > Terrestrial > Soil > Contaminated >... | reverse complement strand
TTACGAGTTTTTCTGGTCGGGTTCGCCGGAGATCCTTCAGATGACGGATCAGGGCAGCGCGGAGATTTTCTCCGGCCGTCTCGGGGTCCTGGTGTGCACCGCCAAGTGGTTCGGGGATGACCTCATCGATGAGCTGTAACCCCAGGAGATCCTGGGCGGTGAGTTTGAGGGCCTCTGCCGCCCGTTCGCGCTGGGTGGCGTCCTTCCACAGAATCGCGGCACATCCTTCTGGGGAAATCACCGAGTAGATGGAGTTCTCGAACATCAGGACGCGATCGGCCACCCCCAGCGCGAGGGCCCCACCCGATCCACCCTCCCCAATCACTGCAGCGATCACTGGGGTTCGAAGGGCTGCCATTTCGAGAATGTTGGTGGCCAGTGCCTCGGACTGCCCTCGCTCCTCCGCACCCAGTCCGGGATAGGCACCCGGCGTATCGATCAGCGTGATGATCGGGGCGTGGAACCTCTCGGCGAGATGCATGAGTCGAAGGGCCTTGCGATAGCCCTCCGGGTGCGGCATGCCAAAATTGCGGCGGATGTTCTCTTTGGTGTCGCGCCCCTTCTGGTGTCCCACCACCATCGCCGAATACCCACCGATGCGAGCCCAGCCACCAACGATGGCCGGGTCGTCGCGAAAGTGGCGGTCACCGTGCAATTCGAAGAAATCGGTGAAGATGCTGTTCAGGTAGTCGAGCGTGAACGGCCGTTTGGGATGACGTGCGAGCAGTACACGTTGGAATGGGGTGAGGCTGCGGTAAACATCCTCTCGAAGGTCGCCGAGCTTGGCCTTGAGGAGACGGGATTCCTCATCGACGTCCAAGCCTTGTTCCTCGCCCATCTTCTCGAGCTCGTCGATCCGGCGCTCGAGATCCTGGATGGGCTTCTCCACGTCCAATACGTAGTGATTCGCCATCAGGTCACTCCGCCTTGACGTATTGCACCGCGTGCGGGCCGAGGAGATCTCGGAGAGGGCCGATCAACTCCTCATCTGGCTCGACACGGTGGCGTTTCGACCGGAGCCGGAGCACCGACCCGTCGGAATTGGTCCATTCAATATAGACCGGGGCCGGTCCAGGGTGAGTGGTGCAGAGTGCAATTGCCGACCGGACGGCTTGGGGATTGACCTCGCCCGCAGTGCCGAGGCGCATATTCAAACCGACTGATCCGGTGCGGCGCAGGTCCTCGAGGGTTTGTGCACTCTCCACCACGAACGGTGCCTGATCTTCTCCCCGGTCCCGGGTGCTGTAGCCACCCACTAGCAACATGCAGGTGTCGGGGACGATGACCTGACTGAGTTTGGCCCATCGGTCGGGAAACACGATACCCTCTGCGGTTCCGTGAAAATCCTCGAGCGTGATTCGGGCGTACTCCTTTCCCGTCTTCTTGGAAATCTGACGTTTCACGGTCGTAACCACCACCGCGACACTCACGGGATGCTCGCTCCACTGCCCCAGCGTCGCCGTCGAGCGCGAACTGAAGAGTTCGACTTCCGTGCGGTACTTCTCCAGAGGGTGGCCAGAGATGAAGAACCCAAGGACTTCCTTCTCTCGCGCCAGTCGCTCGGCCTCGGGCCACGGCGGAACCGTCGGCAGGGTAGGGGACTCCCTCCGTGCAGGGACCGCTTCGCCGAAGAGAGATACCTGCCCGGCCTCCCGCTCCTGCTGGCTGAGTTGCGCTTCGGAAAAGACCCCTTCGAGGGCGACCATGAGCTGGGCCCTGTTGTCACCCAGGGAATCACATGCTCCGGCGACAATGAGGGATTCCACCACACGCTTGTTGCAGAGCCGGAGGTCGAGATGCTCGACGAACTCGCCCAAGCTCGAAGGTCGGCGATCCTGCCGCGAGGCGATAATGGACTCGATTGCGCCACGACCCACATTGCGCACGGCCCCCAACCCGAATCGGATCCTGGTGTCCCCGACGACCGTAAACTTGAAGCCTGACTCGTTGACGTCCGGCGGTAGCACCTCCAGGCCGAGTTCGCGGGCCTCGTTGATGTACACGACGACCTTGTCGGTGTTCCCGATTTCGGAAGACAGGAGGGCCGCCATGAACTCGGCAGGGTAGTGGGCTTTGAGCCACGCCGTCCGATACGACAGAATCGAATAGGCGACGGAATGTGACTTGTTGAACCCGTAGCGCCCGAAGGTCTCGATCTGCCCGGCGAGTTCGTCGGCAAGCTGACGCGTATGCCCTTGAGCCACGGTTCGCTCGACGAACTTGGTCAACTCAGTCCGAATGAGTTCGGCATCCTTCTTTCCCACGGCCTTTCGCAGCACATCGGCTTCGGCGAGCGTGAACCCGCCGATCACATTGGCGATACGCATCACCTGTTCCTGGTAGGTGATGACCCCATGCGTGGGCTCGAGAATCTCCTCGAGTAGTGGGTGGGGATAGCTCACCGGCTCTAGGCCCAACTTGCGGCGAATGAATACGGTGTGCATTCCGGCATCCAATGGCCCGGGGCGGAGTAGCGCATTGACCGCGACCAGATCGTCAAAGCGATCGCATTTGATCGATCGCAGTGTTTCGGTGGCGAGTGGCGATTCGAACTGAAAAACGCCCGCCGTTCGACCGCGTCTCAGCAACTCGTAGATCGCCGGATCGTCGAGCGGGAGCGACGCCAGGTCCGGGGCGGTCCCATGACGCCGTGCCACCATTTCAGTGGCATCGTGAATGACCGTCAGGGTCTTGAGACCGAGAAGGTCCATCTTGAGCATCCCGACCTTCTCCAGCGCCACCATGTCGTACTGACAGATGATCGAGTCGCCGTCGCCGCTCTGCCCGGATCCCTTTGTCGGGGCCGTACACACCGGCACGTAGTCGGTCAGGGGGCCTGGCGCGATCACGACGCCCGCCGCGTGCACGGAGGCGTGGCGTGAGGTCCCTTCGATCCTGGAGGCAAGGTCCACCAGTCTCTCATAGAGCGGGTTGCCCTGGACCAGTTCCCGGAGCTCGGTGATCTTCTTCACGGCCTCGGAGATGCGGAGGCTGTAGGCAGGCCCCGACGGGATCAGTTTGGAAATCCGATCGGCGTCTCCCGGAGGGATCTTGAGGACCCGGGCCACATCCTTGATTGCCGCGCGAGCCTTCATGGTGCCGAAGGTGATGATCTGACCAACACTGTCTCGCCCGTAACGCTCCCGGACGTACTCGATCACCTCTCCTCGGCGTTCGAAGCAGAAGTCGATGTCGATGTCGGGCATCGACACCCGTTCGGGATTGAGAAACCTTTCGAACAGCAGACCGAACTCCAGCGGGTCGATATCCGTGATCCGCAGTGCGTAGGCCACCAAGGACCCGGCCGCCGAGCCACGGCCGGGCCCTACTGGGATGCCACGGTCCCGCGCCGCGGCGATGAAGTCCTGGGTGATCAGGAAGTACCCGGCGTATCCGGCGTCATTGATCACCCGCAGCTCGTAGTCGAGGCGTTCGCGAACGGCGGGTGGGAGGGGGGTCCCGTACCGCGCCTCGGCTCCGGTTTCAGCCAGTGCCTGGAGCAGTTCCTCGTCGCTGGCGGATGACTCGGGTCGAGGAAACTCGGGCAGGAAATAGCGCTTTTCGAAATCAAGCTCGCAGAGGTTCGCGACCGTTGCAGTGTTCGCCAATGTCTCCGGGAGCTTGGGGAAGAGAGAACGCATCTCGCGTTCACTCTTCACATAGGACTCCTGTCCGGTAAACCGGAATCGGTTGGGATCGTCTAGATCGGAGCCTGTTCCAATGGCGAGAAGCACGTCGTGCGCCTCGGCGTGGTCCCGGGTGAGGTAGTGTGCGTCGTTTGTCGCGACGACGCCGAGACCGAGCTCTTTCCCCAAGCGTAGCATGCCCTCGGTCACAACTCTCTCGTCGGGAATGCCATGCTCCTGGATTTCGAGCCAGAAGCGTTCCGGTCCGAAAATGCCCGCCAGCCAGGATGCCGTTGCCTTCGCGTCGTCGTACCGTCCCTGACGAAGCCAGAGAGCGATCTCCCCCGAGAGACAGCCGGCCAGACACACTAGGCCCTCGGAGTGCCGCTCCAGAACCTCCCGGTCGATTCGGGGACGACGGTAGAAGCCCTCAGTGTACCCGATCGAGCTGAGCCGGATCAGGTTCCCGTACCCGACACGGTTCATGGCCAGCAGAACCAAATGGCTGTAGGCCGCCGGCGCCCAGTTCTGTTTGGCCAGGACCTGACGGGGGCCAAACGCCATGTAGGCTTCAAAGCCGAGGATCGGTCGGATTCCTTCGGCGCGCGCAGTCTCGTAGAAGCTCCACGCGGCGTGGAGATTGCCGTGATCGGTCACCGCCAGGCTGTCCATCCCCAGCTTCGAGACGTGCGCAACCAGCTCGGGGATCCGATTGGCCCCATCGAGGAGCGAGAACTCGCTGTGAGTGTGCAGGTGTACGAAGCTCATGAACCACCGCGCCGCTCCCGGTCCATCCGGCGTCCAGCGGGACACCCCGGGGCCAGCGTCCGATCGATACGGGTTTGGGGGGCGGTGACCAACTCGGACGCGAACCGGTCCCGTTTCCCCATCAAGTTGCGGTTCCTCGTGCGGTTCGCACCGGCGGCGGTCGTCCAAGGACAGAAGCCCGGTGCCAAGCCATCGCGGGGAAGCGGAAGCTACGAGCGGCCGGGGGAATTGTCAAAAACCCTTGTGGTTCCTTAACTTACGGCCACACTCAACCACTTTGGTCGCCAATGGCAATCCGCCGACCGCTGGCTTGGACGTTCATCGTGATGATGGGAGCCGCGTGTTCGAGCACCGGACCACCACCACCGCCACCGCCTCCCCCACCGGTCAGCTGTGAAGCTCCCGCCATGGTCATTCTCGCCCCCGGCGAGTACGGTGTCTACGACCCTGCGGCGAGCGCCGGATGTCTCCGACTACCGGCTCCAGCCGCCGGTGAGACCGAGTACTTGGTCGCGTTGGTTTCGGGGGCTGGGGATGTCACCGAGACGGGTGTCTCAGGTCCGTTCAACCTTCGGACCGCGGTCCCGGCCAGTCCCGGCCCTTCACTGGTACCCGAAAGTCAGTCCGTTCCACGCCGGAATCCAACCACCCCGGAGGTGTTCCATCATTCCCTTCGCATGATGGAGCAGAACTTCCCGGTGGGTGCGTCCCAGCGTTTCCTTGCCCCACCGGCACCGACTCTGGCACCACCACCGATCGTCGGTTCGGAGCGCGTCTTTTCCATCTGCAAGGTCCTGGCGTGTACCTCCTTCGACACGCTCACCGCCGTCGCACGGTACGTCGATGCTCATGTGGCGGTGTATCTCGACAAGATCGTTCCGACCGCCGACCCATTCACCCAGGAAGACCTTGGCGAATTGGGCCGGACGTTCGAGTTGTATCACTACCCGATCGACAGGAATGCCTTCGGGAACGAGTCCGACCTCGATGGCAACGGCGTAGTGGCGATCCTGCTCACGGATGCCGTCAACGCCCTGACGCCCGACTGTAGCAACGGGCGGATTCTCGGCTTCTTCTGGCCGGGTGACTTGCTCAACATTACGGGATCGAACGGAGGAGAGGTCTTCTATGGGATGGTGCCCAGCCCACCGACCACTGGGTGCACCGCGGCGACCCGTGAGAAGACCGTCGATCGACTCAAACCCACCATGATCCACGAGCTGCAGCACATGATCAGTTACAACCAGCATGTGCTGATTCGGAACGCACCGAATGGAGAACTTGCCTGGTTGAATGAGGCGCTCAGTCACTACGCGGAGGAACTTGGTGGTCGTCTGATTCCCAACGCGGAATGCGTCGGGTTCACCTCCTGTCGGAGTCAGTACATCTCCGGCAATCTGCTGGACGCCTACGATTTTCTGGAGAACACCGAAGGGACCTTTCTCGTGGTGCCGAGTAGCAAATCACCGTCTCTCGAGGAACGAGGCGCAGGCTGGATGTTCCTCCGCTGGCTCACGGATCACTACGGTTCCGACTCCCTAGGTACCAATCTCACACGCGCCCTCGTCCAGACCACGCTCCGTGGTGATGCCAATGTCGTCGCCGCGACCGGAGGCAATTTCCCAAGTCTCGTCGCGGAGTGGATGCTCGCGTCGTATGTGGACGACCTCGACAATTTCACACCACTGAGCGATCGGATCACCTACAAGTCCTGGGGATTCCGGGCGACCTTTCTGGCCAACTGCTGTGAACAGAACTCCACCTTCCCCAAAGCATTTCCCACGGATGCGCCTGTGATCGTCGGGCCGTTTTCGCGCTCGGGGACTCTGCGTGGAGGGAGTGGCAAGCACTTCAGGATCGTCAGGATGACCGGATCCTTGAACCAGGACCTGATCCTCGGAAGTAACACCTCCGGGGATGGCATCGATCAGGCCCTCAAGGCACGAATCGCGATTGCCCGGATCCAATAGGGTTATCGATCGGGCTGGGACCGCCCGCAAGGGGTGTACAATTTCCCTGGCACTGGCTGTCCTCGGTTCGACGGGTGAGGCCCAGTCATCGACATCCCAACTTCCAGCCACCCAGATCTCAGCTCGCTTCGCCGGATTCGCCGGGGCCTCGACCGCCATGATGGGTCATGCGGGTTCGGTATTCGTGAATCCTGCCGGGCTGCCCGCGGTCCGGGTAGCAAGCCTCGAGGGCACCTACTCGCGACTGGCGGATGATGGGGAATACTTCATGGGGGCTGCCGCAGCGCGCATGGGAAACCTCTCGCTCGGGGGCGGGATGCGGTATATAAGGTTCGAAGACGGAGCCCCTGAATCCCGGAATCTCGAGTCGGTGATCGCCCTGGCGACCCACGTTCGGGGAGTCGCGGTAGGCATCGCGGCAAACTACTTCTCGGTGCGTGATGGTGACGGCGTCATGACGCGAACGTTGACGGGAGATGCTGCGCTCACCGTTGCCGTGTTCGACATCGCCGCGCTGGGATTGTCGGTGCAGAACATCGGTCGGGCGGCGCTGGACGGGCCGGGCGTCGAGCTGCCCTCAACGGTCCATCTGGGGTTCAGCCTCAACCTGATTGACACCTATTCCAACGGCCGGCTCCTAGCGACGGTTGAGCAGGTGTGGGGCGATGATCAGCACCGAGGCCTCGGTGGGGGCCTGCGGGTGGGTCTGGAGGGGGGAGCGGTCTTCTATGGTGTCGGTCTGGTGGCCCGGGTTGGCGTGGGACCCAGGACCCCATCGAGCCCCTTCTCCAGGGGAACCTGGGGCGGAAGTCTGGTCTTTGGGCGGTCGGCGGTAGACTATGCCTACCTCACGCGGAAGGCCGGTGGTGCTCAGCACCTTTTCGGTTGGCGCCTCACGCTGTGAAACGGAGACGTTGGGTCATGGGGATTCTCATCATTGCGGTCGGGCTCTTCGCCGGTTATGGGACGGCACTGTTGACCAGTCGCGAGGTTCGCTATCTCACCCGTGCCGGGCTGGAGGAAATCCAGATCCTCAAGAATCGCCGGTCACTCGAGAACATGGTGGCGGATGCTTCGACCGATGCGGAGACCATCGGGTTGCTCTCTCTGGTCTTGACGGTGAGGGACTATGCCGAGGAGATCGGGTTCGAGGCGGGGGAAACGTACACCACCTACAGTGATGTCGGGCGTGATACCCTGCTCTTGGTGCTCTCGGCGTCACCCAAAGACTGTCTCTGCCCCCATACCTGGAAGTATCCCATCGTGGGTCGGGTACCCTACAAAGGCTTTTTCGATCCCGCGATGGCAGAGGACGAACGCGACCGACTGTCGGCGCGGGGGTACGACACCTATCTCCGCCCCGCAGCCGCGTTCTCGACCCTCGGGTGGTTCAACGATCCGTTGCTGTCGACCGCCCTGACCCGGGATTCGGTAGAGCTGGCGGCCACCGTATTCCACGAACTGGCGCACAACACCCTCTATGTGAAGAGCGCAACCGCATTCAATGAGAGCTTCGCGCTCTTTGCCGGGTATCGGGCCGCGGAGGCGTTCTTCCGGAGCCGCGGTGATACCGCACGGGCTGAACGAGCCGCCGCTCGCTGGGCCGACGAACAAGTCCTCGGCGCCTATTACACCGAACTGACAGATCAGCTGGAGACGTTTTACGCGACCCAGCCCGAGCCGGCGGTCCTGGACAGTGGGAGGATTGCCATAGCCCGTTGGGCGAAGCAACGCCTCGAAGGTCCTGTTGGCGGACAACTGCGGACCATGAGGGTGAGCGCACTCGCCGATCGGCCGGTCAACAACGCGCGCCTCATTGGAGCCCGCCTGTATCGCAGTCATCTGGACTGGTTCGAAGAGTGGTATGGGCGCGAGGGCTTGGATGTGAAGGCAGCCGTACAGGCTCTTCGGGACCTCACCCAGGGTGCCGAGGCTGAGGAGGCTTTCCGTCGGCTCGGGGAAGCCCTCAACCGCACACCCTGAAGTCGCGGGTTGCGTTCGTTGCTCTGGTTGCGACATTACACCACTTACATCCTCCTCCTTTACCGTGAAGATCATGGATTACACCTTTGCCGAACGCGAGCAGTCTCGGCTCCTCGATGAGCTGACGGACTTCCTTTCGATTCCGAGCATCAGCACGCTCCCCGAACATGCTGGCGACTGCCGCCGCTCCGCGGAATGGCTGGTAGCCCACCTTCGAGGGTTAGGATGTCCGGTCGCCACGCTGCTGGAGACTGATGGTCATCCCGTCGTCTGGGCGGAGAGCCCACGAGTCGTCGGCGCCCCGACGCTCCTGATCTACGGGCATTACGACGTCCAACCAGTCGACCCGCTGGATGAGTGGATCAGTCCTCCGTTTACTCCTACCGTGCGGGGTAACAGTCTCTTTGCTCGTGGCGCGGTGGACGACAAGGGTCAGGTCTATTGTCTTCTCAAGGCCTATGAAGCCTCGCTCGATGGCGATCGCCGCCCCCCACTCAACATCAACTTCATCATCGAGGGTGAGGAAGAACACGGGGGAGAAGGGATCGAGACCTTGCTGGCGCTCGAGCCCGAACGCACCAAGGCGGATGCCGTATTGGTTGCCGACTCGGGGTACTTCGCCCCAGGGTGGCCGGCGGTGTGCACCGGTCTTCGCGGGCTCTGCTATGCGGAAATACACCTGCAGACGCTGGAGCGTGACCTGCACTCGGGCGGGTATGGAGGGGTGGCCCCCAACGCCGTGGAGACCCTGGTGCGATTGCTGAGTCGGTTGAAGCGGGAATCGGGGTGGATCCGTATTCCGAAGTTGTATACGGCGCTCGAGGAACCGTCCAAGGCGGAGCGCAAGGCGTGGAAGCGGCTCCCCTTCGATGAAGAGAGCTTCTTGCGCGACGAAGTCACCGGCCAGGCCCTGACCGGTATCCAGGAATACTCCGTGCTCGAGAGAATTTGGGCGCTCCCAACCTTGGAAATCCATGGAATCAGCGGCGGGTTCACTGGAGTAGGAGCGAAGACCGTGATTCCCGCCCACGCCAGCGCCAAGGTCAGCCTGCGTCTCGTCCCAGGCCTCACCTATAAGAAGGTGGGACGGTGGCTCGCACGTGCCGTTGAAAAACTGACCCCACCCTGGGCCGCAGTCGAAGTCCGGCTGCTCCACGGCACCGACCCCGTACAACTCGACACCAGTGCTCCCGTCTTCGATCTCCTGAGCGAGGCATTCGAGGCCGTCGTCGGTCGACCCACCGTGTCGATTCGCTCGGGTGGGTCAATTCCCATTATCCCGAGTCTCCGGGCCGAGGGGGCACCCGTCGTGCTCACCGGAATCAGCTTGCCGGACGACGGACTCCACTCACCGAACGAGAAGATCGACCTCCAGCAACTCTGGGATGGAATCGAAGTGTTTGGACGGTTTTTCGAGCTGTTTGCGGCAAGCGGAGGGAACGCAGGGCCCGAACTCGACCCGGAGGGCTAGGCTTCGTCGTCCTGGTTCGTCGGCGACGGTCGTTTGCCGCCGGAGTACTGGGACTCGATGCGGACATGCAGGTCGTCGGTCCCGATGATCGCCTTCACCGAGACCACGATCCCACCGACCACGTCGTCGGCCCAGTAGGGGTCGGGCCGGAGATCCTCCGGTAGCAGTTCACAACAGGCTTCGAGG
>Ga0214471_10005251_pt1 | contig 10008 bp, 7 predicted proteins | sample RVTome_5_FD_207665 | JGI IMG/M metagenome (GOLD analysis project Ga0214471, IMG submission 207665) | Soil microbial communities from uranium-contaminated site in the Upper Colorado River Basin, Wyoming, United States - RVT142D155 | ecosystem: Environmental > Terrestrial > Soil > Contaminated >... | reverse complement strand
CGCCGGGGCCGAGACCGGCAATTTCCAGGGCGGAATCGTCAACTACCTCACCAAGTCGGGCAGCAACACGTTCGAGGGGCAGGCCCGGGCCACGTTCGAGTCCCACCGGCTGAACGGCTCGAATCTGGGGCTGGCCGAAGTCGGCAGCGAGCCGAAGGGCCGCTACGAGCTCGATGCCCAGGTGCGCGGTCCGGTGATCCGGGACCGGCTGCACTTTGCCCTCTTCGGCCAGCTGATCGGCCGGGGGCAGCGGGTGCCGAACCAGGTCCCGCAGCAGGCCACCAGCCTGGTCGATCCGGCCCCTGATTTCAGCGAGCTCAAGCTGTTAGGCAAGCTGGCCTGGCGTCCCGGGTCGCGCGACCTGATGAACGGGAGTGTGAGCCGTATCGATCTCGACGGGGACCCCTCGGGCCTCACCGGGTTCGAGAGCCCCGAAGCCGGCTACCGGCAGACCTTCCGGACCACGCTGTATTCCCTGGGCTGGCGTCACACCTGGTCGGAACGGAGCGACCTGGACCTCAAGCTGGGCGGCTTCGATTCGCGGGAGGATCGCGACCCCTATGGTGGCGGGCTGGTCCCGGGGGTGTTGACCCTGCAGGAAGTCGATCCGCTGGCCTATCAGAACGCGCCTTTCAGCGAACGGCGGCGCCCTACCAGCTTCGACGCCACGGTGACCTGGAGCGTGCGAGGCCGGGTGCTGGGGCTGGCGCACGATCTCAAGCTGGGCGGCCAGTTTCAGCGAGGCGGTTGGGACTTTTCCCGGCTCAGAACCGGTGGGCTCACCTGGCGGCCGTTCAATCGGCGGATCGCTCCTTTCTGGAGCCCCACCGACCCGGCCACCTGGGTCTCACAGGGCGTCATCGCCAGCACCTGGGGCGGGGAAATCCGGCTCGAGTCAGAGGTGGAAAACAACGGCCTCTTCCTGCAGGACTATATCGAAGTGACGTCCCGGATCCGGCTCAATCCGGGACTGCGTTACGGCCGCTGGGTCGGGAAGCTGACCCCCACCACCGGGCCCGAGTTCACGGCCGTCAAGGACCAGGCGTTGGAGCCGCGGATCGGGCTGGTGGTGGACCTCGATCGGCGGGGAACCCTGGTAGCGAAGGCGCATTGGGGCCGGTATCACCAGAGCATGTTCGCGGCCTTCTTCGACCGGGTGGAAGGGGCCGATGTCTTTACTGACGAACAGCAATGGAATTACCAGGGACCGGTCTTTTCCGACCCGCACGCCCGATTCACTCAGGCAGAGCGGGACCAACTGGCGGCCCAGGGCCTGTTCGAACTGGCCCAGACCATCTCCCTCAGCGAAACCGGTCCGGTGGAGAACTACCGCCAGCCGTATGTGGATCAGGCGTTGTTGGGACTGGAAAAGACCTTCGGTGATTCCTGGAAGGCGCAAGCTCTGTATGTCCGCCGCCGCAACCGGAACATGGTGGCGCTGGTCGACAAGAACCTCGCTAGCAATTGGACCGAGTTCCGCGACGTGCAGATGCTGACCCGGTTTTTCACGCCGATCCAGTTTGGCGGGCAGAACCTGATCATGGACCGGCTCTGGATCTCCAACAAGGACATCATCTATTGGTGGGAGCTCGTGAAATCGGGAGAATGTCCGGGCTCGATCCTGGCTCCGTGCGTGCCGCCGGGGATGACCCCGGACCAACTGAACGCGCTGACCTACAATCCGGATTACGTGCTGACGACGGTCCCCGAAGCCAAGCGCGACTTCGACCAGCTCCAGTTGTCGGTGGAGGCCCGCTATTCCACCTGGTGGGCCTCCGCCTCGGCTACGGTTTCGGAGCTGGAAGGAAACTTCAATGCGGTGACCGGGCCGGATGATTACACCAACGGTGGTGCGGGGCCGTGGGTCCGGCCCAACGAGCAGCTCAATTTCTTCGGGCCGCTCAACAATCAGAGCCGGTTCGAGCTCAAGGCCCAGCTGGGCGGGATTCTCCCGTGGGGATTCCGGGGCGGTGCCTTCCTGAGCTTCTTTCAGGGCGACCGAGTGACACCCACCCTGACGATCAACCCGCTGCTGCTGGAGATGGCAATCCAGGAAGAGGGCAAGCCGTTGCCGACCCGCTTCCGGTACTTCTTCCTGTTCAATCAGGCGGGCCACCGGATCTTCGTGCAGCCGCGCGGCAGCTTTGCGTACCCCTCGCGGACCGCCCTGGACCTGCACCTGGAGCGGAGCTTCCCGGCCGGCCGTTCCGAGTTTCTGGTCACCGCCGATGCCTTCAACGTGTTCGGGGCCGATGCGGTGAGCTCGATCCAGACCTCGGTGAACGGGTTGTTCGACGCCTTCACGGCCTCACCGGAGTTCGGCAAAGTCCGGGGGCGGATGGCACCGCGGACGCTGCGGTTTGGCGCGGCGTATCGCTTCTAACGTTCCAAAGTTCCGGGTTCCAGGTGCCGGGTGCGGTGCGGGGTGCGGTGCTTGGTTCCAGGTACTTGGTGTACTGCGGTATCGCTGTCTCCATCACCGCACTTCAGATTCGGCGCACGGCACAGCACTGAGCACCGCACCTGGAACCCGGAACCCCGGAACCCAGAACGGTTAGGCAATGCCAATTACACTCGAATCCGTGAACATAGGTCAACCCCGAACGGTGGGAAGCGAGGACGCCACCGATCCCTTCGACCGTCCCTTCACCAGCGCCATCTGGAAGGAGCCGGTCCAGGGGCCGATCTGGCTGGATGCGACCGGATTGCACGGTGACCGGGTGGCCGACACCAAGCACCACGGAGGACCTTATCGTGCGGCGCTGATGTACAGCGGGGATCACTATCCTCGCTGGCGGAGCGAATGGAACCGAAAGGACATCGGGCCGGGCGGGTTCGGCGAGAACCTCACGGTGCGAGGAGTGGTGGAGGCGACCGTCTGCCTGGGTGACGTGTTCGAGGTGGGTGAAGCCCTGGTGGCGGTGACGTCTCCCCGGACCCCGTGTCACATCCTGGCCAGGCGACACGGAAGGCGGGATCTGGTGGAAACGGTGCGCGCCAACCACCGGCACGGCTGGTATCTCCGGGTGCTGCGGCCGGGCTGGATCGAGGCGGGCCAGCCGGTCGCACTGCGAGAACGGCCCTATCCCCAATGGCCGATCGACCGGGTGGCGGAGGTGAAATGGAACCGGAAGCAGTGTCCCGAAGAGGCCGCGCTGCTGGCGCAGTGCCCGGCCTTGATCCCCAATTGGAAAGCAGCGCTACGAGAGGGAGGAGGGGTGAGGGTGGAGGGTTGAACAAATGCAGAGTGCCCAATGCCCAATGCCCATGGAAGAAGGGTTGAGGCAGACCCTCTGCAATCGGCATTGGGCACTCCGCATTCTTCATTCATTCCCCCCTTCCGCCTCTCCCCTCTCTCCTGAAGCTGTTACCTCCTCCTGGTCCACAAGACGACCGTTCCGCACGCCCCTCCGGTGCCTCCCAACTGGGCCGGCGTCTCGGCCGGACCCCGGTAGATCTCGATCGCTTCCAGCTGGGCGATGCTGAACTGGTTGATGTCGGGGGGCTCGCCCGCCCGCCCGCCGCCGGTCCTGGGCTCGTAAATCTTGATGCCGTCGAGGTAGATCTGCATGGCGCATCGATCGCGGTTGTTGATCAGAATGATCTTGTTCCCGCGTCCGTAGCGGAGGCTCACTCCCGAGACGGTTCGGAACAAGTCGGCCAGGGTGCGGTGCTCCGCCTGGCGCAGGACCTTGGCGTCGATGAAATGGCCCAGACCGGCCCGGCGCCGCTCCTCGAAGGCTTCCATGCCCGGCGGGATTGCGCTGACCGTGACTTCCAGCGGCGCCAGCTCGACGGCGGCAGCGGTGAGCTTCACCGTGGTCTCCAGGGTGTCGTCGGCCACCAGGATGGCCCGGAGCTGGACCGGCCGAAACCCGATCCGCCGGACCAGGACGAAGTGGATGCCACTGGTCAGATTGTCGAACCGGAACGCGCCGGCGGTGTCCGTAACGGTGCGGCGGTCGAGGGCCTGGATCAGCAGCTCGACGCCGGCAATCGGCTTGCTGGTAGAGTCGTCCAGCACCCGACCGGCGATGGAAGACTGAGCGGCCAGGCCGGCCGGAAGAAGCAGCAGGCCCGCCAGTAGCAACGCCCGCCTCGGGATTCGCCCCATGTCCGTGCCCTCCAATTGGAGCCTTCACGCGACTGCTTCCATCCTGCGGGCCTGACGAAGCGGGCCCGGACCACGGTTTCAACCCGTATGATCGCGATGGCTGCCTCGTTTTGCACCCGCATGCGCTATTCCGGTTACCGCTCGGCGCCGAATTGTGCCATCTCTATCTCGACTTTCACTTCTCGAGGCCTCAATGGGCGACTACAAGCAACTCAAGGTGTGGGAGAAGGCACATCAACTCTGTCTGTCGGTCATGCATGAGACGGAACGGTTCCCGACCGACGAGCGGGACGGGTTGGCCGCCCAACTGCGGCGGTCGGCGATTTCCCTGGCGTCGAGCATCGTCGAGGGCAGCGACCGTCAATCAGAAGGGGACATGGGACGGTTTCTTCAGATCGCGCGAGGGTCGCTCTGGGCGGTTCACTATCAGCTCCTCGTCGCCCGCGATCTGGGGTTTCTGGCGGCGGAGCAGTGGAGCGAGCTGAGCGCTCGGTGCGATGAGATCGGCCGGATGCTGCAAGGTCTGCTCACCCATGTTCGTCGGCAGAGTCGAAAAGGCAACGGCGCCCGAGACACCCAGCCGGCCCGCCGGAAGGCAGTGAGGGCCGGAGCATAGCTCCGGCCTCGGGCGGCTCGCTAGCGCGACGATCGAGGGCGATCAGTTCAGGGACGCAAACCAGGGAGCCAGGACCAGGGAGACCACGCTCATCAGTTTGATCAGGATGTTCATGGCCGGTCCCGAGGTGTCCTTGAACGGATCGCCCACGGTGTCGCCCACCACGGCGGCCTTATGGGGGTCGGAGCCCTTGCCGCCGTATTCGCCGCCTTCGATGTACTTCTTGGCGTTGTCCCAGGCGCCGCCGGCGTTGGCCATGAACAGCGCCAGCATCACGCCCGAGAGGGTCGCCCCGCCCAGGAGACCGCCCAGCGCCTGGACCCCCAACGTCGCCCCGACCAGCACCGGCACGGCCACGGCGGTCACGCCCGGCAGGATCATCTCCCGCAGCGCCGCTCGGGTCGAGATGTCCACGCAGCGGGCGCTGTCGGGTTTGGCGGTGCCCTCCATCAGACCCTTGATCTCGCGGAACTGGCGCCGCACCTCCTCGACCATCCCGGCGGCGGCCCGTCCCACCGCGGTCATGGTGAGAGCGCCGATGACGAAGGGCAGGGTCCCGCCGATGAAGAGGCCGATCACCACCATCGGGTTGAGCAGGTCGAGCGAGAGCACCTGGCCCTCGGGCGTCACCGCGGTCGCGAAGGCGGAGAAGAGCGCCAGTGCCGTGAGCGCCGCCGAGCCGATCGCGAACCCCTTGCCGATGGCGGCGGTCGTGTTGCCTAACGCATCCAGTCCATCCGTGATCTTGCGGACGTCCTTGCCGAGATGGCTCATCTCGGCGATGCCGCCCGCGTTGTCGGCGATCGGGCCGTAGGCGTCCACGGTCATGGTCACGCCCACGGTGGCGAGCATGCCGACGGCGGAGATGGCGATGCCGTAGAGGTCGGCCGCCCAGAACGAGACGTAGATCGCCGCGCAGATCAACAGGAGCGGGAGCAGCACGCTCATCATGCCGACCGCCAGTCCGGCGATGATGTTGGTGGCGGGTCCCGTGAGCGAGGCCTTGGCGATATCGCGGATCGGCTTGCCGGCGGTGAAGTACTCGGTCACCAGCCCGATGGCGATGCCGGCCACGGTGCCGGCCACGACGGCCCAGAACGGCCCCATGGCCGGCCGGGCGGCCATCCCGAGCGGGAACGCCGCCGTCAGGAACCACGCCGCGAGAATGAACAGCCCGGCCGCGATGAAGGTGGTCAGCCGGAGGGCACCTGCGGGCGAGCCTTTTTCCAGCAGCTTCATGGCGCCGATCCCGACCACCGAGCAGCCCAGCCCGGCCAGCACCATCAGGATTGGCAAGAGCACCGCGTTGGCGCGCATGGCGTCCTGAATCGCCGGCGAGGTGGCGGCCAGCGCGATGGTAGCGATGACGGCCCCGACATAGCTCTCGAAGATGTCCGCCCCCATGCCGGCGACATCACCCACGTTGTCGCCGACGTTGTCCGCGATGGTGGCTGGATTGCGGGGGTCATCCTCAGGAATGCCGGCTTCGACCTTGCCCACCAGGTCGGCGCCGACGTCGGCCGCTTTGGTAAAGATGCCGCCGCCCACCCGGGCGAAGAGGGCGATGGACGAGGCGCCCATGGCGTAGCCGGAGATGATCTCGGAGAAGGCCTTGTAGGTCTGGAAATCGAGGGCGCCGGCCGGGAGCACCAGGTAGGTCACCGTCCCGATGCCGATCAATCCGAGCGAGGCCACCGCCAGACCCATGACTGCGCCGCCGTTGAAGGCGATCCGCAGGGCTTTGCCCTGGCCGCTGCTGCGGGCCGCTTCGGCGGTCCGGACGTTGGCCTTGGTGGCGGCCTTCATGCCGAACAATCCGGCCGCGATGGAGCAGAGTCCCCCGAAGACGTAGGCGACACCGGTGCGGGTGCCCACCGCGAGGCTGAGCAGGGCGGCCACGATCAGGAGGAAAGGCAACAGGATGGTGTATTCCCGCCGCAGGAAGGCCATCGCGCCCGACTCGATCAGCCCGGCAATGTCCCGCATGACATCCGACCCGTCGGGCTGGCGCCGGATGTACTGGTACACCAGGAAAGCGACGACCAGGCCGCCCAGGCCGCCGAGCGCTGCGTAGAGCGCGTACTGGGTCACGGGTTCTCCCTCCGATTGAATCGATTCATGGCGGGTTCAATCCCCTCGGCCAACCAGCACTCGACCGCTTCGGACATCGGGTCCAGGAGCTGAGTGACCGCGGTGCGCTCATCCGAGGGCATGATGTCGAGCACGTAGTCCGCCAGGTCGTCGCCGGTTTCGGGCATCGGGCCGACACCGATGCGCAGCCGGGCGTATTCTCGACCTCCCAACGCGGCCTCGATGCTCTTGAGTCCGTTGTGACCGCCGGCGGAGCCCATGGCCCGCAGCCGGAAGCGGCCCACCGGCAGGGCGGCCTCGTCGACCAGCACCAGCAGCTCGGTGGCCGGATCGAATTCGCCCGACGCGTGAAGCGGGGCGAGTACCGCCCCGCTCCGGTTCATGTACGTCAACGGTTTGACCAGCCGGACCGTCCGGCCCTCCCGCTCGCCGATGACGATGCGGTAGAACCGTTCCCGCCTCCACGCGCCAAGGCCCCACCGCGCCGCCAGATGATCGGCCAGCCACCACCCGGCATTGTGGCGGGTCTCGGCGTACTCCGGACCGGGATTGCCGAGACCCAGAATGGTCCGCAGGAGTTACTCCTCGGCGGGGGCTTCCTCTTCCGCCTTGGGCTTCCGGATGAGTTCGGGTTCGGCCACCTCAGCGACCGGCGCCGGGACCTCAACCGTTTCGGTCCGCGGCGGCACGACCGTGCAGATCGGCTGATTGGGGTCGTTCATGACTTCCGCATTGGCCACCGTCACATCCCGGACGAACACCTGGTGCCCGATGGTGAGGGTAGTCACGTCGACCTCGATGTGCTCCGGGATGTCCCGCGGGAAGACCCGGATCTCGAGCTTATGGAGCAGGTGATCGAGCACGCCGCCGCTGTTGCGGACGCCGTCCGGCACTCCGACCAGGTGGACCGGGACTTCGACCACGATCTTCTCGTCGGCGCTGATCTCGTACAGGTCGAGGTGCAGCAGGTCGGAGGGACGGACCGGGTTGCGCTGCACTTCACGAATCAGGACCTTGACCGGTTCACGCCCGGCCACGCTCACCTCGATGATCGCGGCGGCGGCGCCGATGGTCTGGATCAGGCGGGCAGCTTCAACGACGTCCACCGCGAGATTCTCGGGCGTCCGGTTGTGGCCGTAGATGATGGCCGGGATCCGGCCGGCGCGCCGGAGCGCACGGGCCGCGCCCTTGCCAGTGGTGGAGCGGGGCTCCGCCGTGAGTGTCGCCTGGGTGGCCATATCAGTCTTCCTTCCTATTCGAACAGCGAGCTGACCGAGAGATCGCTGTGGGTATATCCGATGGCCTTGGCCAGGAGCGGCGCGATCGAGAGCACCTTCAGCTTCTCGATTTTCCGCTCCGGCGGCAGGGCGATCGTATTGGTGACCGCGATTTCCTCAACCGGGGCCTGCGACAGCCGCTCGCAGGCCGGGCCGGACAACAAAGCATGGGTAGCGCAGATGTAGATCTTGCCGGCGCCGAGCCGCTTGAGGGCGTACACGGCTTCGGTCATGGTCCCGCCGGTGTCGATCATGTCGTCCGGGATCATGCAGTCCCGGCCTTCGACCTCACCCACCACGTTCACCGCCTCCGCGACGTTGGCCGCGGTGCGGCGCTTGTCGATGATGGCCAGGGAGGCATTGAGACGCTTGGCGAACCCGCGCGCCATCTTGGCGCCGCCCACATCGGATGCCACCACCACCAGTTCGGTGAACTGCTTCTGCCGGTAGTGACTCACGAACACCGGCGCCGCGTACAGATGGTCGACGGGCAGGTCGAAAAACCCCTGCAGCTGATGCTGGTGAAAGTCGATCGCCAGCACCCGATCGGCGCCCGCCTGGGAGACCAGATTGGCCATCAGCTTGGCGCTGATGGCCACTCGGGGTTGATCCTTGCGGTCCTGGCGGGCATACCCGAAGTAGGGAATGACCGCGGTGATCCGGGCCGCGCTGGCCCGCTTGGCCGCATCCATCAGCAGCAACAGCTCGAGGATGTTCTCGGCCGGCGGATTGGTCGGCTGGACGATGAAGACATCACGACCGCGGACGTTCTCGTCGATCTTGACGAAGATTTCCCCGTCAGCGAATCGGCGGACCGTCACCTGGCATAACTGGGTTTCCAGGTGCTGCGCCAGTTCCTCGGCGAGCAGCCGATTGGCCGACCCGCTCATCACAAGAAATGGCGCGCGCGAGAGCGCGGTAGCCTTCATTTCCACAGCCCCCAAAGGTAAGCGGTCATGAGGGTTCTGGTCAACCAATTCGAAGGCTACGCCGTCGGCTGGTCGAGGCGGGGCAAAGCTAACGGTAGCTGATGGTTAGCGGGAGGGATATGGCACGCCGCGTTCCCGGTTCCTGGTGCCAAGTACCTGGTGCGGTGCTGGGTGCCGAGTGCGGCGCCAGGTCCCATCCGCCAGGCGCGCCGCGGCATCCGGGTCTCGGTGAACCGACTCGGCACCGCACCCGGTCCCGTGGCACTCGGAACTAGGGACGGGGTTGTGAAGCGGGGAAGGGAGATTGCCCCTGGTGGACTCGAACCACCATTCCCGGATCCAAAGTCCGGTGTCCTGCCATTGGACGAAGGGGCAGAACGACGTAAGAGTGCCCAGTGCCCAATGCCGATTGCAGATGGGTCGGCATGAGCAAAGTTACCAATCTAGCGGGTCTCGGTAGTGCTCACGCGGCCGAACCGTTTGCCCAGCATCATCGCCGCGTCGTCCCGGTCGCGGACATTGCGGTAGATCCCGAAGACCGTGGACCCGGAGCCGCTCATGCGGCAGATCAGAGGGTGGGTCCCGGCGACGGCCTCGAACGCAGCGCGCACCTCGGGATGGCGACCAAAGACCGGCGCCTCGAAGTCGTTTCCGCTCATTCGGCCGATGCTGCCCCAGGTGCTCAGCGCGGCGAGATCGAGGGCGATGCTCCCGCGGCGGCCGGCCGCTTCGCGGGCCTGGTCCACCCAGGCATAGGCCAAAGCGGTGCGAACCGGCACGGGCGGGGAGAGCAGCAGCACCGGGGCCGGGGCCGGCGGCGGCACCACGAAGAGCCGTTCCCCCCGTCCCCACCCCAGCGCCAGCGACGCCCCGGAAAAACAGAACGCCACATCGGATCCCAGCCGGGCCGCGAGCTGGAACAGCTCGTGTCGGGGCACCGCGTGGCCGCCCAGTGCGTTGACCGCCTGCAGGGCGGCCGCC
>Ga0214471_10005246_pt1 | contig 10011 bp, 5 predicted proteins | sample RVTome_5_FD_207665 | JGI IMG/M metagenome (GOLD analysis project Ga0214471, IMG submission 207665) | Soil microbial communities from uranium-contaminated site in the Upper Colorado River Basin, Wyoming, United States - RVT142D155 | ecosystem: Environmental > Terrestrial > Soil > Contaminated >... | reverse complement strand
ATCGGCGACGTGGCGATCGCGCCCAACGACGCCAACCTGGTATGGGTGGGCACCGGCGAGAACAACAACCGGCAAAGCTCCTCCTGGGGCGACGGGGTCTACAAGTCCACCGACGCCGGCCGGACCTGGGCCAACATGGGCCTCCGGGATTCCAGACACATCGCTCGCATCCTGGTGGACCCGGTGGATCACGACGTGGTGTACGTGGCAGCGCTGGGCAGCCTGTGGGGGCCCGGCGGCGAGCGGGGGGTGTACAAGACGGCCGACGGCGGTCTCACCTGGACCAACGTGCTTGCCGATGGACCAGACGTCGGCGCCACCGAGCTGGTGATGGACCCGTCCAACAACAAGGTGCTGTATGCGGCGCTGTATCAGCGGCGTCGCGCCACCTGGGGGATGAACGGCGGCGGACCGGGCAGCGGCATCTACAAGTCCAGCGACGCCGGCCGCACGTGGACCAAGCTGGAAGCCGGGGTGCCGGACGGTCCCAAAGGCCGCATTGGCCTCGACGTGTACCGCAAGAACCCCAACGTGGTCTACGCCCGGATCGAGCACCAGTCCGAGAGCGGCGTCTACCGTTCCGACGACGCGGGCAGCACCTGGCGGAAGCTCTCCAGCACCAACCCGCGGCCCATGTATTTCAGCCAGATCCGCATTGACCCCCAGGACGACTCGCGCATCTACGTGCTGGGCGTGCAGCTGTTCATCTCGGATGACGGCGGTCGCACCTTCCGGAACGACGGAGCACGCAACATCCACGTGGACTTTCACGCCATGTGGATCAACCCCAGCAACTCGGACCACGTGATGATCGGCGGCGACGGCGGGGTGGGCATCTCCTATGACCGCAGCCAGACCTATGTGTTCCTGCGGAACATGCCGCTGGGCCAGTTCTACCATGTCAGCTACGACATGCAGTCGCCGTACACGGTGTGTGGCGGGCTCCAGGACAACAACAGCTGGTGTGGCCCAAGCGCGGTGCGGAGCGACGAGGGCAGCGCGAACGACGATTGGTTCATCATTGGTGGCGGCGACGGGTTCGTGGCGCTGGCCGATCCCACCAACCCACGGATCCTCTACGCCGAATCACAGGACGGCCGGATGAATCGGGTGGACCGGGTGACCAACGAGCGGAAACCCATCCGCCCCGAGCCCGCTGAGGGCGAACGGGCCTACCGCTGGAACTGGGACACGCCCATGGCGATTTCCCCGCACGACCCGGCCACGGTCTACGTGGCGGCGAACCGGCTGCTCAAGTCCACCGACCGGGGACACTCCTGGCGGGCCATCAGCCCGGACCTGACCGCGGCGCTGGACCGCGACACCCTGCCTCTGATGGGCGCGAAGGGCCGGGACATCACCATCGCGCGGAACGACGGCGCGCAGTCGTACGGCAACCTGGTGTCCTTTGCCGAGTCGCCGATCAAGCCGGGCCTGTACTACACTGGTTCGGACGACGGGCTGGTGCACGTCTCGCGGGACGGCGGGACCAGCTGGACCAACCTGACGGCCAAGCTGCCGAATCTCCCCGGTGGCACCTACGTGTCAGAGGTAGCGCCGTCGCGGTTCGATTCGGGCACCGTGTACGCGACGTTCGACGGCCATCGCGGCAACGACTTCACACCCTACGTGTACGCCAGTACGGATTTCGGAAACACCTGGCGGTCCATCGTGGCGGATCTCCCCAGGACCGAGGTGGCCCGCACCATCACGGAGGATCTGAAGAACCCGGCCGTGCTCTATCTGGGCACCGAAACCGGTCTGTACGTGGCGACCGATCGGGGACGGCGCTGGACGCGGGTGAAGGCCAACCTGCCTACCGTGCCCATCTACGAGATCACGCTCCATCCGCGCGACAACGACATGATTCTCGCCACCCACGGCCGGAGCATCTGGATCCTGGACGACCTGACGCCATTTCAGGCGCACGCCGAGGCTCTGGCAGCCGACGCCCACCTGTTTGAACCTGGGATCGCCACCCAGCGTGAGCCCGCCAACGACCGGAGCCGCGACTGGGAAGGCGACATGAGGTTCCTGGGCGAGAACCCGCCGGTCGGCATCACGCTGGCCTACCACCTGAAGGCGGAAGCACAGGACGTGTCGCTTACCGTGCGCGACGGCTCCCGGACCGCCGTTCGGGTGCTATCCGGCCAGGATGTGGGGAAAAACGCCGGAACCAACGTCGTGACGTGGGACCTGCGCGTCGCGCCGCTCCCCTCGACCGGCGCCCCACAAGGTGGGGGGGGCGGCTTCGGTGGAGGCGGGACCCGCGGGCCGCTGGTGCTGCCGGGTGAATACACCGTGACGCTGGCGGCAGACGGCAAGGAGGCGGTCGCGCGTTCCCTCCGCGTGCTCGGTGATCCCGACATTCAGATCAGCGACGCCGACCGTCGCACCCTGTTCGCCACGCTGAGCGAGCTGCACGCCCTTCAGGGCACGGTGAACCGCGCAGCCGATGCGCTGATTCGTGCGGCCGAGCAGTTCGGCGAAGTCCGGACCGCGGTGGGAGGAAACCGTGACGCGCCGGGGGCACTGAAGGCCGCGGTGGATTCCATGGCAGCCGACCTCGACTCGCTGCGGCGACGCGTTGCAGGGCTTGGCGGAGGCGGCGGCGGCGGCTTTGGGGGTCCGCCTAACCTCCGCGGCCGGACGGGGCAACTGAAAAACGCCATCATGGGCTCCACGTCGCTGCCCACCGAAGTGCAGACGCGGCAGCTGGGCGAGCTTCGGCCGGCGATACCGAAGGCGGTGGTGGACGTGAACGCGCTTACCGCGCGCCTGCCGGCGCTGTACCGGCGGCTGGCGGAGGCGGGGGTGTATCCCGCGACGGTGCAACCCGTGGGGGAAAGACGGTGAGGGGCGTGGGACGTAAGCCGTGAGCGGTGGGCCGAGCGCGCCCTTACGGCTCACGACTCACGGCCTGCGGCTCACTTCTTTCGCGGTTCCTCCAGCCCGTGGTCCGGCCGGCGGTATTCTCCGCTCCGGATCTGCCTCACGGTCTCCATGAGCGAGAGCGCCGCGTTCCTGGTCTCCACCTGGAAGGCCTCGTCTTTGTCCAGATCGTCGTGGCTGGTGGCATAGGACTCGTAGTAACCGAGGTACTTCCCGATCGCCCCGCTCGGACCGGCCTGAATCAGCTCCAGGTCAATCATCCAGTCCGCGAGGATACGCCGCAGGTTCTCCACCCCCGCCGCGTCGCCGTGCACCACCACCGCGAACGCTCGGCCCGCGAGGTGCTTGGGGTAGGGCCAGCCCTGTAGCTCCAGCGCCTTGGCCCGCTCGGGGTCCTTGCCACCGGTGGACGTGGGATCCGGGTTCCCCCCATCGGCGCACACCAGCCGGTCAATCATGAGCTTCAGCACGCTCGGCGCCTGATACCAGTTCACCGGCGTCAGGATGATCACGCCGTGCGCAGCGGTCCAGCGCGGATACAGTTCGTGCATCCAGTCATTCACCTGGCCCAGCGCGTGGTTGGGATAACAGGTGCAGGGCCAGTTGCACAGCGGCTGCGCGGTGGAGACGCAGGCCTTGCAGGGATAGATCACCTTGCCGTACTCCGCGGTGAGCGCGCTGAGATCGAGGAAGTCCGCCTCGAAGCCGCGCTGCGCTTTGACCACGTTCAGGGCGATCTGCGCCAGGCGGAACGTCTTGGAGACCTCGCCTGGGCAGGTCTGGTCGTTCCGCGCCGAGCCGTTCACGACCAGGATACGTGAGGGGGACTTGGGGTTCTTGTGGCGGCGTTCCGCCTCCCGGATCTGGCGTCGCGTCTCCAGCCACTCCACGGAGACCTCGAAGGCGGGATCGGCAAACCCCTTCCCCGCCTTCATCGTTCGCGGGCTCTTCCGGTAGTCGTGGTAGGCGTCCCATGCGATCTCGAGGACGTCGTCCAGCTGGCTGGAGACGCCCACAAAGCAGGGATCGTAGAACCGATTCAAGAAGGTTTGTCGGAACTGTTGGCGGTCCAGGTCAAAGCGCTGCGGACCCTTCACCACGCGCGGCTTGGCCTGGCGACCTTTCGACTGCTTCTGCTGGCCCATGTAGGTTCCCGGTGAAGCGTAGATGCTTCAGAATGGCGGCGGGGATGAAAGAGTTCCAGGGCGCTCTCGCCCGCCCTCGTCCGCCCCCCTATGTTTGTCCCCCTATCCCCCTCCACATAGGAGCGCCCGTGCGCCGTATCCTGCTGCTCTGCGCCGCCGCCGCCCTCGCCGGCTGTGCCAAGACCGATGACCAGGCCGCCGAGGGCGCGGCTGCCACGCTCTCGCTCGCCGACATCGCCGGGAAGTGGACCGTTCGGGGCATGCCCGAAAACAGCGACAGCGTTCTGGTGACCTACGAGGTCAACGCCACGGCCACGACGGCGGGCTGGACCACGGTGCTCCCCAACCGTGACCCCGTGTCGCTCCACGTGGTTCCGGGCGGCGACAGCGTCGTGATGCACACCGGGCCGTTCGAGAGCGTGCTGCGCCCCGGCGTGATGGTCACCACGGAGTCGGTCGTCCGCCTGGTGAACGGGGTGCTGGATGGGTGGACCGTCGCCCACTATCAGGGCGCTGGAGTCGGGGCGGATTCGGTGGTCCGGCTCCGGACCAGAGGGACGAGGGCGCCCTAACGGCAGGGAGGCGTGAGGCAGGCCCATGACCCGATCCCGGATCGGCGTGTTGCCGGCGCTGGCGGCCGCCCTCCTCTTCGCCGGCTGTTCCATCAAGAAGATGGCGGTCAATAAGATCGGCGACTCCATGGCCGCCTCGGGCACCACGTTCGCCTCCGACGAGGACGTGGAGCTGATCGGCGACGCCGTCCCTTTCAGTCTCAAGCTCATGGAAAGCCTGCTGGAGGTGAATCCCCGGCACCGGGGGCTGTTGTTCGCCACCGCCAGCGGGTTCACCCAGTACGCCTACGCCTACGTTCAGCAGGAGGCCGACCGCTTGGAGTCGGAAGACCTGACGCGGGCGAACGCGGCACGGGACCGGGCGCGGCGCATGTACCTGCGCGCCCGCGGCTACGGGATTCGCGGGCTGGAAACCAGGCATCGGTCGTTCGGCGATTCGCTGCGGGCTAACCCTCGCTCCGCCGTTCAGGTCGCCGCTGTCAGAGACGTTCCGCTCCTGTACTGGACCGCGGCTGCGTGGGGGGCCGCGATCTCCCTTGCGAAGGACAACCCCGACCTGGTGGCCGACCAGCCACAGGTCGAAGCGCTGATTGATCGCGCGCTGGAGCTGGACGAAGCGTTTGACGCCGGCGCGATCCACAGCTTCCTGATCAGCTACGAGCCTTCCCGGCAGGGTGCCGCGGGTGACCCGGGGGCGCGATCGCGAGCGCATTTCGATCGGGCCGTCGCGCTCACCAACGGCCAGATGGCGGGACCCTTCGTGTCTTTGGCGGAAGCCGTGAGCGTGCCGGCCCAGGATCGGAAGGAGTTCGCGTCCTTGCTCCAGCGAGCACTCGCCATTGACCCTGACGCCCGTACCGAGTGGCGATTGGCCAACCTGATCATGCAGCGGCGGGCACGCTGGCTGCTTTCGCGGGCAGACGAGTTGTTCCTCGACGGGCCAATGGATGCCGGATATCAGGGTTCCCTCGGCATTCCCCTCGGGCCAGACTTCGGGCGGTGACCCACCCGTGAACCCGATGCCGCGTACGTTCGTACTCGCCGTCCTGCTATGCGCTCCGCTGGGGTCTCTGGACGCTCGCGCACAAAACTTCGCGGCCCAGCGCGTCCGCCTGGGCACGCTTGCCCCGCAAGGCACGTCCTATCACCGCATCCTGCTGGAGATGGGCGAGCAGTGGCGGAACGGCACCGGCGGCAAGGTCCAGATGACGGTGTACGCGGGCACCATGGGCAGCGAGGTCGAGGTGGTGCGCCGCATGCGCTTGGGCCAGCTCCAGGCAGGCACGTTGACCGTCATTGGGCTTCGGGAGATTGATCCCGCGGTCAGCGCGTTGCAGCAGATGCCCATGATGTTCCGCTCGCTGGCCGAGCTGGAGTATGTGCGCGGCCAGCTCGAGCCCAAGCTGGCCGAACGGTTGGCCGAACGCGGCTTTCACGTGCTGTTCTGGGGTGACGCGGGCTGGGTGCGGTACTTCAGTCGTCATCCCGCGGTCATGCCGGATGATTTTCGCAGGATGAAGGTGTTTGTCACGGCGGGCGACACCAAGCAGCTGGACCTGATGAAGTCCGCTGGCTACCAGCCGGTCTCGCTGGAATGGACTGACGCGCTCACCGCCCTCCAGACCGGAATGATTGACGCCGTCCCCACCATCCCGTACTTCGCCCTGGCCGGGCAATACTACAGCGTGGCCAAGCACATGCTGGAGGTGAACTGGGCTCCGTTGGTGGGCGCCACCATCATCAGCAAGCGGGCGTGGGATGCGTTTTCCCCGGAGACCCAGGTGGTCCTGCGCGAGGCGGCCGCCGCCGCGGGCGTCAAGTTCCAGGAAAGTGGCCGCACCGAGAGTGACGAGGCGGTGGCCGCGATGCAAAAGCGCGGCCTCACCGTGACACCCATGACGCCGGCCGCGGAAGACGCCTGGCGGAGAATGGCCGAGGGCTTCTATCCGGAGCTCCGTGGCTCGATGGTTCCCGCCGACATGTTCGACGAGGTAGTGCGCCTGCTGGCTGAATACCGCGCCCGCACCCGGCAGTAACCGCGCGTGACCCGAATCTCCGGCGCCGCGTTGGCACCGGCCGCGGGCGGCGCAGGCGGCGCGGGCGAGCCTGGCGCGCCCCGCTCGCGTCCGGGTCCTGAAGACCTGGCGCTCGCCCTCGCATTGGCCGCCATGATGGTGCTCCCGCTGGCCGAAGTGCTGTTACGGCGGTTCTTCCACACGGGGATCTCCAACCAGACATCGCTGGTCCAGCACCTCACGCTGGTCGTGGGCATGGTGGGGGGCGCCATCGCCGCGCGCGAGGGGCGTCTGCTCTCGCTGAGTACCGTCGAGGCGCATCTACGCGGTACGTGGCTCACGGTGGCCCGCGTGGTGAGCGGTGCGTTCGCCGCCACGGTCGCGGTCATGCTGGGTCTGGCGGCGCTGCGGTTCGTCGCCAGCGAGCGTGCCGCGGGCGGCGTGCTCGCCTACGGTGTTCGGCTGTGGGTGATCCAGCTGGCGCTGCCGATCGGCTTCGCCGCCATCGCCGCGAGAATCCTGTGGAAATGGTCAGGCGATTGGCCATCGCGGGCGGCAACTATGGGGCTGGCCGCATTGCTCACCGTGCTGGTGAGCAAGCCACCGGTTCCGGCGAGCGACTTGGTGGTGCTCGCGTTCGCCGTGTTGCTCGCCGCCACCGTGCTCGGGGCGCCCATCTTCGCGGCGCTGGGCGGGGCAGGATTGATCCTGTTCTGGGGCCAGGGCTCGCCCATCGCCTCGCTCACCGTGGACCACTACGGGCTGGTGACCAATCCCATCCTGCCCACGGTACCCCTGTTCACGCTGGCCGGTTACTTCCTGGCGGAAGGCGGGGCGTCGCGGCGGCTGATTCGGGTGTTCCAGGCCCTGGTGGGTGGCATTCGCGGCGGGCCGGCGATTCTGGTGGCGTTGGTCTGCGCCTTTTTCACCTCGTTCACCGGCGCGTCCGGCGTCACCATCCTGGCGCTGGGTGGGCTGCTGATGCCGGTGCTACTCTCGGCCCGCTATTCAGAAAAGACCGCGCTGGGGCTGCTCACCGGCACGGGCTCGTTGGGACTGCTCTTCCCGCCCTGTCTCCCGCTGATCTTCTACGCGGTGATCGCCAACGTGGAGATCACGCACATGTTCCTCGGCGGGATCCTGCCCGGCGTGCTGCTGGTGGGCATGACCGCGGTCTGGGGCATCAGCCAGGCGCCCAGGGACGCGGTCGCGAGAGGCGCGTTCGAATGGCGGGAGACCCGGGCGGCGCTCCGGGAAGCCAAGTGGGAACTCCTCATTCCCGTGGTGGCGTTCGGCGGGTTGTTCAGCGGCCTGGCCACTCCAGTGGAGGCGGCGGCCCTCACGGCGTTTTACGCCTTTGTGGTCGAGACGTTTTTCTATCGGGATTTCAAGGGTCCGCGTGACGTGGCGCGCGTGATGACGGAGGCCGGGGTCCTGATCGGCGGCGTGTTGCTGATCCTGGGCGTGGCGCTCGGGTTCACCAACTATCTCGCGTTCGCCGAGATCCCCAGCCGCGCGGCGGACTGGGTGACCGGGCACATTGACTCCAAGTGGACCTTCCTGCTGCTGCTCAATCTCTTCCTGATCGTGGTCGGTGCGCTCATGGACATCTACTCGGCGCTGGTGATCGTGGTGCCGCTGATCGTGCCGTTGGGGCTGGCGTACGGTATTGACCCGATTCACCTGGGGATCGTGTTCCTGGCCAACGCGGAGCTGGGGTATCTGATGCCGCCGGTGGGAGAGAATCTTTTCCTGGCGTCACTCCGGTTCAACAAGCCCGTCTCGGAGGTGTTTCGGTCGGTGATACCGATGGTGGTGGTGTTTCTGATCGCGGTATTGTTGATCACCTATTTCCCGGCGCTGACGACGACGTTGCCGAGGTGGTTGGGATAGCCGCCCCGGTGAAGGTGGCACATGCAGCGCGCCTGCTGTGATTCTCGCCGTCACGTCCGGCAGTGAGGTTGTGGCTTCTTCCTGTTCACGCCGCAGGCGCTGCACCTTTCGAAGGTGACACGCGTCGCCGGAGGTAGCCGGACGCTCAGAGGCTCACGGCTTGCCCTGCTGGTCCTCCCAGCTGCTGCGGCGTCACTCACCACATGCGCGGGCGGCGATGCTCCTACGGATCCGAGTGGTCCCGGCCCGGCGTCCCAGATCGCCATTCACGCGGGCAACGGCCACAGTGCGTTCGTTGCCACCGCCCTCGCCACGCCGCCGGCCGTAATCATCAAGGATGCAGCGGGCGCGCCGGTCGCCGGCGTCTCCGTCACGTTCGCGGTGGCCGGCGGCGGGGGCAGCATCACGGGCGCCACGCCGACGGGTGGCACCAACGGTGTCGCGACCATTGGTAGCTGGACGCTTGGCAGCACCCCCGGTACCAATACGCTCACGGCGACGGCGTCTGGTCTCGCCGGCAGCCCCGTGACCTTCACAGCAACTGCCACGGCTGGGCCCGCGACCAGGCTGGTCGCGACGAATCCTGGTGCCACGACGGCTGGCGCTCCCCTGACGCCTGTCCAGGTGACGGTGCAAGACCCGCAGGGCAACACCGTTCCCGCTTCCACGAACTCGATCAGCGTCGCGGTTACGAGTGGAACCGGCGCAGCTGGCGCGACCCTCAGCGGGACGCCGACGCAGCCCGCGGTTGGTGGGGCAGCCAACTTCGGCAACCTCGCCATCGACAAGGCCGGCGCTGGCTACACGCTCACGGTCTCGTCACCTGGGCTCACGCCCGACACCACATCTCCGTTCGACATCAGCGCCGGCGCACCGGCGCAGCTCGCGTTCGCGGTCCAGCCCAGCACCGTGACGGCCGGGGCGGCCATCAGTCCCGCTGTTCAGGCCACGGTGCAGGACGCCCAGGGCAACACGGTGACCAGCTCGACGGACAGCATCAGCCTGGCCATGACCAGCGGCACGGGTACCAACGGCGCGGTGCTCTTTGGCACCCTCACCCGGACAGCGGTGAGCGGCGTGGCTACGTTCAACGACCTCTCGATCGACAAGGCGGGCAGCGGCTACACCCTGATCGCCAGGACCACGAGCCTCACCAGCGCCACCAGTGCGAGCTTCACGGTCGATCCGGGCGCGGTGGCCACCTTCCTGGTGGAGGTGGTGGGCGGGGGGGCCATTCCTACCCAGACGGCGGGGACCCCATTCGACATCCGGGTCACGGCGCGGGACGCCCAGAACAACACGGCGACCGCCTTCACCGGCACGGTGGACATCACCTCAACCGGCACCGTCGGTGCGGGCGGTGGGACGACGGCAGCCTTCGTGGCCGGGGTCCTGACCAGTCACAGCGTCACGATCACCAACAGCGGGAGCTTCACGCTCACGGCGACTCGCACCGGCGGCGGTCAGACCGGCGCCACTACCAGCTTCACGGTG
>Ga0214471_10005245_pt1 | contig 10012 bp, 8 predicted proteins | sample RVTome_5_FD_207665 | JGI IMG/M metagenome (GOLD analysis project Ga0214471, IMG submission 207665) | Soil microbial communities from uranium-contaminated site in the Upper Colorado River Basin, Wyoming, United States - RVT142D155 | ecosystem: Environmental > Terrestrial > Soil > Contaminated >... | reverse complement strand
TGTCGAGTGCCCCGATATTGTACTCGGAACTGTCTAAGGAGTCATGTGCGCTCGGAGGGCGGCCACCGCCGAGGCGGCCTCGGGGCCGGTGACGATGCGCCGGGGCTCGAAGGCCCCGCCTTCGCCGGGAGCGAGGAGGCCGAGCGAGACCGAGAGCGCAGCCGCGTCGTAGCCCGGGTTTTGCCGCGCGAGATCCGCGAACTCCTGGCTCCCCGCGGATCCGCGAGCCGCGCCGAAAGATTCTGGCGCCAGGTTCTCGAGAGCGCGGGAAAGCGCATTCGCCAGTTCCAGGCGGTCGACGAAGGCCGTCGGCAGAAACGTGTGGTTCGGGAACACTTCGAGCACTCCGGCGCCGACCGTGCGCAGGATGTACTCCGAAGCCCAGCTCTCGGAGACGTCGGTCGCGATTACGTTGGTCCGAGTCGTGGAAGCGTCGAAGGCCTCCCTCAAATCGACGTAGAGAAGCGCCGCGAGCTGCTCGCGGGTAAGGCGGTCAGCCTTTCGAATCCCTGCGTACTCCTCGGCAACAGTCGTCTGGCGCAGCGACCGCTCGACGGCTTCGAGCCTCGAACGGAGCTCGGTGTCCTCCGGCCGGAGCGCCGATGCGCTCGCGAGCGCCCGGGCGGCCCCCGCAAGGTCCTCGTTGCGATAGCACGCTTCGCCGAGCATGCGATGAGCGTCTGCATTGGTGGGCTCGAGCTCCGTCGCCCGGCGCGCGTGGATCGCGGCGCGGTCGGGATAGCCCGCATCGAGCTCGGCCTCGGCCGCCTCCAGATAGAGCGAGCCCGCCTGCGGCGCGACCTCGAGCGCCCTCAAGTATTCCGCGGCCGCCTTGTCGTACTTCCGCTCTCGCATCCTTTCGCGCGCGGCCGCGAGCCGAGCTTCGGCGACGTTTACCCGGAGAGTCGCCCCGTAGCGATCCACGAGATCGTGCTGGGGGAAGCCCTTCTCGAGCCGAAGAAGCCGTTCGAAAGCTCTCTCTTCGTTTCCCGACTGGAGCGCCACCAGGAAGTAGCCGCTTTGGGCAGCACCGAGCTCGGGCTCTTCCCGGAGGGCCGCCTGGAACTTGCGCTCCGCGTCCGTCGGCTTTCCCAGACGGAGGTCCAGGAACGCGGCCGCGGTCGCAACTTCCGGGCTCCGCTCGTACCGTCTCGCGAGCGGCTCGATGTCGGACGCCGCGGCATCGAGACGACCCATCTGAAGCGATTTCCATGCACGATCGAACGTCGTTCGCTCGGACGCCGATAGATCGGGAGGCGCCGGAAGACCCATGCGCTCTACGACGTCCCAGTCCGGCACGGGATAAGGGACGAAAGAGCGTTTGGGAGCGCAGTGGAAGGTCGCGAGAGCGACGCTCAGGAGGAGGACGAGGATCTTCCGTTCAATCGGCGTAAAGCACCTCGAAACAAATTGGACCGAGTCCCCGCAGAGATCCCATTCTAATTTGCGCCGCGCCCAAGTCAAGGCTGCGGCGCTGGCATCACGATAGGTCCCTCAAGGCGCGCTCTACCTCCGCGAAGGAAACTCTCCCCTTCCGAACGAGCCGGGGCGGGGTTTCCCGGACGTCCACGATGGTGGTGGGAAGACCTCCGGGACAAGGACCACCGTCGAGAAGCAGATCGAGCTCCGAGCCCAGGTCGGAGAGCGCCTCCTCCGCGGTCGTCGCCGGAGGCGAGCCGGTGCGGTTGGCGCTGGTCGCGGTCACCGGCGCGCCGAGCCCCTCCGCGAGGTCGCGGGGAAGTCGAAGACCGCTCGCTCTTACGGCGATACCGCCCCCGGGCGAGGAAGCCGCGAGGCCGGGCCTGGCTTCGACCACGAGCGTGAGCGGCCCCGGCCAGAACCTCCGCGCGAGCAGCAACGCCGCCTTCCCGAGATTTCGCGCCACCGACTCGAGCTGCGGGACGCCGGAAACGATGCAGGGAAGCGCCTTCTCCGGCGGGCGTCTTTTCAATGCGAATAGTCGATCGCATGCGGCGCGGTTTCGCGCATCGACGGCGAGGCCGTAGAACGTTTCCGTGGGATAGGCGACGATGCCGCCTTCTCGAAGCACGGCGAGCGCCTCTTCCACGACTCGGGCATCGTGCTCGCGCGGATCGACGTCGAGGGTCCTCACCACTGCCAGGGCCGACCTCCCAAACGGCATGCTATACTGACTTCAATTCCAACGGTCCACTTCTTCTCCATGAAGATCCGCCCAGGGCGATTTCTGTCCGTGCTCATCGTTTCCTCGTGGCTGTTTCTCCTCGGAGCCCACGCGCTGAGGAGCTATTCGATCGCGGACTTCACCCCCCTCGTGGATCTATCCCCGGATCCGACCCGGGATGCCGAGCTGACCCAGCGAGGCGTCTTCTACCGCGGGGCTCGCATCGGCTACATCCGGGAGCGATTCACGCCGCTCGGAAACGGATTTAGGGCCGAGCAGAGGGGCGAGCTCACGTTGAACCTTCTGGGCCGAGAGCGCCGTGTCCGGATGGAGGGCTCGGCCGAGAGCGGACCCAAGGGCGCGCTCCGCGGCTTCAAGTTCCGGCTCTCGACCTCCTCGAGCCGTTCCCCCTTCGAGACGACCGTCGTCGGAGACGTGCAGGGCGACGAGCTCCATCTCAGGATCCGATCGGGAAGCTCACCGGAGAGGGTCGAGCGAAGAATCATCGTCGAGCCGATCGTGCTCCCTCTGAACCTCTACTACACCCTCGCCGCGCGCGGGCTCGCGCCCGGCGACTCGTATCGGCTGCGCCTCTTCGATCCCATGACCGTTTCCGAGGGAGACGCGACGATCGTCATTCGCGAACGCGAGATCGTCCGCTGGGGAGGAAGGGAGGAAGAAGCCTATCGTCTCCAGACGACGTTCGCCGGGCTCACCACGACCGCCTGGGTGAACGAGAGAGGCGAAGTGCTCCAGGAGGAAACGCCCCTCGGATGGACTCTTCTGAAAGAGGCCCCCGGCAGCAGCCTACACGCGCAGGGCGGCTCGGCCTCTCCCGACATCCTCGCGATGTCCGCGGTGCCGGCGCTCGGATTCGCGGGCGAGGCATCGACTCTCGCCGCCGCGACCCTCGAGCTCACTCTCTTCCCCGATACGTTCGAGGCACTGGATGGCGGCCGCCAGAAGCTCGACGGCACTCGGGTCACCATCACTCGCGAGACGCCCCCGTACACCGGTGCCGAGACGCTCTCGGCCGACGAGCGCTCGCGGTCGCTCTCCGCCGACTCCTTCATCCAGACCGGCGCGCCCAAGATCCGCGAGCAAGCGTCTCGAATCGCGAAAGGCGAAACGGACGCCGCAAGAGCCGCGGCCATCAACCGATGGGTGTACGAGAACCTCACCAAATCCCCCACCCTCTCGCTGCCGAGCGCGACCGAGATCCTGGAGCAGCGGGTGGGAGACTGTAACGAGCACACCGTGCTCTTCGCCGCGCTCGCGAGGGCGGCTTCGATCCCCACCCGGATCGCGACCGGTCTCACCTATACGTCGGGCCAGTTCTACTACCACGCCTGGCCCGAGGTCTTCGTGGGACGATGGCTCGCGGTGGATCCGACGCTCGGCCAGTTCCCCGCTGATTCTCTCCACCTGCGCCTTCTCGTCGGAGGCATCGAGAGCCAGTACGAGGTGCTGACGCTTCTCGGGCGCGGCGCGACGATCGAGGTCGTGGACAAGCGGGATGCTGAATAAACGCATGCATACCCAGCGAGCGGAGCGAGCCCGGCCGGGAGGAAGCGGCCGCGCCAAAGGCGCAGGGCCGCGGGAATTTTACCGTGGGAGTAGCTTCGAAGGAGCCCGGCAACATCTCATACCCTCGAAGGAGCCCGATGCGGACGATTCGGCCGTCGGAGCCGAGCGGAGCCGTCAGCCCGAGCGCAGGGCGAGCGAAGCGAGTCCCGGAGCGAGAAAGCGCTGGGGGTGGGGCCCCAGCGCACCGATTGAAGAGCGAGTCGAGCATTAAGTAATGATCCGTTTGGAGGCTCTGACCAAACGCTACGGCGCCCACGAGGCGGTCCGGAACCTCTCGCTCCACGTGCCGGCGTGCGAGCTCTTCGGGTTCCTGGGGCCGAACGGCGCGGGAAAGACAACCACCATCAAGATGATCGCCGGCCTGCTGCGGCCCACCTCGGGAAGCATCGAGATCGCGGGCCACGACCTCGCCTCCCATCCCGTTGAGGCCAAGGGAGCCCTCGGCTTCATCCCCGACCGCCCGTTCCTCTACGAGAAGCTCTCGGCGCTCGAGTTCATGAGGTTCGTCGCCGGTATCTACGGCTTCGATGTCGGAGCACTCAACGGGCGCATCAACGAGCTTCTGGAGCTCGTCGAGCTCCACCGGGTGCGCTCCCAGCTCATCGAGAGCTTCTCCCACGGCATGAAGCAGCGACTGGTGATAGCCTCGGCCTTCCTCCACCAGCCGAAGGTGATGGTGGTCGATGAGCCGATGGTGGGCCTGGACCCCAGAGGCGCCCGCCTCATCAAGCAAGTTTTCCGGGACTACTGCGATTCGGGGCACTCGGTCTTCGTATCCACCCACACCCTCGAAGTCGCGCAGGAGCTCTGCGATCGGATCGGGATCATCCTGAGGGGTGAGCTCGTCGCCATCGGCACCATAGACGAGCTGAAGGCGAAGGCGGAAACGAAGGGGCAGGATCTCGAGGAGATTTTCTTGAAGCTCACCGGCGGTGAGGGCTTCAAGGAGAGCGAGGCCACTCTTTGACCCTGGAGTTCACGCCGGCTTCGATCGCCGCGCTCCTCGCCCCGTACTTCCGCGGCATCCGAAATCAACATCGCAACGCGGGTCGCGGAGAGCTGCTTCGGACGCTCCTCTTCGCTTCGGTGGGCCTCCTGTTCGCTCTCTTCGTTTTCGCCGGCTTTTACCGGGTTCTTCTCTATATAGGCCAGTTCGACGAGTTCACGGCGCCTCTCACCCACCGGGTCCTCGACACCGTTTCCTCGTTCGTCCTGACGGTGCTCCTCGCGAGCACCATCGTCACCGCGCTCGCGACGCAGTACCTCTCCGACGACCTCTCGCTTCTGATGTCGAGCCCCGTGCCGCTTCCCGCCCTCTACGGCGCCAGGCTCATCCTCACGCTTCTGCAGTCGTCGTGGATGGTGATCCTCTTCAGCGTTCCCGTCTACGCCGCCTTCGCCGCCACCGCCGCGTCTCCCTCGGTTTTCCTCGCGGCCGTCGCTCTCGCATTCCCGCCCCTCATCCTCATCGCCACTTGCATCGGCAGCATGGTGACCTCGGCGCTCATGGCCGCCTTCCCCGCCCGGCGGGTCAAGGAGATGCTTCTGTTCCTTTCCGCTCTTTTCGTGGTCCTGCTGGTTTTCCTCATCCGCGTGCAGCAGCCCGAGAGGCTCTTGAATCCGCGCTCGATCTACGACGTGACCGAGTTCTTCTCCACGTTCTCGACTCCGAGCTCGCCGTTTCTCCCGAGCGCCTGGACCACGAGCGTTCTGGTCGCCGGACGAAACGGCGAGGCGCTTCCGGCGATGCCCCTTCTACTCCTCTGGTCGACGGGAGCGGCTCTGGTGGTCATCGGCTGCTGGATGGCGCGATGGCTCTACGGCATCGGCTATTCGAGGGCCCAGGAATCGCGGCCGGCGCGGCTCTCGTCTCTTCCGCTCGTCGACCGGATCCTGGAGACGCTCAGCCGGCCGTTCGAGCCAAGGTTCCGCTCGCTCCTTCTCAAGGACCTTCGTACTTTCCTACGGGACACCACGCAGTGGTCCCAGCTCCTGCTCCTCGTGGCGCTGGTCGTGGTCTACCTCTACAACTTCAGCGTGCTTCCCGCGAACTTCACCTTCGCCACGTTCTATCTCCAGAACCTCTTTTCGTTCCTGAATCTGGGTCTCGCCGGATTCGTGCTCGCGGCGGTTGCGGTGAGGTTCGTCTTCACCTCGGTCTCGAGCGAAGGACGGGCTTTTTGGATTCTCCGCTCCTCTCCTCTGACGATGGAGAAGCTCCTCTGGAGCAAGTTCTGGACCGCGCTCCCACCCCTTCTCATTCTGTCCCAGATCCTGACCATCGCTTCGAATCACTTCCTCGGAGCCACGCTCTTCATGACGGTGCTCTCCTCGGTCACCATCCTCTTCGTCACCTTCGGCATCGTGGGCCTGGGGGTCGGAATGGGAGCCGCTTTTCCCAAGTTCAAGTTCGAGAACGTCACCCAGATCGCGGGAAGCTCCGGAGGCCTCCTGTACATGATCGCGGCCTCGAGCTTCATCGCTGCGGTGCTCTTCCTGGAATCCATCCCGGTGTATCTGATCCTCAGCGCGGACTTCCGCGGCGTACCCCTGACGAGCCGGGCGCTCGCTGCCTCGATCCTGTCGCTCGGCCTGGTCCTCGTCCTCAACCTCCTCACGGTCGCCCTTCCGATGCGCTGGGGGAGGAGAAAACTCGACGCGATGGAGGTGTGATACTGGGCTCGCTTATCTCCCTATCTCCTCCTGTCCCCCTATCCCCCTTGTATTGGATTTCCTTCCTTGCGCCCTGACGTTCTTTGCGTCTTTGCGTTCGTTCCCGTTCGTTTCCTCGCTCGCGGGTGGTGCTGGTCGTAGACCCGCTTGAGCCTCTCCCGGCTCACGTGGGTGTAGATCTGAGTCGTTCCGATGTTCGAGTGTCCCAGCATGAGCTGGAGGCTTCTCAGATCCGCTCCGCGCTCGAGAAGATGCGTGGCGAAGGAGTGGCGCACCACGTGGGGGGAGAGCGTCCTCTTGATTCCCGCGAGGCGTCCGTATCCCTTCAGTAACTGGAAGAATCGCTGGCGGGTCATGGGCCGCCCGCGCCGGCTCAAGAACAAGCCTCCCTCGCCCGGCTTCGGGGAGAGGAGCGGCCGGCTCGAGACCAGGTAACGCTCGATCCACTTCTTCGCCGAGCGGCCGTAGGGGACGACGCGCTCCTTCCGGCCCTTTCCTCGGCAGACCAGGTAGCCGACCTCGAAGTGCAGGTCTCTCGTGCGGAGGGAAATCAGCTCCGACACCCGAAGGCCTGTGGCGTAGAGGAGCTCCAGCATCGCGCGGTCCCGGAGCCCTTCGGGCGTCGAAGCTTCCGGCGCCTTCAGAAGATTCTCGACCTCCTCGAGGCTCAGATACCGCGGAAGTGATTGCGGAGCGCGGGCGGAGTCGATCTGCTCCGTCGGGTCGCTCGCGGCGAAGCCTTCCGCGGCGGCGAAGCGGAAGAGCCCGCGCACCGCGGAGGTCGCCCGGGCGACGGAGCGAAGCGATAGTCCGCGCCGATGAAGGTCCCTCTGGAACTCGCGGATATCGGAGGCGTCGAGAGACGAAAGCGCGCGGTTTTTCTTCCGGGCGAAGGCTTGGAGCTTCTCGATGTCCCGCCGATAGCCCTCGAGAGTGTGTGGAGAAAGACCGCGCTCGACTTCGAGATAGTGCAGAAACGTCGTCTTCAAAATCGCACGGTGACAGCGAAATACTGTCCGCGAACCCGCATCACCGCCCGATCGCCCTCGGGCTCGATGGACTTGAATCGATAGTAGGAGTTTCGGTAGCCATAGGAGAGTCCAAGGTTCCTTCCGGCACTATAGGTCGCGGAGGCGTCGAAATCGGTCCAGACGCCTTCGCCCTCGTTCTTCCACCCCATCCCTTCCACGCTGAGGGCGAGCGCGGGCGTCATGTAGATTCGACTCTTGATCCCGAAAAGCGGGAAGTCGATGCGAAGCGGCTCGCCCGTCGAAGCGCTTCCGGACTCGAACGTCGGTCTCGCCTCGAAGCGCCCATATTCCCCAGCGATCGCTAGAAATCCGTAGTCGCCCTGCAGCAGATCCACCTCCGCGCCGCCGCGGGTCTCTTCGAGCTCGAGTGTCGTCGAGACCCCGTCACCCGCGGGAACGCAGAGACCGGAGACGCAAAGCGCCGATTCCGCCGCCTTCTCGCCCTGGTACTTGACCTTCATCCACGATCCGCGCAGTTTCACCCGACGGACGATACGCGCCGCGAAGTGATAGTCGAAGATGCGCTCGTTCTCGAGCCCCAGGTCCTCGAAGGGATCGAGCGTGGTGCCGGGGGTGCCGCCCCCCGAGAGCCGAAGCTCCGCGATGAGATCCGACCGCCATCGCCGGAGCTGGACCTCCACCCGATAGCTCTCGCCCATGTTCGGGCTCGTCCCTGCCGGCGCCTGGGCCATGGACGGAGCGGATGCGAGGAGCATCGAGGCCAGAACGAAGAAGCCACGATTCATGTAACCTCCAAACGGTTATCGGCCGGGCACGAGCGCCGACAGCGCCTGGTCCAGCTCGCGAACGCGCAGCAGTCTGCAGCCGGCGAAATAGGCCAGAAGAGCGACACCGATCGCGAGGCCGACCTGGAGCAGTCGGGCCCAGATCGCGTAGTGTCCGAAAGCGCCGTCGAGACCGAGGAACGTGGCGTAGGAGAGTCCTCCCATCACCAAGGAAGCGGCCGCGGTCTTGAACAGGGTCATGACCGTGCGCCGGCCGTCGAGCCGACCGAGGCGGCTGCGGCGGCGAAAGAGCACCCACAACAGGACGAGCGAGACGGTCATGGTGCCAGAAGTGGCGAGAGCGAGACCGCGATGGTCGAGCCCGAGCTCGACGACGAAGAGCCAGTTCAAGAGCGCGTTCGCGGCCATGCTCAGGAGACTCACGACGAGGGGAGCGCGCACGTCCTGAATGGCGTAGAAGCCATCGGTCACGATCTTGACCGCGGCGAAGCTGATGAGGCCGACGGCGTAGCAGCGAAGCGCCCCCGCCACCTGGACGGTGTCCTCCGGCCCGAAACGCCCTTGCTCGAAGATGAGACGCACGATGGGAATCGCGAGCACCACGAGCCCCACGGTCGCGGGAACCATGAACAACAGCACGAGCCTCGTCGCGTGCGAGAACGTGTTTCTGAACTCCACGGTATCGGACGCCGCCACCGCTCGACTGAACGCGGGAAGGGTCGCGACCGAAATGGCCACGCCCACCAGACCGATCGGGAGGTGAAGGATCCGGAAGCTCTGGGTGATCCACGAGAGCCACCCCTCCCCGCGGGAGGCGAAGATCTGGTTCACGAGCACGTTGACCTGAACCGTCGAGGCGACGATAGCCCCGGGGCCGAAGAGCCGCGCCACCCGACCGACCCACGGATCCCGAAACGAAATGACGGGACGGTACCGATAGCCGAGCCGAAAGAGAGTCGGGAGCTGCGCCAGCAGCTGGAGCGCGCCGCCCGCGAGGACTCCGACCGCCATGCCCATGGCGGGATGCTGGCCGAATCGAGGCGCGAGATAGTAGCCGAGGAGCCCTACGCTCACCGAGCCCACGTTGAAGAAAGCGGACGCGAGCGCGGGAACGAAGAAGCGGCCCTGGGCGTTCAGAATCCCCATTACCAGGGCGGCCGCGCTCACGAGCAGGATGAACGGAAACATGACCCGAGTGAGCCCGACCGTCAGATCGCGCTTGGTCGCAAAGCCGAAGCTCTCGTCGGCGGAGAGTGCGACGTCGAAGCCGGCGCCGGGCAGAACCGCATCCACGATGACGTCGGCGTAGACGATGCCGACGAGCGTGAGCGCGGAGACGACGAGGATGAGGGCGTTCAGGACTAGGTTCGCGAGGCGAAGTGCCTGTTCTCGACCCTCTTTCTTCTCGATCTCGGAAAAAATAGCGACGAAGGCCTTACTGAGCGCCCCCTCCCCGAACATGTCGCGCAGCAGATTCGGAATGCGGAAGGCGGCGTAAAAGGCGTCGAGCCCGGTCCTCGCAGGAAAGAGATACGCAAGGATCTGCTCACGGACGAGTCCCAAAACCCGGGAGACCATCACTCCCAGGCTCACCGTTCCCGCCGAACGCGTCAGCTTGCGCGCGCGACCGCCCCCGCGCGCTAGGAGCCCGCCGCCTTCGACTTCCCCCCTCCCGTCGGACGCGGTGCTCTCCAATCTGGAGGAGGGAACGGTCATGCGCGGATGATATTACATTTCGCCTGACGGTTTTCGAACGGCGAGGGCCGTTCCAACTTTGATTCGGCTAGAAAGGTCATAGGCTTGGCCAGGCTCTCGCTTCTCTGTCAGCGACG
>Ga0214471_10005244_pt1 | contig 10012 bp, 13 predicted proteins | sample RVTome_5_FD_207665 | JGI IMG/M metagenome (GOLD analysis project Ga0214471, IMG submission 207665) | Soil microbial communities from uranium-contaminated site in the Upper Colorado River Basin, Wyoming, United States - RVT142D155 | ecosystem: Environmental > Terrestrial > Soil > Contaminated >... | reverse complement strand
CGACCAGGTAGCTGCCTCATCGTCTCGAGATTGGGCGCGGCCCGGAGGTCATCCAAGCGGCGCTTGAGACGCCGCGCTCGCTCAGGCCCCCAGGTGTTCCAGGGCACGAAGGACCTCGATCAGCTCCGGCGCTGGCTCACGAGCCCCTGGTCGACTCCGCGGACGAGATCCTGATGAAGGACGTCTGACGAGCTCTCGGCCCAAGGCGAGCACGGCGTCGATCAGGGCGTCGACGTCCGACCGCCGGGTGCGGTGGCTGGTGATCGTCACCTCTCGCCGTTGACTTCTTGGTGGCACTGTTCTAGGCTGTCAACGTTGACTTTGAGCGACAGCCTACCGTGGAGTCAACGTCGACGTCATGATAGGGCATCGAATCAGGCAAGCCCGCATCGCCGCCGGGATGACCCAGGACGAGGTCGTCGCGGCGTTGACTGCCCATGGGGTCCCGCTCACGAAAGGCGGCCTGTCGAAGTACGAGCGCGGCGGCAGCACGCCCAAGCCCACCGTCCTCCGCGGGCTGTCGAAGGTGCTCGGCGTGGCGTCCTCGTTCTTCCTGGAGGAGCCCGACACCGTGGTGAGGTGGCTCGCCTTCCGCAAGATGGCGCGGATGGGGAAGAAGCGGCAAGAACGCGTCAAGGCGGTGGCCGAGGCGCAGGTCGAGGTCCTCCTCACCTTGCGACGCGCCCTCGAGCCGGTGCAGGCAGAGTCTCAGCCACCTCTGACCTCGGTCCGTGAGCCGGATGACGCCGAGACGGCGGCCCAGGCACTCCGGGAGTACTGGCGGCTCGGTGACCAGCCGATCGAGAGCGTAACGGGCGCCATCGAGGACGGCGGAGGTCTCGTCGTCGAGGACGACAGCGACGACGATCTCTTCGACGGGTTGTCGGGCTGGGCCAACGAGACCATTCCGGTGGTGGTGGTCAGTTCCGCCGTCTCGGATGACCGGCGGCGGTTCAGCCTCGCGCACGAGCTCGGTCATCTCTTCATGAAGATCGAGGCCGACGTCGACGCGCGAACGGTCGAGAAGCTGGCCCACCGATTCGCCTCCGCCTTTCTGGTGACGGCCGCGACGGCGCGTCGCGAGCTCGGCACCCGCCGTAGGCACCTGGACTTCCGTGAGCTCGCCCTGCTGAAGCAGAAGCATGGCCTGAGCATGCAAGCGTGGCTCTTTCGCGCCGCGGACCTCGGGATCATCGAGCAGACCCATGCCCGGAGCCTCTTCGCGAAGATGAGCGCCCGGGGCTGGCGCCGCGAGGAGCCGGTGGACTTCAAGGGCGAGGAACGTCCGAGGAAGCTCCAACAGCTCGCGGCCCGCGCTCTTGCCGAGGGGCTGTTGAGCATCGCGCAAGCCGAGCGAATCTGCCCGGGCGTGACGCGGACGGTGGATGAGCTCGACGCCGAGCCCCCTGGTGCCTTGAGCGCGCGATCCCTGCTGCGGCTGTCGCCGGAGGAGCGAAACCGCCTGCTGGTGCAGGCGGCGGAAGCCGTCGCCGACGAGTACGAGGACGGCGGTGCTCTTACGGGCTTTGAATCACTGAGCTGGGAGGATCACTTTGACACGCCCGTCGAGGACTGACGAGCGGCCGGACCGCGGCGAAGTCTGGCTGATCCGCTTCGACCCCATCGAAGGCGCCGAGATTGACAAGACTCGGCCGGCGGTGGTCGTGAGCCCGTCTTCGATCGGACGGCTTCCCCTCCGGATCGTGGTGCCCATTACCCGCTGGCAAGAGAAGTTCGCCACGATACCGTGGTTTGTGCACCTCAAGAAGACGCGGAAGAACGGCCTCGACTACGAGTCCGCAGCGGACTGTTTCCAAGTAAAGTCAGTTGCCATCACGCGCTTCGTATCGAGGCTCGGCGTTGTTGGTGCGGAAGAGGTTGAGGAGATCAGTGCAGCGATCACACTGTGCGTCGGAGCATGAATCACAGACCTACTGTGCGTCCAGATCCGGAACGCCCAAGCATAGAAGGAGTAAGAAATGACCGATATGAATCAACGCTTCGTCGTCAGGCACCCAAGTGGCTGGGCCGTCAAGAAGCCCAATGCTCAGCGAGCTAGCTCGGTCCACCCGACCCAGGCAGGGGCGGAGATCGAAGCCAAGAGGATTGTAGGTAATCTTGGAGGCGGAGAGGTCCGCATCCAAGGGCGCGACGGACGATGGAGGGATTCAGACACAGTTCCCCCAGGTCCGGATCCGAGTCCACCACGAGATTCCAGACACTAGGCAGAGACGGATATCTTATGGCCGATCCTTTCGGGACTCCACTCCTCAACCTTGCCGGTCTGCCGATCGGAACCCAGCAGCGTCAACGCACGGCTCAAAATAGTATGCGCATATCACGGCCCCCTGGGTACCCTTGGCGGGAATTGGGATCTTACCCGAACGCCTCTGGCGGATTTCTAATGATTTACTATTCTGATGACTTGAGTGCCATCCCTGTCAGATTCGTTACCAAGCCCGGCGACAACAAAAGCGATCCAAATATCGAGACACTCACTTTCGGGCTGTTCTCCACATGCGGGCGAAGGCTTCGATCCACAGTCGTTCGGCGGCGTGAGCCCTACATCTTCTTCGCGACCAGGAAGTCGAGAGTGCGACTCCTCTCTGGCTACTATCACATTCGGTGGTACACGCAGGGCGTCTTCGCAGAGATGAACGACATTTGTCTTGCGGCAGATGAAGCGCGCTTCATCTGCCCAGGCATTTACCTCGATGAGGTCGATCGGAAATGTGAGACTCAATTGGCCAGAAGATTTCGTGGTTACATGAAGGTTGACCCGGACTCCTGCCGAAGAATTGTCTCCCTCTTGAATTTGCAGGACGACGCCTTGACCCCGTCGACAGCACTAACGACGAATACATCCGAAGGTGTGTCAGAGGCCAGTTGCAAGGTACCTCCGTGACGGTTGTCCTTATCGGCAAGGAAACCCTCAATAGTAACAGGGTTGCCTGGGAGATCGAGGAGAGTCTAAAGAAAGAGAGACCGAATGGAATCCTGGCCATACGCTTAGACGCGGGCTCCCAGATCCCTCAGAATTCGGTGGTGGGAAAGGCGCTCCGACACGCGGGCGCCGAGATAATTGACTGGGCCCCGAACCTGTTCGGAGATGCGATCGATCGTGCCTGCAAGGCCGTGGATCGTATTGCTAGGATTCAGGAGCACCTACGCGAGCCGAGCGAAAGCTCTTCGTGCGCACGCAAGAGCGCCTAAGGGTGACCGAAGCCACGCTCGCAATGTTGCCTGGAGGGCGAATAGCAACTTTCCAGAACTTCCGTGCGCTTGCCACGATCCTTTCCTCCACCCAGTCGCCCCTCACGCCGGTCGTGCTTGCCTCGATACGCGAAGACCGCCTGGGGGACGGCCTCATAGAGTGCACCTGACCTATCTCCTTAGTTCCTAAGCTCATTGATGTTTCTCAACCAACCGTCTCGCTTGCATCTCCCAGTCTCGCAAATCATCGCTCTCAGAATCTAAGTGCCCCAACAAGAAGGAGGCAATAACGTCCATCTTTTCAATTAGCTCCTCTGACTCCGCGAGGATCCACACAGCCGCACGCTCAGGAGGCAACTCGACTACCGTGAGTTTCCGCCATATCACCTCTCGCTGGGCTTCGGTCAACACCTCGGGCCACTTTTCTTCTACATCCTGAGTACTTGGGAGCCTTCCTCTATCTAGGAGGGACGGGCCTCCAGTCCTTCCCCGTCGCTTCACCATCTCTTCGGCCTCTCGTGGAGTGATGCCATAATCCGGGCGAGAGAGTATTCCCGCGGCGGCCCTTTCAATATCTTGCCTAATCTCGTGGCCGTGACGTCTAAGCGCTATATCTACGTCTTCAAGAAAATGAATTATAACTGCGCGTCGCGCCCCATCGTTCCTAGCTAGGGACTTCCAGTGTTCGAGTTCGGCTTTCACACCGGAAGACACGTCTCCCTCGCTGAAAAAGGGCCGAAATACCAGTACGTTGGGATTGCATACCACTAAATGGTGGTCCCTGAATGCTATTTCTAACTTTATTTGATTCTCCAACTGCCGGAGCAGTCCATCAATATCGTCACCAACGGCTCTTGGTTTCTCTAAGAGGAGCTTCAGATGCTCATGATCCGTGTAGCCTGGTGGAAGTGAATAGAGCGTGACACCACTACCAGATCCACTCAATGGCCACCTTGCCCCGAGTATGCCTTTCTCTTTTTCGATTCGATACTCGTCTATTGCAGTCGGCATTATGCAGATAACGGCTCTCGGTGGTGCTATTGTTACCGGAGCCAATTACCTTGTTTTCGGCACCAAACAAAGCGCACAGGCCGCTGCCGAATGGTTGACTCAAACGCACTCGAAGAGTGTGTACTTGTCACATCCCATTACTCGCCCGAAGTCTCGCTTGTAAACGTGTAGACTGTCGCTTAACTGGCAATAAGATCCGAGCTCCGCGCCGAGCCAGCCCGCCATTACTTCCTGTAGAGTGGTAAATTGGATTACATTGTGCGGAAGACCAAGTAGAAGATCGTTGCTCCTGAGTATCTGCATCCACTCTAAGCGGCCGCGCCGCATCTTCAGAAAAGAGACTATATTGCACGGGATATCTTCGGCGCATGGCTTTCCGTCCTCACACGGAAGATCCTTCTGCGGGTCCCAGATTTGGAGAACAACTTGGCGGCTGTTCGGGTTATGCCGAAGCGTGTCATATGCGCGGTCAAGCTGGTCGGTGAGGAAGTGTCGGCGTAGTCGATGCCCGTATGCACCGTAGTAGGTTGGCCCTCGGCCAGCGTATTGTGGAAGCTTGGGATTCCAATGATTCACGAAAGAGGAGTCGTTCCTACCCGCCAGAATCCACACAATTTCCGCGATAGCAAATGCAGGGTTAAGGGCTGGTTCACGCGAAAGGATCCAGCGCTGAAGTGGATCACGGATGGCCAAGCAGGTGTGGAGGAGTTCGTATGTCACGCCAGCGCGGCTTGGCTGTGCAATTACGCCCTCACCCGCCCGGATCGACTCTGCTGCTTGTCTCCAGACCTCATCGGCTGTTTGTCCTTCAAAGAGATGAAGCATCGACGAAGTGTTAAGCGAATTGTATTCGATCATTCAATCCCCATTTTGGCGGATACCAGTAATTGATGCGATCGGAGTGCGATCGATATCGCTGTTTGATCCGGGTACGCACGGCCCGACCTCTTACCTCTGGATGGGCCACCCGTGCATATTTGCCTACCTCGCAGAACAAGTTTTGACAATCTATCAGCTGTAGGGGACGCCCCCAAAGAGGGCGAAACTTTATACCCATTCGTACAAACTCATCCTCTTGACTATCCGTGACGAGGCGAATTAGGTCATCTTCTCTCAATTCGCCGAGGCTGCTGAAGCACTTGTATATCCCATCAAGTGCACCGGGGCCAGGAACTACGAATTCCATTTCTGAGAAATTCGTCAGCTCGCTGTAGTTCAAGTCGATGACGAACTGATACCCGAGAAAGTAGCCGATACTGGGATAGGATCGCAAGAGCTCGAAAGCTCCGCGCATAGTCGTTTCCTCCTGAATCCTCTGAGGAACATCATCGCGCATCATATGCTCCAGCAACTTTAGATGATTCTGATGTTTTCTGGGATGTCCGAAATTTCGACCAGGTGGCATGATGTAAGCGGGTGAATAGATTCGCTCGTTGGCCTCCATCGCTCTGCTTAGTATTCGATCGTAGCGTGTGTAGCTGTAGTCGGCCCAGCGAATGCAGCCGAGTTCGCTCTCGAGCAGTTCCCATGTCTCTATCCGGTTAAACAATTTGAACAGGAGGGAACGAAAGAACACATCTTTAGGTTCCGAGTTGCCAGAATAAATGACGTAGCGGATTAGGTACTGGCTCACTCGGTCAGACGCGCGATAGGCGTTTGTAAATTTGTAGTGCCGCAGAATGGGATCCTCTGTCCACGGCGAGGGCTTCCCTTCCGCACGGCGAAAGAACACTTCTTGCCGCTCTGCGGCGAAGGACCAATAGGTTCTGTAAACCTCGGTTGGAACAACTGATGGTGATCTTGCAAATACAGCAAGCCCGTTCTTGACAGGTCTTTCGTCGATCGCTATTGGCAACTCCAACTGCGTGTACGCCTGTCTGTGAGCGGTTCCGTGGTCAGCAGGCACAGGTCGTCACTCCTATCGTGGCGGATTTCATTTTGGAGCCGTTTGCTAGATGCAATAGCTGAGAGACCTCTTCGGCGACGGAGGTCGAGTTCTCAAGTATGTGCACACTCCGAGTGTCCATCGACTCGAGTAAATATGAATAACGGGCATTTAGCCTCGCAAAGCGCACTTGGTTGTGTTCCGCGAGAAAGGGCCGGCGCCGACGGATCAAAAAGATTGCATTGGGTGTGACTTTTTGCCAGTGAATTTTCTCAAGGGCCAACATTGCGTTTAAGGAGTCGGTAGACACACCTGACTCAAGGCCATAGACCCAAGTAGACCACCAGAATCTATCGAGCACGACGGTCACTCCCGCCTGGAGTGCTGGCATAATACGTCGCTCTATAGCGTCAATGTGGGCTGCGATGTGGAGTACTTGCCTACTCGTAGCGTCCATACAAGGGACGCCGAATCTCTCCGGGTGATGATGTATGTTGTACACATGCAAGCCAAGCGTCCCCTCTTCTGCCCCAGGGAAGGCTATTAGTTCGCACCTTGTGCCGTTGGCTCGGCGTAGGGTCTCAACGAAAGCATTGGCCAGTGTTGACTTACCCACACCGTCTGGCCCTTCGAACACAAATAGTCGGGCTCGATTGACAGGTTGGTCTTGAAGATGGCTCACGGGGCTCTTGGTCGGCATCAGCGGGTCACGGAAGCGAGATGTGTCTGTCCTCGAAGCTGAGGAGGGCTTCTGTGCGCTGGCTAGCGCAACGGACTCCGCGGCAGAGGAAGCTCCGGGTGGGAGCGCGGCGTAGGGCCTGGAGGTCTTTTCCGGTTTGGCCATAGTCGGAGGTTGTGGGCCGATGTTCTTGGGATCACTGCCCTCTGACGGCACCTTACCACGAACTCGGGTGTCGGAGCAACTCGCTGAAGCCGCCGCGCCGTTGCGACTTGGGCGAATAGGCTCAATCCGTGAGGACGACCCGGACACTCGGCATGCACCTTGAGACAGAATCGTCCTCCCCCAGTCCGGTGTCCGCGGTGAGGCTGTCGACGTCATCCCTGTCGAGTCCGAGCATCAACGCCAGCTCCATGAGCTTGCCGCGAGAGTTTCCTCCCGTCGGTAGGCTTCGAGAGCCAGCCCCAGAATCCGATGTTGGAACCCGTCGCGCGGTCGGGCTCGGGCAGCCCCAGGTGACGGGCGATCTTTTTGCCGACGTCCGCGTCGTCCTGCTCCTTCAAACCGTCGAATTCGGCCCTGTTGACGAGCCGGAGGTTGCGCAGGCGATAGAGCGCGGCGATGCGGCTGACGCCGAAGTGGTGCGCGAGCAGCACCACGTCGTAGAGCTGCACGGCCTGACTGCCGGGTGGGGTGCGGCCCTCGACGTCCAGGCTCCCGACCTCGTCGAAGACATCGGTGAAGACGCGGCTCGGCATTCCTTTGCCCATGGCCGCGACGAACTGTCGGACGCCCTCCTCGGGCATGAGGAAGCTCGCCCCGAACGTGTTGGCCCGCACCTCGATGAGGTTGTCTTGCTCCGAGGTCCGGCTCACCAGCCCGAACAGATCCCTCGCCATCCAGTCGAGGTCGTCGGTCTGGCTCGCGAGGAGCACGCCCTCCGGCGTCGGCTCCAGGATCCCCAGCGTTGCGAAGACGGCGGCTCTCACGGCCGCCAGGTCCGCCTCCAGCAGCACTTCTACGGCGAACGTCCTGGGCAGCGCGGCGACCGAAGTCAGTCCTGGCCGTGTTTCCCCAGTTCGAGCGCCCGGAAGCCGGCCCGCTCTGGCTCCAGGCCCTGGTGCTCGGCATCATCATCGCTGTCACTCAGGTCGGCGTCTACGGCACCATCGCCTGTGTTCTTCGGTCGGCCGAGGGCGCGCTTCCCCGGGTCAGAGATCCTCGGGCTGAAGCCCGGTCTTGCGGGCGATGCGTGCGAGCATCACCGGTCCGATCTCGTCCCTGTCATGGAAAGCGAACACGAAGTCCGGCCACCCCGACCGGTTCAGGATGCGATGGGAGCCAGAGGTAACGTTTGATCGACCAACCGATGCGGAAGAGTGCGGCCAGGACACGTCTTGCCGGAGAGGCGCTCCAGCGACTCACGCCGCTCGGACCCCGAAAGTCAGCTCGGGTAGATCCGCCGGTAGCTCGCCGTGCTCGATCCGATCGGCGAGAACCCGAAGAGCCAGAGCCTTGGCCGCCGCCAGAGCCTCGTCCCGGCTATTGCCGTAGGCCAGAGCACCGGGCAAGTCGGTGACATCAGCGATCCAGCGTCCGTCCTCTTCGAGCTCGAACTCGACCAGCAATCTCATGGGGGGGTACGGTATCATCGGAGGCGTCCTGCGCGCAATTCGCCGGCCACCCCGCTTCCGCTGTCTTGAGCCCGATGGGCGCCAGCCGGTAGCCGGGGGTTTCAACCCCCGGCACGGGAAGCGGGCCAGATGTCGGCCGACAAATGCCCGAACACCGGCCGGCAGCGACTTCGGTAAGCAGGGAGTACAAACTTTCTGGCGGTGAAAACACCTGGTCCGTTCCCGAACGTCCGGGCGCCCGCCGCGGTGATAGGGTGGAAGCTCGACGCGGAGGACTTCCATGCGCATCTACAAAGTCCTGCCGGACCTCTCCAAGACCCGGCACATGAAGATCTGGCACAAGGCCCTGCGCTCGCAGTGGTCGGCCACCGACCTCGACTGGGACGCGCCGCAGCGCATCCGCAGCCCGCGCCTCAAGGACCAGCTCGGGCGGGTGCTGACGCCCGTCCTGATGGGCGAGCAGGCGGCCCTCTACTCCGTCTCCGGGCTGATCCCGGTGCTCGGCCAGCTCTCCGAGGTCGAGAGCCAGTTCTACCTCACCACCTGGGCCGTCGACGAGGCCCGCCACACCGAGCTCTTCACCCTCTTCTACGGCCGCATCGACCGTGAGCCGCTGCCCATCCGCCGCTTCCCGAGCGGCTACCTCTTCCAGAGCCAGATCGTCTCCAAGGAGCCCGCCGAATGGCTCTCCGGCGTGCTGGTGAGCGAGGTGCTCGCCACCCTGGTGATGGAGGAGTTCAGGCGCCTCGACCTCGACCCCGTGCTCAGCGAGATCGCCGACGGCATCCTGCGCGACGAGGCGCGGCACCTGGGCTTCAACCACATCTACCTCGAGGACCGCTTCAGCGGCCTCTTCGGCCGCGGCGGCGAAGGGGGCGGCGAGGAGGGCGAGGCCCAGTCCGCGCACCTCCACGCGCGTCTCGGCCAGGTGCTGGGGATGGTGCGGCCGATGATCGAGGCCGTCGAGACGGAGCTCACCGAGATGGGCGTCGACACCGAGAAGCTCCAGGACGACCTGGCCAGGCAGGCGACCTGGCGGCTCGAGAAGTCGATCGAGGCCGGCCGCCGCGTGGCCGCGGGTCAGGCCGCCGCCAGCGATCCGCGGGAAGCGGCCCTGATCGGAGCCGCCGAGCCTTGAGCCGTCCCTTCCCCGATCCCCCGCAGAACCTGCCCGAAGCCCTCGAACGCGCCGCGCGCCATTTCCCGCGGCGCGGCATCGCCGTCTTCGAGGGCCGGGGTGCGGCGGCGCGGCGGCGCGTCTACCCCGACGTCCTCGCGGGCGCCCGCGAAGCGGCGGGGCGCTGGGCCGCGCTGGGTCTGGCGCCCGGCGACCGGGTGCTGGTGTGCCTGCCCACCTCGTGGGCGTGGCTCGACGCCTGGCTCGGCGCGCTGCTCGCCGGCGCCCTGCCGGTGGCGGTGGCGCCGGGCGCCGCCATGGGCGCCGGCGAGGCCCAGGTGCGCAAGGTCGACGCGCTCGCCGAGCACCTCGACGCCCGCTTCGCCGTGGTGCCGCCGGCGTTCCGCGCCGCCGCGGAGGAGCTCGGCGCGCGCCGCGCCGCGGCCGCCGCGATCACCGCCGAGGAGCTCGCG
>Ga0214471_10005243_pt1 | contig 10013 bp, 6 predicted proteins | sample RVTome_5_FD_207665 | JGI IMG/M metagenome (GOLD analysis project Ga0214471, IMG submission 207665) | Soil microbial communities from uranium-contaminated site in the Upper Colorado River Basin, Wyoming, United States - RVT142D155 | ecosystem: Environmental > Terrestrial > Soil > Contaminated >... | reverse complement strand
AGCTCGCTGGTCGAGGTCCTTGTCGCCATCATCATCCTCGGTGTCGCGACGTCGGGGCTCGCGGCGATGGCGCTCCAGGCCGGCCGCACGTCCGCGGCATCGGAGTCGTCGGCACTGCGGGATGCCGCCCTGCACACGGCGATCGATCGGGTGGCAGTCCAGCCCTACGACGGTCTCAACGAGTTGGCGGGGTGCAGCGAGCGTGGTGAAGGGCACTTCGCCTATCTCCTGTGCGTTCGTGTGGAGGAGGAGGAGACGAATCTCAGCGCCGTGACCGTGCTGGTCGATCCCGAGTCCGAGCTGGTGCCGAGCGTTTCGACGGTCCTCCTGCGCTCACGGACTCCGCCGCCGACCCCGTTCTGACCGGGCGCGTGGTTCGACGCTCGCGGCGCGGACTGACGCTTCCGGAATTGCTGGTCGGGCTCACCATCCTTGCAATCGTCGGCGCCGCGATGGTGCGTCTCTTCCTGGCCGAGACGCGGAACGTGGACCGGCTGATGCTGCAGCGATCCGCCCGCGCAGTGGCGCGTTCGTCGATCACCCTGCTGATGTCGGAGTTGCGCATGGTGGTGCCCGAGGGCGGCATCCTGGCCGCCTCGCCCAGCTCCGTCGAGCTGTTCGCGCCGTTCGCCTCGGGACTCTCCTGCGGCACCGTCGGCCAGTCGACCATCGTGAGCCTGCTGCCCGCCGATTCAGCGATGCTGGCGAGCGCTCTTTACAGCGGGTATGCCTGGCGGGGAAACGACGGCCGCTATGCCTTCGTGGATACCGCAATCGCCTTGAGCTGGGGAGCAAGCGCCAGCCCCTGCGCAGCCGCCGGACTGACGACACTGAGCGGTGGGCAGCTCGTGGCCGTGTCGCCGCCCCTGCCGGCGTCCGCCACGGCGGGGACGCCGATCTTCCTGGTGCAGCGTCTTCGATACTGGTTCGGTCCGTCAGCCGACATGCCGGGCGCCGTCGCGCTGCTGCGCACCCGGGCGCTGGACGCCGGGACCGAGGAACTCGCCGCGCCGGTGGACAGCGTGTCCCATTTCCGGTTCTTTCGTGAGGGCGTCGATAGTTCCGAGTCCATGCCCCCGGCGGTGCTCGACGACCTGCGCGGCCTGGAGCTCAACCTTGTCGGCCTGAGTTCCCGCCGCCGCTTCGGTGCATCACGACCTGAGCGAGCGGCGCGACGTTCGGCGATCTACTTCGCCAACGCGACACCGTGGTGACGCGATGACGAGTCTGCGCCTCTCCCGGAGCGGGTTCGCCATTCCGCTGGTCCTCGTCGTGATCGTGCTGCTCACCGTGCTGGCAGCCGCGACATTGACCGTTGCCGGTGTCGAGCGGAGAGTCACCGGGTCGGCAGCGCTGCAGGCGGACGCATGGACGATGGCGCACGATGGACTGGAGGTGTTTCTGGCGACGCGGTCTGCGCTCGGGTTCACCTCCGTCCCGCCGGCTGCGGTCGAGAGTACCCGGATCCGGCTCGCCGACGGCTACGCGGATGTCGTGCTCACCAGGTTGCGTGATGCCCAGGGTCTGGAACCGGCGCTGTACGTGGTGAAGTCGCGGGGCGCTCGCACGGACCGGTCCACGCCACCCGTGCCGATCGCCTTCCGGACCATTGCGCAATACGCGCGCTGGCAGGATCCAGCCATGCAGGTGTTGTCCGCGTGGACCAGTCTGGGAGGTATCCGCTGGCGGAATCCCGGTGGAGCGTTGTCCGGTTTCGACGCCTGTGGGTCGGCGATTGCTGTGGCCGGCACGGCGGTGCCGGCTTCGCCGGGATTCTCGCAGGGTTCCGGCGGCCCGGTGCCCACGGGAGCGCCGGATGTTCTCGATCTGGGTCCGACGGCATCGGCGCCGGATTCCGTGCGAATCGACTGGGCGCGACTTCGCGCCGGCGGTTTCGTTTCCGGCGAGATCGATATACCGCCGAACCCATGGCCGGCCGGCGGTCAGTGGAGCGACCCGAACTTCTGGCCGGTGATCGTGGTGCAAGGCAGCCTGGTTCTCCCCGGTGACGGCCGCGGCCTGCTGGTCGTGACCGGGGATCTCACCATGACTGGAGGGCGGTGGTGGCGCGGCGTGATCCTGGTGGGTGGTCGAGTCGATGAACACGGCGGCAACCGGGTGAATGGGGCGATGGTCTCGGGGTTGGACCGGAAGCTCGGTGGGCCGGCGCTGGCGCCAGACAGCGCCCGCGGGGCTCCGCGCATCGAGTACAACTCGTGCAACGTGATGATGGCGCTGGCGCCATTTCGCGGACTGGCCGCCCTGCAGAACACGACGGTTGACAACATCCCATGACGACTGGACCGGTGTGGTGGGACGGGCGAGTTGCCTCTTCGAGTCGCAGTCGGCCGCGCCTGTCAACTGTCAGTGGGGCTCCCAGGCGGGGCATGGGACGAGGCACCGTGGTCTTTGCGGTCTTCGCACTGGCCGTCTCCGCCGGTTGCGTGCGACTCGGCTTCTGGCAACTGTCGCGGCTCCACGAGCGCCGTGCGCGCAACGCGGAAGTTCTTGCGATGATGCAGTTGCCACCCACCGGCCTGGCCGCCTTCCTGAGCGACTCCGCGAGGCGATTCCAGCGTGTCGCGTTGCAGGGCCATTATGACTTCGAGAACGAGTTCGTGCTGACGTCGCGCTCGCGGAACGGCGCGCCGGGAGTGCACCTCATCACGCCGCTGCTGACGGGCGACGGCACGGTGCTGGTGAACCGGGGCTGGGTGTATGCACCGGACGGGATGCGGATCGACACTCCGCTGTGGCACGAGGTCGGAGACGCACGGGTCGAAGGGTACGTCGACCTGTTTGCGCCGGAGGAGCGGGGACCGGTATCCACGTCGAGCGTCACGCGCGGCGTGCGCCGGCTGGACCGTGACTCGATTGCCGCGCGACTGCCATATCCCGTTGCCGACCTGATCGTCGTCCAGCGACTCGATTCCGGCGAGGTGGCTGCGACCACGGCGGGCATTCCGGTGCGGGTGGAACCGCCTCCCCTGAATGACGGGCCGCATCGTGCGTACGCGGTGCAGTGGTTTGCTTTCGCGCTTGTCGGTGTGGTGGGGACCGCGTACGTCCTGGCCCGGGACCGGCGGCCGACCGGCGGTTAAGTTCACCGGGAGATGACACATTCCGCGCAGGGACTGGCCACGGAGACCGAGGCCCGCGACGTCGCGGAATCGGCGCGCGAGACGGAGTGGGCCCACCCGAGTTTCGTGCGGGAGTTGTTCCTTGGCCGGTTCCGGATGGACCTGATTCATCCGCATCCGGAGTCGCGCGATGCGGACGAGGAAGCGCGAGCCGCCGAGTTCATGGGGCGGCTGCGCAACGTGCTCGAGACGGTCGACTCGGACGCGATAGATCGGGCCGGTGAAATCCCGGAATCTGTGGTGCAGGCCCTGCGGGACATCGGCGCCTTCGGCATCAAGATCCCGCGCGAGTATGGCGGCCTGGGACTGTCGCAGATGACGTATATCCGTGCGATGGAGCTGGTCACGTCGCAGGACGGAAGTCTCACGGCGCTGCTCTCGGCCAGTCAGTCCATCGGAGTACCGCAGCCCCTCACGCTCTTTGGCACCGAGGCGCAGAAGGAGCTGTTCTTCCCGCGGCTGGCCCGGGGCGGCATCAGTGCGTTCGCACTCACCGAGGTCGACGCCGGGTCCGACCCGGCGAACATGTCCACGACGGCGGCGCCATCACCCGACGGCAGTCATTTCATTCTGAATGGTGAGAAGCTCTGGTGCACCAACGGCACCCGGGCCGAGCTGTTCGTCGTCATGGCCCGCACGCCTGACGAGATTCAGGCGGACGGGACGCGGCGCAAGCAGATCACCGCGTTCATCGTGGATGCCGCGTCGCCGGGCGTGGAGGTCGTGCACCGCTGCCGGTTCATGGGCCTGCGCGCGATGGAGAACGGCGTGATCCGCTTCACCGACGTATCGGTGCCGCGCGAAAATGTTCTCTGGGGAGAGGGGAAAGGACTAAAGCTCGCGCTGATCACCCTGAACACCGGGCGGCTGACGCTGCCGGCCAGCGCCGTGGGCGGGTCGAAGGTGATGCTGCGGATCGCGCGGGAATGGGCGTCCACCCGCGTGCAGTGGGGCCAGCCCGTCGGGAAGCACGACGCGGTGGCCAACCGGATTGGGCGCATGGCCGCGGATACGTTCGCCATGGAAGCCGTGGCGGAACTGTCGACGGCGCTCTACCAACGTGGTGGATACGACATCCGCCTGGAGGCGGCCATCGCCAAGATGTGGAATACCGAGAACGGATGGCGGATCATCGACGACACGCTGCAGATCCGGGGGGGGCGGGGATTCGAGACGGCGGACTCGCTCAGGGCGCGTGGCGAGGCGCCGATCGCGGTGGAGCGGGCGCTGCGCGACGCGCGGATCAACCTGATCTTCGAGGGAACGTCGGAGATCATGCGGCTGTTCATCGCGCGCGAGGCGGTGGACCACCACTTCGACCTGGCCTTTCCGATCGTGAATCCGCGGAGCACCACGCGGCAGAAACTGAAGGCGTTCGCAAGGTCCGCGCCGTTTTACGCCGGGTGGTATCCGTCGCGGTGGCTGGGGGTGCTGCGTCCGGCGTCGTACGGGAAGTTCGGTCCGCTGGCGCGTCACCTGCGGTTCGCCGATCGGGCGACGAACAAGCTCGGCCGGGCGCTGTTTCACGCCATGGTACGCTACGGGACGAAGCTGGAGCGCCGCCAGATGGTGCTGTTCCGGGCGGTGGACATCGGAGCCGAGCTCTACGCCATGGCGGCGGCGTGTGTCAGGGCCAGGATGCTGGCCCAGCGGGGGCAGACAGAGGCGATCGCCCTGGCTGACGTCTTCTGCCGCGAGGCCAGACAACGAATCCGGCGCGGGTTCGACGCGCTGCATGGACCTAACGACGGCGCGCACTACCGGCTCGCCCAGGCCGTGCTGCGGGGCGAGCACGCGTGGCTCGAGGAGGGGATCATGGCGGCGCCGTCGGCCGCAGCGCGCGTGGCTCCGGGACAGCCTCCAGGGGTGGACGCGACCCGGGAGCCCGCGGGAGTCGGCGACTAGCGGTTGGCGCCCGGCCGCTGGCGCTGGAGAACGAGAATCGCGCTGGCGATCAGGATCCCACCGGCGACAGTCTCCAGGCGGATGGCCTGGTCCAGCACCAGCGCGGCGAGAATGGCAACGAAGAACGGCTCCGTCGTCGTCACGATGGCCGTGCGCACCGGTCCGAGGACCTCGAGCCCCTTCAGGAAGAGCGTGAAGGCGAAGACCGTGCTCACGAGGCCCAGCCCCAGCATCGACAACCAGGTGATCGGGGGAGCCCGGAGCACGAGATGACCGGTCATGGCAGCGGCGATGGCGAACACCACCGCCGCGCCGACGCAGACCCAGGACGTTGCCACGAGCGGGCCGATGCCGGCGCGCAACCGGTCGATCAGCGGGATGAACAGGGCATAGGCGACTGCAGCGGTGAGGGACAGCCCCGCTCCCAGTGGATGCACCGCCTCCGCGCCCGGCCAGCCGACCATCACGGCCACGCCGCCGAACGAAAGTGCGAGGGAGAACAGCCGCGCAGGCGTGAGCGGTTCAGCGCGCAGCAGCGCCGCCCGCAGCGCGACCCACGCCGGGAACGTGTAGAACAGGAACACCAGGGTCGCCGCGGGGATGTACTCCAGGGCGGAGAGACTGAGGAAGGCGATCGTTGCCTGGCCCAGTCCGCCGATTCCTGACAGTTGTGCGATGCGGATCCACGGCAGTCGGATCGCGGCCAGTCCTCCGGCCACGGGAACGATGATGACCGTCGCGAAGACGTAGCGGCCCGCCATGACGGTCAACAGCGGCGTCCCTGCGTCAGTCGCCAGCGCCGTGAAGATCGTGATTGTCGAAAACCCGAGCGCGGCGCCGATGAGCGCCAGCGTCGCCGGCGTCCGCTCCGCGGCATGGGTCACGTGAGCGCGAGCAGATAACGCGCGACGGTGAAGTAGACCACGATGCCGGTCACGTCCACGATGGACGCGACGAAGGGCGACGACGCGACCGCCGGATCGAAGCCCAGCCGGTGGAGCAGGAGCGGCAGCATGGAGCCCACGACGGTGCCGACCAGCACCACGAGCACCAGCGACAGCGCGATGACGCTGCCGACCCTCGCGCCCTGGCCGAAGCCGAAGGTCACCAGCGTGAACCCGATGCCGCCAAGGCACGCTCCCAACGCCAGGCCCTGCCCCAGCTCGCGGCGCAGGACGCGCAGCGCGTCGCGAATCGCCACGTCACCCACGGCCAGCGCGCGGATGATCAGCGTTGCCGACTGCGACCCCGTGTTGCCGCCCGAACTGATGATCAGGGGCACGAACGTCGCCAGCACCAGTGACTGGCCGATGATCCGCATGTAGGCGTCCATCGCCGTGATGGTGAAGATCCCGCCGACGAAGAGCAGCACGAGCCAGCCGACCCGGCGTCGGGCGAGGTCCCAGAACCCCGAGACGAAATACGGATCGTCGAGCGGCTGCACGGCGCCCAGGCGCTGTACGTCCTCGGTTTGCTCCTCGACCATCGCGTCGATGACGTCGTCCACGGTGACGACGCCGGCCAGCCGGCCGAAGCCATCGACCACGGGGATCGCCACGAGATCGTATTCGGATGTCACCCGCGCCACTTCCTCGCGATCGGCCGAGGCCGCGACCGAGACCAGCTCGGAGACCATGGTGTCGGCCACCTGTGTCCCCTCCGGTGCCGCGACAAGTTCCCGGAGCGACATCACCCCGACCAGCCGTCCGTCGGCGTCAACGACGTAGATCGCATGCATCGATGCCCGCGTCCCCGACCGGGCCGCCACGCGCACGAGGCCGAGGGCCGCTTCGATGGTCGTGGATTCGGGCACCGAGACGAACTGCGTCGTCATGATGCCGCCGGCCGTGTCCGGCTCGTACTGCAACAGCCGTTCAGTTTCCTGCCGCGCCTCGTCCGGCAGGTCCGACAGGATTTCGTCGGCCGTCTCCGCCTCGAGCTGGTCCAGCACGTCGGCGCGATCGTCCGGCGTCATCTCCGAGATGATCTCGGCGGCCTGCACGCTGGACATGTGCTCCAGGAGCTCGGTCCGGATCGCTTCGTCGAGGTATTCCACTACCTGGGCGGCGCGACTGGCCGGCAAGGCGCGCAGGAACTCGCTCACCCGCTCGGCGGGCATGGCTTCCACCACGTCGGCGAGGTCTGCGGCGTGCATTTCCTCGGTCTCCGCCGCCACGTCGCCCGGCGACTCGCTCAACATGGCGAGTATGTCGGGTACGAGCAGCGCCGCTATGGGACGGTCGGGTTGGTGCTGGGCTGGCGACATGCGTCACGTCCTGCCAGGGACTTGCGGGGCGGGTGGTCTCTGCGGCCCCAAGTCTACGGGCGTCGTCAGGCGTCAACAAGGACGCCTCGTCACGCCCTCCAACCCTTCGCGGGGCACCGGTGTCGCATTCACGTCGCGCGACGGGCGGCACAGTATGAAACCGTGATACACTGCGGCGCCGTACGGACGCGCCCAGGCCCTCACCGAACCGATATATGCGTCGATTCACGTTCTACCCGCTGCTGCTCGCCGCACTGTCCCATCCCCTGGCGGCACAGCGACTCGTCAGGCAGCCGGCGGGTTCCGGGCCGGCCGGGGCGGCTGCCGTCAGCGTGGCGCGCGCGGTACGCGCCGAGGCCACGCCGTCCATTGATGGCCTCGATCGCGACGGCATCTGGCGGAACGCGCCGCCGGTCGATGGCTTCCGCCAGTTCGACCCCGTCGAGGACGGCGACCCGACGTTCCGCACCGAGGCGCGGTTCGCCTATGACGACCGCAACCTGTATGTCCTGGTGCGTGCCTTCGACCCCAGCCCCGACAGCATCATGGCGCTGCTCTCGCGCCGCGACGAGCGCACCCAGTCGGACTACATCCGGCTGGTCATCGATTCGTATCACGACCGGCGGACGGGCTACCAGTTCATGGTGAACCCGGCCGGCGTGAAGCGCGACCTCTACCTCTACAACGATTCGCAGGAAGACATCTCGTGGGATGCCGTGTGGGACGTCAAGACGTCCATCGACAGCCTCGGCTGGGTAGCGGAGTTCCGCATCCCTCTCAGCCAGCTGCGATATCCCCGGCGTGATGCGCATACGTTCGGTGTCGCGGTGCACCGCGAGGTGGCGCGCAGCAACGAACGGACCAGCTGGCCGCTGTGGCGCCGCTCGCAGGCCGGCATCGCGTCGCAACTGGGCGAAGTGCAGGGCATCGTGGGTATCAGCAGTCCGCGACGCCAGGAGGTCATGCCGTACTCCGTGCAGACGAACTCCAGCGTGCCCCGTCCGGACGGCTTCGGCCGCACGCAGCGCGGCACCATTGGCGCCGACGTCAAGTACGGTCTGTCGTCGAACCTCACGCTGGACGCCGCGATCAACCCGGATTTCGGCCAGGTGGAGGCGGATCCGTCGGTGCTCAACCTGTCCGCCTTCGAGCAGTTCTACGAGGAGCGACGCCCGTTCTTCCTCGAGGGGACGGGAATTCTCCGATTCGATCAGGACTGCAACGACGGCCAGTGCACCGGACTGTTCTACTCGCGTCGCATCGGCCGCGCACCGCAGATGGGTTTCCTGAGCGATGACCCGGGTGCAGTACCCACGTCCAGCACCATCCTCGGTGCGGCGAAGATCACCGGGCGGCTGGGGAGCGGCCTCTCGCTGGGCATTCTGAACGCCGTCACCGATCGCGAGCTTGTCGGTGAAGACCTCATCGTGGAGCCGCGCACGAATCACTTCGTGGCCCGCCTGAACCAGGATCTCCGCGGCGGGCGAAGCGGAGTCGGCGCGATCCTGACTGCCGTGAACCGGGACCTCGACGATCAGGGCGCGACCTACCTCCGGAGCGCCGCCTACACTGGCGGAATAGATCTCCGGCACCGGTTCGGCGAGGGCGGCAACCTGCAACTGAGCGGCAATGTCATCGGGAGTGTCGTCCGGGGCTCGGAAGCGGCGATTGCCGCAACGCAGCGCAGTTCGGTGCGCTACTACCAGCGCCCGGGCGACGACCTGGCCTACGATCCCACCCGCACGGACCTGAGCGGGTACGGACTGAACTTCGGGTTGAACAAGATTGGTGGCGGTATCACCCGCTTCTGGACGGGTGGCTGGTACAAGTCACCCGGCCTGGAGATCAACGACGCAGGGTTCATGACCAATGTGAACAACATGGGGTGGTCCAACTGGTTCGCGATCGTGCTCCAGGAACCGAAGTGGTTCTACCGTCGCTGGCAGATCAACTTCAACCAGTGGAATTCGTTCCTCACCGACGGGACCAACACCGGGGTCGGGGGGAACGTCAACACTAACGTCACGTTCCGGAACATGTGGTTCATGTATGCGGGTATTGGCGGTGAGCGCGCTTCGTATTGCAGCTCGTGCCTGCGGGGCGGGCCCCTGCTGCGCGAAGACGCCTCCCTGAACAGCTGGTTCGGATTCTCCGGCGATTCGCGACGCAGCATCGTGCCGGAACTGAACACCTCGTTCGGACGGAGTGATGGCGGTCGGTCATCGTACTACAACGTGAGCCCGGTGGTCCGGGTCCGCGTGGCGAGCCAGTTCTCGGGTTCCATCGGCCTCAGCTTTTCCGGGAACAAGAGCGATCGCCAGTGGCTCCGGAACTTCGGAGACGCGGGGCATGACACCACGCAATACACCGTAGCCCACCTGTCGCAGAAGACGCTGTCGCTCACGACGCGCCTGAACTACACGGCCTCGCCCAACCTCTCGATCCAGTTCTACGGGTCGCCGTTCGTGTCGGTGGGCGAGTACGACGAGTGGCGGGAAGTCACCGACGGTCGGGCGCCGCTATACGCCGATCGCTACCGCCCCTTCACGCAGGGTGATGACGTGGGCGACGAGGACTTCAACTTCAAACAGTTCCGGTCCAACCTGGTGATGCGCTGGGAGTACCGTCCCGGGTCCACGCTCTTTCTTGTCTGGGGCCAGGGACGTGAACAGGGTCACCTCGACCCCGGCAACTTCAGCGGC
>Ga0214471_10005242_pt1 | contig 10013 bp, 8 predicted proteins | sample RVTome_5_FD_207665 | JGI IMG/M metagenome (GOLD analysis project Ga0214471, IMG submission 207665) | Soil microbial communities from uranium-contaminated site in the Upper Colorado River Basin, Wyoming, United States - RVT142D155 | ecosystem: Environmental > Terrestrial > Soil > Contaminated >... | reverse complement strand
ATACCTTGACCACGAAATCTGGGTAGTAGTTGGAGATTTCGCCGTCCGCCTTCACGTAATCCAGCTTGAAATGCACCGCCAGATAATTCTTGGCGTAAGAAACCACATCGTCACAATCTTCAAGAAAGCGGGCAAACAACAATTCAAAATGACTATCCCCGATGATGCGGTTGAAGACGCTCTTTTTCGGGATGAGGTAGCCCTGATCCTTGGCCACAAAAGGGCGCGTCTGCCGCAGCTTGATGGTGTCGCGGATTTCGGCGTCGCCTTTGTCCTGCACGGTGAGGGCGTTGATCGCCTTTTTGAAGGTCTCGAGCAAGGTCTTGGTTGCCGCCATCTCTGACAGGTTCCGCAGGGTGTTAGGGCTTTCCAGGTCTACCGGCTGGTCAAACAACTGGTCCTGAATGAACACCTTAACCTTGCCATAAAGCACGTCATAGCCGCTGACCAACCGCAAGTCCTTCATCATGGTCTGCGCGAAGTAGCCGATCACGCTGCGATAATCGGCAATGCCCGCCGTGTCGAGGATGGTGGTATGCGTCACCTCCCCGGTGGTGATGTCCTTGAAGACAATCTCTCGCTGTTGCGCTTCGCTAAACTGTAGATAGGCCACGCGTTGATGCCCCAGCGCGCCCACATCCAGTGCGCCAAGGTTCTTGTATTCCCGGTAAACTCGGGGTGTCAATACCGGGATTTCGATATCCAGCGCGTCGATGTCTTTCTTCTCGTTCTCCTTGTCAACCTCCACCACCAGCGGCGTTTTAGCTTGTGTGCCTTCGCCCATCGGCTTGCGCTCCAGCACCACGCCTTCCGCCTGGATGGATTCCACAAAATCCATAAAGGCATTCGTGCCAACGACGCTGACGTATTCTTCCAGGCCTCCGGGGTACATCTTGCGCAAGCCGCGCCCCAGGGTTTGCTCCGGCAAGATGTTACTCTTGGCGGAATAGGCGCGCAGTCCCACAATGGTGGTGACGTTGCGCACGTCCCAGCCCTCTTTGAGCACCATCACCGAGATGATGGCCTTGTAGGGACTCTCTTGCCCGTCAATCGCGTTAGCTTGCTCGCGCAGCGTATCCAACTCTTCCTTGCTCTTGCCCGATGTTGATTCAGAAATCTCGCCGTTGCTCTTGGTGTGAATGACCAGTACGGCGTCTTTCAGATCGGGGTAGTGACCTTCAAGGTATTCGGCCACGTCGTCGCAGTTGCGGGTGTCGTCGGTCATTACGAACAGGATGGCTTTCTTGCCCATCTTTTGATGTTCGGCATACGCCTTGCGCCACTCGATCACGCCCAGGTGAATATAGTCGGTGTATTTCTCGGTGTACTTGGCGCTCTGGCGCTCCACCAGTTTGGCGCGGCTGGGAGCGTCGGGCAGGACAGGGTGCTTGACCACATTTTGTTTGATGGCCTCCACCAGCGGGTAATCGGCGATGGTCTGCACGAAAATCGCGCCGTTGTTGTGCTTGGGCGTGGCGGTCACATCCACTTGCAGAGAGAGCGCGGACCCTTTTTGCTTCAGCCGATTGTGGATATCCTCGATGGATTTGAACCAGGCCATGCGCGGGTCGTGAATATGGTGCGCCTCATCGTTGAGCACCACCAGTTCGTCAATGTCCCGCACAATCATGCCCAAGTCTACCTTGGAGTCGGTGGTCGCGCCGCTGGGCCGCCTGCCGAGAAAATAATCCATCGTGTCTTCGTCATCAGGCGATGCGGGAATGTCGTCTCCGGCATAGACACGGTGGATATTGGTCAGGAAGATATTGCCCGTGGGCCGGGTAATGCGCACCTCGTCCTGCACGTGCAGAGTCAGTTGAAAATCGTCGCGCCAGTTGCGTCCGTCAACGCCATTGTCAGGCAAGACCGGGTCGTCTTTTAAAAAGATGCGCAGGCCCTGAAAATCCTTATAGATTCGATCCAGCACGATAATGTTGGGGGCAATCACCAGAAAGTTTCGCGCAAGCTGCGACTCCGGCTCGTACAGTTTGTGGTAAAAACTCCAGGCCAACACCAGGCTGAGCACCTTCGTCTTCCCTGTGCCGGTCGCCATTTTCACCACGAAGCGCCGCCAGGTCTCGTCAAACATGCCAGCGGAGACCGCGCCGGAACCGTCAAAGCGCATCAGGTCGTACTTGTCCTTTACGCCCACCACGTCGTACAGGTAGATGATGGTTTCCAGCGCTTCGCGTTGTGCAAAGTAATACTGGAACTCGGCCATGGTGCCGCCTGCATGTCCGGCAGACAGGTCGGTCTGGGGGAGCAGGTGCGGAGTGTTGAACCAGTAGTTGAGGAGGCTCTTGCTCGTGTCGGTCGCCCCCATGTAGCCGCTGTCCCGCCACTCCTTTACCTTCTTGCGCAATTGCGGAACCAACGGCGGCATCAGCTTTTCAGAGCTGGACTCCCGCAGAGCTTCATCCGCTGGAAACCAGCGGATGGCCGGGTCGAGGGTGGCGTAGGGCGATTCGGGAAAGCTGGGATGGAGCGCCATTATTTGTCCCCTGCTTCGAGGCGCTTGATTCTTGTGTCGTCCGTCAGAAGTCTCATTTGTTGAGTCCTGCTTTTCTTCTAAACCCCTCGAATTCGATGGGTTTAAAATCGGGGTTGTTCAATTGCTCCCAGATGCCGAGGAATTCGATCGTATTGCGATTCGAAGCCAGTTTTGGATGATGTAATCGGTCCGATCAGCGTCCTGGTACCGCGCCATGTCCGTAATGCAGATATAGTCAACATCTTGCAAAGTATGGACCGCAATCTCCTTTTCAAGGATTTTGATCTTCGCCACTATTTCTTCCCTCCCACAGTAACTTCGACGATGGTCATAGTATCATTGCCGAAGATGTCCACCACCTTGACCGCCAGCTTGCGCCGCCCCGGAGGGCATTCGTGAAAGACGCTGGTCAGTTCCAGCGAGCGGTCTTTCTTGGTGCGAAAGGATTGCCACTCGTTTTCAAAGATGTAATCCCCGGTCCAGCGCTCTTCCCATTCCCCGCCCTGCCCTGAGCCCGTCGAAGGGTCGTTCTTCACACGGACGATCTCGCGCTTGCTCTCAAAATCAAAATCCACCGACCAGTAATCGATCCAGTCCGTCCACTTTTTGGTGAGTACCTCGCGGCTGACGATACCCTTCGCGTTCTTGCTCACCTTCACGATCTGCCCCTTCTCCACCACGATCTTGCTGGCTTTGTCCTTGAGCGTCGCCTCCGCATTGGCGATCGAATCCTGCGAATAAAAAACCGAAAAGTCGGTCAGCTCCATCGCCACGCTGTTCTTTTTGACATGCGGCTTGACCTCGATAGCCGCCACGTCGTGAAAGACCACCTGGTTCTTCTCCACCGCCCGCTTGTCGAACACCTCGGCGGGGATGTATTTGGGGGCGATGTCGATGCCCTTGGCGCGGGCTTCGTCCAGCACGTTGGGGAACAAGCCCATCTCGAACTCGAAGCCCAGAATGTCCACGCGGGTGATGTGCTTCTGACGGCATTCCAAGATCACCTCTTCCACAAACAGGCGCGTCACCGGCAGGTTGACCGGCCCCACCACCACCAGCCGCCCGGCCTTCTTGCCGTGAAAGGTGGCAAAGCCGCCGGTCTTTTCGGCACGGTAGGCCCGCAGGATGAGGTCAACGAAGGCGGCTTCCTTTTCCGCGATCATACGTTGTTGCATTTCCTGACGGTTAAGATTTCTCCCTTCGGTCGAAATGACAGCAACCTTGTCATTCCGATGGAGCGAAGCGACTGAGGAATCTTGTGCCATTCCGAACGAATGTGAGGAATCTATTCCTATGTAGTGCTGGCGCTCGTACTTGCCGAGGTTGAGGATTTCGAAAGCGCGGTAGTCCTTGCCCTCGGCCTTGAGCTCCCTTTGCACTCCGATCATGCGCTTGCGCGTGGTGTGGATGGCGAATTTACCCAGGTCGCTGACGATCCACTTGCGCCCCAGCTTTTCCGCCACGGCAGCGGTGGTGCCGGAGCCGCAGAAGAAGTCGGCAACCAAGTCGCCTTCGTTGGACGAGGCTTTGATGATACGTTCGAGCAGGGCTTCGGGCTTTTGGGTGGGGTAGCCTACCTTTTCCTGTGCTGTGTAGGCATAAGTACCAACTGGATTGTCATTAAATTCTCTTGCGAGCTCTTTCTTGCCAATCCACACATCCCAAGCTGGTTGTGGTCTATTCCGATTTGCTTCCTCAATGGCTTGTTCTTTTGTGCTTGCCGCTTCTCTTGAAATATAGGACTTGAGCCAATTTTTTCCACCACTACTCTCTTGCCCTCTGGTATAAAACCAGCCTTCGTTATCTTTCTGAAGTGCATTGGTGATCCGCGAGGATAATCCAAGTCGGGGAGGCATGTTGAAAATCGAATCGTCTTTGCGATAGAGCAAAATCGACTCATGTGCTTTAGGAAACACCTTACCAGATCCCATTAGACCACAAATCCATATTATTTCAGTATGGTTAAAACCAGAAAACACTTCCTCCATAACCAGTCGCAAATAACTATTCACCCGCCAATCACAATGCACATAAATACTCCCATCCTCGGCGAGCAAATCGCGCATCAGCACCAGCCGCTCGTAAATCATGGCGATGAAGGAATCCGCGCCTTTGCCCCAGGTGTCGCGGTAGGCAATTTCTTCCAGTATGTTGGGCTTCTTGGTGAAAGTGTCGCCGCCGATCTCGATATCCATCGAAAAATCCGCGCCCACATCAAAGGGCGGGTCAATATAAATGAGCTTAAGGCCACCCTGCTTTTCAATCTCGTCACGCAGCGGACCGTTCTTCAGCGACGAGAGGACCAGCTTGTTGTCGCCCCAGATGAGCTTATTCGTCCAGCCCTTGAGCTGGCGGCCGCGCTCGTCAAACAGCAATCCCTGAAGCGAAGCGTCTTCCGGTTTTTCGGCGCGCGGCTCGTCCACATGCTCAATGACCTGGAATGGCAGGACGATGCTGCTGACCTCGCTGCTCTTACCGTTCCAGACCAGTTCTACTTCTCGCTTGTCTTCGAAGAGCAGAAAGCGGTACTTGTCCGGCAGAGGCTTGCCGGCTTCCAGGAGCTTCGTGATGTCGCGAATCTCATTATCTGTGAGTTTCATATGGAGCACACGTCAACAAAAGACTCAATCCCTTCATTTCTACTGAGGTCCAGATCTAAGGAAGTCGGATTTTATTCCACGGAGTTTATTCCCCCTCTTTGCTACCAGAAGCAATATCATCAAATGAAAGCAATTCTCTTTCTGTTTGTTCAATGCTGCCTGTAAATGGGCTTTTTGAAATCTCGACTGAACTTGGATTTTGTGTGTATAGCTTTTTTAACGCAAATTCTTCTTCTGAACCAGGAAGACTTTGAATATAGCTGATGATCTCTGCAAGATTGGCATTCGGGAAACGTGATTGGAGCCTATCAATTAATGCTATGCGCTCAGCCTTGTATCGTAGTGATCCCTTCTTGATTTGATCCCAAATAGCTAAGCCGAATAGGAGTAGCGGCTTTAATTCGGCTAAGAATCGCCAATTCACAGAACCACGAGAAATATCGTAAATGAAAAGCGGTCCGGCACGATCGTATTCAAACGGCGGCAAATAAGTCCTTTTGAGATTATGAAACACCCCCTTGCTCGTTTTTAGAACGGCTTCTAAATTAAAGAGTGGGGAATTTGAAGGATACCTCTCAAATTTCAACTGGAGTAAATATACCTCCATTGTGCGGTACTTTTGAATGTAGCCTTCTCCTTGCTCAAAGTCAGACCACACCTCTCTAAAATCGACACTTTTCCCGATCCAATATTCTTCAATAGACATTGATCCCCTCTGTTTGTGGGTGGCTGACCCAGTTTCTTTTGCCAGGTTAATCCTTCGATAACCGCCGTTCCATCTTCAGTGGTTGGCACTGAGTCGTTTAGCGTTTGTCGATTAAAAGTCTTTTGCCCTGTACAGCGTCAATCCATGGGTTTACTTTGCTCTTGAAGCCTTCATTGTTTTTTGTTGATTCAACCAATCGCTCAACCCATTTTTCAGTTGCTTCTGGTCTTGCCTTAAGGTCTGAAGAAAATAGACCTCGCAGAAAATCAAAACCATCGGGCGGTTTAACGAACATCAACGGGCTTCCATTCACACCAATAACCCTATCTTCCTCGATCTGAGACTCACCAATAATTGACTCGTCGATATATACCCCCATGGGCAACCCTTCTAGGGCCTTGTTCATCTCCACAATTGCAGAACCACCGGCCAAACTGAAGTTTATAAAAACATCCTCAATGCTGGTCTGAAACTCATGAAAGATCATTCCGTAATATTGGCCTCTCTTTATCAATGCTCGGCTCAGTGTGGGCATGTAAAGGCGCTGTTGAGACCCTGCATCTTTTCTATTTCCAAGAAATTCGCTGTCATTGAGGATTTGACACTGGACTTTTAGCATTAACTCGACAAATTTTCTGGCACAATCCTTAATCGGTCCTTTCTTCTTTTCGACGATAACAAGGGAATCGCCATACATGTGGACATAGAGAGATTGCTTGTTGTCATTAAAGTCATTATCAATCTGGCCAAGGGTAATGCTAACGACCTGTTCAATTCGTTCAATCTGCTGTCCGAGCTCGAAGTTGGAATAGAAAAATTTTGTTCCACATAGATCAAGATAGGCGATGAGAACATCCTGCCCCCATATTTTCTTGGCGCTTAATGGCTTTTCCATAAATTCTCCGAAGCAGCTAAAAGAGGATTTTCAATTTCTCAAAAACGGGTTTAGACACCATTCCCTTTCTTCCCTCCCTCTCGCCGCGCGCGGGCAGGCGAAAATTCAGTCCTCTGCCGGTCCGTTTTTGGCAATCATTAAATGCTTCGCTTCGAGCATTTATTTGGTTTGGCCCCTGAAAATGCTTCATTTCGACGTGCGATGGTTACTGTCGGCGGGGAGAAGATGGGCTCCGCGCCCTTTTCCGGAAAAACGCACTTTTCCTTCCGTTTCCAATGTTTTAACCGAAAAATAGGGTCAGGTCTTGCATTGCAATACCAGCCGCCTGCCAGAGCTTTTCTTCAAAGCCGAGAGCGGCTCGATTGCTGGTTCTCAAATTCTGTTTCTTTTTGTCCCGTCCCATCATGCTATTCTGCTTTCACAAACGCAATCGTGCGGCCGGAGATGGCGCGGCTCATCTGATCTCCGCTTTGGCCCAGGCAAGCATTGCCTCGACAGCCCTTTGTGCACGCGCACGATCCAGTGTTTCATGCTCATTGAAGTCGTAACGGAGCATGACCGCAAAAGGGTTCAGATTCTTGATTTCATTTACGTTGGGCGGCCCCGGCAAATGATTCTTTTCCAAGAGGGCCAGCAACTCGATCAGATCGTGTGTCTTGCGGACCTCTACTCGGTGTTTGGCCAGCACCGCTTTCAAACATTTCTCAACGGTTTGTTGTGCATGAAATCCAACGATCTCGTCGTCGATTTCGGAATCTCCGGCCAGTTTGCGGAAGGCCTTGAAATCCCGTTCGGCCAATGACAGGAAACGACGTGCCAGATCAACCGGCTGCTTCATACAGCACTTTTCCCTCTTTAAGAGCCCAGTAGAGTACAGTCCCAGGGAGATGTCCCCAGTCCTCCAATTCCTGTTCCGAGCAAACGATAACATCTACGGGAAGGCCGATGTAACCGATGGCCTCGCGAAGACGAACCATCTCCTTCAATTTGGAAGGCACCTCCCGCTCGACCACGAGAAGGTCCAGGTCCGACTCTTCCGTGGTCGTGCCCGCAGCATGCGAGCCAAACAAAATAACTTTAGTCGGTTGAGCCGACTTTACCAAGCGCTGTACAGCTAAATTAATGGTTTCCGCTACTGTCATGGAGCGTCACTCCAATGGAATGATTTTCAATCTCAGCCTCTTTTTGTCCCATCCCCTCATGCTACTCTGCCTTCACAAACGCAACCGTGTGGCCTGCGACGGCGCAAAGGTTCGTTCTGTGGAATAAAAATAAAAAAGGGGTCACCCATTAACGGGCGGGGTCAAGAGAAAAAAAGCTCTCCCTCCCTGTTATTTTCCTCCTCCAACAGAGTCGCGGGACTATTGGGGATCAACCTCATTGGATCTGCACCCTTGAATTCGGTGTTTAGAAGTCCGATCATGATAAAGAAAATGATCTGCTTCAGTCACCCATCAGGATCTAGTGCACTGTAATACTAATTATTAATAGTATCGTAGAATCTGCTCAATTTTTTCCGCGCGTCGTTCTTTGTAAAATTCCAGGAAATACTGGTTTTGAGGCGATTGCGCCGTCTTGTCCAGCTTCCCACTTGTTGGGCTAATGTTCGCCTCTGGGCAATCCGTCGATCCAAGCATTGCTTGGAGAGGGCCGACAATTCGATCTCGGCCATGTTCAGCCAACTGGCTTTCTTGGGTGTATAGACCATTTCAAAACGTTGCGTCAACGCAAATGCTTCGGCGGCTGAGAAGACTTCATAGAACGATGATGGATTATGCGTGTTGAGGTTGTCCTGGACCAGAACAATTTTTTTTGCATCCGGATAGGACGCCGCTAAAGCTTTCATAAATTCGGCGTACTGTTTCTTGGTTTTCTGTGTGGTGACGCTGACAACACGGCCGCCCGAATATCTTCCGTTTTGAGCGTGGGATACTGCTTCAGAATTTCTTCTTCCGATTCCCCGGCGGAAAGGTAATCCAAAACAATGGAGACCATCACGCGCGTCCCCTTGATACAGGGCTTGCCATGACAGATTTCCGGGTCTACTGAGATTCGTTCCCTCCAGTCCATACAAACACCTCCTCTCCCTATACACTTCAATAACCAGGCATGGAATTATAACACTTCCTCTCGGATCGGTTTAAGCCCTTGGAGAACCGCTCTCGCCACGATGCAAAATCCGCCGGGTGATTCCGATCCGGCACCCTTATTCTGATCCGTCTTTTTTCGATTTTTCCGGTCCGGCCATTTCTGCGACAGGACAAGTCCCGCCTCGATCGTCTTTCCAAGGCCGACTTCATCGGCCAGCAGTGCGCCTCGGGAGAGCGGTGAATTAAACACGAAAAGTGCGGCGTCTACCTGGTGGGGATTGAGGTCTACCTGGTTGCCGGCAACCGCGCCCGCGAGCTTTTCCATGCTGTCCGACGAACAGCGTTTGGTCGGCTCATGGGCAAAATACTTGGCGTGATACGGGGTAAGCTGCATCGAAATTTATCGTAGGGTTCTACATTGCACTTGACCGCCTGCCGGAGCTTTTCCTCAAATCTCAGATTGGCGCCGGTGCCGGTTTTCTTGTCCTGATTCTTTTTCCCCCTCGCCACGATGCCTATGCCATCGGTTGATTCTTAATAGGGGCGTATGCCATACGGCCCCTACGGGTTCCGGGCAGGCATGGGGACCTACCCCTACGATCCTTTTTTCGGGCGGCCACGCAGGGCCGCCCCTACATTCCCCCCGGTCCCTATACATCATATTAATGATGCAGATCGAATATTTTCGTCGCGGCGGATCAGTCCCGGCTTTGACCTCGCAATTTGCGATATCAAAGATGCCTGTTCCTTCATGGTAGGCCGTTTTTCGGGATTCCTTTCCTATTTCCCTTTTCGGCGATACCGAACTCGGGCCGGGTCCACAATCGCAAGGGAGCCGCGAAGACTGTCGAGGTCCGTTTCCACATCGTGACCGGCCGTTGTCAGGAGTTGGACCAGGGCTTCCGGCATATTTTCATCCAGCTTGAATTTCACGAACTGACCTGCGTGTGAAGAGGATGTTCTTCCTCTTCATGCGCAAGCCATGCCGCATAGGCCACGGCCGCCCGAATATCTTCCGTTTTGAGCGTGGGATACTGCTTCAGAATCTCTTCTTCCGATTCCCCGGCGGAAAGGTAATCCAAAACAATGGAGACCATCACGCGTGTCCCCTTGATACAGGGCTTGCCATGACAGATTTCCGGGTCTACTGAGATTCGTTCCCTCCAGTCCATACAAACACCTCCTCTCCCTATACACTTCAATAACCAGGCATGGAATTATAACACTTCCT
>Ga0214471_10005239_pt1 | contig 10015 bp, 6 predicted proteins | sample RVTome_5_FD_207665 | JGI IMG/M metagenome (GOLD analysis project Ga0214471, IMG submission 207665) | Soil microbial communities from uranium-contaminated site in the Upper Colorado River Basin, Wyoming, United States - RVT142D155 | ecosystem: Environmental > Terrestrial > Soil > Contaminated >... | reverse complement strand
GATCTGCGCCGGCATTCTGATCGGATTCCTCACACATCACATGACCGGAATGCCGGCAGCCGTCCCCGCAACCATCGGCGCTGCCGCTGCACTCATCGTACAGGACCGCCTCTACATCAGCCGCTTTCGCCCCAGCGCCTCCGAGCGAGTGCACGGCGTACTGCAGGTCACCGAGGAGGACATCGAGTGGCCGACCCTGGCGTTCTTCGGTTTCCTGTTCATCATCGTCGGCGCCGGCGTACAGACCGGACTGATCACGACAATGGCGCACGCCCTCCAGGACGGCATTGCGTCCGGGTCGGCCGCGCTCGGGCTCTCACCGGTTGGCACGCTCCTCTTCGCGGCGCTGATCATCTGCTGGGTTGCCGCGATCCTGTCGGCGCTGATCGACAACATCCCCTTCGTCGCGGTGGCGATCCCGGTGGTTGCGCAGATGGTCGGGGTGATCGAAGGTGACGCACAGGTGCTCTGGTGGGCCCTGTCGCTGGGCGCCTGCCTGGGCGGAAACGGAACTCCGATCGGGGCGTCGGCGAATGTGACGACGATCGGCCTCGCCGAACGGGACGGTGCACGCATCACGTTCACCGCCTTCACCCGATTCGGCAGCGTCGTGACGTTCTGGACGCTGGTGGTGGCGTCGATCTGGCTGGCGATCTACGTCTACGCCGGGAAATTGCCAGCGATGTGGGTGTCGCTGGCGGCAGCGGGAACGGTCTTCGTGGTGAAGCGACTAACGACCAAGGATTGAGGGTTAAGGGAGCGACGCCTAACGCTTCCCGCCCTCGCGGCTCTGCACGCCCTTGACGGCCCCCGTGATCATCCGATTCACCGCAGCGATGGACACCCCGCCGGGGTCATTCGACGGGATGGTTGCGAAGCCGATCGCCGACGCTTTTGGATAGCGGGCGAAAATCTGTTCGAACAGGACGGCCAGTTCCACGCTCGACGGCCCACCGGGGACCTTGTTGCCATGGCCGGGCACCTCCGCCGGATCCAGCACGTCCATGTCGATGTGGATGTACAGCTTGTCGGAGATCCGGTTCAGGCGGTCGAGCTGGGCGAACACCGCCGGTGTCGCACGCCGGAGATCCTCGACGCTGACCTGTTCTATGCGGGAATGGTCAAGGATGTCCTGCTCCAGCGGGTCGGTCAGGCGCACCCCGCCCATGACAACATGCTGGTCGGACAGCGGCGGATCGAGTGTGGCGTCCAGTCGCATCCGGCCCAGCGCGCGTCCCGTGGCGACCGCAACGGGCATGCCGCCCAGCGACCCGCTACGGGTGGTCTCGGGCGTATTGATGTCCGGATGCGCGTCCAGCCAGAGCATGCCGATCCGGAGCGGATCACGTCCCGGTCCCGAACGCTGCAGTCCCGCCACCAGGCCGGGCATCGACGGGCAGGTGGCGAGCAGGCCGACGGTGAAGTACCCTTCGGTTTCGTTCTGCCTGACGATGTCGGCAAAATGGCCTAACGCCATGCCGAGCCGCTTCCAGCCGCCGTACTCCGTGTCCTCGACCGGCGTGAGAAGGGCCTCCGCACCGCGGACCACCGCTCCCAGACGGGCCAGCGTGTCACGGATTCCCCCGGTCGCCATGGTAGCGGGGCCGCGCGAGGTGCCGTTGGGCGAGAACGGTTGCTGGGCCAGCGACACCCGCAGCCTGCCGTCCGCGCCGGTGTAACGCGACTGGGCGGATGCCGCGGTGCTCAGACCGGCGACGAGGAGGATGAGCTGGCGCACCGTGCGCATGAGGGATGCGGGACGAGTGTGGGGAGCGGCCGGCACGGACGGAATGATGTCGAGGTTACTCCAGGGTCGCATCCAGAGTGATTCTGGTGTTCAGAACACGCGAGACCGGACACGTTTGCCGGGCACTCTCGGCCTCAGCGGCGAACACCTCGGCGGACGCGCCGGGGACCCTGGCCGTCGTTTTCAAATGAACCGCCGTGATGGTGAAGCCCGCCTCCGTCTTCTCCAGCGTGACCGTTGCCGTGGTGGCGATCCGTTCAGGGGGAAATCCGGCGGCGGTGAGCTTTCCGGAGAACGCCATGGAGAAGCAGCCGGCGTGTGCCGCCGCGATCAGCTCCTCAGGGTTGGTTCCGGGCGTGGCCTCGAAGCGCGTGCCGAAGGTGTAGGACGCGTTGTGCAGCACACCACTCGGCGCCGTCATGGTTCCGTTGCCGTCGCGCAGCGTGCCATTCCATACGGCTGATGCCTGTCGTTCCATTTCGGGCGGGTCGAAAGGGTGAAAGCCGGCGCAGTGAGATGGGAAACCTAGCAAAGAGGACGCGAGCCTGCTGATCATCTCGACAGCGTCCGACCGAGGCTGGCAGCGTGCCACACCGCCACCCGTGCGCCATACTCCTGTTCGGACTACCCTCCCAGTTTCGCCTTCAGGAACGCGACGGTTCGCGGCCACGCCTGCTGCGCCGCCCTGAGGTTGGCCTCGGAGTTTTCCTGGCCGCGGAGGAAGCCGTGCCCTGCCCCGTCGAAGATGTGATACTCGTACGACTTGCCCAGGCGCTTCATGGCGGAATCCGCGCTGGGGATGGTCACGTTGATGCGATTGTCGGCCCCGCCGTAGAGCCCCAGCACGGGAGCCCGAATGGCGGCCATCTGTTCGGCGGTCGGCGGTGAACCGTAGTAGATCACCGAGGCACCTAACGCCGGCGCGTGGGTCGCGTGCAGGAACGAGCGCGCACCACCCCAGCAGAACCCGATGACGCCGTAGCGCGCCTCCGCCGCGGGAAGCGCCATGCCGTATTGCGCCACGGCATCCAGTGCGGCATTTGCAAAGTCGGGCGTGATCCGGCCAATGAGGGACCGCCCCTGATCGGCCGGCAACTCCTCGGTCAACGTGCCGGTTCGCACCATGGTGAGCAGATCCGGCGCGATTCCAATGAACCCGTCGGCCGCGAGCTGATCGGCTACACCGCGTGCCCAGTTCGTGAGGCCCGTGTTTTCGTGGATGGCGATGACGACGGGCGCCTTCGTGGAACGCTCGGGATACACCACCCACGCCATGACGCTGTCCGATGCACCGACCTTCACCGCGACCCATTCGCCGTGTCGTGGCGACGACGCCAGGCGCTGGGCAGCGGCCTGGCCCGAACCTGGAAGGGTGGCGGCCTGCTGTGGACTGATCGACACCGCGGCGGCGCCCACCGGGCCGCTGTGACCGGCATGTTCGTCGGCTTCAGCCGCCGATGCCGGCGGCACCCGCGACGACGTGAGCGCGAGCAGGTATCCGCCCACACCGCACGCCGCCATCGCGGCAATCATCGAGATACGCACGGAACCACGCACGGGGAGTCGCATGCCACCCTCACAGTGAGAGGATCAGCCGAAGTGAGGGGAGGGACAATGCACCGTTGCCTCGGCGTCCGGAAGGCGCAGCGATCCAGCTGAGCTGGTGTCCATCCTGAAACACGGAGCGCGTGACTGGATGGGCGGGGAAAGAGAGAGGCGCATCCACTCACCGCTCAGGCCAGATCGCTGAGTGCTCAGAACCGGGTGCTCGAACTGGGTGACACCTGCTGGCGCTGGGGTTTGCTCAGCACCAGCTCCAGGACCAGGAAGCAGGTCGAGCATCCAGCACTCACGACTCAGGCCGGCTAGCTGAGAGCTGGCTCCACCTATTGGACGCAGCTCCCCTTCGGGTCGGGCCTGGGCTTGTCCACGACAAGCCGGTGGTCGAGGTTGCCAATCCGCATGGCCGACTCGTAGACCAGCCTGGCTACGCCGGCCATGTGGGGATACTGGATGTACTGCGGCTCGTCGGTCACCTGGTGATAGTCGGCGTGACCACCGGTAGACAGGAAGACGATCGGGATTCCGTACTTGGCGTATTCGTAGTGGTCCGAGCGACAGTAGATGTTCTGCGGGTGCCCGTTGGCGTCCATCGCGTAGTCAAAGCGCATTCCCAGCGCCTTCTCCGCGTTAACCGCCTCGATGAGATCGCCAAGTTCAGTGGACAGGCGCCTGGAGCCGATGAGCTGAACGTAGCCCTCGCCACCGCGCAGCAGGTTGCCATCCCGGTCCTCGCCTGTGACGTCGCTCGCCGCGCCGCGGCCGACCATGTCCATGTTGAGCTGCACCACGATGGAATCGCGCGGAACCGTCGGGTGCGCCGTGTACCAGCTGGCCCCCCAGAGTCCCATTTCCTCGCCGGTATGCCACACAAACAGGATGGAACGCTTCGGCTTCTCGCTGCCTGACGCGAACTGTTCGGCGATCTCCAGGACGGTCATTGACCCGGATGCATCGTCGTCGGCCCCGTTGTAGATGGAGTCCTGCCGCGCTGGATTGACGGCGCGGAGGCTGTCCAGCGTGCCACCAACCCGGGCGGCTTCCTCGGGCGTCGGCAGACGATCTTCACTGTCGGCGCCCTGTGGGCGGACGACCTGCATGTGCGCCTTCACCGAGTCGTGATCCACAGCCTGCCTCGCAAGACCGACGTGGTCGTTATGCGCGCCGATGGCGACGTACTGGTGCCGCAGAGCCGGGTCCGAGCCGGGCAGAATGGCGACGACGTTCCGGCCGGGCAGCTCGGCCTCAATGAACCGGACGTCGGTCGTTGCCACCTTCCCCTCCTTCCCACCGAACCACATCGCGGCGGACGCGCCCAGCATTGCCTCGGCCAAGGCGCGCGTGACGCCGATCGAGAGCGCGGTGGAGTCCCGGATGAACGCGGGACCGCCCCCCTGGAATGCCTGCCGGAGCACGTTGGTGGAGAGTATGTCGCCGACCACGGTCACATTGACTGCCGCGGCGGTGCGCATCGCGACCCACGCCTGGTAACCGTTGGACTGGACGAAGTCACGCACCACCGTTCCCGGCGGCAGTTGGCCCGGCGTGAAAACGAGAATGCGGCCGCGGGCCTGCTCGACGCTGAGGTTCTTGGTGGTGTCCAGCGTCGCTCCCACAAACACAACCTGTGCGTCTCGCACGTTGCGGAACTGACCCGCCGAATTCGCGACGAAATCCGCGCCGGCCGCGAACACCTGGCCGTCGACGGTGACGGTCGATGCAGAATCGAGCCGTCGGCTGAAAAGAGGAATCTTCTGGAAAAACGTCCCGCTGTCGCCGGCGGGCTGCAGTCCCAGCCGCCGGACTTCACTCTCGATGTAGGCGGTTCCCATGTCGTTGTACTTCGTGCCGACCTGACGACCCATCATCGAGTCGTCGGCAAACTTGTAGACCCGGGTCATGAGGTCGCCCGCGGTGATCTCGGCCACAGTCGGTTCGCCGGAGTACTTGAGCGGGAGCGGCTTGTCCGGTTGCTGCGCGACGACGGGAACGGCAGCAAGTGCCAGGCCCGCGGCCAGTCGTATCTGTCGGATGAACATCATTCGGCGCATCTGGATTTGCGGGGAAGCGGGAGCGGAAACGTGGAGGCGGAAAATCACCTATCGATTCCGGACCAGGCAAGCATAATGGGACGAGCCTGCCTGGCGTCAGTCGGGCGAGCGGTACACCCGGCCTCGCCACTCGCTCGGTCGGCGGAGAAGGGACAGGAGGATCCGGAATACCGCCAGTGGATCCGCCAGCCAGGACAACCAGTATGGAGGGCCGCGCACCTCGTACGAGCGGGCGAGTTCCTTAAGGAGCAATAACCTCACGCCAAGGAGAAACGAGTTGACCCAGAGCAGCACAAACGGGGCGCTACCCAGTCCGAATACGGCGATCGCCGCCAGCAGCGGGACCGGAACTCCTTGTACCAGAATGAGGTACGCCAGGTCCCCCCACCGACGTCCGGGTGACACCGTGTCGGCCAGATCCACGGAACGGCCCCATTCCCGCCACATTTCGCGCGCCGATCGGTAGGCACGGACGCGGAAGAGACGGGAACCATCCAGGAATCCCGTCGGCACGCCGAGCCGGGCGTAGTGCCGGGCAAGCGTCACGTCGTCGGCGAACGACCGGCGCGCGGGCTCGTAGCCGCCGTGGGACCGTAGCGTTTCCCTCCTGACCAGGAAGCACTGTCCGTTGGCGAGCAGGCGGTCAGGCACAGGCGACGCACCTGCTGCGCCGAAACGGTACACGAGGGTCACCAGGAGCGCCGGCTGCAGCCACCGCTCGGCCGGCGTCTGACCATCGAACCTCGGAGCGAAGGAAACCAGGTCCAGCCCATGGTCGAGCGCCGCCCCGACCACCGCCGCCACCATTCCGTCCTGCGCTTCGGTATCCGCGTCCATTCCCAGGATCCACTCGCCGTGCGCCGCGGCGAGGCCGTGCTGCAGCGCCCAGACTTTTCCGATCCACCCCTGAGGTAGGGGCGGATCTGTCAGCAGCCGGATCCGGCCATCACCCCGCGCCGCCGCCTCGACTGTTTCGACTGTCGCGTCGCTGGATCCGCTGTCCACGATGATGATCTCGGCCAGCGGTGGACCCTGGCGCTCAAGGCCGCGCAGGCACGGTCCCACGCGGTCCGCCTCGTTCAACGTCGGTACCAAGACGGTGACGGTCGTCCCGGTGAGCCCCTCGGGCCTGGGCTCGACCGGAGGCACTCGCCTGAAACCGGGCAGCAGACGCCGGAGCAGCGCAACGGCGGCGAGAATCTGCGCAACGGCGAGGGCTACCAGCACGTGTTGGGCCATGAGACCTGGGGAAACATCTCAGGTCTCAGGTCTCAGGTCTCAGGTCTCGGATGTCGGGCTGCTGGCGGGCGTGAGAGGTCACGCGACACTCAACTGGCCACATCGCTTTTCAGCCAATGCGCAAACCACTGCCGTAGCCGCCCCAGTCGATCCACCAGTAGCCAGGGTTCACCGGTCCGCGACAGGTCGTGAGTCGAGCGCGGATACCGCACCAGCTCAACGGGAATACCCTGCTTCTTGAGCGCAATGAACCACTGCTCCGCGTCCGTCATCGGAGTTCGGTGGTCCTCTTCCGACTGCACGATGAGGGTGGGGGTCCGCACCTTGTCCACGAACCGGATGGGAGAGAGATCGTCGTACAGTTTCTCGTTCTCCCATGGCTTGCCGTAGAACTCGAACTCGGTCAGGCCCTGCGCGTCGCTCGTGCCGTACCAGGACCACCAGTTCGAGATCATCCGGTCGGCTTGCGCCGCCTTGAACCGGTTGGTCTTCGTCGTGACCCACGCCGTCATGAACCCGCCGTACGATCCCCCGGTCACGCCCATGCGCGTGGAGTCCACGTCGGCGCGCCGGGAGACGATGTCGACCGCCCGCATGAGGTCCTCGAAGTCCTCCATGCCCCACCGGCCACGCGTGGAGTAGGTGAAATCCGCACCATACCCGCTGGACCCACGAGGGTTGGTGAACAGGACGAACATGCCGGCGCCAGCGATGTTGTGGAACTCGTCGAACCACCCTTCGCCGTAGGCGCTGTGGGGACCGCCGTGGATGTACAGCACCACGGGGTATCGCCGTCCTGCCTGGTAGCCCGCCGGACGTTGCAGCCACGCCTCGATCTCCAGCCCGCCGACCGACTTGTACGTGAAGCGCTCCGCGTCGGGCCATTCGATTTCCGCGTTCAGCGCGTCATTGAAGCTGGTGAGCTTCCGTTCGCCGGTCCCATCAGTGTTGGCGACGTAGAGTTCGGTCGGCCTGGTGATGCTGGTGGAGACGTACGCCATGCGGATCCCCTTCTCGTCGGTCGTGAACCCGCTCATGCGTCGCCGGCCGCCAAGCACTTCCGTCAGTTGTTTCGTACCGGGATCGAGCCGGAACAGCGCACTGCGCCCGCCGACGGCCGCCTCGACCATCACCTGCCCGGCTGGCGACCACCAGTAGTTCTGCGGTTCGGACTGCCAGTTCCCCAGCAGATTCGTCGGTGTACCGCCCGCAGCGGGCACCACATAGAGGCGGCGCGACGTCGTTCGCGTGGGAGATGAGACAAAGGAGATCATCCGGCCGTCGGGCGACCACTGCAGGTTGCCCTCACTGCCAGCTGCACTCGTCAGGCGTCGCGGCGTGCCGCCGGTCGAGGCGACCACGAAGATGTCGGCATCGTTGCGCGGCGCCTCGTCGCGCTTCGCGTCGTAGGGCAGCTGCGCGATCGAGTCCACGATAGCCGCGACGACCGAGTCGGCCCGCATGTCCGGATCCGCGAGGTACGCGATCCACTGGCCGTCAGGCGAAACGGCAGGACTGCGCCGTGAGTACCTCGTGGTGTCGATGATGCGCTTCGCGGTTCCATCCAGCGGCTGCACCCACAGCTGAGCCGGCCGGATCACGCGCGCCTCGCGCGGACCCGGCAGGAATCCCCGACCGTTGGCCTTGTACCGCATCTCGGTCACGTGCCGTCCGTCGAATCGCCTGGGGTCGACGGGCTTTGTGATGGACCCGAACGGCGGCCGCGCGATGGGCTGCATCGTGCCCCACGCGTCACCAGCCTGCCGCGGTGAAGTGTCGACCGGGATGGGATCCGACATCACCACGAACCGCCGGCTGGCGGGCATGGAACCACTGGGGAAGGAATCGATCTCGACCGCCTCACCTCCGGGCTGATCCATCCGGAGTCCCCAAGTCCTCCCCTCCGAGCCTGGGCGATTGGATGTGAAAAGCAGCCACCGGCCGTCGGGCGACCAGCGGGGGTTGGAGCTTTCGTAACCAGGTGCCGTGTACCGCATGGCATCCCCGCCCGCGCTGGGCACCAGCCAGACTTCCTGGTGCCGGCGATTGTCGGCTTCCCTGACCGTCGTCACGGTGAACGCCACGAGCCGGCCATCCGGTGACAGCGCCGGCGAACCGAGTGTCGTGAGGCGATACCAGTCCGAGGGTGTGAAAGGCCGGCGTGCCTGCGCGGTCGCCGCGGCAAGTGGCACGCACAGTGCGATGAGAGCGATCATCCGGATCATGAGCTTCACTCCTTGGTGGTGTGACCGGTCGGTCGGACCGGGTGCCGCCGTAATAGGTCCCGCGCGCCACCGAACCTCAAGGCTCGGCCGCCTTCCGTTCGGGCGCTGCACATGATCCACCTGCGCAGCGCCTCGCTCGCCCCGGGCGAGCACGGGGCTGAATTCCCCTTCGCCGTGCCGGCGATCCGGACCTTGCCGACGATCGCGTTTGAGTCTCCGGTCACGTTCCTCGTCGGCAAGAACGGCTCCGGCAAGTCGACGCTGCTCGAAGCGCTGGCGCTCGCCCCAGCAGCACCAGCTCCAGGACCAGGAAGCAGGTCGAGCATCCAGCACTCACGACTCAGGCCGGCCAGCTAGTGTCCATCCTGAAACTCTGAGCGCGTGAAGTAGAGGGAGGGAAGAGAGCGACGCATCTTCTTCCACTCAGGCCAGATCGCTGAGTGCTCAGTACTGGGTGCTCGAACTGGGTGACACGTGCTGGCGCTGGGGTTTTGGCTCAGCACCAGCTCCAGGACCAGGAAGCAGGTGGAGCATCCAGCACTCACGACTCAGGCCGGCTTCTAGCTAGCGCTAGCTAGCTAGCTAGCCTGGCTGGCCAGGGTAGCGAACGTTCAGGCCTGGCCCTGCCCCGCGCCAGCTGACGCGAGTTCGCGCTTGAAGGCGTGCAGCACACAGCGGACGCCGCCGTTCTGCCGCACTTCGCTCGTGCGCAGTCCGGTATACCGCTTGAACATGTTTCGCAGGGCGGTGCCGGAGGGGAAGTCGAGCATCAGGGCCACCTGCTCCACCGTCCGGCCGGGATCGTCGAGCAGTCGCGCCGCCAGGACGAGGCGGCTCCACGCGATGATGGCGCGGGGCGACGGCAGACCCGCAGCGCGCATCCGGTCGACCAGTGTCTTGCGATGCACACCCATCGCGGTGGCGGCGGCTTCCACGCCCATGTCGCGGCGGGCATGCTCCAGACAGTAGCGCAGGAACGGGAGCAGATTGGAGGGCACCAATGCCTCCAGCTCGGCGCCGACGCCGAGCGCTGACGCGTGGTCCAGCGCAGCATGCACCGCCGCGCGGAGCGGAGTGCGAAGGTCGTCCACACCCTGAAAGACCAGCTGGCTGACGCCGACCCGGGCATACTCCAGGACGAGCCCGGAAATCTCGTTCGACAGCGGCACGTACATCACGACGGGGATCGAGGG
>Ga0214471_10005238_pt1 | contig 10016 bp, 10 predicted proteins | sample RVTome_5_FD_207665 | JGI IMG/M metagenome (GOLD analysis project Ga0214471, IMG submission 207665) | Soil microbial communities from uranium-contaminated site in the Upper Colorado River Basin, Wyoming, United States - RVT142D155 | ecosystem: Environmental > Terrestrial > Soil > Contaminated >... | reverse complement strand
CTTGCTGGCCGGTATCGCCCTGGGCGGCGTGGTCGAGGTGATGAGTATCGACGCCGCCACCGGCGAGCCGACGGAGCCGGACGACATCCCGTCGTTCGAGCGCATGGTGGCGTTGTTGCGGGTGCTCCCACTCGACGGCGAGGCGACATCGGTTGAGATCGGGTTCCGTGGCGAGGACTCCTCGATGGTTGGGTTCACAGTCGGTGACATGGGCCTCGGTGTCGGGGACGCGGTGATCGAACTCGGCGTCGAGTGAGGCGGCCAGACTCCCGTCCGGGACCATGGTCGACCGTCGAGAGCCGCTGTCGGTGCCCCGGCTCGGACCCACCTAGGCCCGGAAGCGGCGGCGTTGAGCGGACAACTGGGCGATCACCGGGCCATTGCGGCGACGGTCACGTCCAGGTCGAGGTCGGTGCGGCAGGTGGCGTGGAGGAAACATGTGCGCTCGCCCATGTCGAGCGTCGTGCGAGCGAACTCCTCGCCTTCCGGGGTGTCCAGGTAGACGTGGGTCTCCACGGGGTGAGCCTGGCCCGGCATCCCGGTGCTACCCGACCCGCCACCGGGAGAGAAGTGGGTGTCCTGGACGATGCGGTAACCGTCGAGCCGCTTCTTGGCGATCCTGGCGTACCGGCCGAACTGGGTCATGAAGCAAAAAGCGAGCCCGGCCGCCACGTAGCTGATCGCGTCCGGTGCCCGTCCGCCCCCACCGAACGCGGGGGCCTCATCGGAGAGGAACCGGAACTCGGAGCCGATCGGACGGAACAGGTTCTCGTGGATCACCTTCACCCCGTCGTCTCTGACCCGGCCGCGGGCCTGGACGTGGAGGGTCCGCTTCTGTGACTCCTGCAGGCTGGAGCCGACGCCTCCGGGAACGCCCTCCACCAGGTCGGCGGGTTTCACCTTGAGCATGAGATCGTCGGCGACGGGGATGTCGGCGATCTCCACGTCATCGAAGCGGCTTCCCGGGTCGGGCTCGATCTCGCCCTCCAGGCTCCCGACCGCACCCACCGGGATCTGCTCGCCGTTCCAGCTCAGCGTGAACAGGCTCCTCTTCACCCCGCGGAGCAGTCCGTTGACCGGCGACGCCGCCACCGCCTCCGTGACCAGATCGTCGAGGTCGGCTGCGTCGGCATCGGCGCCGATCTCCACCACGAGCTCGGGCGGCATGGCACCGCCCAACATCGTGCCCTGAAGGGCAGAGCCCTCCATGTTGTAGTGGTTGCCCAGCGTGAGCTCGATGTCGTCGATCTCGAGGCCGCGACCGACCGCCAGGGCGGTGATCTCGTTCATGTACGACGCCACCATGCCGGTGGTGAAGCTGCACAGCGGACACGGTGCCCGGTCGTGACCCGCCAGGTAGGGGCCCTCGTCGCTGGTGAGCCTCCAGGCACGGCCGGTGGCGCCGTTGAAGACCAGCGCCTCCTTCTGCATGCCGGCGAGGGCTCTCACCCAGGTGCGCACCGCGAGGCCAAGACGATCATCGGGGGCCGTCAGACCTATCGCGGCGGCGTTCCCCACCGGGAAGAAGGCGGGCCGGGGGTCCGCGCCCAGGATGTCGGGTGCATCGGTCATCAGGTCATCCCATCGAGTCGTCGGCGCTGCCACGGTAACTGACCGGTCAGTCACCCTCCGCCGAGTGTACCGATCCGGTCTGCGGAGACTCGCCCTCCCGCCGTCCCCTTGGGGGCCTAGGGTGCCTTGCGGTGGAGACGCAGGTGGCGATCGTCGGTGGCGGCCCGGTCGGGCTCGGGCTGGCCATCGACCTCGGGCTGCGAGGGGTGTCGGTGGTTCTCATGGAGCGACAGGAGGCACTGCACCACATCCCCAAGGGCCAGAACCTGACGCAGCGGACCATGGAGCACTTCCGGTTCTGGGGCGTCGAGGAGGAGATCCGGGCGGCCCGAGTGATGCCAACCGGCTATCCGTCGGCGGGGATCAACGCCTGGGGCGATCTCATGAGCGATTACGCCCATCCGTGGTTCAGGCGCAGCCAGGTCGATCAGTACTACTTCACCGGCAACGAGCGACTTCCCCAGTACGCCACCGAGCAGGTGCTCCGCTCGAGGGTCGCCGAGCTGCCCTCGGTCACGACCCTCTTCGGGACTGAGGCGCTGGCCGTCGACCAGGACGACTCTCGGGCCACGGTCTCGACCGGCGGCGGCAGCGTCGTCGAGGCCGACTACGTCGTGGGATGTGACGGCAGCCACTCGACGGTGCGGGCACACGCCGGGATCGGCGAGCAGTGCTCGGAACACGACCGGAGGATGGTGCTGCTCGTCTTTCGCTCCCGGGAGCTGCACGAACTCCTGGACGCCCGGTTCGGCGAGACGTCCTTCTTCAACGTCCTCCACCCCGACCTCGACGGCTACTGGCGCTTCCTGGGGCGGGTCGACGTGGGGGAGCGGTGGTTCTTCCACACTCCGGTGGCGCCCGATGCGACACCCGAGAGCCTCGACTTGCCAGCACTGCTACACGACGCGGTGGGCGCCGGCTTCGACCTCGAGCTGGACCACATGGGATTCTGGGACCTGAGGGTCGCCGTCGCCGACGCCTATCGAGCGGGTCGGGTCTTCATCGCCGGCGACGCCGCCCACAGCCATCCGCCGTACGGGGGGTACGGTGTCAACACCGGACTGGAGGACGCCCGCAACCTGGGGTGGAAGCTCGCCGCCGCCATCGCAGGATGGGGAGGCGATCCGCTGCTGGCCTCCTACACGCAGGAGCGCCGACCCGTTTTCGTCTCCACCGCCCGCGACTTCATCGAGGCCTTCATCGAGAACGACCGGGCGTTCGTCACCGAGCACGATCCACGGCGCGACCAGGAGGGCTTCGCCGCGGCGTGGGAGCAGCGACGGTCCCGATCGAACATCGCGGTGACCGAGTTCGAGCCCCACTACGAGGGATCGCAGATCGTCTTCGGGCCGCCCGGCGGGGTGTCCTCCGCGCTGGGTACGCACACCTACCGGGCCCGTGCCGGCCACCATCTCCCGCCACCGTCACCGCGGGGCCGCGAGCTGTTCGCCGCCCTGGGAAGCGGGTTCTCCCTGCTCACGGCGGACGCGACCCAGGAGATCGTCGCGAGGTTCACCGCCGCCGCCGCACGTCTCGATCTGCCGCTCGCCGTCGTCCCCACCGAGATGGACCGCTACAGGTCGCGAATCGTCCTGGTCAGGCCGGACCACTTCGTCAGCTGGGTCGACGCCGGCACCCGGTTCGAGCCGGGCGACGTCGTGGCCCGGTCGACGGGTCGATAGATGACGGTTCGTCCGGCGCCACAGGTGCTGGATGAGCAGCAATCGCGGCGATGGCCGGCCGGACGCCCGTTCAGGCCGCCGTGCAGAACGAACCGGCCTATTCCGTCGGCTGCCTCGACGCTCCCGAGCGGCTCGCCCGCCAGGTGTCCTGCTTGGCGCGGTTGCCGCACACGGCCATAGAGCACCACTTGCGGCCCTTGCTGCGCGATTGGTCGTAGAACGCCCAGCGGCAGGCGTCGTTCCCGCACACCTTGAGGCGGTCCCAGGTTCCCGACGTCATCGCTTCGAGCATCGGCACCAGCAACATTCCGATGGCTCCGTCCGCTCCCGACTTAGACGGGCGCATCGCCACGCCCCGGGCTCCGATCTCCGGGGCGAGGCGAGCCCTCCGGATGGCCTCGTTCAACCCGTCGCGGACTCGCGACGGCAGATCGGCAGCGTCGTGGTTGGCTGTCAGCGCGTCACGGATGATCTCGCGGAACCGCACGATCCGTTCGATGCCGTCCGGCTGCAGGGGCTCGCCGGCATCGAGTAGTCCGCGGTCATGGAGCCATGCGGTGCCCTCTTCGGCGGTGGCGAGGACATCGGTGCCGGCTTCGATGTCGCGCGTGTTGACGAACTCGCGAAGTCGCTCGAGTCCCGGCGGGGAGGTCATCGAACCAGCCATACCCGCAGTCTAACCGCTTTACAAAGGTAGCCGGTTAGCGCTAACCTTCTAACCTATGACACTGGTTACCAAGGTGAGCGCGGAGACGTCGAGGCGGAGCGTCTGGGCCGATCCGGACTTCCGCCGGTTGTGGCGGGCCTCGACGATCTCCCTCTTCGGTACCAATGTGGGGGAATTGGCGCTGCCGCTGTTGGCGATCCTGACTCTGGCCGCCTCACCGCTCCAGCTCGGGCTGTTGCGCGGTGCTCAGTTCCTGCCGTTCCTCCTGATGACGCTCCCGTTGGGCGTCTTGGTGGATCGCGCCGCCAAGCGCCCGCTCATGGTGCTCTCCGACCTCGGGCGGTTCTTGCTGGTGGGGGCGATCCCGGTACTGATCTGGGCCGGCGTGCGTGAGATCGGGATCGTGCTCGTCCTGGTGTTCCTCAGCGGATGCCTGACGGTCCTGTACCAGTTGGCCGACTTCGCGATCCTCCCCACGCTGGTCACCGAGGAGCTCATCGTCGATGCGAACGGAAAGCTGTCGGCCTCCGCCTCGGCGAACGAGATCGCCGGCGGGGGAGCCGGCGGTGTCATCGTCCAACTACTCACTGCCCCGGTAGCGGTATTCGTCGACGCTGTCACCTACCTGCTCTCAGCGATGAGCCTGAGGCGTATCACCGCGCGAGACACGATCGGGATCGCCTCCAGGAACGGTTCGGCGATGAGCGACGCCTTGGAGGGCCTATCAGCGGCCGTTCGCAGCCGCTTCATCAGGCCTCTGATCGGCGAGGCGGCGACCTTCAACTTCTTCAACGAGTTCTTCGTCATCGGCTTGCTGCTCGTCGCCACCCGCGACCTGGGGCTGGGCCCTGCTGTCATCGGAGCGGTCTTCGTGGCCGGTGGGATCGGATCCTTCGCCGGTGCCTGGTTCGGCGCTCGCGTCACCAGGCGATTCGGTTACGGGCGCGTACTGCTCGTCACGATGCTTGTCGGCAATGGCGCTCCGCTCGGGGTTGTCCTCATCCGAGGTGGCCGGACCGCAGCGCTGATGGTGCTGGTCACCGTCTTCATCCTGATGGGCGTGGGCATCGGGATCGCCAATGTCCATGCGGTCAGCCTCAGGCAGACCGCGGTCGCCGACGAGATGCGCAGTCGGGTGAATGCCGGATACCGGCTGTTCACGTGGGGAGCCCTGCCACTCGGGGCCGTCGTGGGGGGAGCAGTCGCCGCCGGCTCCGGCGCCCGCACGGCGATGCTCGTGGGTGCCGCCGGGATCGCCCTCGCCACCAGTTGGGTGGCCTTCTCAGCGATCCCTCGGCTGGAGTCGATCAGGGGCGCTCGCGAAGACTCGACAACCGACCTGGCCGCCGGCGACCTGCCGGGTAGAGATGGTGGCGCCGGGTCCGTGGGATAGGCCGAGAGGGCTAGCGTCGCGATCTCGCAGGAGGTTGGCCGCGAACGACGACGGGTATTTCGATGAGCCGATCGCCGCCACGTACGACGACGATGCCGACATGTTCGCCCCCGAGGCGGTCGACCCGGTTGTCGACTTCCTCATCGGGAACGCCGGCGACGGTTGGGCGCTCGAGCTCGGCATAGGGACGGGACGGATCGCGCTCCCGCTGGTGCAGCGCGGAGTCGCCGTGCACGGCATCGACGTGTCGACCGCGATGATGGCGCGCCTGCAGGCCAAGCTCGGAGCCGAGGGCATCGGCGTGACGATCGGCGACTTCGCCACGACCAGGGTGGAGGGGTCCTTCACCGTTGTGTACGTCGTCTACAACACGATCAACAACCTGACGACGCAGGCGGCGCAGGTCGCGTGTTTTCGCAACGCGGCTGCGCATCTCGAACCCGGTGGGCGCTTCGCCGTCGAAGTGGGCATTCCAGAGCTGCGACGTCTCCCGCCGGGCGAGAATCACCATGTCTTCCACCGGGCCGACAACGAATGGGGGATCGACGAGTACGACACCGTGACCCAGGAGTTCACGTCGCACCACTTCAGTTTCCATGACGGTGAGCTCGAGCGCTTCTCGGTCCCCTTTCGGTATGTCTGGCCCGCCGAGCTCGACCTCATGGCCCAACTCGCCGGCATGAGTCTGCGGGAACGCTGGGGCGGCTGGAAGCGGGAGCCGTTCACCAGTGAGAGCCGCATGCACGTGTCGGTTTGGGAGAAGCCCGCTGATCAGGCACGTCAGACGTGACGTGTCAGACGGCTGCGAAGGGGTCAGGGGCGTCTCCACCTATGGGTGTGCCGCAGAACTGACAGGTGTCGCGGTCGGCGGGCACCTTCGCCTCGCAGCTGGGACAGGTGGCGGGCTGGTGGGTCAGCTTGCCGTCGCCGACGCCGTCGGCCTGGTCCATCTCGGCGACGCGTGCTGCCAGTTGGTCTTCGGTCATGCCCTGTTCCGCCAGCAACGACCACATTGCCGCAACCACCAGCACCAGGCGATCGATGCGCTCGTGCAGGTCATAGACATCGGTGCGTTGGGCACCGTGGGCGGCTGCCGCCGTCGAGGCCAGTCGCGCCGATTGGCGGCCTTGCTCTCCCAACACGTACCCGACCAGGAAGGGAAGTGTCATGCAACGGAGTGTCGGCGCGACACACGGCTGCCTTGAGCCGACAAGGGACGAGAGGGGCCTCGACCGTGAGGGAATCTCGCAGACGCCTTGACCGGGGGCGACCTGCCCCTCCGGCTGTGGTGCCGTAGTCTTGCCTCCGGGTCTCGCGGTTGGAGGTCCCAATGCCGACCGAAGCCTTCGTGGTGGTGGTGGTGGTCATCGCCGTCGTGGCGACGGCTGCGTCGCTGATCGTGGCGAGGAGGCCGAGGGCACGTCGCAACACTCACCGCGGTGGGCGCGATGAGGCTCGCGAGACCGCTGCCTCCGGGGCCGACGCCGCCCACGACGACGCCGGCCCGAGTGTGTCGTTGCACGACTCGATGTTCTGGAGCGAAGCCGCCGAGCAGGCGTTCGCCAAGGCGCGGCGGAAGGCTGGGTGGGAGCGCCTGCGGAATCGGCTCGGTGGGCGCGACTATCGGCTCTTGCCGTTCGAAGACGTGCGCCGACAGGGTCACCTCCTCCCCGGAGGCGAGCAGACTCCTTGCACCGTGCCGCTGGCGTCGATCGTCGGCAGCGTCGGCAAGCCGGAGCAGTTCACCCGCTCGTTCCGGCCCGCGACGGAGCGCCTGCGGGACAGATGGAAGATGGCGTATACGACCGCCCGGGTCACCTCAGGCTTCCGACCTGTGGAGCTCTATCAGGTCGGCGACGGCTACTTCGTCGTCGACGGTCACTACCGGGTGTCGGTCGCTCGCGCCCTCGGCAGCCGCACGATCGACGCCCGGGTGCGTCGCTGGAGTTGAGTCCCCCGTGATTCTCGACGGGCGGGGTCTCTCCCCTGTCCTTACGCCGTAATCCGGTCGGTTGAGCTCGGCACCGGCTCCGCAGAGGCGCTCCGGCGTCGCTGGGGCGCGCACCGCCGATCAGTCGGCGCCGAGGCGCAGCTCCCAGAAACCCTCGTCGTGCCAAGTGTCGAACTTGCGGCCGACGCCGTGGAGCGTTCCCACGTAGCGGAAGCCCAATGCTTCGTGCAGGGCCACGCTCGGCTCGTTGGGAAGGGCGATCACGGCGATGGCGAGCCGGGCGCCCCGCCGGGTGATCTCGGCGAGGAGGGCTTCCATGAGGGCTTGGGCGACGCCGCCGCGGCGATGGTCGGGGTGCACGTACACCGTGGTCTCGCGGGTGGCGGCATACGCCGCCCTGCCGCGGAAGTCCGTGGCGTACGCGTAGCCGGCGATGGCGCCGTCCTGTTCGAGCACCAGCCACGGATCCTGGGCCGTCACGCCTTCGATCCGCGCCGCGAAGACGGCCTCGGTTGGTGGCTCGAGCTCGAACGAGATCGCCGATTGGTGGACGACTGGTGCGTAGATGGCGAGAAGTGCCGCGGCGTCACTCGGGCGGGCGGTGCGGATCTGGTGACCGGCTTGCACCGGCACAGGATGCCAGAGCGGGACCGGATGTCGTGAGCCTGCCACCGTCGGACACGGACGGCCGACGCAGCCGCGTCATCGCACCTCGCGAGCTATGCCAGAGTTGCGGCTCGCCATTCGAGGAGCTCATCGTGTCCCGCGTACGAATCGCCTGCCAACTGCACCCGCAACAAGCCGACTACGCGGCGATCCGGACCGCAGTCTCGGCCGCCGAGGCGATGGGCTTCGACGTCGTGTACAACTGGGACCACTTCTATCCCCTGTACGGCCCGAGCGACGGCAAACACTTCGAATGCTGGACCATGCTGGGGGCCTGGGCCGAGCAGACGACGCGGGTCGAGATCGGGGCGCTCGTGACCTGCAACGCCTACCGCAACCCGCAACTCCTGGCCGACATGGCACGGACCGTCGACCACCTCTCGGGCGGGCGTCTGATCCTGGGGATCGGCTCGGGATGGTTCGAACGGGACTTCGACGAGTACGGCTACGAGTTCGGCACGGCCGGGGGGCGGCTCGACACCCTGGCCGAAGCGCTGCCGCTGATCAAGGAGCGGTGGCGACGACTCAACCCGGCGCCGTCACGGCCCATCCCCGTCCTCATCGGTGGCGGGGGGGAGCGCAAGACGCTGCGCATCGTGGCCGAGCACGCCGACATCTGGCACGGCTTTGGCTCACCGTCGACGATCGCCCGCAAGGTGGAGGTGCTGGATCGGTGGTGTGACGAGGTTGGGCGCGATCCCGCCGAGATCGAACGCTCGGTCGGCGTCGACGTCGGCAGGATCGGCCTGGCCGACCAGTACCGCGACGTCGGCGTCCGCCAGATCACTCTCGGCTTCGGCGGGCCCCACTACGACCTGGCGCCTGCACGCGACTGGCTCGCATGGCGAGACGAGGTGAACACCGCTCTGTGACCGATCGGGTTGCAGCGCGTTGGCGCCCCCGGTCCGCTCGACCGGGGGCGCCGTGGGGGAGAGATCGAATCGTCAGCCGACGTCGGGCACGGTCACCTCGACCGTGGGCCCGGTCGTGCTGTGGGTCTGCGTCTGCCAGCTCTCGTTGTAGGTGCGGATCGACGTGACCCGCATCGTCACCGAGACCACGCCGTGCTCGCTGTTGCCGCGGACGGAGTAGTTGTTGTTCCAGGCGGCGTAGGTGCCCGTGGAGCCGGCCGCGACGTAGACCTCGACCGTCTCGGTGGTGGTGTCCCCGTTCGAGGCGGTCCTCGTCACCTCGACCGTGAGGTACTGGTGGCGGATCCAGTCGTTCTGGAAGGTGACCGACGCTTTCCAGGCGCCGTCGCCGCCACTCGGCGTCGGGGCCCACCAGTAGAAGGAGCCGGCGGAGGCAGCCACGTCGACCGAGCTGCTCGGATCCTCTTCGATCTCTTCGGCGTCGTCGCCGCCGGTGTCTCCTCCACTGCCGCCGTCGTCGCCGGTGTCTCCTCCACTGCCGTCGTCGCCGTCGTCGCCGTCGTCGCCGGTGTCGTCGCCGAAGTCGTCGTCGACGCCATTGTTGTTGTCGTTGCCGTTGTCACCGCCGTTGCCCTGGTTGCCGTTGTTGCCGTTGTTGTCGTTGTCGCCGGACTCGGCGTCGTCACCGGATTCCTGGCCCTGACCGTCGTCGTCGCCGCCGAGGTCGGCGCCGTCGGACAAGGCGCTTCCGACGGCCGCGATGTCGCCCGAGATGCTGGTACCGACCATGCCGACGGTGCTGAGGCTCACGACCGCGATGAACGAGACGATCATCGCGTACTCCACCAGCGCGGCGCCCCGCTCGGATCGTTCTTTGGCTGCCATCTCGCGGACCCCTCGACTCGTGGTTGCTCTCTCCATGGCTCCCCCGTCGGCAGGATGTGGCTCGGCGCAACCGGTTTTCGCAGTCCATCCGCGTCTGACGCCGGCGACCAGTACCCGACCCGGTGCTCGCCGGCCCCTACCCGCACACCGCGGCGTCGCCCGCCGTGCACCTGCCGTAATGGGAAAAGAGAGCTTGACTCGTTACCTGGTCTGCGGTATCCTGTAACGAGCAAGAGGCGAATAGACAGTTACGCCGGCGAGGACGGTTCACGAGACACTCGGAACCGGAGAGAGGGAGGAGCCTGGCATGTTCGATGTTTTCTGCCCT
>Ga0214471_10005237_pt1 | contig 10019 bp, 8 predicted proteins | sample RVTome_5_FD_207665 | JGI IMG/M metagenome (GOLD analysis project Ga0214471, IMG submission 207665) | Soil microbial communities from uranium-contaminated site in the Upper Colorado River Basin, Wyoming, United States - RVT142D155 | ecosystem: Environmental > Terrestrial > Soil > Contaminated >... | reverse complement strand
GACAGGCCCGCGGCGTAATTGTAGAGCAGCAGTCCGAACATGATCGGCATGAAGGTCATCATCTTCTGCACCTGGGCCTGCTGCGGATCGACCGGCTTGGGCATCGAGCGCTGGTGGACCACCCACAGGACCACCATCAGCATGGGCAGCACGTTGAGCGTGGTCACGCCAGTGAACGGGAAGAAGTCGAGCACCGGGCCGCCGAAGTCGAGCAGCGCGTCGGGGCGCGACAGGTCGTGGATCCAGCCGAAGAACGGCTGCTGGCGGAGCAGGATCGAACAGCGCAGCGCGGCGAACAGGCCGATGAAGACCGGGAATTGCAGCAGCACCGGGAGGCAACCGCCGAGCGGCGGTGAGATCTTGTGCTCGCGGTAGATCTTGAAGGTCTCTTCGTTGATCTTCTTGGCGTCGCCCGCGTGCTTTTTCTTCACCGCTTCGAGGAGCGGCTTGACCTTCCCCATCTTCACTTGATAGGTCGCCATCTTGACCTGGCTCGCGCGGTTCACAGGGAACAGCAGCGCGCGCACCAGGATGGTCATCAAGATGATCGCGATTCCCCAATTGCCCGCCAGGGAATGGAAAAAGCGCAAGACCGCGAGGATCGCCGGCGCGACCAGGTCGGTCTGGAAGATGCGGTAGAAGAAACTGCTGTCGTAGTCGACGCCCTCGACCACGGTCGAAAGCGGCGCATAGCTGCCGGAATCGAGGATCTCCGGATCCTTCGGGCCGAGGTACCAGAGGAAGCTCCGCCGCTCGGGGCGTTCCGCGGGCAAGCCGACGCGCATCGAAAAGACCCCCGCGACCGAAGCCCGCGACCACGAGCGGTCGCGCGCCTTGGTCGCGCGCCGGTAGTACTCGCCGAGCAGGACGCCGGTCTCGGCGGGCGTCAGCCCGACCTTGGCGGAGATCTCCGCGACGCTGGCGGCGGCGCAGCTGGCGACGCGCAGCTCGTAGTCGGCCTTCGCGACCGCCTCGAGCTGTTCGCGTTCCGCGGGCTTGAGACGCGCCATGACGCTCTCTTCGTAGGCCACGCTGTCGAAGAGCTGTTCGACCACGGCGCCCTGGAAGGGCTTGTCGTCGCGGGTCTGGATGGCCGAGAGGAAGTACTTGGACCCCTCGACGACGTAGGCGACTTCGCCGTTCCAGCGCTCGACCGAAGCGCGGTTGGCGGCCATGCCGCCGCCAGGGTGGTGGATCTTCACCGCGTCCACGCGCTCGCCTTCGAGCAGCGCTGCGCCGACGTAGGGGTTGGGGTAGAAACGGTCGGCGAAGCGCAGGATCCCGCCGCCGGTCCCCAGGCGCATGCCGAGCTGGCTGCCGGTCAATTCGTTGGTGCGCGCGCGCACCTCGAGGTCGATTTCGAAATGGCGAGCCGCCGGTGCCAGGGCGACCGCCAATTCGAGGTCGACGCCTTTGGCGCTGCTGGTGCGGAAATGCAGTTCGTGGCCGCCGTCGGCGCGCTCTTGCGGCCCGTCGGTTTCCCAGTCGGTCGCTTCGAGCGCCAGGTCGAGGATGCCTTCCTGCTCGATCAGGTGCAGGCCGTCGCGCCGGCGGTGATGCTGCGGCAAGACCGGTTCTGCGCATTCCTGCAGCGGGCCGTGCGCCGCGACCGAGCGGAAGATCGTCAGCCACTGCGTGGCGTCGTAGGGCGGCTCGATGCCAGCCTGGGTGGTGTAATCCTTGACGCGGATCTCGGTGCAGCCGGCGCCGCGCGCGGTCCACGAGGTCCACAGGTACTCGTTCTCGAGCACGTACGCGGTCTCCGGCGGCGCATCGGGAGGATCGAAGACGTCGAGGCGCACGCTGCGCGCCATCTCGACCGGGTTCGCCTTCTCCGGAACGCAGGAGCGCCACAGCATGATGCCGAGCACCAACCAGAGCACGATGTAAGCGATGACGCGGAAGCGCATGTCAGTCCAACGGTTGCAAGAGGATCAGCGACCCACCAGGAGACGCGCGGCGAGGCTTTCGGGCAAGTCGGTGCCCTGGATGCGCTCGGCGGCGGCCTGCACGTCGTAGGCGACGCGGCGCCAGCGGATTTCTTCGCCGTCCCAGAGGGCGTAGGCGAGCCGGGGATCGCCGTCGCGGGGCTGGCCCACGGAACCGACGTTCACCAGGTAGCGGCGGTCCTTTTCCAGGACCAGCCGCGCATCGTCGCCGGCGGCGCGTTCGAACGCCGCGCCTTCGGCGAAGTGACCGGGGTGGTGGGTGTGGCCGAAGAAGGTCACGCGTTTGTGCGCGGCTTCGAAATTGGCGAGCAGCTTGCTGTTGTCGTGACCGAGCGACGGCAGCAGGTACTCCTGCAAGGGTTCGCGCGGGCTCGCGTGCACCAACTGGACGCTTTCGCTCCCGTCGCCGGGGTCGAGTTCCATCGCGGGGTGCTGCTCCCCCATCCAGTCCCAGAGTTCCCAATTCTCCTCGCGCTCGGGGTCGAGCGCGGCGCGGGTCCACTCGATCGCCCGGAGCGCGCGCTCGTTGAAGCCCCGCGCGTCGCGTTCGTCGAGCAGGGCGGCGTCGTGGTTGCCGCGCAGGACCACCGAGCAACGGTCTTTGGTCTTGACCAGGACCTGGCGCGGCGAAGCGCCGTAGCCGACCACGTCGCCTAGGCACACGATCGTGCCAGCGCCCTGCGCTTCGATGTCGCGAAACGCGGCATCGAGGGCTTCCTCGTTCGAGTGCAGGTCGGAGATGAAGGCGATCAAGGCGCTGCGGTCCGCGTCGACCGGACTCTCGAGGCTCGGAGACCGGCCCCGCAGCGCGTATCCTGACCGCGGCGGCCCGGCATTCTCCCGACCCCGCCGCCACGCCGCAAGCTCAAGACCGAACTCGCCTCCGCGCTTCCAACCGCTCCCGCTCCTCGCCGCCATGCTCCTGCTCGCTCTCGCCGCCCTGACCCTGCCCGCCGCCTTCCAGGAGCCTGCTCCCGAGCCCTTGCCGCCCGGCATGGTCGCGCGAGCCGGCGAACGCCTGATCACGGACGAGGAATACCGCGAGTATCTCTGGATCCGCTTCGGCAAGCGCGCTGTGCGCGATCTGGTCACGGACATCCTGGTGCAGCGCGAAGCCGAGCGCTACGGGATCCAATTGACCGACGAGGACATCGCGACGGCGGTCGACGAACGGATCGCCGCGGCACGCACCAGCGCCCGTGGCGATCTCGAGACCGAACTCATGCGCAACGGCCAGAACCTCGCCATGTTCCGCCGTGCGCTCGCGCTCGAATTGCGCCGCGACCTGCTCGCCGGTGCGCTGGTGCGGGAAACGCGCGTGGCGACAGACGAGCGGCTCCAGCAGGCCTTCGAGGCCCAATACGGCGCCGACGGGCTCGTGCTCACGGTGCGGCACATGCTGTTCATGCCCAACGTGCTGCGCGCCGAGCGGATCCGCGCGGGCGTCAAGGCCGTGGACATCGACCCCGAGCAGCTCAAGGCCGAAGCCCGCGAGATGGCCGCGGCGGCGCGCGCGCGGATTCTCGGCGGCGGGGACTTCGCCGCAGTGTGCGCGGAGGTCAGCCACGACCGTGTCACCAAGGATCAAGGCGGCAAGCTGCCCCGCTACGACGGCCGCCTCTACGGCCCCGCCTTCCGGACCGCGCTGGACGGGCTGCAGGCCGGCGGCATCTCCGAAGTGGTCGAGAGCGGAGCCGGTTTCCACGTCGTGCAGCTGCTTGCACGGGTCGAAACGCGCTTCGAGGACGTGCGCGAGCAGCTCGTCGGCGAGATCCTCGCTGCCGAACCGACCTGGCAGGAGAAGCAAGCGCTGATGCAGGCGCTGCAGACCGCGGCCGACGTGCAGATGTGGTGAGCGTTGCGGCCGGCTAGACGGCCAGCAGCACCAACAAAAAACTCGCCGCGCCCACGGCGATCGGCAGCGCGGGGCGCGGCGCACGCGCTCTGGCCGCGAGATGGCCCAGATGCCGTTCCCGGTCCGGCCGCCACGGCGCAACGCGTTGCGCGATCCGCTGCAGCGTCACGCGCACGGCGTCGCCGAGCGGGATCGCGGAGACCGCCAGCGCGGGCCACAGGCTCGGTGCGGCGGCGCCCTGCGGCGGCCACAATGCGATCGCGACCACGCCGAAACCGAGCAACTGCGCGCCCGCATCGCCGAGGAAGAGCAAGGGGCCGCCCGGGCGCAGGCCGTTGAGCCACAAGAACGCCGCCAGCAGTCCGCACGGCAGCCCAAGAGCGTTCGCAGCAGGCTCCGAAGCCGTGGCGATCCCAAGCAGCGCGCCGAGCGCCGCGGCGGCCGCCAGGCCGTCGGCATGGTCCAGCCAATTGAAGTGGATCGTGGCCAGAAACAACAGGCCGAGCGCCGCGGCGGCCGCCGCGCTTCCCGTCGCGGCGAACAAGCCGGGATCCGCGATCGGCAGCACCGCGGTGGCAGCGGCGAAGCCGGTCAGGCGCAGCGGCCAGGGAATTTCGCGCCCGCGGGCCTTGAGCAGGTCTTCGCCGAGGCCGAGCAGGAACACGGCTTGCGCCGCGAGAGCCAAGGCCAGGGAGCGCTCGAGCAGCGCCGGAAACAGCAGCAGGGCATAGAGGAAGCCGCCCAGCCCGACCGGCGCGCGGTGCCCCTTGCGGCCGCCGGGCCGGTCGACGAAACCGACCCGCGCGCAGGCGGTCGCAAGCGGCCTGGCGACCGCCAGGCCGGCCGCGAGCGCCGCGCCGAAGGGGATCAGGAAGCCGGGCAATAGAGCCCCCGGCGCGCGATTTCCGCCCGCACCGCTTCCGGCAGCAGGCCGTCGACGGGCTCTCCGGCGCAGAGCCGGCGCCGCACCTCGGTCGAAGACACCGCGACTTCGTCCATCGGCAGGAATTGCGCGCGCAGAAGCACGCGCACGGCGGCGGGCAGGCGGGCAGCGAACGCATCGAGGTCGTGCGGACCGCTTCCAGGCCGCGGCACCAAGGCCAAGGACGCACGTTCCAGGAGTTCGGGCACCGCGCGCCAGGTGTGCAGATGGAGGAGCGAATCGGCACCCAGGATCAAGTGCAGTTCCGCGGCCGGATGACGCTGGCCGAGTGCGCGCAAGGTGTCGACCGTGTAGGAGGGTCCCGGCCGCTCGCACTCCAGGGTCTCGACCACCTCGCCGGGCCGGCCGGCCACGGCGATCCCGAGCAGCACCAAGCGGTCGGCGGCGGTCGCCGAGGGCTCGTCCGTCTTGTGCGGCGCGTGCCGCGCCGGCACCCAGAGCAGCAAGTCGGGTGCAAGCGCCGCGCGCGCCGCATCGGCGACCGCGAGGTGCCCGCAGTGCACCGGGTCGAAAGAACCGCCGAACACCGCGAGTTTCATGCGCCGCGGGCGGCCTGGGCGCCCGCCGCCGCGCCCAGGCGGACGCCCAGCGCGGCGGCAAGACCCTCACGCGCAAGCGCTTCCTCGCCGCGCGCGGCCATGTCGCGCACCACCACCTGGCCGGCGGCGCGCTCGTCGGAGCCGAGCACCAGCACGAAGGCCGCACCGCTGCGGTCGGCCTCCTTGAACTGCGCCTTGGTCGACTTGGAGCGGAAGTCCAGCGCCACGGCGATGCCGGCGCTGCGCAGTTCCGCGGCCAGACGCAGGGCTTCGAGCCGGTCGGCGTCGTCGACTGCGACCACGAAGACCTGCGGCGTGAGCGTCGCGCGCAAGTCGGCGAGCGCCGCGGGGTCGGGCAAGCCGAGCTCCGCCAACGCGATTTCCGTGGCGGAGAAGCCGATGGCGAAACCGACCGCCGGAGTCGCCGGCCCCCCGACTTCCGCGACCAGGCCGTCGTAGCGGCCGCCGCCGCACAACGCCGACCGCGCGCCGAGCGGCGGGTAGTGGACCTCGAAGACGGTGCGGCCGTAATAGTCGAGGCCGCGCACGATGCTCTCGTCTTCGCACACGCTCCGGCCGAGCGCCGCCACGGCGGCCATGAAGCTCGCGTGGTGCTGCGCCGATCCGGCGCCCAGCACCGAACGGATGCCCGGCGCTCCGGCGTTGCTCTTGATGCAGCCGGGCTGTTTGCAGTCGAGCAAGCGGAAGACGTTGCGCTCGTAGCGCGCGCGGCAGTCCTCGCAGCGGCCGTCGAGCTTGTCGGCAAAGAATTCCTTGAGGACCGCCCGCCACGCGTCGCGGTCTTCCGGATCGCCCATGGTGTTGACGCGGACCTCCAATTCCGCGCCGAAACCGAGCGCCTCGAAGAAGCGACACGCGACTTCGACCACTTCGGCGTCGAGCAATGGGCTCGGCGATCCGAAGGCCTCGATGCCGAACTGGGTGAACTGCCGCTCGCGGCCTTTCTGCGGCCGCTCGTAGCGGAACATCGGGCCGACGTAGAACCATTTCTGAAAGGGCGCGCGGGCCGGATGGCCGCCTTCGACGTACGCCCGCACGGCGCCCACCGTGCCTTCCGGCCGGAAGGAGTAGGCGGGGCTCCCCTCGGCCCGCGGCGGCACGGTGAACATCTCCTTCTCGACCACGTCGCTGGCATCTCCGAGCGAGCGGGTGAACAGCCGCGTCTCCTCGAAAAGGGGCGGCCGGACCTCCTGGTAGCCGGCGGCCTGCGCCACCGCGCGGGCCGTGCGCTCCAAGTGCCGCACCAGCACGAGGTCCTCCGGCAGCAGATCGCGGGTCCCCCGCGGGGCTCGAAACGCGGTGTTGGCCATGTCGAGGCGGCAGGATAGCCCGCCGACCGCCGGCGACCCAGGCCGTGGGGGGCCGCCAGCAGCCCGCCTGGAACCTCGACCTCCTCACAGTCTTCCCGCCGGGGAGCGCGTAACCCCTGCCCGCAGGCGGTCTACAGCGTTGACGACCGCTTCGGAGCCCTCTAGGCTCTCAAGCCCGCGGGCCGCTTTCGCGCCCACTTTCGAGACAACCCTCGAGCCCCCGCCCCCGACGCCCGGTCCCCGATGAAGAGAGCCCGCATCCTCGCTGCCTTGGCCTGTCTGTTCCTCGTGTTCAGTCTCGGCGCTTGCACCCGCAACATCTTCGACGACCTCGGCCAGAAGGGCCAGGTGCTGCTGCGCGACAGCAACCACAGTTACGACATGGCGTCCAAGTTGTTCCTCAACCACGATCCGGACGACCCGTACCTCGACTGATCCCAGGTACGCCAAGACACCCTGCGCGCCCATTCGCGGCCGCAGGGTGTTTTTTTTGCCCGGAGCCGGGATTCCACCGGTAGGTCCTCGAAGGCGCCGATCGTGGGGTAGCCTTGGACGTGAGTCCTGCGCTCCGCGCTTCCATCCCTCGCTGGGTCCCCGTGCTGCTGGTCGCCTCGTGCGCCGCACCGGGCTCGCTCTGGCGGTCGGCGGACGCTCCGGGGACGACCTGCTTCGTGGAGAGCGGACTCGATCCGGCCTTGGCGCTCGACCTGACCGACTGGATCCAGGAAGACCTGCTGGTCCTGTCAAACCTGCTCGGCGTCTCCATCCGCCGCACTCCGATCGAAGTCTGGTGCGGCACTCCGCAAGCCGAAGGCGGCCACTTGCGTCTGGGCAGCGGAGAGAGTGGCCGGCACGTGAGCCGGCCGGGGCGGCCCTGCCGGCTGGAACTCGCCGCGGTCCCCCGCCGCCAATTGCGCACCTACCTCCGCCACGAATTGGTCCACCACCTGCTCGAGGAAGGCGAATACCCCGAATGGCTGAACGAAGGCCTTGCCGAGTACCTGGCCTTCGCGCTCGCGGCACCGCCGAGCGCCGAAGACGTGCACCAGCTCCTGCACGCCGGCCTGGTGCTGTCGGGCTGGGGCCGGCGCATCGAGCTGACCAACAGCGAGGACCGCCACTACGCGTTCACCGCTCCGATCTGGCTGCCCGACCTGCCCGAGCTCATGCGCATGACCTACGACGACTACCGCACCGAAGTGCTCGAGCTGGCCGGAACCCGCGATCCCGAGTTCCACGCGGCCAGCCAGCTGCTGGCGCGCCTGCTGCTGACCCGCACCCACGGCAGCGGCATCACCAGCTATGCGAAAGCGGTGCGCGACGGCGCGGATCCCTGGGAGGCCTTCCTCACGGTCACCCGGTTCGAGGACCGCGAGGCCGTGCTCGACGCGCTCACCGGCTGCCTTGCCGAAGCGCTCGCCGAACTCCCGGCCGAACACGCGAGCCTTCGCGAATTCGCTTGGGGAAGCTGCCTGCACGGCAAGCTGCCGGCGTGGTTGCGCGACGGCGACCGCCGCGCGGTCCGCATCGAAGCCTTCCCCGGCGGCCCCGAAGTCGCCCTGCCGGACCCCGACTAGAGCGCGCCGCGCCAGACCACCGGCGCCGCCGGCACGCGGGCCAGAGCGAAGTCCGCGAGCAGATCGCGCGCACAACCATACGCGCGGCGCGGCGGCGCCAGACCGGAGACTTCCGCCAGCCAGCGCAAGAGCGCGGGCGCGTCGTATCCCGCCGCGCGGAACTGGCTCAGCGTCGTGTCGCCGTGGCGCTTGGCGAGCCGGCGCCCGTCACTGCCGACCACCAGCGGCACGTGCGCGAATTCCGGCGGCGCATGCCCGAGCGCTTGGTAGAGCAGGGTCTGGCGCGCGGCACTGGGCAGGAGGTCGGCGCCGCGCAAAATCGAATTGACGCCTTGTTCGGCGTCGTCCACCACCACCGCGAGCTGGTAGGCCGGCTCGCCGTCCTTCTTCCAGATCACGAAGTCGCCGAGCTCGCGGCCGACCGCGATCCGCTGCGGCCCGGCATGACGATCGGCGAATTCCACCGCCGCACCCGCTGGAACGGCGAATCGCCAACACGGCTCGGCGCCGCTCGCCGCCCGCGCCGCCGCCGCGTCGGCGAAACGGCCGCGGCAAGTGCCGGGATAGAGCGGGCCTTCTTCGCCGGCGTGCGGAGCACTGGCGGCCAGTTCGACGTCGCGGCGCGTGCAAGTGCAGGGATAGGCGAGCCCGGCGGCCGCCAGCTTCTCGAGCGCGGCCCGGTAGCACGCCAGCCGCGGCCGCTGGTAGACGGGGCCGGCGTCCCAGTCGAGACCGAGCCAGGCGAGATCCTCGATGGCGGCTTCGGCGGCGCCGCTCTTGATCCGCGGGCCGTCGAGGTCCTCGATGCGCAACAGCACTTCGCCGCCGCGCGCGCGCACGTCGAGCCACGCGAGCAGGAAGCTGCGCGCATTGCCGAGGTGCAGCACCCCCGTCGGACTCGGGGCCAGGCGTCCGCGCAGCGTCACCGGGGTATTCTGCCGGCGTGCGCCCCAGACTTCCGATTCTCTTCATTCTCTTCGCTGGCAGCGTGCCCGCATGCGCCGCAAGTCGGCCGGTGTCCGAGCCGCCTTCCACCGAGGCATCCGCTTGGTCGACTCCGGCGCCCAATGTTCGGCTTCTCGGCGCGTCCCAAGATGGTGGTGTGCCACACCTCGGCTGCGATCAGGAGACTTGTGCGCAGGCCCGCGCGCACCCCGCGCCTCACCACCGCGTAGCCGCACTGGCAATTGTCGAGACGGATCGTTGGTGGCTCGTCGATGCCACACCGGACATGCCGGCTCAGATCGAATCCATGGGTGACTTGCCGCTAGCTGGAATCCTCCTCACCCATGCGCACATGGGGCACTACACCGGACTCATGTATCTGGGCCGGGAATCGGTCGACGCCGATCATGTCCCCGTGTATGCCAGCCGGGCCATGTCGGAATTCCTGACTGGAAACGCACCGTGGAGTCAACTCGTCGCGATGGGGCAAATCGAGTTGCACCCGTTCGAAAGCGGGCACCCGCTTCGACTAGGAGGGCGGTTGCAGGTCACGCCCTGGAGAGTGCCGCACCGCGACGAATTCGCCGACACGCATGGATTTGAAGTCGAATTCCTGCATCAAGGCCGCTTGCTCTACGTGCCCGACATCGATCGCTGGGAGAGTTGGGACAAGAAACTCGCCGACCTCGTCGGACGCGTGGATTACCTCGTCATCGACGGCAGTTTTTTCTCGGGAGAGGAATTGCCGGGGCGCGACATGACTCAGATCCCGCATCCGACGGTACTCCACACCATGGATCTGATCGAAACGGCAGTGGGAGTCTCCTCTACCAAAGTGATCTTCACGCATTTGAATCACACCAACCCGCTCTGGGATACC
>Ga0214471_10005234_pt1 | contig 10022 bp, 10 predicted proteins | sample RVTome_5_FD_207665 | JGI IMG/M metagenome (GOLD analysis project Ga0214471, IMG submission 207665) | Soil microbial communities from uranium-contaminated site in the Upper Colorado River Basin, Wyoming, United States - RVT142D155 | ecosystem: Environmental > Terrestrial > Soil > Contaminated >... | reverse complement strand
CGTGGCGACCGCCCCATCGAACTAACAGCTCAGGAATTCAGATTGCTCGAACATTTCGTGCGCCACCGGGAGCGCGTGTTGAGCCGATCGCAGTTGCTCAACGCCGTCTGGGAGCTCGAGACCGACACGACTTCGAACGTGGTCGACGTTTACGTCCGCTACCTCCGCCAGAAGCTGGAGGAAGGAGACGAAGTCCGCCTGCTGCACACGATTCGGGGCGTTGGCTACGTTTTGCGCCCTCCTTCCGATCGAGGACTTGGGCAGTCGTGAAGTTCCGGACCCGTCTGACCTGGTTCGGTGCTCTAGTCGCTGCCCTGACCGTGCTTCTGTTCGGTGCGCTGCTCTCGGGCCTGGTCACCAGGACGGGCCCTGAAACCCAGGATCAAGGACTCGTCGATCTGGCCACCAGGACCGTCGCCGCCCTGGCAACGGCACCGGCCGCAACCTTCACCGGCCCGGTGCTTCCTCCCGTTCCCGTCGATGTTGCCGCCGGGACCGAGCAGTTCATCCAGGTCGTCGCGGCCGACGGGACAGTGATCTTCTCGACCGGACAGGTGGCGGGTTCACCGCCGTCGATTCCAGATGATCTCGTCACCCGCACTCGATCGGAGGGAACTGTCCTGGCGACGATCGCCCCGGCGCCTGGTGTCGATGTTCGAGTGGCGCTCCAGCCGTTTGCTCGATCGGACCTCAGTATTTCCGGCATCGTGATGGCGGGCCAGTCGACCGCCATCATCGCTGAGAACCTGAGTGGGCTCCGGGCGGTTCTGTTCATCGCAGGGATCATCACCGTCCTGGCGGCATGGTTGGTCTCACGACTGGTAGCCGACCGCGCCCTCGAACCCCTCCGCCAACTTGCGACGACGACCGCCGAGATCGCGTCGACCGGGGACTTCCATCGACGGCTGCCTGCGGCAGAATCAAACGACGAGGTCGGGGCCCTCACCGCGAGCTTCAACGCCATGCTCGATCGGTTGGCCGACAGTCATCGCCGGCTCGAGGAGTCTCTGGAGAGACAGCGCCGATTCGTGGCCGACGCATCGCACGAGCTGAGGAACCCTTTGACGATCATCCGATCCAATCTCACCTTCCTGGAGATGAGGCCTCAGGCTGATCCCGAGGACTTGAAGGCAGCTCTTTCCGACTCCGCTCGAGCCGCCCGACGAATGACCGACCTGATCGATGGCCTCCTGCGCCTGGCCCGTCTCGATGCCGGCCAGACCGCGCCACGCGGACCGGTTCTCATGTCCCGCGTTCTCAAGGAGGCGGTTGAACGCAGCGGTCTCACCGGGCAGGTCGCTCTTGATGTCAGGGGCGATGCGACCGTCAACGGCAATGACGAGGACCTGACCCGAATCGTCACGAATCTGATCGAGAACGCCGTTACCCATGGCAGGCCACCGATCGAGCTCTCGATGGAACATCCGGATGCGTCGCGCACCATCGTGATCACCGTGAGCGACTCAGGCCCGGGGATACCCGCCGACCGCCTCGACCAGGTCTTCGACCGCTTCTACCGGGGCGACGAGGCCCGCAGCGCCGGCGGGACCGGCCTCGGTCTGGCGATCTCGCGCGGCCTGGCCCTCCAACATGGAGGCACCCTCGTCGCCGCCAACCGCCCAGCCGGCGGAGCAGTCTTCACACTCACCCTCCCGACTACCTGAAATCATCGTCTTTATGACCTGAGCTGTGCGCCGTCGGCGCCGCTCGGGTCGCGACAACACCAGGCCTCTGGCACCGTTCTCATTCGTTTCTCACCCAAAACCAACCCTCGGGCAATGCCGGGAACCGAGATTGTGTGGATGAACCAAACATCAGTGGTGGCAGAACCCGCTGCTCTCCCACCCGGTCTTGCCGAGTCCCGAGAAGCTCCGGCCGAAGGTCGTCCGCGTTTGGCGGCGTCGCTCCTGACCTTCCAGGCAGCCATGTATGTCGTCACCGCCGTCGAGGCCGCGGCCATGAGCGCTATCTCCGGAGCAGCCGGGTGGGGACCGGTCGTCCTTTCCCTGCTCCTTGTGTTCGCGCTTCTCCGCTCCGCAAGGAGAGTCAGACAGCACCGACCCTGGCGCCGGGTGCGGGTCCTCGAATTCTCTTTGCTGGGATGGGCCGCGATCGACCTGGCCCTCGCAGTGTTTCTCAGCAGCACCTGGCTCGGTCTGCTTCCAACCCTCACACGGATCGCCGTTCCGGTGACCGTGATCGTCCTCCTATCCAAGAAGCAGGTGCGCTGATGGGCGCTGCAATTCTCTTCCACGGTCGCATGCCTATGCAGGGGGCCACCGGCGAGGTGGGCAGCCAGCTGTACGACCTGATGCCCGAGCACCTCCCCGCTCTCTGGGCAATTGGACTCGCAGTCGTGGGCGGCATCTGGCTCACGCGACGGGGCCGAGGCCCGCGGATGGAAGCATTTCGGCAACTGCCGTTGCGGGTCCGAGCCGTCATCGCTCTGCTTCTCGTCTCCGGCGCCGCCCATGCAGGTCTGGCCTGGGGATCGACCGGTGGCTGGCGGGCCCTCTTTGCAGTGTCGGCCGCGATGGCAGCAATCATCGCCCTTCGCATCGTCGACGGTAAGACGTGGCGTCGGTGGGCGGGGCTCCTCCTGGCTGGGTCTCTGGTTGGCTACTGGATCGAAGTGATCGGCGGGCACCCGGCCGACCAGATCGGCATCACTGTGAAGGCGCTAGAAGCATTCGCTCTGTACCTGGTGCTCTCACCGAGTCCCGACCAAGCAGCGAGCCGTCGATTCCGGCAGGCTGCCGCCACGACCGGGCTTGTCGTCATCTCCATCCTCAACGCCACCGCGGTGTGGGCGGGTGCTTTCGGTTCGGCATCGGGAGACACCAACCCCCTCGACCATCACAATCACGGCACCATCACGCCCGGGATGGTCGTGAACGCGGGCGAGATGTCCGAGATCTCCGTGGCTCAGCAGGCGGAAGCCGACCAGCTATGGACTGCGACCGCAGCCTTCACCGATCGCTATCGAGACGTTTCTGTCGCCGCCGCCGATGGGTATCAAGTTGCCAACGTGGCCGGTTCCGACTTCCACGCCTCGAACCCTGTTTATCAAAACGACGGGCTGATGCTCGATCCGACCAAGCCCGAGAACCTGATCTACGCCATGGGACCCGATGGGCCGGTGTTGCTCGGTGTGATGTTCGAGACCGAGGGCCTCAGGAACGAGCCCCTGACGACCGGTGGTGCCGCCCTCGATTGGCATCGGCACGAGCAGGTGTGCTTCGCCCTGACACCGCCTGGCCTTGCCGGCCTGGTCGATCCATTCGGTAATTGCCCGGTGGGCTCGCTGGCAATCCCCACCACCAACTCGATGATGCACGTCTGGACTCTTCAAGGTGCCCCCACCAAGTTCGGCGACCTCGACGAAGCCTGGAAGCAGGAGTACCTCGATAATCTGGAGTCGTGAGCGAACTCCACTGGGAAGACCCGGTCGAACGGCAGATTCGTGAGGCTATGGAGCGCGGGGAATTCGACAACCTGCCCGGGGCGGGCAAACCCCTCCACACTGCCGATCAAGGCCCGGGATGGTGGATCCGCCGCTATCTAGATCGCCTCCGCAAACTCGACGCCGAGCTCGACGCCGAAAGACCGGTTTCCTTAGCTCCAGGTGACGGGGCGGTCGTGGGGGATGATGTGGAACCAGGGGATGCCGGGAGGAACTAACAGTTCGGCCCCGTTGATCGAGAAGGTAAACCAGGTCTCGTTGTTTGAGCGCGACCAGGTGCCGTCGAGAACCCGGCCGTTGGTAAACACCAGGAGACGGCCCGAACCGATCGTTGCCATGGCCGGCACTATCGACCCGTTGACCCCGGGTGGAGCACCGACCTCGTAGTACTGGCCGAAGATAACCACGAGGGTGTCGGCGGAGATGCGATCGCTGTTGCCCACTTCGTCCCTCCAGAAGTGAGGGGTGGCACCCATCGACCGGCGGTATCTGACCCCGTCCCATGCCCAGACCGTCGACACCGGATCGGACCAGGAGACGTTGATCGTCGTCGCCGTCGGTGCGGTGCTGTACTGGAACGGCCCGAAGTTGAAGAGGGCGGGCGGAGGCTCATCCGGGTACCCGCGCCGGTCCGCTTCCGCCCTCAGTTCGAAGCTGTTGGTGTAAAGGTTGTAGGGGGCGACCCTGCCGGATATGCGAAACAACGTCGGCGGGCCGACCTCGCCCTCGCGGATGATCGAGACGCCCTCGGCGCCGATCAGGTCGGCGATCCACGGCTGGGCGCCGCTGATCCCCACGGTCGCCCCGATAGATTCGAGGACTGCGTCGGTTGGTCGCACCGAACGTACCGGGCCGACATAGGTCGAGTCCGAATGATGGAAGAGCCCGACCATTCGGCTCAAGCCACCTTCGACCATCAACTCCATCATCGCGTCGGCGTTCTGAATTCCCGATTGCGGCCGAGCGGCGAAGGCATTGTCGATCTTGACTGCGATCACTCGCCTCTCGGTCGCCAGACCCGTCGCCGGGAGACCGTTGAGCGGACTGGTCCGCCCCGGCACCACCGGCAACGGCAGCTGAAACGCCCGTGCCAGGAAGAGGGCCATCTGCTCCCTGGTGACCGCTTCCTGAGGACAGAACCGGTCGATCGCGCAGCCAGTCGTTATGCCCGCGATCCGCAGTGCTTCGACGGACGGTGCGAACCAGGCGTCAGAAGCAACATCGATGAAGTCCAAGCCCCCTTCCGGCCCGGCTATCTCAAGGCCAAGGGCCCGTACCAACAACGCCGCCATCTCCCCTCTCGAGACGGGGGAGTCGGGTCGGAATGTGCCATCCGGATAACCGTCGACGATCTCCATCTCGAAGAGGCGATTGACGAAGCCGACGTAGTAGCTGCCTGAAACGAGATCGGAGAAGGCGGCGACGTCACTACTGCCGGTACTGAGGGTTCGGGCGAGAAAAGTTGCCATCTGCCCCCGGGTCACCGGTGCGACCGGACAGAACGATTCCGGACCGCAGCCGTTCGTGATGCCACCGGCGACCAGCGCCTCGATGGCGGGTTCGGCCGCCCGGAAGTCATCGTCGAGAAACGTCCCGCCCGGGCCTAGAGAAGCCTGTCCTGTTGCCGGCCCTGAAACGGCCAGAGTCAGGAGAACTCCGAGGGCCAAGAATCGCAGCCGGGCTTTCAAGCCGAGCCCATCCTGAAGTGATGGAAGGCGATGGCGGCGGCATGGCCGACGTTGAGCGAGTCGAGGGAACCCGTTTGTCTGATGCGCACCCTCACCTCCGCGATGCCGAGAACCTCTTTTGAAAGCCCGGCCGATTCCGAACCCAGGAGGAGCGCGAATCGAATGGGGATGGAGGTCGATTCGATCAGATCCGCCGATGGATCCGGCGTTAGCGCCACGAGGGTGAACCCGATGTTCTTGAGATCGACAAGGTTCTGGGGCCAGGACTCCAAACGGGCGAAGGGAACCATCAGGACCGCTCCCATCGACACGCGTACGCTTCTCCGGTAGAGCGGATCAGGAACCGTTGGCGCCAGCAACACACCCTGCACTCCCAATGCGGCAGCCGATCGGAAAATGGTGCCCAGGTTCTCGTGGTCATTGATTCCTTCCAGAACGGTCAGCCGGGACGCGGTCTTTGCCACCGCCCGCCAGTCGCGAGGTTCCGGCCGCGTGGCCGATGCAATCACTCCCCGATGAAGGTCGAATCCCACGACCTCGGCGACGATCTCCCGGGAGGCGGTATAGCGCGGAAAGGACAGGTCGTCTGCATCGAGGTCACCGAGCCGGTCGACCTTGTCTTCGGTCACGAGCAGCGACCGTATCTCCCACCCTGACGACAACAGCCGGCGGACCGCCTCCCAGCCCTCGACGATGAAAAACCGACCCGCCTCCTCCAGCCGTCGCCGTATCGTGTGATCCTGTAGCCGGCGGTAATCATCGAGACGGAGGTCGTCCGGATCGGTGACCGGAGTTATCACTAGCGGGACCTTCATTGACCCATTCTGTTCATGTCGCCGACCTGCGCCGCACATTCAAGGTGCCGGTGCGGGAGGGAGGGCTCAAAGCCTCGGTTAAGAGCCTGGTCAAACGTCGGCACAAACAGGTCGTGGCAGTGGAGGCCGCCACGTTTGACGTCACGGCGGGCGAGGTCGTCGGGTTCCTTGGTCCCAACGGCGCCGGCAAAACGACGATTCTCAAAATGCTGTCGGGATTGTTGCATTCCGATTCGGGGGTGGCCGAGGTGCTCGGTCATCAGCCTCAGCGGCGCGAACCTGCCTTCCTGCGCCGGATCGCCCTTGTGGCCGGCAACCGGAGTTCGATCGCCTGGGATCTGCCGGCCCTCGACTCCTACCTGCTTCTCAAGGCTCTGTACGGAATTCCTGCCGCGGACTTCCTGAGGCGTCGAGACCAGTACATCGAGTTGCTCGAGTTGGGCGACATCGTCTCCAAGCCAGTGCGAAACCTCTCCCTTGGCGAGCGCATGAAGGTCGAGTTGGTCGGGTCCCTCTTGCACGCCCCCGAAGTGCTCTTTCTCGATGAACCCACTCTCGGCCTTGACGTCACAATGCAGCGCCGCCTCCGCACCTTCGTCCAGGACTACAACCGGGAGTACGGAGCGACGGTGCTCCTCACGAGCCACTACATGGCCGACGTAGTGGAGTTGTGCGAGCGGGTCATTGTCATCCACCGCGGGCGGATTCACTATGACGGAGGGCTGACAGGACTCACGTCGCGGTTCGCTTCCCCTAAAACCATCACCGTGGTCGGCTCGGGATTCCCATCGGACCTCGACGGGATCACCAGGACATTTGGCGGTGATGTCGTCGAGCGCCTTCCGGATCGCATCAGCCTCCGGGTGCCTCCTGATCAAGTCGGCGCCGCCGTCAGCTATTTGCTGGGAGTAGTGAAGGTCGATGACCTCAACATCGAAGACCCGCCCATCGAAGACTTGATCGTTCGAGTCTTCAACGAAGCGGCCGAGGATCCACCGGTGCCACAGGAGGTCTGATGGGGCTCGGTCGCTACTACCTGGCCGAAGCCAGAAACGGTTTGGTGAGCGAGTTTCAGTATCGGTTGGCGGCCGCCATCGCGTTGCTGGGCTTTCTGATCGAACCCGTGATCTACCTGGCAGTGTGGAGGACGGTTGCCCTCGCTCAGGGAGGCGAGGTGGGTGGCTACGACGCCAACGACTTCACCGCCTACTACATCGTCTGGAGCCTGGTCCGTGTGATGAATCTGGCTCTGACACCGTATTCCTGGGAGTGGCGCATCAGGGGAGGCCGCCTGAACGAGTTTCTGATCCGACCCGTCCATCCTTTTCATCGTGACTTCGCTTTCTTCGCGGGACAGAAGCCGGTCTGGATAGCGATCTGGGTCCCGATGGCGATCATCCTCTGGATCACCTACAGCCCCGATGTCGAGTTGACCATCGCCCGCAGCCTCGTCTTCTTCGTGTCGATCTGGGCCGCGTTCGTGATTCGCCACATGTACCTATTCACCCTCGGAGCGCTGAACTTCTGGACGACTCGAACGTCGGCCCTGTTCGAACTCTCGATCGCGTTCGAACTCCTCCTGTCGGGACGGCTGGTCCCGCTCTCGCTCATGCCGGACTGGGTGCAACGGCTCTCGTTCTTCCTGCCCTATCGGTGGACCTTCCTATTCCCGATCGAAACGATGATCGGACGGCTCAGCTGGCCGGAGATCGGGGTGGGATTGCTCGCCCAGGTCGGCTGGGTGGCGGTGCTCGCACTCGGGATCAAGCTCGTGTGGGGCCGAGCCATCAGGAGGTACACGGCGGTGGGCGGATGAAGGCGATCAAGCTCACCTGGGCGTACTTCCGCGTAGCCGCCGCCAACGAACTTCAATACCGCGCCAACTTCGTGCTCCAGCTGATCAACTCGGCCCTTTCGCTTACGACCGGGCTGATCGCCATCTCTCTGGTCTACGCCCATACCGACCAACTGGGAGGCTGGACCGAGCCGGAACTATTGATCGTGATGGGGGTTCACATTCTCCTCGGGGGAGTCATCGGATCGTTGATCGAGCCGAACATGCGCCGCCTGATGGAAGAAGTCGAGGAGGGAACCTTCGACCTGGTGCTGACCCGCCCTGCCGATGCCCAACTGCTGGTGTCGATCCGGCACTTCAGGGTCTGGCGGCTGGTCGATGTGATCCTGGGCCTGGTTGTCATCGGCAACGGCGCCGGCCGGCTCGGGGTCACCCCGGGCCGAGCCATCGGATTCGTGCTCGCCGCAGGTCTGGGGATGATTGTGATGTACTGCGTTTGGCTGGTGCTCACGACGTTCGCCTTCCGATTCGTCAGGGCCGACTCCTTCACCGACCTCTTCGACGGCATGTACCAAGCCGGGCGCTGGCCGGTCTCGATCTATCCGACGTGGTTGCGAGGAACCTTGACCTTCCTTATCCCGCTGGCCCTGGCCGTGACGGTGCCCGCCGAGACCTTGACCTCCCGCCTCGGTCTTGCCTCTCTCTTGATCGGCTTGGCGGCAACCGCCGTAGTGGTGGCGATCACCCGCTGGATCTGGACCGCCAACCTCAAGCGCTACAGCGGAGCATCGGCCTAGGAAAGACGCCAGACGCCAGACGCCAGACGCTAGACAGCTAGGTCTGGGATCTCGGACAGGCTGTCGATGATTGCGTCGGCCTGGGCGGCCTGGGGCCATTCGGCTTGCAGATAGCCCCAGGGACCCCGGCGGATCAGAGCAGTCTGCATACCTGACGCCTTCGCCGGCAGCACGTCGTTGTCGACTCGATCCCCCACATACAGGATGTCGCCGGCCTTGACTCCCACCGCTTCAGACACTTTCTCGAAGAAACCGGGGGACGGCTTCTCGACTCCTACCTCTGCCGAGACGAGAATCGCATCGGCTCCGAGTTCCAAGGCCTCGAGCGACTCACGGGCCGCGGAAGGCTGGTTGCCGGCAATCACAACGCGCTTTCCCATCTCCCCAAGGCGCGAGAACGTCGGTCGAACGTCCGCGTACAGGTCATCGCCGTCGAAACCCGACCTGAGGCCATCAGGATCATCTGCACGCCAGCGTTCCAACTCAAGCTGAAGGTCAAATCCGGGCCTGAAGAACTCGAACACCTCCCGGTGAGAGCGACCCTGGGCGGCTACGCCGCCCAAGACCCCGATGAAGGTCAAGCGCGGAATTCCAAGCCGATCGGCCCACCTCGACCAGATCCGTGTCTCATCGATCAGCGTCTCTCCAATGTCGAAGGCGACGGCGCTGATCACGACGACATTCTGGCGTCTGGCGTCAGGCGTCTGGCGTCTTGACTCCTACTACCGTTCCTCGGCTGTGAGCGACTCATTGGTAGAGGCCCGGGACCTCACGAAACACTTCGGCGCAATGGTGGCTGTCGACGGCGTCAGCTTCGATATCGAGAAGGGCGAGGCGTTCGGTTTTCTCGGCCCCAACGGCGCCGGCAAGACCTCGACGATGCGAATGATCGCCTCGGTGTCGCCTGTCACCTCAGGTCATCTGCGAGTGTTCGACCTCGATCCCGAGATCCACGGCCCGGCGATCCGGGCCCGCCTCGGGGTGGTCCCTCAGGAGAACAATCTCGACACCGAACTGACCGTCGAAGAGAACCTCCTGATCTACGGCCGCTACTTCGATCTTCCCCGCAGCGAAATCAGACGTCGCATCGCTGAACTTCTCGCCTTCGCTCAGCTGAGCGACCGGGGCAAGAGCAAGGTGGAGCCGCTGTCCGGGGGCATGAAACGACGCCTCACGATCGCCCGCGGTCTGATCAATCGCCCCGAGGCGCTGATCCTCGACGAGCCCACGACAGGCCTCGATCCCCAGGCCCGCCATCTCCTCTGGGACCGCCTCTATCGCCTGAAGCAGGAAGGGGTGACGTTGATCATCACCACCCACTACATGGACGAGGCCGAACAACTCTGCGATCGGTTGGTGATCATGGACAAGGGAAAGATCGTCGGTGAGGGCTCCCCCCGCGGCCTGATCGAGGAGCACTCGACCCGTGAAGTCGTTGAGCTTCGATTCCCGACCGGCACCCAG
>Ga0214471_10005233_pt1 | contig 10023 bp, 4 predicted proteins | sample RVTome_5_FD_207665 | JGI IMG/M metagenome (GOLD analysis project Ga0214471, IMG submission 207665) | Soil microbial communities from uranium-contaminated site in the Upper Colorado River Basin, Wyoming, United States - RVT142D155 | ecosystem: Environmental > Terrestrial > Soil > Contaminated >... | reverse complement strand
ATTCTGAACTTGAAAATCATTTTGAATACATTCGTACAAATCCAAAAAATGGGAAAGCTAGAAAGTGCAGATGTGGAAAAGCTAGAGGTGATAGCGATTAATTTTACACTTTTAAAAGTTTCTATAAACTTTTTTTCTGTGAGCTATTTTTATAATTGTGATGATTCTAATGGAATCTTGGATGGTATAGATCACCCTATAATTATTTATACGAATTCTGTACAAATTATCCTGACCTGAAAGCTTAGTTGATGTATTAGGTCTAGGATCAGTCTGAAGTGAAAGTATTCTTTCCTTGATTCTAATAAGTATCGGTTTAGGAATCTTTCTTATATCCTTTAAAACCTTTTTGCTAAATAAAATCTTATAACTCATCTACCGTTTTAACAAACTCATCCAAATCGACCACTTCATCATCTTTACGTTCCCGAAATGCAAGAATATCTTCATAATCCTCAACGATTTTTTCCATAGCATCATACTGATCTTTGGATGTTATGACATACTCTGCTTTAGAATTAATTACAAGATAGTTTGGCTGATCTTTATCTAATGCTTTTGCACCTTTTGTCTTTATATCCTGTAAATTTATTATTTTCATTTTATTTAATACTAAATTTAATACTTTTTATTATACCATATTTAGACCGTTGAAAATGTAACCATGATAGTGAAAAATTTAAATGTTTTAAAGTTTTCACTTTTTAATAATTACCTCTCAATCTTTTAACTTTAGACTTTTAATGTTTTAAGGTACAAATAATTTGAACAGTTTTTTATTTTTTATTAATGGAAATCTTCAAATCACCGGAAGACATAATGGCTCTGGCTTTTGACTTTTTCTGGTTCTTTTTCTTCGAATCAAGATTCACCCTCTTTTCTATGATTTCTTCAGCAATTGGATTCTCCAAAAGCTCCTGTACCTTTCGCCTTACGTTCCTTCCACCATACTCGGAATCCAAAGATTCTTTGGTTATGAAGTTCAGCACCTGTTTGGAAACATTTAGATCGATATTTTTAAGGGAAAGCCTATCTACAAGGTTATTTACATGAATCTTCACTATTTTCTCTATGTCCTTCTCATTTAATGATCTAAATATTACAACACTATCCAAACGATTTATAAATTCCGGAGCTAAAGTATCTTTGAGCTCCTCAGTAAGCTTTTCTTTCATAACCTCATACTCCTTTTCAAACATCTCACTGCCTTCATCTTTTTCATCAAGCTCCATTTCAAAGCCCAATACAGAATTATTCTTTATGTCAGATGCACCGATATTGGAAGTTAGAATTATAATGGTATTTTTAAAATTTACTGATCTACCCTTAGAATCCTGCAACTTACCCTCTTCCATCACTTGCAGAAGAATATTTAGAAGCTCAGGGTGAGCCTTCTCTATCTCATCAAAAAGAATCAAGCTGTAAGGGTTCCTCCTGACCTTTTCAGTAAGCTGCCCCCCTTCCTGATATCCAATATAACCTGGGGGCGATCCAATAAGTTTAGCTACACTATGCTGTTCCATAAATTCAGACATATCGACCTGGATAAAAGAATCCTCTGAACCAAAAATCTCTTGAGCAAGCACTTTAGCAAGTTCTGTTTTTCCAACCCCTGTTGGGCCTAAGAATAAAAAGGCTCCTAATGGTCTTTTTGCATCATTTATACCCACCTTAGATCTTTTTAGTGCTGATACAACCTCCTCCACTCCATGATCCTGACCGATAACCATTTCCTTTACTTTAGGCTCCAGTTTCTTTAGTGTCTGTATCTCCTTACTTGACAATGCATCTAAGGGTATTTTGGTCCATTTACTGATAACTCGCCTTACATCCTCAACCCCTACCTTAAATCTTTTTGAGATTGATTTCTGTTTTTTTTGTGTTTCTGTAAATGTCTTTTGAAGCTCTCTTTCCCTTTTCAGTGCCCTAACGGCCGCATTCATTTCTCCTTTCATCAAAAATTCATCCTTCTTTCTATTCAACTCCTCGATCTCTTCTTTGATATCATCTTTTTCTGAAATATAGGATTCTTTTGAAATTTTTTTCCCAGCCGCAGCCTCATCAATCACATCAATAACCTTATCTGGAAAGTACCTATCAGTTATGTATCTACCTGACAAATTTACAGCCTCTTCAATTGCGTCATCTTCTATTTTGACTGAATGATATTTTTCAAAACCCGGCTTTAGGTTTATCAACACCTTTAGTGCGTCTAATTGCGATATTTCAGAAATTTTTACCTGCTGAAACCTTCTTGATAATGCATCATCTGTTTCAAAATATTTTTGGTATTCATCAAAAGTCGTAGCACCTATTACATTCAAATCTCCAGTTGTCAAATGTGGTTTCAGGATATTTGCTACATCCATGCTCCCCTGTCCTGCTGTACCTGCACCGACTATCATGTGGATTTCATCTATAAATAAAATTTTAGAATCGTCTCCCGAAACTTCATTTACAATGTTTAGAATTCTCTCCTCCACGTCTCCTCGGATCTTGGATCCAGCAATAATAGAAGCAAGATCCAATTGGATTATAGTTTTATTCTTAAACGATTTTGGCACATCGCCTTTTACAATTCTTTGAACTAACCCTTCTATAACTGCTGTTTTTCCGACCCCAGCCTCTCCCACTAATATTGGATTATTTTTTGTTTTTCTTGAGAGAATGTGAATTACCCTCTCCACCTCATCATCACGCCCCCAAACCTCCATAAACTTATTTGCTTTAGCAAGCTCATTCATATCTCTAGCAAAAAAATTCAATGCTGATTGTTTGTCATTTTCATTCTGCATCTCCTCTTCCTTGCCCTGACTAAATATACCGGGTTGATATGTCCCGAAGGTTAGGATAAGCTGTCGTACGTTTTTCTCATTTATACCTGCAGAATCCAAATCCTGGATAAATTTCTCTTCATTAAAATCAAGCAATGCCAATAAGAGATGTTCTGTGCCTACATAAACATGGCCGAAATCACTCGAATAAAGAAACGCTTCACTGATAGCTCTTCTCAATTCCTCTGAAGGAGTTGGAATGATCGGGCTCGGCACAGGATTATAATCTCTGGTCAGTTCCTCAATAGTATTGTCTATATCCACTCCCATTCTCTCTAAAAGTCTTGATGCAATATTCTTTTTTTCAGATAGAATTGCTATAAAGGCATCTTGAAGGGATATTTCGATCGAATTCCTTCGCCTTGCCAGCTCATATGCGGTAACTATTACTCTCCTCAAATAATCAGTCATGCGATCCGAACCTCTGGTACTATTAACTGTTGATACGGTTTTCATTAATAATCTTTGATAAAATTAGCATTCAAACAAGTCGTTTGATAATTAAACTTATTTTATCAAACTTTCTCCTGATCTCAAATAGGATATGGAAAAAAGGTAATAAAAAACCCCGCAAGAGAGCTTCGCTCTTACGGGGTTTTAACATTCATTAGTTTTTACATATCTTCATTCTCTAGAAGCTTTTCCAGCTCTGCAAGTTCAGGAGCAACACCTGATTCTTTCTTCTCTTCAATATCCTTTTCAGAAGAATCAGAAGCCTTACTTGTTGTTCTTTTCAAGCTTAGACCCAGATGCCTCTCTTCTTTGGATATAGAAATAATCTGAAGACTGAGTTTTTGTCCTAGTTTTACAATATTTCCCGGATCTTTTACTAATTTATCGCTTAATTCGGAAATATGGATAAGACCGTTAAGCCCATCTTCTATTCGAACAAAAGCTCCATAATCAACAACTTTTGTAACTTCTCCCTCGACCATCTGACCGACTTTATACTTTTTGATAATGTCCTCCCATGGATCCTGCTGGAGTCTTTTGATTGAATACGCAATTCTTTTGCCGCCATCGTCAATTCCGATAATTTGGACCTTCACCTTATCTCCAACATTAAAGAAATCTGCTGGATTTGAAACCTTGTCCCATGATATCTCTGATAAATGGACCAGTCCTTCAAGACCTTCCGCATTTACGAATAATCCAAATGGTGCGATTCCCGTTACTTCTCCTTCAAGAATATCCCCTGCTCCGCTTTTCTTAAGAGTCTCTTCTCTTTTCTCAAGATCAGCAGATGAAGTGACAAGTTTTTCAGATAGAATAACTCTATTTTTTTCTTTATCTATTTCTATAACTTTAGATTCGATTTTCTCACCGATAAGACCGGCAAGTTTATTTTGAAGCTGTTTAGAGGCGTCTGATTTATCATTAAAGCCTCCAAGAGGGTAGATTCTAGTATTATCAAGCTGCGAGGTTGGGATAAACCCTCTTAGTCCTCCGCCTATATCAACTATGACTCCTCCTGTATTTGCCTCAAGAACAGTCACTTCTACTGATTTATCAGCATTTTGTGCTTCTTCAAGATCATGCCATTTTCTAGCTGTTCCAGTTCTTCTAATTGAAATTTCTATCTGTCCCTTCTCATTCTCGCCTTTAACAACGTACACAAGAACCGAATCTCCAATTTTTTTATCGAGTTTTTCACCATTGAGTTTCATTTCTCTTCCGGCTACTACACCTTCTGCTCTTCCTCCAATATCAACAAGCATATATCCAGTACCCATTTCTACAATGGTACCAAGTGTAATATCGCCTTTGTTGAATACTTTTGGAGGATTGTTTAGACCATTTACATAGTCTTCCAAGCTTTTTAATGCTTGAGTATCTTTTTTTATTTCATTCATTTGTAAGAATAAGTTTCGTTTTGAATTTCTATAAGTTTTTAATTTATAGGAACGAAACCCCTTTCGATTAAGAATTGAGAGATTAGAATTATATTCTTCGTTCTTACTGCCAAAGGCAGTCCGCCTCTTTTTATCAGCCTATGGCTGAGGCGGCATTCTTCATTCTCAATTCTTAAAAAGTCCCGGCAATGACCTATTTTCCCGATCCCAAAGGGACAAGTATCTTCGGCGCTGTGACGTTTCACTTCTGAGTTCGGTATGGATCAGGTGGTTCCATCACGCTACAATCACCGGGCTTCAAACATTAAACATTTACACTTTTAAACGTTTAAAGTCTGGTGACTGTAAATATTTTATTTTAAAAGTTCTTAGGTATTCTAAAAAAACTGGATATGTCATATCAAAAAAAAATTTTAAAGATGCTTTTTTAGTTTTCTTTTTTAAGATTAAAAAAGAAAATTAAAAGCAGAAAAGCTTATGATCTATTAGTACTCCTTGGCTAGGTTTTTTAAAACAAAATCACTAATCATATTCTCCGAAGAGAAAATCATAGGTCAAAAGTAATAAAAAACCAAACACTCATTACTGAGCTTACACCTAGAGCCTATCAACGTTGTAGTCTTCAACGGATCAAGTAATCCTAATCTTAGGATTGGCTTCACGCTTATATGCTTTCAGCGTTTATCCAAATAGAAATGTAGCTACCCTGCTATGCCACTGGTGTGACAACAGGTGCACTAGAGATTTCCTAATCCCGATCCTCTCGTACTAGGGATTAATTCCTTCAAGATTACCACGCCCACACTGGATAGAGACCAACCTGACTCACGTCGGTTTGAACCCAGCTCGCGTGCCGCTTTAATGGGCGAACAGCCCAACCCTTGGGGTCTTGTCCAACCCCAGGATGCGACGAGCCGACATCGAGGTGCCGAACCCTACCGTCTATTTGGACTATCGGGTAGGACCAGCCTGTTATCCCCGGGGTAACTTTTATCCTGTAAACAAAAGCGCTTCCACGCGCTACTTAAGGGTCACTATGCCCCACTTTCGTGACTGCTCGACTTGCATGTCTCACAGTAAAGCCGACTTATACCATTATGCTCTTAAGCTGATTTCCATCCAGCTTGAGTCGACCTTTGGAATCTTACGTTACTCTTTAGTAAGAGACCGCCCCAGTCAAACTACCCACCTGGCACTGTCCCTATTCCGGATAACGGAATGAGGTTAGAAACAAAACTATCATAGGGAGGTGTTACATTGGCGACTCCACTCCGGCTGACGCCAAAGCTTCAAAGTCTCCCTCCTACGCTCTACAATGAAGATCTTGTCTCAATGACAAGCTGTAGTAAAGATCCCGGGGTCTTTTTGTCCTAGTGCGGGTAGGCCGCATCTTCACAGCCATTTCAATGTTCGCCGGGTCCCCTGTTGAGACAGTGTCCAACTCGTTACGCCTTTCATGCGGGACGCCTATTAAGCGCCGAGGAACTTCGCTACCTTAGGACCGTTATAGTTACAGCCGCCATTCACCAGGACTTAAGTTGAAAGCTTCTCTACCGAAGTAAATAACTTCCTTCCGTAATCTTCTGGCATTGGGCAGGCGTCAGTACGTATACTTCCTCTTACGAGTTTGCACGCACCTGTGTTTTTGTTAAACAGTCGATTGGACTATTTCTATGCTCCCCGCCGAAGCGGGGCTACCTTCTCGCGAACTTACGGTAGTAATTTGCCGAATTCCTTAACAGAGGTTATCCCGGACACCTTGGTATACTCTACCAACCTACCTGTGTCGGTTTGCGGTACGGTTGCCCTTTAATCTCACTTAGAGAATTTTCTTGTGACGAGAATTTTAAGAATTTCATCAGGCCGAAGCCATCAAATTTGCATAGTAGCTCGTTTTCATTCCGCCGAAGCGGAAAACACCCAGCCGGATTTACCAAGCTGAACTAACTTATTACTTGCAAGCTCATACCATTAGAGCTCTCCTAATCTTCCTCATCAGTCCCCCCATAGTTGATAACGATTAAAGAACAGTTGCCGAATATTAACGGCATATCCATCACCTACGTCTTTCGACCTCGGCTTAGGACCGACTAACCCTTGGATGACAAACATAGCCAAGGAAACCTTAGGTTTTCGGTGTGTTGATTTTTCATCAACATATCGCTACTCATGCCTGCATTCTTACTTCTAGCCGCTCCAGCAAACCTTACAGTTCACCTTCACAGCAGACTAGAACACTCCTCTACTCCTCGTAAAGCGCAAGCGCTTTACAAAGCCATTGCTTCGGTTTTATGCTTGAGCCCCGTTGAATTATCGGCGCAAAATCTCTTGACCAGTGAGCTGTTACGCACTCTTTAAAGGATTGCTGCCTCTAAGCAAACCTCCTGGCTGTCTGAGAAATTCCACCTCCTTTTCCACTTAGCATAAAATTAGGGACCTTAGCAGATGGTCTGGGATGTTTCCCTCTCGCCCAATGGGACTTAGCTCCCATGGACTAACTCCTGAGCTTGCACCTATGGCATTCGGAGTTTGAGAAGACCTAGTAAGGCCGAAGCCCCCTAGAATCTAATCAGTGCTCTACCTCCATAGGCTACGCTTCAAGGCTAACCCTAAAGTTATTTCGAGGAGAACCAGCTATTACCGGATCCGTTTGGCGTATCACCGCTAACCACAAGTCATCCAATGCTTTTGCAGCAGCAACTGGTTCGGTCCTCCCCCCGTATTTCTACGGGGTTCAACCTGCTCATGGTTAGATCATCCGGCTTCGGGTCTATTATAAAGAATAATATATGCCCTTTCAGACTTGCTTTCGCTATGCCTCCGCTGCTGAACAGCTTAAGCTACTCTTCATAATAACTCGCAGGCTCATTCTTCAATAGGCACGCAGTCACCCCAATAAATTGAGGCTCCTACTGTTTGTAAGCATATGGTTTCAGATACTATTTCATTCCCCTTACAGGGGTGCTTTTCACCTTTCCCTCTCGGTACTTGTTCACTATCGGTCACAAAAAGTATTTAGTCTTACCCGGTGGTTCGGGTAGATTCCTACCAAGTTTCACTTAGTTGGTAGTACTCAGGTATTTAATAAGCCAGTTAGAATGATTTTTACGTACACGGCTGTTACGTTCTTTGGCTTTCCTTTCCAGGAATATTCTGTTAATCAAACTAACTAAGCCCTCTAGCTATCAGACTAGAGAAATTAAACCCTACAACCCCCTAATATAACCGCTCCTGACAGAGTGATTTCCAACTATCGTCCGCAACGCAGACTCAAGAAGGTCATCCTACCATTAGGGTTTAGACTTCTCCCCGTTCGCTCGCCGCTACTGAGGGAATACCTCTCGGTATCTTTTCTTCCGGTTACTGAGATGTTTCACTTCGCCGGTTTACCTCTACACTAGCTATGAATTCACTAGTGAGTTTTTGCATTTAACTGCAAAAGGGTTTTCCCATTCGGAAATCCACGGATAAAAATGCTTGTTTGCAAGCTCTCCGAGGCTTATCGCATGCTACAACGTCCTTCTTCGGCTTTTTGTGCCAAGGCATCCACCATATGCTCTTAGTAACTTTTCTGCTGATAAATCTTTGTTAAAATTGAAATTTTTGAAAAAATTGACCTAGTAAAAATACTAGAACAATAAAGACTGACATATCCAGTTTTCAAAGAACAACCATTTAAAAAAAAGTTGCGCTTAAAACACAAAAAATGTTTTTTATATAAATTTAGGAATAGTAGAGGTTTCTGAAAAATTTGAGAAACGTACTTTTATAAAAGCGTGAAGAGATTATAACAAAATAATATAAGATCTATCAAGACCTTTTTTCAAAATAAATTCTAATTTTCTGAACTTTATCCATAGAATAGACAATTCCAGCCAGCATCTATTCTATCCCAGGCTCTTTTAACTTTAATAATAAATAAAATATGCTATAATTTCTGACATTTCTTGATCTTACGGTCAGATCAGGTGCAAACAGAAATGAAGTCTGTCTGTAAATGCTGTCTAGATAAAGATAGTTATTTCTTTTACAATTTACATGTGCACGATAAATCGACTACTAGCACATTCCTGACCTGCCCGATGTCAGGCGTGGCGGCAGGCAGGTAAGACTGAGGTCTAATACTTTTGACAATAAAATACTTTTTTCTGGGGGCGACTAGCTCAGCTGGTTAGAGCGCAGTCCTGACCTGCCCGACTACTTTTGATATATCAATGAGCGTTTAGCTCAGCTGGTTAGAGCGCAGTCCTGATAAGACTGAGGTCCCTGGTTCGATCCCAGGAACGCTCATTGATATATTGACTAGGCAGACGGGTAAGACTGAGGTCCTTGGTTCTCCCGCTACTCCCGACAAGTCGGGATTCACGGGACTAAGGCATTCTAATTCGCCGTTGGCGAAAGACTGCCTTGAGGATCTCAAGGTCGCCCATTTATCGTGTATAATAATATTATTATGGGGCTTGGAATACCTTCGGGTAAGTCCACTTTCTAGGTGCAAGCCCTAGGGCTCCACCAAATCTTAGCGAGTCGCCTTTGATGGAGAGCTTAGATTTGGTGAGAGTCTCGCCAAAGTTTTAATCTAGGCGGACTCCAGCAGCTTTCGCTAAAACTACTACTGGCTTGCCCAAAAAGTAGGTTTAGTCGAAAACTAAGTGTCCTTCTAAAGTCAGCAGACAGGCATAAGCGGAGGAAGACACCATTTTGAAATCTTTTAAAAATCAATACACTATCTTTATATTGGGGTCGTAGTTTAGTCCCGATTAAGATAGATCTATTTTGATATAATCAAAATGATCATCTAAATCGAGGATCCTCGATAAAGTAATTTGGCTTTGCCAAAACTTTATCGGGATTGGTTAGGTGGCTACTTTAATAAAATAAAATGTCTTTGATATTGGGGTCGTAGTTTAGTTGGTTAGAACGTCGCATTTGCAATGCGAAGGTCGCGGGTTCGACTCCCGCCGACTCCACCAAATCATAGTGATCCGCCTTAGCCGAAGAAATTAGATTTGGTAAGAGTGCCCGAATTGGTACTCTACCAAATATAGTGAGAATCTGCTCTTTACCGTACCTACAAATTCATTACTATCCCACCAATAAACATAATCACAAGTGCAATTAGTTTCTGAAGTAGAGAATACTTTGAGATATCTTCTTTTATTATTCTTGGAAAAAATACTGTAAGGATTATCCCATACACAAAGATAAATAATGGTTGCAGCCCATTTACTATCCATACAAGAGTTACCGGGACAAGAAGCGAGGCTAAATTAAAAGAAATTTTAGCAGCAATTCCTACAACTTCATTCAACCCATTGATGCTTAAGATTTGAATA
>Ga0214471_10005232_pt1 | contig 10023 bp, 3 predicted proteins | sample RVTome_5_FD_207665 | JGI IMG/M metagenome (GOLD analysis project Ga0214471, IMG submission 207665) | Soil microbial communities from uranium-contaminated site in the Upper Colorado River Basin, Wyoming, United States - RVT142D155 | ecosystem: Environmental > Terrestrial > Soil > Contaminated >... | reverse complement strand
GAGGTCAGCTACGACGAAAAGATTCCGAATAATGTAAACCTGTCGGGCGACAAACAGCTGCAGCGTGCGCTCGAAGAGTGGCAACCGAATTATCTCGAGTGGTGGCGCGATATGGGGCCCGAGGGTTTTCAGGCGGCGGACGTTTATTTGCGCACGGCCGTCGGCGTCGATCCGAAGGGTTGGGCGGTATTCGATCACGTCAAGATGCCGCAGTACCGCTGGGGCATACTGCTCGCGCCCAAGGAGGAGAGTCGCAAGGTCGCCTTCGGTACTCATAAGGGCCAGCCGGCGTGGCAAGAAGTCCCCGGCGAATATCGTTCGCTGCTGCGCCGACTTATCGTCGTGCAGGCCGACACTGAACCGGCCTCGGTGGAACAGCAGCGTTATCTCGGCAAGACCGCGCCGTCCCTTTACGATCTGCGCAACCTATTTCAGGTCAACGTCGAAGAAGGGCGACACTTGTGGGCGATGGTTTATTTGCTTATGAAATATTTCGGACGCGACGGCCGGGAAGAAGCGCAAGCGCTGCTCGAACGCCGCTCGGCCGATAAGAACAACCCGCGCATACTCGGCGCCTTCAACGAGCGGACGCCGGACTGGTTGTCCTTCTTCATGTTTACTTACTTTACGGACCGCGACGGCAAGATGCAGCTCGCCGCCCTGGCGCAGTCGGGATTCGATCCGCTGTCGCGCAGCTGCCGCTTCATGCTGACCGAGGAGGCGCACCACTTATTCGTAGGCGAGACCGGCGTCGCACGCACGGTGGAAGCCACGGTGAAGGCGATGAACCAAGCGGGGTTGAAGGATCCGTCCGACATCGCCGCCATCCGTCGTCTCGGCGTGATCGATTTGCCGACGCTGCAGAAGAAGGCGAATTTTCACATGTCCGTGACGCGCGACCTCTTCGGCGCCGAGATTTCCAGCAACGCCGCGCAAGCATTCAGCGCCGGGCTGAAAGGGCGCTTCGAAGAGACCAAGATCGCCGACGATCATGTGCTGACCAACGACAGTTACCCGGTAATGCGCGTACGGGATGGCAACATCGTGACCGATGACGTTCCCGCCCTGACCGCCGTCAACGGTCGATTGCTGGACGATTACATCAAGGACTGCCAGGGCGGTATCGATCGGTGGAACAAGGTTATCAAGAACGCCGGCATCGACTTTGCTTTTAAGCAGCCCCATAAGGGGTTCAACCGCAAGATCGGCGAATTCGCGGATCAGCATATTACGCCCGACGGGAAAGTGGTTACGCAAGCCGAATGGCGAGCGCGAAAGGATCAGTGGCTTTGCACCGACGGCGACTACGCGTTTATCAACTCCCTGATGAAACCTTGCCAAAAGCGCGGCGAGTATGCGAGCTGGATCGCGCCGCCGCGCGTCGGAATCAATAAACGTCCCGGCGATTTCGAGTATGTGAAGTTATATCAGGACTAACGCGCCGAGCGCCGCGGTTCGCAAGCAACACATCGACCCGCGGAAGGCGCTTGGTTGGAGGGCTGACGGAATGGCGCGTGGGAAACCCACGCGCCATTCCGCTATTTGATCAAGACGGGAGCAACCGACTTCAAGGGGCTGGGGTCCGGCGTCGTCTGACCCGGCTGATCCAGCAAATCCGACGGCAAGAGTCTTTACAAAGGGAGGCGAGCAAGAACGACAATTCGGGTCAACGGCGCGTCCGCATCGGCCCGCGCCTCTTTGTCGTTTGGGTATACGCCGGCGCCCGGCGTTACGACAGGCGTCGCACGCGCCGCGCCTTGAATTCGGTCTTCGGCAGCGTATTCGGCGCGAGCACTTCGACATCCGCGCGTACCTCGCAGCGGCTGCGAATCTCCATCGCAACGCGCTCGGAGACCGCGCCGTTGACATGGTCCACGTGCTCGACGCGCACCGTCATGATCGGCAACCCGTCGGCGTTCGTCGAGAGCACGATCTCGAACTCGTCTCCTGTGCCCGTGACCGCGCGCACCGCCTCCTCGATCTGGCTCGGGAAAAACTTGATGCCGCGCAGATTGATGGCGTCGTCCGAGCGCCCGGTCATGGACCCCATCGCTCGAATATGTGAACGGCCGCAAGCACAGGTTTCCCTGCTCATGGTCGTGTAGTCTCCCAACAAGAAACGCAACTGCGGCGAACTTTCGGAATTTAGCGAGGTGCAGACGGTGACACCGCGCTCGCCCTCGTCGACCGGCTTCAGCGTCTGGGAATCGACCAGCTCCCAAACCGCCACGTCTTCCATGAAATGCGCGAACGGCGTCTTGCCCGTCTCACACGAGTACGAACAGGAAAAAGCGCCGGCGTGCGGCGCCGCTTCGGTGCATCCGTAAAATTCCACCACGCGCGCGTTCCAGAGCGACTCCAATCGCCGGCGTGTGCTCTCGACGCCTACCGCCGGTTCGCCGGCGACGATGAGAATCTCGACTGCGCTCGCGGCCGGATCGATGCCCATGTCCTGCATCACGCGCCCAAGATAGAGCGCGTACGACGGCGTGCACGCCACCACCGTCGGTTTGAACCGATCGATCACACGCGCGCGCGCCTGCGTGTCCAGGCCGCCGCCCGGAATGACGGGGATATTCATCCGCGCGAGCGCAAAGGTCGCGCCCCAGACGAATACGTGCGGCCCGAAGCCGCCCAAGGGAAACACCGTATGGCCGCGCCGCACCCCCATGCTGTGCAGCGCGCGTGCGTTCGCCAATTCCCAGTACGGACGATCCACGTGCGTATAGCGCACACACCTCGGCGTGCCGGTCGTGCCGGAAGTGGAAAATTGCATCCAGCCGCGGTCGGCCCATTCGGCGGCGCCGATCGTCTGGTACGTGCCGTACGGTGGATGCTGCGCCGCGTCTTCGCCCATTTCCTTGCTCGTCACGACTGGCCAACGCGGCAAGTCCTCGACCGTGCGAATGTCGGTCGGGGCAAGCCCCAGCCGGTCGAACCGGCGCCGGTAAAACTCGCTGTTTTCGTACAGGAACGGCGCGAGCGCCGCGAGCTTGTCGTTCTGGATTGCGGTCAGCTCGTCGCGCGAAGCGGCATCCAGCCGATTGGACCAGTAACGGTCGGAATCGGGCGCCGCCACGCTGAGATATTTTTTCAAGGTCTCGAGCCAGGCGGCGCGGGTTGCCTCTTTTCGGTTCGACGGGTGCATGGATGCTGCGTTTCTCTAAAAGTACGTCGTTAATTTTATATTATCTCCGATCGCGGGCCAGTTGCCCGCGGCTCGGAGCTTATACCTTCGGGATATCCAACCCCGCTCGTCCAAGGCAATGCCCGATCCACTGGCTCGTCAGCTTTTCCTGGATCGCGTTCTGGGAGAGGCGGGCGGCCAAACCGGGGAAGTCAACGCAGTCGAGCGGCTGGTCCTGATTGAAGCAGGAGAAGACGTGGGTCGTTTTGCCCGTCACCGGGTCGCGATGCGGCTGCAAGCATTGCGCGCAGATTTCCTTCATCATGCATTGCATCGGCGAGTTGATGGAGCCGATCGCGAAATGCTCGGCCTTGAGATAGGGCTTGAGCTCGCGATGCCGCGCGGCGGCAACCGCCGCCATCATGCGATCGGAACCGATGGCGATGAGGCGATCGGCGGCGGCGAGCGCGATCGGCTGCGCGCCGAGTTCGCCGCGCCCATAGGCCAGCATCGCCTGCACGATGTTGCCGACGATGTGCTTGTCTTGCGTGCGCGTGGGCCGGAAGCCCGGCGCTTCATCGCAGCACCAAACGATGGCATCGGCCGCCGCTTCGATTTCCTGGACCTTGTAACGGTCGATGACTTTCTTGTAGCCGGCGAAGTAGAGCACCTTTGAGCCGGCGGCGCGAAACGCCGCGCCGATCGAGAACAGCACCGCGTTGCCGAGTCCGCCGCCGACCAGCACCACGGTTTCGCCGCTTTCGATTTCGGTCGGCGCGCCGGTCGGCCCCATCAGCACGACGCGTTCGCCCGGCCGCAAATACGCGCATAGCGACGACGAGCCGCCCATTTCGAGCACGATGGTCGAAATCAGGCCGCGCTCGCGATCGACCCAGGCGCCGGTCAGCGCCAAACCTTCCATCGCGAGGCGGGTGTCGCCGGTCGCGACCGCGTTCGTCTCGAAATTCTGCAGCCGATAGAACTGCCCCGGCCGGAATTGCCGGGCGGCGAGCGGCGCGCGGACGATCACCTCGACGATGGTCGGCGTGAGTCGCACGACTTGATGCACCGTCGCGTAGAGCTGCGAGCGGACGTGATTCAAGAACGCCTTGTCGTTCAGATGGGATGCCGGCGTGCGCTGGTTCATCACGCGGCTTACGATCGGATAACCCTGGGTCGCGCTGCCCATCGCTTTCACGACGTTGCCGAAATACGACGGATGCAAGTCGCCGAAAAAGCTGACGAAGCGGCTGTCGGCGGTGCGCGCCTGCAGCACCTGCGGCTCGGCCGGCTTCGAGAGCGCGCGCTCGGGCTTCACCGGCGCGCCGGTTTCGTCGCACGCGGCGAAGTAGCGGCCGTCGAGCTTGAAATGCTCCGCGTCTTCGCGCGCGAGCACGGTGTTCGGTTGCGTGCCCGCCGCGATCAGCAACGCGCGCGCGCGGAGCGTGATTTCCTGCCCATTTTTCCATTGGCCGGCATCGTCACGCTGCTGCGTTGCGAAGCGCACCGCGCGCGTGTGACCGCCGTCGTCCACTTCCACGGCCATGGGCGCCAGGCACTCGGCGAAGTACACGCCCTCCTCGAGCGCTTTCTCGATTTCCTCGTGATTCAAGGTGTACGCCGGACTATCGATTAGTCTTTTGCGATACGCGATGGTAACGCCGCCCCAGCCCTGGAGCAGTTCGACGACGCGCGCCGGCCGGCCCTCGGCCTGCGCGGTCGCGCGCTCGGCGCGGATCGCCTTGGCGTGCGCCAGGAAATCGTCGGCGATCGCACGTTCTTCGGCGGACCAATTTTGGCGCACGGCCGCTTCGTCTTTTTCCGCCACCAGCGTTTCGTAACGGCGCAGGAACTTTTCGACCTGCACCGGGTAATACGCCATCGACTCCGTGGCCGTGTCGATCGCGGTCAAGCCGCCGCCGATGACGACGACCGGCAGCCGCAGCTGCATGTTGGCGATGGAATCGGTCTTGGCGGCGCCGGTCAGCTGCAGCGCCATGAGAAAGTCCGAGGCCGTGCGCACGCCGCGCGCGAGACCGTTCGGCAGGTCGAGCACCGTCGGCCGCCCCGCGCCCATCGCGAGCGCGACGTGATCGAAGCCGAGATGGAACGCCTCTTCGAGCGGCACCGTGCCGCCGAAGCGCACGCCGCCGATCAACGCGAACTGCTCGCGCCGTTCGAGCAGCAGGCGGATGATCTTGAGGAAGTTTTTGTTCCAGCGCACCGTGATGCCGTACTCGGCGACGCCGCCGAAACCTGCCATCGCGCGCGATTCGAGCGGCTCGTAGAGTTCTTCGACGTCGCGGATCGGTCGAAACGGCACGTGCGCGCCCGCGGCGTCGACGCCGGAAATGTCGGATGGAAGCGGCTCGATCTTGAGGCCGTCGATGCCGACGACGCCATGGCCGTCGTTCATCAAATGATGCGCGAGCGTAAAGCCGGCCGGCCCCATGCCGACGACCAGCGCCCGGCGGCCGCTCGCCGCGCGCGGATACGGCCGACGCAGATTGAGCGGATTCCAGCGGCTCAACAAGCTGTAGATCTCGAAACCCCACGGCAGCGCCAGTACGTCCTTCAGCGTGCGCGTTTCCGACTGTGGAATGTCGACCGGGTCTTGCTTTTGATAAATGCACGACTTCATGCAGTCGTTGCAGATACGGTGCCCGGTCGCCGCGCACAGCGGGTTCTCGACCATGATCACGGCGAGCGCGCCGACCGGGACGCCTTCGGCCTTGAGCTTGTGGAACTCGGAAATGCGCTCCTCGAGCGGGCAGCCGGCGAGCGTCACGCCGAACACGGTTTTCTTGAAGCCGCCGGTCTTTTCCTTGATCCCGTGGGCGCACGAGTCGCGCCCCTGCTCGTGGCACCAGATGCAGTAGTTCGCTTCGTCGAGCGCGCCGACCAGATCCGTGCCGGGGTCGGTCAGCGCGAAGCCTTCGCGCCGGCGGATGTGGTGTAGCCTGTATGTTTTGACGCCGTTTCGCGTTTCTTCGTCCAACGGCACGAGGTGCATCGGGTCGAGCTTGGCCGGGCCCTTGAACAGCGCGCCGTCGTGGTGAAGCGCTTTACCGGCCGGAGTCAGCGCCGCCCAGGCCGCGTAGCGCAGCGCGAACTGCAATTGTCGCTCGTGCGCCGCTTCGTTCTTGAGCCATTCGGTGACGTGGCGCGCGAACGCAAGTTCGCTGAAGGGTTCCCGAAATTCCTTGGCCAGCTCCGCCGCGAGCGCCGGACCGTCGACGGTCGCCGCCTCCTCGGGCTTTACCTTGGTCATCGCCTTGCGCTGGACGAACAGGCGCTTGCAGCTGTAGAGCGGCGCGAGCTCGTGATGGCGCGCGGCGAGCGCTTGCACGTCGGTTTCGATGCCGAAGAGCTGCGCCAGATAATCCTCCAGGTGCGGGGCGACCGCGAGCAAAAGCTCCGATTCGCGCTTGCGATCGAGCGTGTCCGGCGACTCGCGCGCGGCGAGCAATTGCTGCGCGAGTTGCGACTCGGCGGCTTTCAGCCAGTCCAGAAAGCCGGCGTCGAGCTGTACCAGACGCTCGGGGCGGTACAAATCCTCGAACGCGATGCCGAAAGCGAGAGAAATAGCCGTGTCAGCGCGCTGCTCCATCGCAGCCGAATGGGTTGCCATCGTCCGTACTCGGATTATGTCGTGCCGTGATTACAGCGCATGCCGTGCGATACGCAGGCGCGTGTTACGCATATCGTCGCCGCGCACTTCCTTGAGCGCGTAACCGATGAAGGCGGGTGCGACCTGCTTGCGCCAATAAACCTCGAGATCGGTGTTATCCATCGGCTTGGCGCGCGAGGCAATCGTCTCGGCCGCTTCGGCAATCACCTCATCGGTCAATTTCTTGCCGCGCAGCAGCTCACCCGCTTTGGTGACGACCGGGCGCGAAGCCGCCGCGCCGAGCACGAGGCGCGCATCCTCGACGGTGCCGTCGGCGGCGAATTTCACCGCCGCGCCGACGCCGAGCACGGGGAAGTCGAAGGAGCCGCGCCGGCGCAGCTTCCAATAGGTGCTCTTCCACCCCGACAGGTCCGGCAGCACGACTTCGGTCAACACTTCGTCGGACCGGCGCGTGAGATATTCCATGCCGTCGTTGTTGTAGAAATCCGCGAGCGCCACGTCGCGCTCGCCGCCGGACGAAACGAGCCTTACGTTGGCGCCGAGCGCGATCAGCGCCGGCGCCGTGTCCGTCGACGTCACCGCCACGCAGCGCTTGCTCGCGGTCGCGACCCAACAGATTTCGCCGTCCTTTTTCATACAGAAGTCGATCGCCTTGCGCCACTCGTAATTCTGGTTGTAATAAGTGCAGCGCGTGTCGAGGCACAGGTTGCCGCCGATCGTGCCCGAGTTGCGCAGGTGCACGGTCGCCACTTGCGCCGCGGCTTGATACAGACCGGCGTAGTTCGCGCGTATGGTCGGCGTATTCACGATTTCGCTGAGCGTCAACCCGGCGCCGAGCGTGAGACCGTTGCCGTTCGCCGTTTTCTTCAGCGGCTCGATGTGACGCAGCGACACCAATATCCCCGGCGTCTGATGGCGCCGTTTCATGTTCGGCAGCAGATCGGTTCCGCCCGCGATGAGCATCGCGTTCGGACCTTCCGCGGCCAAAATGCGCGCCGCCTCCGCGACGGTGCGCGGTGCTTCGTAGCGGAACCAAGGCAGGCGCATCATGACGCAACCGCCTCCTTCGGTTTGCCGGCGTGTTTGCCCGGTTCTTTGATGGCGTTGCCGTCCCCGCCTTCCCACGGCGGCGGGACAATATAGGGCTCCGGATACGGGACGTTCGGGAAATATTCCGGTCCGACGCGCGGATTCTTGCCCTGTGCCTTAAGCTCGATCGCCTTCAGGATTTTGTCCGGTGTGATCGGCAGCTCATCGATACGCACGCCGACCGCGTCGAACACGGCGTTCGCGACCGCCGGCATGACCGGCAGCAGCGGCCCCTGACCGACTTCCTTGGCGCCGAACGGACAGTTCGGATCGGGATCTTCGACCAGCACCGTATCCATCTCCGGCATGTCGAGCGAGGTCGGGCTCTTGTACTCGAGCAGCGACGGAATCTTGTGCACGAGCGCGTCGGAAAGCTTCGGCGGCAGACGGCGGAACACTTGCTCTTCCATCAACGCCTCGCCGAGGCCCATGTACAGGCTGCCTTCCACTTGCCCGCGCGCGAGCACGGGATTGAGCGCGCGTCCGATATCGTGCGCGCACCACATCTTCGGTACCGTGATCCAGCCGGTCGCCGGATCGACATCGACTTCCACCACGACCGCGGTGTACGAATAGGCCGGCGACGGACCGACGCCGCTGCCCTTGTATCGACCCGGTTGTCGCGGCGGTGTGTACGAGCCGACTGCGCCGAGCGTGCCGAACTTGGCTTCGGCGAATTCCACCGCCTCGCGGAAGCTCATGCCCTTATTGGGATCGGCGGCCGGGAACACGCGGCCCTGCGCGAACGTGATCCAATCGGGCGGAACCATGAACTGCTCGGCGGCCGCGTCGGCCAGCTTGACCCGCAATTGCTCGGCCGCTTGGATGGCGGCGTTGCCCATCATCACGGTGACGCGGCTCGAATAGGAGCCGAGATCGATCGGCGTGATGCCGGTGTCGCCGGTGATGCAGCGCACGTCCGGGACTTCGACGCCGAGCACTTCGGCCACGATGCCGGCCAGCACGTCGTCGGAGCCTTGCCCGATCTCGGTCGCGCCGCAGAACACCGTCACCTGGCCGCTGCGATCGAGCAGTATTTGCACGCCCGATTGCGGCAGTTTATTCCAGTAGATCGGCAGGCCCGCGCCGCACATGTAGGCGCCGCAGGCGATACCGACGCCGCGGCCGAGCGGAAGCTTCCCATGTTTCTGCTTCCAGCCGGAGCGCTCCACGACCTGCTTGATGCACTCTGCGAGTCCGATCGAACCGACCTTGAGCCAGTTCGCGGTGAGCGAGTTTGGCTTGACGATCATATTGAGCCGCAGCTCGGCCGGATCGATCTTGAGCTTCTCCGCGATCTTGTCGAGCTGCACTTCCTGGCCGAAGCGCGGCTGCGGCGTGCCATGGCCGCGCTTGGGACCGCACGGCGGTTTGTTAGTGAACATGCGGCACGCGTCGAACTTGTAGCGCGGTATCTCGTACGTGATCGTCTGCAGCACACCGGTGTAGAACGTGCTTGCCGCGCCGTAAGAACCGTAGCCGCCGCCGTCGAGCAGCGTTTGCAGATGCATACCCGTCAGCTTGCCGTCTTTGTTAACGCCGGTGCGGAATTTCATCAGCACCGGGTGGCGACCGCGGTGCATGTAAAACACTTCCTCGCGGTTGAGGCAAATCTTGACCGGCCGGCCGAGCATCAGCGCCGCCTTCAGCACCACGGCTTCGTGGTTACAGATGTCGGTCTTGCCGCCGAAGCCGCCGCCGTTCGGGCAGGCGATGATACGAATGTGGGCAGCCGGTATGTCGAGCACGCGCGCCATTTGGCGGTGCACGTAGTGCGGTACTTGTGTCGACGACCACAGCGTGAGCTTGCCTTCGCCGTCGACCGCGCCGACCGCCGCGTGCTGCTCTATCGGGAGATGTGTGTTGCCCTCGAAGTAAAAGACGTCCTCGAACACGTGATCCGATTTCGCCAACGCTTCGTCGACGTCGCCGAACACATAAGACTGATTGCGATGGATGTTGCCATGATCGGTGTATGAATGAATGCGCACCTCGGGATGCGCGAGCGCCTCTTCGGGCGAGGAGATCGTGGGCAGCTTGGTATAGGTGACGTCGATCAGATCCAGTGCCTCGGTCGCCGCCTGCTCGTCTTTCGCGACGACCGCCGCGACCGGATCGCCGACGTAGCGCACGCGCTCGCGCGCGAGCGGATACTCGTCGAGCGATACCGGCATGA
>Ga0214471_10005231_pt1 | contig 10023 bp, 10 predicted proteins | sample RVTome_5_FD_207665 | JGI IMG/M metagenome (GOLD analysis project Ga0214471, IMG submission 207665) | Soil microbial communities from uranium-contaminated site in the Upper Colorado River Basin, Wyoming, United States - RVT142D155 | ecosystem: Environmental > Terrestrial > Soil > Contaminated >... | reverse complement strand
AACGTGGTGGGCGAATGGTCGGCGTTGCGCCCCTTTGCCCGGGAGGCCTGAGATTTCCAATTCGCTCGACCAATTCGCCGAAGGCAAGCTCAGGGCGCTCGAGCAACGCAACCTGCGCCGCTGGCTGGCCGAGACCGAGCGCGTCGGTCCGATCAAGGTGATGCGCAACGGCCGGCGGCTGATCTCGTTCTCCTGCAACGACTACCTCAATCTCAGCCAGCACCCGGAGATCAAGCGCGCGGCCATCGCGGCGACCGAGAGATACGGCGTCGGCGCCGGCGCCTCGCGGCTGGTCACCGGCAACCATCCGCTGTTCAAGGTACTGGAGGAGAAGCTGGCGCGGCTCAAGGGCGCCGAGGACGCGTGCGTGTTCGGCTCCGGCTATCTCGCCAACACCGGCATCATCCCGGCCCTCGTCGGCGCCGACGACATGGTCGCCGTCGACGAGCTCAGCCACGCCTGCATCTTCGCCGGCTCGCAGTTGACCAATTCGGCACTGCACGTGTTCCGCCACAACGACGTCGGCCACCTCCGCGAGATTCTCACGGCGCAGCGCGCCCGCCACCCACGCGCGCTCGTCGTCACCGACGGCGTGTTCTCCATGGACGGCGACCTGGCGCCGCTGGCCGCCCTCGCCGATGCGGCCGACGAGTTCGACGCCTGGCTGATGACCGACGACGCCCACGGCATCGGCGTCGTCGGCGGCGGCCGCGGCTCGAGCTTCGTCGACGGCGGTGCCCATCGGGTACCGTTGCAGATGGGCACCCTGTCGAAGGCGATCGGCGGCTACGGCGGCTACCTGTGCGCCAGCCGGCCGGTGATCGACCTGATCCGCACCCGCTCGCGCACCTTCATCTATTCCACCGGCCTGCCGCCGGCTTCCGTCGCCGCCGCCATCGCCGCCATCGAGCTGATCGAGCGCGACCCCGACTACGCGGCGCTGCCGCTCGCGAAGGCGCGCGCCTTCACCCGCGCGCTGGGGCTCCCCGACGCGCAAAGCCCGATCGTGCCGATCGTGCTCGGTGGCGAGACGCGCACGCTCAACGCCTCGCGGCTGCTCGAAGAGGAAGGCTTCCTGGTCATCGCCATCCGGCCGCCGACCGTGCCGGCGGGCACGGCGCGGCTGCGCGTCACCTTCACCGCCGCCCACGACGACGCCGACGTGCGGCGGCTGGCCGACGTCATCCGCGCCCGCATCCTGACCGAGGCCGCGTGAGGACGCTGTTCGTCACTGCCAGCGGCACCACCGTCGGCAAGACCTTCATCGCCGCCGCGCTGGCCCGGGCGCTGACGGGCGCCGGCAAGTCGGTGGCGGTGGCGAAGCCGGTGATCAGCGGTTTCACCTGGGAGACGGCTGCCGACTGCGACACAGCAATCCTTTTGAAGAGTATCGGCCAAGAGCCGACCCGCGACGCCATCGCCGCCGCCTCACCGTGGCGGTTCCAGGCCCCGCTCGCCCCCGACATGGCGGCGCGGCACGAGAGGCGCACGGTCGATTTCGATGCGCTGGTCAAGTTCTGCCGCGACGCGCAACGGGGCGACGGCGATCTGCTGCTGATCGAGGGCGTCGGCGGCGTCATGGTGCCGCTCGACGACCGCCATACGGTACTCGACTGGATCGCCGCTTTATCCGAGCCCGCCCCAGACCCCGCGCCGGCGTTGCTCGTCGTCGGCTCGTATTTGGGCGCCATCAGCCACGCGCTGACCGCCGCCGCGGCGCTCGAGGCCCGCGGCATAACGATCGCCGGTGTCGTCGTCGACGAATCGGAGGCCAGTACGGTGCCGCTCGCCGATACCGTGGCGACGCTGAAGCGTTTCCTGCCGGGCACGAAGCTGGCGATGGTCCCGCGCGGCGCCGACGCCGAGGCGGTGCTGAAGGCGCTCGGTCCAGTGGTCAGCGTTTAGGACGCGATCCGTTCCACCGTCCCCGTCCGGACAAATGCTTTCGTCATTCCCGCGAAAGCGGGAATCCAGTTCAATCGTTTCCCTGGACCCCCGCTTACGCGGGGGGGACGAATTGATTACGGAAAGACGGATCGCGGTCTACGGCCGCCGGCCGCGTTTCGCCTTGCGGCTGTTGCGCTCGATCCAGCGGGCCAGCTCGTCGTCCTCGAGATCGCCGGAAGCCAGCGCCAGGATCATCTGCACCTCTTCCGCCTGGTTGGGATCGAAACGCCAACCGTTCAGGTGAAGGAACACATGCACGGCAAGCAATCCGGTGCGCTTGTTGCCGTCGACGAACGGATGGTTCCTGATGATGCCGGCGGCGTAGGCGGCGGCCAGCTCGAACAGGCTCGCATCGGGCTGGTAATGGCGGCGGTTGATCGGTCGCGTCAGGCCACTTTCCAACAGGCCGGGATCCCGGAGACCGTCGGCGCCTCCGAACTGCACCAGCTGCTCGTCATGGATCGCCAGTACGATGTCGACCGTGAGCCACTTCGGCTCGTCGGTCATTTCGCCAGTTCACGCAACGCGTCACGATGGCGGCGCATGTAGTCGCGGGTGGCCTCCAAGGCATCGGCGAAGTCCGGGTCATAAGGCACCAGGCGGATGCCGCCCGGCGCGTGGACGACGAACAGCCTGTCGCCCTCGCCGACGCCGAGCTGGTCGAGCTCCGCCTTGGGCAGGATGACGCCGTAGGAATTGCCGATCTTGCGCACCGTCAGGGTATTCGCCATGCGACCCTCCGAATCCATGTTATACCAAAAGTTATAACATTGTTTCGGGCCTGTCAAAGCAAAAAGGCCCACCGCCTTGCGGCGCAGGCCTTTGCCTTTGGTCGGGGATCGGCGCCTCAGGGTCGCCGGCTGCCCTACCCCATCGCCTTCTTCAGGTTCTGATCCAGCTTGTCGAGGAACGCCTGGGTGTTGAGCCAGGTCTGGTCGGGGCCGATCAGCAGCGCCAGGTCCTTGGTCATGAAGCCGGCCTCGACGGTCTCCACGCACACCTTCTCGAGGGTCTCGGCGAACGTCGCCACCGCGGGCGTGCCGTCGAACTGGCCGCGGTAGGCAAGCCCGCGCGTCCACGCGAAGATCGAGGCGATCGGGTTGGTCGAGGTCTCCTTGCCCTTCTGGTGCTCGCGGTAATGCCGCGTCACGGTGCCGTGGGCGGCCTCGGCCTCGACGGTATGGCCGTCCGGCGTCAGCAGCACCGAGGTCATCAGCCCGAGCGAGCCGAAGCCCTGGGCGATGGTGTCCGACTGCACGTCGCCGTCGTAGTTCTTGCACGCCCACACGAACGCGCCTTCCCACTTCAAGGCGGACGCCACCATGTCGTCGATCAGCCGGTGCTCGTAGGTGATGCCGGCGGCCTTGTACTTGTCCTTGAATTCCTTGTCGTAGATTTCCTGGAAGATGTCCTTGAAGCGGCCGTCGTAGGTCTTGAGGATGGTGTTCTTGGTCGACAGATAAAGCGGCCATTTCACCCCGAGCGCGTAGTTGAAGCACGAGCGCGCGAAGCCGCGGATCGAGTCGTCGAGGTTGTACATGGCGAGCGCCACGCCCGCGTCCTTGAACTTGAACACCTCGCGCTCGATCACCTTGCCGCCGTCCTCGGGCTCGAAGCGCAGCGTCAGCGTGCCCTTGCCCGGCACGATGATGTCGGTGGCCCGGTACTGGTCGCCGAACGCGTGACGGCCGATGACGATCGGCTTAGTCCAGCCCGGCACCAGCCTGGGCACGTTCTTGCAGATGATCGGCTGGCGGAAGATGGTGCCGCCGATGATGTTGCGCAGCGTGCCGTTGGGCGAGCGCCACATCTGCTTGAGGTTGAATTCCTTTACCCGCGCCTCGTCCGGCGTGATCGTCGCGCACTTGACCCCGACTCCGTACTTCTTGATCGCGTTGGCCGCGTCGACGGTGATCTGATCCTCGGTCTCGTCGCGCTTGGTGACCGACAGGTCGTAGTACTTCAGGTCGATGTCCAGGTACGGCAGGATCAGCTTCTGCTTGATGAACGCCCAGATGATGCGCGTCATCTCGTCGCCGTCGAGCTCGACGATCGGGTTCTTGACCTTGATCTTGGGCATGGACGTGGCTCCCCCGGGATGCGCCTTGGCGGCGCGGTTTCCCGCACCCTAGAAGCCGCCGCGAGGCTTGGCAAGGGGCGGCGGGTTGGCGGCGCTAAAGGTGGTCGGTGAGCACGCGCCGGTCCGGCTTCGGCGCCCTTTCAAGCGCCGCGAACACCTGATCGGGGGTGTCGACGACGGCGAACAGCTCCATGACGCCCGCGTGCGCGAAGCCGGCGGCGATGGCGTGGCGGAACAGGTCCTGCAGCGCCGACCAGTAGCCGCCGGTGTTGACCACGACCACCGGCTTGGCGTGGATCTGCAGCTGCTTCCAGGTGATGATCTCGAGCGTCTCGTCGAGGGTGCCGAGGCCGCCGGCCAACACCACGAAGCCGTCGGCGAGCTCGAACATACGCGTCTTGCGCTCGTGCATGGAGGAGGCGACGATGATCTCGTCGACGCCTTTGTGCTCGACCTCCAATTCCATCAGGAAGTCCGGGATCACCCCGACCGCCCGGCCGCCGCCGGCGATCACCGCATCGGCCAACACCCCCATCAGCCCGATGCGTCCGCCGCCGAACACCAGCCGGATGCCCCGCTCCGCCATCAGTTGGCCGAGACGGCGCGCCGCGGCCGCGTGCGCCGGGTCGGCGCCGGTCCTGGAGCCGCAGAAAACGCAGAGCGACGACGGTCCGGCCATGGCAGCTACCCAACCGATAACGGAAAATACCTAAGGGTCCCAGGCAACGGAGATTTATATAGCAAAATCGACCGGAATAAGTAGATTCGTGCGCCGCCGGATCGGGCCCGCGTCGCCCATGTCCGGCCATGGACAGGCGGCCGGCGGCGGGGGGAATATTCAAGCTTCGGCGCTGTTTATAAGAATATCAACCATTCGGGAGGAACTCGATGAATACTACCTCGAAACTACTCGCGGCCGGTCTTGCGGCCGGTTTCCTGGCCGTCGGATTCGTGGCCGCCAACGGCGCCGCGGCCGTCGCCGACATGTCGGTGGTCGACAAGCGCAAGGACCTGATGAAGAACGTCGTCGGCAAGAATTTCGGCGTCGTCAAGGATTTCATCGAGAAGGACAAGGGCTCGGCGGCGGACGTGAAGAAGGCGGCCGACGCATTGGTGGCCGCGGCGCCGAAGATCGCCCCGTTGTTCACCAAGGGCACCGGGCGGCCCGATGTCGACCCCAAGAAGACGCGGGCGGAGGCGAAGATCTGGCAGGACTGGGCTGGATTCGAGAAAGCGGCCAAGGCGCTCGGCGACGAGTCCGCGAAGCTGTCCAAGATCGCCGCCGGCGGCGACAAGGACGCGATCAAGAAGCAGTTCGCCGAAACCGGCAAGAACGGCTGCGGCGCCTGCCACAAGCCTTTCCGCGGCGAAGAGGTGAAGTAGTCCGGCGGTGGATGTTCCCGGCCGCAGGCGCGGAAGTATTTTTTCCGGAATTTTCCCGATCCAGGGAGCGGTCCTGATCGTGGCGACGGCGGCGCTGATGGCGCCGCCGTCGGCGTTCGCGGCGACTCCCGATCCGGCCCGCGGCGCGTACCTGTTCGCCGCCGGCGGCTGCGTCGCCTGCCACACCGACAAGAAGAACAAGGGCCAGCCGCTGGCCGGCGGCCGGGCGCTGAAGACGCCGTTCGGCGTCTTCTTCAGCCCCAACATCACCGCCGACAAGGCGACCGGCATCGGCAACTGGTCGGACGCCGATTTCGTGCGCGCGCTACGCGAAGGCGTCCGCCCCGACGGCAGTCATTACTTCCCGTCGTTCCCGTATCCCTCCTACTCGGCGATGACGGACGACGACATGCTGAACCTCAAGGCCTATCTGTTCACTTTGCCGGCGGTTGCCCAGCCCAACAAACCGCACGATCTCTCCCCGCCGTTCGGCTGGCGGGCCCTGGTGTCGGTATGGAAGGCGCTTTACTTCACGCCCGGTGCCTATCGCCCGGACGCGGCGAAGGGCGACGAATGGAACCGCGGTGCCTATCTGGTGCGGGCGCTCGGCCACTGCGGCGAATGCCACACGCCGCGCGACGCGCTCGGCGGCAGGAAGCGGGACATGGAGCTCGCCGGCACCGACTCCGGCCCCGAGGGCGGCATCATCCCCAACATCACGCCCGACGGCGAAACCGGCATCGGCCGCTGGTCCGACACCGACATCTTGAACGTGCTGGAGAGCGGCCTGCTCCCGAACGTCGATTACGTCGGCGGCCAGATGGGCGAGGTCGTCGACGAAGCTACCGGCAAGCTGACCGATGCCGACCGGCGGGCGATCATCGTCTATCTCAAGTCCCTGAAGCCGATCCGCCACCAGGTCAGGCGCAAGAAGGCCGCTGCCTCCGGCGGCTGAGGCGCGACGCTTTCCCGGCGGCGCCGGCAGATCGCAATTTTGCCGCGGCGGCGCACTCAGGTGGTATAATTATCCGATTCCCCGTCCAAGGAGGCCCAAGTCCGTGCTCAACAAGCCGCTCGTGATCGCTGCCATCGGCGCCATCGCGGTCGCTGGCGCCATCGCCGTCAATGTCGCGCTATGGCGCGACGAGGTCGCAGGCACCCGCGAGGCCGGCCAGCAGTCGCGGCAGGCGGGCGCCCCGCCGGTCGTCGGCGCCGAGCGAACGCCGGCATCGACGGCGACGAAGCCGAGCTTCGACGTGGTGCGGGTCGATCCGGCCGGCGACGCGGTGATGGCGGGCCGGGCGCTCCCCGGCAGCACCGTCGTCATCCTCGACAACGGCCGGCCGATCGGCAAGGTGACGGCGGACGGTCGCGGTGAATGGGTGTTCGTGCCGGAGAAGCCGCTGACGCCGGGAAGCCGGCAGCTGACCCTCGAGATGCAGGTGGCGGGGGGCTCGCCCGTGGCCTCCGACGACGTCGTGGTACTGGTGGTCCCGGAGCGCGACAAGGACATCGCCGGCCGGCCGGCCGAGGAGCGCGCCGGCGCGCTGGCGTTGAGGGTGCCCCGGGGCGACGGCGCCGCCACGCTGCTGCAAGCGCCGTCGGGCGCCAACAGGTCCGGCAGCCTGAGCGTCGACGTCATCGATTATGACGACAAGGGGCAGCTCATCATCAGCGGCCGGGCGGCGCCCGGGGCGCGGGTCAACCTGTACCTCGACAACGGCTTCATCGGCCGCGCCGACGCCGACGCCAAGGGCGATTGGCAGCTCACTCCCGGGGCGCCGATCAAGCCCGGCCTGTATGCGCTGCGCGCCGATCAGACAGACACCGCCGGCAAGGTGACGGCACGGGTGTCGATGCCGTTCTCGCGCGCCGAGCCAGTGTTGAACGCGCCGCCGGAGCCGTTCGTCATCGTGCAGCCCGGCAACTCGCTGTGGCGGTTGGCGCGCCGCGTCTATGGCCAGGGCATTCGCTACACGATGATCTTCGAGGCCAACAAGGACCACATCAATGATCCGGACCTGATCTACCCGGGTCAGGTGTTCGCGCTGCCGGCGACCAACTGACGGCGGCGCACGGCCATCCCCGGATGTCCTCGATCAAGACTCTCGCCTTATGCCTGGTATTGGCCGCCGCCGTGCCTGCGCACGCCCAAGAGGTCGAGGCGGACCTGACGGTCGCGTTCTTCGGCGACCAGGGGTTGAACGAGCACTCGCGGGCGGTGTTGCGGATGGTCAAGACCGAGGGCGCCAGGATGATCCTGCATCTCGGCGATTTCGACTATCAGGACGACGCCGACGCCTTCGACCGCCAGTTGACCGACGTCCTCGGCGCCGACTTTCCGGTGTTCGCGGCGATGGGCAACCACGACGCAAAGGCGTGGCCGGCCTATCGGCAAAAACTGCTGGCGCGGCTGCAACGGATCGACGGCGCGCGGTGCGCGGGCGATCTCGGCGTCCGCGCCGCCTGCACCTACAAGGGGCTGTTCTTCACGTTGTCGGCGGTCGGCGTCTGGCCGCACGGCGGCAGTCCCGCCGACGCCATCGCCGAGCAGCCCGCCCACGCCGCCTACATCGCCGATGCGCTGGCCGGCTCGCGCGCGCGATGGAAGATCTGCGCCTGGCACAAGAACCAGCACGCCATGCAGGTCGGGTTGAAGACGGACGAGACCGGCTGGCAGGTGTACGAGACCTGCCGCAAGGCCGGCGCCATCATCGCCACCGCGCACGAGCACTCCTATTCCCGCACCCACCTGATCGCCGCCTTCGCCGATTCGCCCGTCGTGGCGTCCACGGATTCGACGTTGCGGCTGGCGGAGGGGCGCACCTTCGCGTTCGTTTCCGGCCTCGGCGGCCGCAGTGCGCGGCGGCTTCACGGCGGCAAAGTCGACAAGCCCGTGGACCCGTGGTGGGCGTCGGTCCATACCCGCGACGACGGCGCTACCGCGGGCGCGCTCTTTTGCACCTTCGCGCCGGGCGGGCGGAAGGACCTCGCCGAGTGCGCGTTCAAGACCATCGCCGGCGATGTCGTCGACCGCTTCCGGGTGATCGGCCCGGGCATCCAATAGCGCACGCCGACGGCGCGTCGGACCGGCCAGGAGCGATCGCCACGTCGTCTTGGCTCTGTCCGGCTTCAACGCGGAATTGGGGGCATTCGCTAATAGCCCCAATCAAACCCATTTCATACTTGAGAGGTATCGAATCTCTAAAAATAGATAGGCACGATCCAACGCTAATAAACTACGCCGCTTTGGGCGCGTATATCTTATCGCGGTGATATTCCAGAAATTGGGGATGTGGTCGTTGGGTCGGATCGCTCGGTAGATGCATATATCCGTCGCGATGCAACATGCTGCGGACGCGCTCAATTTCCGCGAAATGCCGGTTAGCGGCGAAAAGAATCATTCCATCGTTCTCCAGTGAAATGAGCCCGCGATCGAATAACCAATGCACGGTGCGAGATAGCGCTAAACCGTTTCGCACGGAATCCGGACCGCCATGACCTGCCCCTACCGGTTGGATATGTGCTGCTTCGATTTCGCACCGTCCTTCGCCATTGATCAATTTCAGACCGGTCGCCGCACAAGTCGAATCGTAAGCCGCGCGAACGTATTTGGTAAATGCCGCGCTGCGGAATGGCTCGCTCACCAATCGTTCGACAATTGGCCGATGAAATGGCGCCGCGGCTTCCTGCAGTCCCGTCGCTCGCACAGGTTGCTCCGGCATATCGGGATTCAGTACATGCGCAAATCCAGCGCCGACAATCGCTTCGTACTCGGCATCGCTCAGGGGACGCACGGCGTTTTGAGCCGGCCCGGGCTTGGGACGACGCGGATCGTCGCCAAATGCTGATTCCCAATAGCCGACTTCATGACGCCACGGGACAGGGGTAGGAAATTGGCGGTAACTGCCTTTGGCAATGATCGCGTAGAAATGATCTCGTCTTTGATGGTCTGGAACAATCTCCGCGATTTGCGCAGTGGCGAAATAGGCTTGGCGGCCACCGCGCGATCCGGTCTCGTAATAAATGATCCAGTCGCCTTTCGCCTGCTTGACCCGACGGGCGTATTGCCGCGGATAATGATAACGCTCCTCGGGGAGGTCGTCGTAAATCGAATCGGGGTTAGCGACAAGAACAGCCTTGGCCATACACAATTCTATCCCTAACTTCTCGGAAAACATCTGAATATGTCAGCGTTTTTGTTGGTCGGGGGCGGAGGCGGGGCATTTCTGGCCCCCGATCACAGTCCGATAGGCAGGCAATGCTTAACCTCCCGGCGCGGAAAGACTAGAATGTCGACCGGTGAAATTTTGCGAGGTCCGGTCCCGTGCTCGATACGGCGATAAGCTACCTGCGGTCCATACGCATCAACAAGGCGGGCTGGCCGTTCATCATGCTGTTCGGGGCCGCGGCCGTGGCGGCCAGCTTTGTGTCCGAGCCGCTCGGCTACGCGGGCGCGGTGCTGACCGCGTGGTGCGCGTATTTCTTCCGCGACCCCGAGCGGGTGACGCCGACCCGCGACGAGTTGATCATGAGTGCCGCCGACGGCACCGTGCAGTTGATCGACCAGGCACCGCCACCGGAGGAGCTGGGCATGGGAAACGGCGCGCGCT
>Ga0214471_10005230_pt1 | contig 10024 bp, 12 predicted proteins | sample RVTome_5_FD_207665 | JGI IMG/M metagenome (GOLD analysis project Ga0214471, IMG submission 207665) | Soil microbial communities from uranium-contaminated site in the Upper Colorado River Basin, Wyoming, United States - RVT142D155 | ecosystem: Environmental > Terrestrial > Soil > Contaminated >... | reverse complement strand
TGAGGATTCTGTCAGCGTCCGGCCCCGGGCACTGTCTATCTAGGACGCGCCCATCGGGAGCCCTCTGAGCCGATAGGTCGTCCGGAGCTACAAGCCTGAGCGGGACGTCGGGATGGGGCAGAACCAATACCACCTCGATGTTCCGGTTCTCCCTGAGATACGTCACGCTCTTGACAAGGCGGGTCAGAATGCGCCGACGGAGATCGTCGGGGCCGCTGAGAAGGGCTGCGCTGAGCTCGGGTCCCACCTCCCTCAGCCTTCCCACGGAGGCGAGCTGGGTCTGCTCGTCGGACCTCTGGGTGATCTGGGCGACCTCGCCGCGTAGGCGGTCCTCCTCCTCCGAGAGCCGGTCGATGGCCTCCCGGATGAGCGCCGGGTCGATTCCGTGGCGGAACCCGTCCAGCTTGGACAGCTTCTCCTCATGGAGTTCCGCGAGCCTCCGCTCTAGTCGCGTCCGTCCCTTCAGGCTCGCCTTTTGTCGGTCCCGGAAGGCATTGCTCAGCTGCCGCTCGAGCGTGGCGGCTCTCAGAGGGTCCAGGAGCTCGGAGCACACCACGTCCACGACGAGCTCCATGAGTCTGTCGTCGCGGAGCCAGGACCGGCACTTCTGACACTGCCACAGGATGACCACCTTCCCGCTCTTGCGGAGGCGCTGCGTCGCGCTCATGCGGTGGCCGCAACAGAAGACGAGCCTGTGGGGTGCATCTATTGGGTTACGGCTTGTGACCAGCGAGTTCTCCCACGCTCAAAGGGCGCTGGGTCGACCACAACGGAGCCCTGTCCGGTCTGAGCCTGCCCCCCCTTGAGAGGCGTTGGCGCCGCCGACCGGTCAAAGGTTGAGTGCTTCCCACTCAGGGATGGTTTGCGAAGTTGCCAGGGGGCACCCAGCAATCGTCCACTCCGCGACATTCCCGTCGGCCAGGCCGGCCCAACGCCGGAATCACGAACCTGCAGGTTATGGCCGGGGACCGAGTAATTGCACCCCACAGGTTCCCTCCACAGCCAATGCAACAGTGCCCGGTGCTGCCGATCTCACCTAGGCGGGAAGAGGCACTTTCGCCCTTGAGGTCGGGTGCGATCCCGTCTACCTCCCGGGCTCCGGCTGTCCCAGTCTGTAGTTACGTGAAGACGGAGGAGGGGAGAGAGATGCGAGTCGTTGAACCCGTTCCATCGGATCGTCTGCATGGACATGCCCCATCCACGCCCGAGACGTTCGCGCGGCACGGTGCACTGGCGGCGATCCTCGCTGCGGTTGGTGTGCTCGGGCTGGCCGTGCTGCTCGCTGCGGCCGTCTTCGTGATCATGGGGCTGATCTTCTCAGTAGAGGGATGGTCGTCCGTAAAGGTCATCACGTCCGGAGGGCACTAGGCCGGGGCCGCGCGGGTACGCTTCCTCTTCGAAGGCATTGAGGAGGAACGGCATGCAGAGCCGAAGGGTGCTCAGCCTGGAACCCATCGGGGAGGATCCCGAGGTCGGCCGGTGGCTCTCGGCCATGGAGGATGCGCGGCGCGACACGCTCCGTGAGCTCAAGGGGGTGCCCGATGAGGCGCTCGAATGGGCGCCCGACGCGCGCACCAACACGATCGGCACGCTCCTTTACCACATCGCGCTGATCGAGGACGACTGGCTCTTCGCGGACACGCTCGAGGCGGAGGACCACCCGATACGCCCCAGGAACCTCTTCCCCTTCCCCGACCGAGTCGAGGGTCGGCGCCTCACGCCGGTGACGGGGTTCACGATGGAAGAGCACCTCGAGCGCCTCGCGATCGTTCGACGGCTCCTACTGGAGCTCCTGCGCCCTATGACGGCCCAGGACTTCCATCGGGTACGGGAGCGCCCGGACTTCGACGTCTCGCCGGCGTGGGTGCTCCACCACCTCCTCCAGCACGAAGCCGAGCACCGGGCCCACATCGCGTGGGCCCGCGACGCTCGGATCGACTCGCGTGCCTAGCCGCACCTCGGCACCTGGCCTGCTCGGCCGACAGGCTCGTCCGGCGCTCGTCCCCCCGAGAGATGACCGACGAGATGGCTGTCGCGTGCGTTGCTGCGTCTGGGGCGGCACCGGAGTGCTCTCGGCGCCTCGCCTGCTCGAGCCGAAACCTCGAGGTCGACGCCTCCGCTTCGGAAGCCTCAGCCATGCGGATTAGATCGCGTTTCTCGAAATCCATCATGGGACCGGGTCGTCCGTATCTCCGCGTGGTACTGCGTCTCCGGCTTCAGGCACTCCTGGAGCTTGGATGCCGGCGAAGACTGACGAGAGATTGGCAAGAACGATCACGCCTCGACAAACTGCTACCACCTACCTTTGAGCCCGACCTCGTCGAGCCTCAGGGGCGGCGAGCGCTTGACTGAGACTTCCAGGTGGTCGGGGAAGATGGGGACAACGGTCCGCGCTGCGAGGACACGGCGGTCAGGGCTTCCGTGCGAGGAAAACCCATCGCGACAGACGACCCTCTGAGGCCAGGGACACGGCCACGTCGAGGAAGGCTTGGAACCTCTCGAACGTCTCCTCGCCTTCCAACAGCAAGATCTCGCTCCGATACCGTTCGCGTACGGCACGCATGCGCGCGCCTAACCTGACCACCGCATCTGAGCGGTCCTCGGCGCGGTTGAGGATGAGGCCTGCCTCCTCGATCGCCCGTTCGTTCGCGCCGGGCGGCGTCAGCACGAAGAAGCCCATGAAGGTCCGGCGCAGCACCTCATCGTTCGAGACAGGGCCTGTCAGCACGAGAGCTTCCGTATAGAGCACACGGCCGCCGGGAGAGAGCAGGCGCGCCCACTCTTTCAGCACGGCGCCTCGGTCACGGAGATGATGGACCGAGTCGTTCGAGAACACCGCATCGAAGGATCCATCCCGAAAGGGGAGCGGATCGTTCGCGTCGACGACGTGAAAGTCGCAGCCGCGCGCTTCGCGCAGGCGTGCGGCGGCGATAGCCCTCGGATCGATATCGACGCCGGTGACGCTGGCGTCCAGCTCGCTCGCGAGAAGCGCCGAGATCCCACCCGAGCCGCACGCCACATCCAGGACCGATGCCATACCGGAACCGAGCCACGAGGCGAACTCGCGCGCCTCGCCGGCCTCGCTCCATCCGAGCTGGCCGAGATCCTCGTCGTACGTCTCGAGGCGGACACGGCGCTGGGGATCTGCGTCGACCGAGGAATAGGCCTTCTCGTAGAAATCCGACCCCTCGGCCACGCCAGGACTCTAGACCCTCCGGCCGGAGCCCACGAGGTCTCTCTGAAGGATGCTCTTGCTCACACGCTGCTCACGGCCCTGCTCCCACCGAACGCTGGCGTCTCAGGGTCCGGTTGCTTCACGCCTCCCTCGGCAGGGGGAAGGCGTGATGGGCCGGAGGACGAGATACCCAAACAAAGGTGGCCGAGGCCTACTGGGCCGAGGTTTTCCGCGGAGAGCCCCTCGAAGCCCCTCGACCGAGGCCGAAGCCTCGCCGGGTGCTGCCTAGGACGGCCTCGGGCGCGATCCAGGCCATCCGCCAGAGCGAAGGGAGGGCGAGATGACGGTTATCACGAAGGCGCGGGAGGGCGAAGCCGCGCTTGTCCCGGCCGACCGACCCGCCGGGGGCGCGACCCGGGAGGTGAAGCGGGACACCCGTGGGTGGTGGCGGCGCTGGCGGTGCCCCACGGCGGTGTCCGCACAGCTGGATTTCGAGCCCCCATGGCACCCGCCCGAGCCGCGTATCGAGCGCCCATGGCGCGCGCTCCCGGTGCGCCTGGTGTGAAGGGTGCGCCGATCAGTGTCCTCACGGCGACCGCGAGGGAGGAGGCACCATGCCGGTGAAGCGTCTCGCCGAGATCCCGGGCTTCAACATCGATCGCGTGGCCGCGGCCGCTGGTGACGACCCGGAGGTGCTGCGGCTCGAGAACCTCGACACCGACGTCGCACCACCACAGGGGGTGATCGAAACGACGCGCGCCGCCGTGGGAGAAGACGACGCGAACAGCTGGCTCCCCTTCGACGGCAAGGTGGAGATGAAGGAGGCTGTCGCCGCGCACATCGAGCGCCGCAGCGGAGTCCGCTACGACCCGCTGCGGGAGGTCGTCATCACCGGCGGCGAGGGCGACGCCATGCTCAACGCCCTGTTTGTAGCGACGGACCCCGGGGACGAGGTCATCCTCACCGACCCGACCTACGCCGGGATGCTGAACCGCGTTCGACTGGTGGGGGCGGTGCCCAGGCTGGTTCCACTGGTAGCCGGTGACGCGGGTTGGCGGCTCGACCTCGACGCGCTCCGCGCGACCGCCGGCCCACGCACGCGCGCCGTCTTCATCATGAATCCCTCTCTTCCGACCGGCTGCGTCCTGAACGAGGAGGAGTGGGATGCGATCGCCGACCTCTGCCGCGATCGAGGGCTCTGGCTCATCTACGTCTCCATCTACGAGGGCATCGTGTTCGATGGACTGCCCGTCATCCACCCGGCATCACTGGACGGCATGCGCGACCGCGTGATCACGGTCGGCTCCGTGTCGCTGGAGCAGCGGATGATCGGGTGGCGGATCGGGTGGACGGTGGGGCCTGAGGAGCTCCATTCGGATCTCTCGGTGGTGCACATCTACAACGCGCTCGTGCCGAGCGGCATCTGCCAAGCTGGGGCGACGGTCGCACTACGGGAGCCGCCCCAGCATCTCGCGGCCATCGTTGCCGACTATCAGCGGCGCCGCGACGAGATGCTGCGGCAGCTCGAAGGGTTCCCCGTGGTGGCCCCCTCGGGGGGCTGGTCGCTCCTCATGAACACGGCAGCGCTCGGGATCGACTGCGCGGAGGCCTCGAAGCGAATGCTGGAGCAGAAGGTGGCCGCCACGCAGATGCGCGGGTGGGGCGCCGAGGTCGCCGACCGCTGCCTGCGGTTCGTCTACAGCAACGAGCCGATCGAGCGGCTCTCACTCCTCGGGGACCGCGCCCGCGCGGCGCTCGGCTGATTCGCCCGGGGTCCGCTCTCCTGCACCACCGCACAACGGCTGAGGGAGGGAGGCGTCGCGATGGGCGGTGAGGCCGCGCGGCCGCCCAGAGGGGTCGCACCTGAGGCCGCAGGTAAGTCCTTACCTGTTTCCCCCGGCAGCCCTGTTCCCCCGGCAGGAATCGAACCTGCGACACGCGGTATGGGTGCGGCACGGAAAAGATCGCACCGGCGCTCGGGCGGAGATCGTGCGGGAAATTCTGCGGGATCTGGTGCCGCCTGTGTCCTCGCTTACCGTGAAAGGGTGCACTTATTGAGATCCGGCCGCTGACCTGGTGTCTTTCGAGGCGGGCGGCCAACTCCTGGGGTGGGGGGAGTCCCCTGCGGGGGTGACGAGTGGCCCGACTCGGCCGGCTTCGATTGAGGACCCGCGGGTCCAAGCCTGAGCGCCTTCCGCTCAACTTCGAAGGGCCAGCTTCCGTGTGTTTGCGGTCCGGGAAACCCGGCAGCTTCCACGGACAGGCCGAGCCCTGCTTCTGGGCCTGGTCCAAATGTCCTGCTCACGAGCGTGAACCGAATGAATGCACCCCACGACTTCGAGTACATCGCGCCGGGCCAGCCGAAGCTGCCGAAGGTCGTGGTGGACCTGGTCAGGCAGCTGCTCGGGCCGCCGGGCCGGAGGTCGAGTACCGGTTCGCCGCCTCTCCCGAGGACCTGCGGGCGACGCTCACGTGGATGGCCCTCTACGGGCCGACCATGTTCCTAGTCTCGACGACGCCCGCCGAAGGGCCGGAGGTTGCCCGCCCCGACGCGGGGAGATAGCGCCGGCCGTCGAGATGGCGAGCAAGTAGACGCGGTGCCGGGCCCCGCCTCCGGCCGATCCGCGTGTCGCAGGTTCGATTCCTGCCGGGGGCACCGATCCATACGGAGGTCCAACAACCCGTAGGCGGGAGACAGGCTGGAAGTGGCCCAGCTCCATTCTCTCCGATGGCCCAGCGACCGAGCCGTCGCAGACTGGTTTCTGGTTGGCCAGCAGAGCCCGTCCGCTGGACGCTCGCATCCTTGACTCGACAGCCCGAGCGGATCAACCACGCTGAAGCGGGGAGATGTCCGAGCTCATCCGCGAGCCCGCGACGCTTCGGTCCCGCTCGACCGGCACATCTGGACCCGGGTCGGATCCTGGGAAGGACAAAGGGTGATGCCTGACGAGGAGGGCAAGGACCAGACCTCCGGTCCGTTCACGAGAGACCCACTCAGATCGACAGCGGTGAGACGCTCACGGGCGTTCCGAGAGAGTGGTTCGCGCACCGCGCAATCAACACCACTTCCCGTCTTGACCTGGGACTTCAGGTTCGGCAAACGAACGGTGCGCGAACCCGACGAGCTTCACGCCACTGCGAACCCCACAGCGGCAGCAGCAGTCGCTTGGTCCTCATCCCTTGTCACGAATACGACCTCGTCGTCTCCGGCAAGGGTGGGGCACTCCTCCAAGGCCACCGCCAGGTGGATGGCATCGAGCGTACGCAACCGATGCTCCAATACCAGGCTGTAGGCCATGGGTAGAACAGCCTGCGCCCGAAGGCGAAGCAATGCAATCGGTCCTCGCTCCTGGCAGTCAGCGTCGATGCGGGCAAGCACTCCCCCCGGACGACGGAGCCGGCCGGTCTCCGCAGCCGCGCGGATCGCACTGGCGAGTTCCACCCTCGCCAGCTCGCTCGTGACGACCGGTTCCTCGCCCTCCAGCAGCCTCTCCCGAAGGCGTGCGTGGTCCGGTTCGTCTTCGAAGTAGGCCCGGACCAGCGCGCTCGTGTCCGCGTAGAGCAGGCTCACCGCTTGCTGCGTTCGGCCTCGAGCGCCTCGCTCGCCGCGCTGCCCGCCCCTCGCGTGGAACGAATGGCGGCCATCCGGGAAGGAGCCCGCCGCAAATGCCGATGCGTCACGTTGAGGCCGGCCGCCTCGATCCGCGCCCGGATCCTGGCCCGGACATCATCATCTATAAGGCCGGCTCGGAGCAGCTCCGTGACGAGTGCATTAACAGAGCGCCCTTCCACGGCCGCCCTGGCCTTGAGCCGCTCGTGAAGGTCCTCGTCCACGCGGGTGATGAGCTGTTTCATACGTGCATGATAGCAGAGGAGGGGAATAGTGCTATCGTCAGAGCCCAGGCGAAGCCGCGCTCGCCCGTGCCGGCCACCTCCTCGGAAATGTCCTCGCCGTGGCCTAGGATGCGGCCATGCCGAAGGAACGGGTCCGTCTTCGCATCGGGAGCATGGGCAGGGCAGTGCTCATCACCGGCCAGGCTTACCAAGACCCGAAGGACGCACTGAACGAGTTCGTGTCGAACGCAGCGGACGAATACGCGCAGGCCAGCCGCCGCGGGGAGCGAATCCGGATCGTGCTGCACAGGAAGGGCCGGCATCCGGTGATCGCGGTGGAGGACGCAGGCCGAGGCATGGACATCGAGCGCCTTCGTGAGGTGGCTCGCAACCTGTTCCATTCGGCGAAGACGGGCGATCCACGAACGATCGGCGAGAAGGCCATCGGGATCCTGGCCTTCCAACAGCTGGGCGGCCGCTGCGACTTCGTGACCCACCCGGAAGGTTCGGTTGAGACGCTCGCGCTTCGCCTGGAACGGGGCCAGCCCACTGCGGAGCTCGACCCGAACGAACGTCGCCGGGCGCGTCAAGGGCCTGGCACCACGGTCTACATCGGAGACCTCGATCCGGACGCCTTGCGAGTACTTACCCTCCGCAAGGTCGTTGACTACTTGAGACGACGCAGGGGCGCGGCGCTCGCCCGCGGCGACTATCAGATCGAGGTGATCGAGGGCCGTCGCTCCGAACTCGTCACCCCGGAGGTGCCGGACGGGGTCCGTCTCGACATCCCTCCTCGCCATACGCTGTGGGGGCGGATCGATTTCGCCCTGTACGTCGCACCCCGGACTGATCGACGCCGGCGAGTGGCGGTAGTGGGAGCCGGAGCCATGACAATCATCGATGACCTCGCCGAGATCGAGGAGTTCGACAGACCTCCCTGGTCGACTGACGAGATCTCCGGGCGCGTCGCCTTCGACGCACTCCAGCAGACCACTGGCAGGCGCGCGATCCTCCGAGACCGCGAGGCTTTCCCGATCTTCCTCGATGCGGTTCGCTCGATTGAACCCGTCGTGCTGCGCACAGTCGAACGCGTGGCCAGGGAGGTGGATCTCTCAGTCGCCGAGCGACTGAACGATGCCGTCCGTCGAATCTTCGGGCGCGTCCTCAAGGAGCTCACGGACCTCGACAACCCCATGCGGACAGCCGTCGGAAGCGAGCCCGGCCTTGGGGCCATGTTCCGCGAACCAGAGGAGCAAGGCGAGGGCGGGACGACAGTCATGTCGGCGGGCCCACCCGAGGCAGAGCCGCCGTCGGTCGATGACCTGCTTCCCCCTCCGACGGAGCCCGAGGCGCTCGCCTCGAAGCCTCCGCCGCAAGCTCGCCCCGCACCGGGCCGCACCAAGGCCCTCCCGAGCATCGCCCCCGATCCATCACCTGATGGGCTGAGGAGCCGCTTCGACCCCGAGGGAGGTATCGTCTACTACAACGATCGGCATGCCGATTACCTCATGGTGAAGGCGGAAGAACAGGCCCTGCTCGACTACCTCTCAACTCTCGTAGCGAAGGAGTACGTCGTTTACAACAATCCACGAGCCGCGCCAGAGGAGCTGGCGGAGGAGATGGTTCGGATGCTCGTGCGAGTCCGCCGCCACCTCCCACGCAAGCTCTAAATTGAGCCTGAGCGCCCTCCGCTCAACTTCGGAGGGGGCAGCTTCCGTGCGGTGCGGTCCGGGAGATCCCGGCAGCGTCGACGGGGAGGCCGAGCCCTGCTTCGAGCCAGGTCGGAATGCCCTGCTCACGCGCGGGTTGCGTCTGACCCCGTGGGGTACACAAACCCGATCACGACGTGAGGCCGGGAGGCCGATCTGGGAAAATGCCGCGCCGTGATCCGCTCTCTCCTCTATCTCCAGTTGCGCCGCGTCCTCGGCCTGTTCCGGTGGGACGACCGCGCCGCGGCTGAGGCGGAGCTCGAGAACGCCATCCTGCGTCACCAGGTCGGCATCCTCCGCCGGCAGGTCAAGCGGCCGGTCTACCGGACCTCGGACAAGGCGTTCCTCGCCGCCGCGAGCAGGATGCTTCGGCGTGAGGCATGGGGCACGTTCCTGGTCCGTCCTGCGACCCTCCTCCGCTGGCACCGGCAGCTCGTCGCAAGGAAGTGGACCAGACCGCACCGCCCTCCAGGACGTCCCTCCCTGGACCCAGAGATTCGCGAGCTCGTCCTCCGGCTGGGCAGGGAGAACCCCAGGTGGGGCTACATGCGGATGCGTGGCGAGCTCCTGAGGCTCGGGGTGAGGGTCTCGGCCACCACGATCGCGACCGTGCTCCGTCGTTCCGGCCTGGGTCCCGCTCCGAGGCGCGGCCCCACATGGAGAGAGTTCCTGCGCCAGCAGGCGGCCGGGATACTCGCGTGCGATTTCCTGACCGTGGAGACCATCACGCTGAAGACGCTGTACGTCCTGGTATGGATCGAGCTCGGGACGAGAACGGTCCACCTGGGTGGAGTGACATCGAACCCCGAGTCGTCCTGGGTCACCCAGCAGGCCCGGAACCTGGCCATGGCTTTCCAGGAGGAGGGACGGTCCCCGAGGTTCTTGATTCACGACCGCGACTCGAAGTTCTCGGCCCGTTCGAGGAGGTGTTCCGCTCAGAGGGCCTGAGGATCGTCCTCACCCCGATCCGGGCCGAACGCCAACGCGTTCTGCGAACGATGGGTGGGCACCGTCCGGGCCGAGTGTCTGGACTGGACGCTCGTCCTCGGCCGACGACACCTCGAGCGGATCCTTCGGACCTACATCCATCATTACAACGAGGCAAGGCCCCATCGCGGGCTCGGGCTCAGGACGCCGCTCGGGGCCCCTTCACAATCGGTCGGTGACCTGATCGCCGCGAACGTTCGAAGGCGGGACGTACTGGGTGGCCTCATTCACGAGTACCGAGCCGCGGCATGAGTTTCTTTACCCGACGCCATGCCAACAACCCGCTCGAAACCGACCACGGGCGCCTGAAGGCCCGGCT
>Ga0214471_10005229_pt1 | contig 10026 bp, 11 predicted proteins | sample RVTome_5_FD_207665 | JGI IMG/M metagenome (GOLD analysis project Ga0214471, IMG submission 207665) | Soil microbial communities from uranium-contaminated site in the Upper Colorado River Basin, Wyoming, United States - RVT142D155 | ecosystem: Environmental > Terrestrial > Soil > Contaminated >... | reverse complement strand
TTCGTCTGCAACCGTTAATGAGGCAGCTAAAATGATGGAAAAGGCAAGAGTTGGCTCTGTCCTAGTTTTAGAACAAAACATTCCAGTTGGAATAATGACAGACAGGGATTTTGCAATAAAAATTGCTGCTCATGCATATCCAATTCACACCAAGGTAAAGCAGGTAATGTCATCACCTTTGATTCATGTAAGTCCAGACGATGAGGTATGGATTGCAGCAGACCTGATGTATTCAAGAAAGATACGAAGACTTCCTGTCCTAGATGAGGACAAATTGCTAGGGATTGTCACAACTACTGATTTGATCAAATTGTATACTGTATGTAATAGAGAGGATACAAGAAAAATGTATTATCACGCGCTGACAAAAATATTTGATGACCATAACGAAGAGGCAATAGCCAGCTACTAGCCTCTAACAAGATTACTTATCAAGTTCCCAACCAGATATGCAACCGTTGCTGCAATTCCTCCAATTAATAATGTTATAAGACCTGATTGAAATAATGGTTTTTTGACAATTTTTCCTTTGATTATTCCAATTATAAAAAATGCGATGCCTGTAAAGATAACTGAAGATGTAAAGCTTTCAGAAACTGAGCTTGTCAGTCCCAATGCATAGATTATTACAAATGGGATTAGTGGAATAATGCCAATTAAGGTAAAACCCATAATTGTGCTTGTAGCACTGGCAAGAGGTTTTTTATCGTCTTCGATTAGTCCTAATTCTTCTTTCATCATAGTATCAACCCAGACTTTTTTTCTTGCAGTAATTACTCTGACAATTTCATCCAAGAGCTCTTTAGTGAATCCCTTTTTTGCATAAATATCACGGATTTCCTGTTTTTCTGATTCTTCCATATTATCGATTTCCCATTCCTCCCTTTTTCTTTCCTTTTGAATGAACTCAATTCGAGCCTTGGTTGCCTGATAGCTACCTACTGCCATAGCAAAACCATCGGCAAAAAGGTTCGCAAATCCAAGTATCACCACAATCATGGGAGAAAGTGAAGCACCTATTGCTCCTGCTACAACAGCAAATGTGGTAACCGAGCCGTCAAATGAACCATAAATGAAATCCTCAAAATGCCATTTCATTGTTATTAAAGCCACATAGTGAGATTAAAAATTGCTGGGAAAAAATCAAGTTTGAAAATAAAAAGTTGGTTTTAGGACACTAATACAGTGCCTCTCATCCATGGGTGGATGCTGCAGAAGTAATGGTATGTGTCTTTTGTATCAAAGGTGTACTGCCAAGTCTCACCTGCCTGAATGAATCCAGAATCGAACTCGTTTCCAAGATCCGTTACCGTGTGAATTATAGTGTCATCATTTGTCCATGTGACCGTAGTGCCAGTTGAGACCTTTATCACGGATGGAGAGTACGCTTTTGTGGACTGGTATCGCCAAGTGTCTGCCAGTATAGAAACTTGGTTTGTTTGAACTGCCGAGCTCTCAAGGTTTGTCTCTTGGAACCATTGGCCTCTCATATTATGCATAAACTGTGAGTCCCTCATCATCATCCATGGCCCCATGTACTGCTGCTGAAAGTTTTGGTTTTGCATCATTGTACCCATCATCGTATTCATGAACTGTGGGTTGTTCATCATTTGATTCACCATGCCGTTCATGGTGTTTGGGTTGTTCATCATTTGTCCCATCATCACGCTTCCAAACTGGGAATTTTGCATCATTGTACCCATCATTGTATTCATGTGTTGTGGACTTTGCATCATCATTTGATGCATTTGTTGCATGTGGTTTGGATCATTCATCATAAGGTCATGCATTTGTTGAATGGATTGAGGATTGTTCATCATTTGTTGCATTTGTTGTGGAGTCATGTGCGTAAAGTTTGGTTGAGTCGAGTAAAACATTGCATATCCTATGCCTAGTCCTGCAAAGAAGACACCCACTACAACTCCTATCCAAATAATTTGATTTGTCACTGATTTGATTCGTAATTATATCTATATACAATTAATGGTCAATTTTCAACCTTGATAACTCTAAAATTCAAATTCTCAGAGCCTAAAACAATCAAGAAGTAGAGACGACCAAAAAACATCAACACAGCCAAAATCATTGAGAACATTACTTCCAGTTGTACTGTAGCTGGGCAAAATGCTTAATCAATCATCTGGGATGTACTAAATTATTGAAAAAAATAATGATCATAAAAGCAAATGGGGAAAAAGCACCATTTGATCCAAACAAAGTAGAATCAACATGTATCAGAGCAGGTGCAAGTCCTGATTTAGCAAAAAGAATTGCGAATCAGGTTTACTCTAAAACTCGCCAGGGAATGTCAACTAGAGAAATTTACAGAATGGTACTGCATTTTCTTTCCGAACATGGGATGATAGCTATCAAACACAGGTATCGCCTAAAAGAAGCAATAATGAGAATGGGACCTGCTGGGTTTTCATTTGAGATCTACGTAGGACAGATTCTTGGACACTTTGGTTACACTACCAAGTCTATTCGTACCGAGATGACAGGAAGATGTGTCAAGCATGAAGTCGACCTCGTCTTGGAATCAATTCAAGACGGAAAAAAGTGGATGGCCGAATGCAAATATCATAACATGCCTGGCAGATACACAGGACTCAAAGAATCCCTGTATACGCATGCACGATTTTTGGACCTATCTGACAAATTTGATGGTGAAATGCTTGTTTGCAATACCAAGGTATCTTCAGATGTAATTACATACGCAAAATGTGTTGGGCAACAAGTCTTGTCTTGGAAGTATCCAACCGAAAAGGGTTTGGAACGAATGATTGAAGAAAAGAAGCTGTATCCCATCACCATACTGGGTCCAACTAAAAAGGAATTAGTGTTATTTTCCAAAAACAGTCTGATGATTGCCAAAGATTTGGTAGATATGCCCGTAAATGAGGTTGTAAACAAAACTGGCATTTCCATTAAACGGATAATAATATTACGAAACCTTGCAAGACAAGTCATTAGTTAGTTTTTAAAAATTCCAAAACTTTTGTTATGTTGTTTCTTACAACATGTGCAGATTTCTGCAGGGATTCATTTTCATTTTTCGTGATTTTGATTTGATGAATTTTTGCAATTCCATTTTTGTTTATGGTGAGTGGAACACCAATACACACATCCGAAAGCCCAAATTGTCCATCAAGTAATGTCGAGGCAGGAATATCCAATGTTTCATTTTTTATTATGCATTTTATTATATCAAAGGTAGATTTTGCAATACCAAACACTGAATGTCCTTTGTAATCTCGAAGGTATTTCCAATAATTTCTTACCTCATTTGTAATCTCGGATTTCTTTTGCCCATCCAAAATGTCTTGAACTGGTTTTCCATTGAATTTTGCGTATGAGAAAATTGGGACCATTGAATCATCGTGTTCTCCCAAAACTAGGGCATCAGTAATTTTTGATTGGTTTGTACCAAATTCTTTTGATAAAAGATATCTAAATCTACTAGAGTCAAGGCTTGAGGCAACACCTATTACGTTTTTTGATGGAAAGTCTCTCTCCTTTTGCATTACATATGTAAGAACATCTACGGGGTTTGTTATCATCAGTATTTTGGCTTCAGGTGCGTATCTAGCTATATTTTGTGAGATTTCTCTAATCATAATGGCCTGATCATACATTATTTCGGTTCGACTTTGCAGATGTACTCCGCTGCTTGCGGTAATTGCTACGACATCTGAGTTTTTGATTTTCGAATAATCGCTTGTTCCATTAATTGATATTGTCGATGTTGCTGGAATTGTAGTTGATGCATCTAATGCCTCACCAATTGCTTTTTTCTCGTTACGATTTACCAGAATCACATCATCAAGTGCAAAAGAGCCGCAAAGAAATGCAAGTGCAGATCCTACTTTGCCGCTACCAATTATTGAGATCAATTTGATTTTTCACTCAGTTTTAAGATCATATTTTAATTATTCAAATGGCGTTACTTTAACTGCACGAATTGTTCCAAGAAATTCTTTACCATTTGCGGTATCATAATAATTGAAGATTGCCTCGTTTTTGCTTTGTAAAATTATTTTATCACGTTCATCTGGTTCTAACAATTTTGTGCTAATATTAGGTCCTTCAACGAATAGCTGGTGTGATATCACATCCTTGTTTACAACCGTAATAATGTAAGAATAATCACCAGTTCTCATCACAAGTTCTGGATTTGTTCCGGCGTTTCCTACCGTACCTACTACAACTGTTCTCCCATCCAGAGTTCGAAACTCTAATGTTTGCCTGACTTCTTCTGGCCAAAAAATATTGAACGGTCTGACATATCCTTGGCTTGCATAACCAAAAATTGCAGCAAGTGCAATAAAACCACCAATCAGCCCGATTATTATGAATTTCTTATCACTGTTCACAAAGAATTTAGCTGTTTTATCGTATAAGTATAGAAGTGATAATTATCAGAATTGGGTTCCATTGTGCAGATAAATAATTCCAAAGTTGTAGGATAATTCATGTCAGAATTACGACGTCATCTTGGGCTTTTTCAGACAACCATGTATGGCGTTGGTCTTATCCTTGGTGCGGGAATTTATGCGTTAATTGGAAGTGCTACTGGAGAAGCGGGAAATTCAGTTTGGGTCTCATTTATTTTGGCTGCCATGGCTGCTGTGTTTACAGGACTAAGTTATGCGGAGCTTTCTTCTATGTATCCAAAGGCTGCTGCCGAATATTCTTACACCAAAAATGCATTCAAGAATAATTTTGTGGCATTTCTTGTTGGTTGGCTTACACTGTTTGTTGCAATAATTTCTGCATCAACTATTGCACTTGGTTTTGGTGGATATTTTGCTGGTTTGTTTGGCGCACCAATTTTGATTTCTGCAATACTTGTAATTGTGGTTCTCTCATTTGTTAATTTTATTGGAATACGGGAATCATCTTCTATGAATGTAATTTTTACCATAATTGAAGCCGCTGGACTAGGATTGATAATTTGGATTGGTTTTGCGTTGTTTGGGAATTCACAAGTTGATTATTTTGAGGCACCTCATGGTCTAATGGGCATATTTTCTGGCTTTACGCTTGTGTTTTTTGCCTATATTGGCTTTGAAAACATTGCAAATATTGCTGAAGAAATACGTAATCCAAAAAAAGTTCTTCCGCGAGCAATTATTCTTTCCATATCAATTACTGCAATAATCTACATTCTAGTATCAATTTCTGCAATCAGGGTACTAGACTGGCAAGAACTTGGGTCTTCGATTGCACCTCTTGCGGATGTTGTAAAAAAAGCACTTGGCCCCCAGGCCCAGATCATTCTTTTGTTAATTGCGCTTTTTGCTACAACAAACACGGTTTTAATCATGTTGCTTTCGGGATCACGAATTCTTTATGGGATTGCTCGTGACAAATCGCTTCCAGCAATTTTTGGAATTATTCATCAGGGGAGAAAAACTCCATGGGCTGGAGTAATTATGATTGGTTCTCTAGCTGTTGCATTTACCTTTGCAGGAGATATTTCGACTATAGCAAATATCTCTGTGTTTGCCATCATCATGGTTTTCATTGCAGTGAATTTTTCGTTGATTTGGCTACGATTAAAGGAGCCGCAAGCTGAAAGGCCATTCAAAGTTCCGCTAAATGTGAAAAACTTTCCAATTTTACCTGTACTTGGAATAATCACACCAATTGTTGGAGTGATTCAATTGGATGTATATGTGATATTGATGGGTATTGGAGTTGTTTTGAGTGGGGCTGCGTTTTATTTTATTTATAACAGAATTAAGAAAACTACGAAGGTTGATTAATTTCAGTCCAGCAACAACACTCAACATACATGCAATTTGGGCAGTCAACTGGTGAATTACTTTTTTTGCATTCTGATGGCAAGCACCCACAATCTGCACATTTTATCTGAAATTGATTCAATTTAACACCAAATTGTTGTTACTCAAAAAAAATAAAAAAAGTTATTGGAATGGATCGATGAACGGACAGTTCACTATGTGATCACTATCCATTGGTCGCGCCAAATTCACATCAATCAATCCTGCTTTGCTGTATGCGTTGATATCACCTACTGTTTCAAGTACTGATGCAGAAGTCGGATCCTTCCATCCAATCGCAAATATTCTCCACATTGGAGAATAGTTCTTATCTCCAGGAGCAGCTGCTGCAATTCCTGGCTGGAATCCCAATGGGCCAGTTCCTTTGGCGCCATTCATGAATTGGAACAAGTCTACTGCTGCAGAATTTGCAATCAGTGCAGCTGAAGTTGGTGAGCTTGCTACGCCCATCATGGCAGCTGGGCCTGATGGAGTTGCATCCGTGACAATATAGTAGATGGTTCTACCGTCTGGTCCCCACCCTCTGTGTGCTACAAATGTGACTGTCATTTCGTCTGTGTCAATGTCTAGTACCTGTCCTCCGCCGTATGGTGTGTCATCGGTTAATGTCTTGTCGTCCTTAACTTGGAGCTGTCCTCCAGGCCACACAACTTGTGGCATGTTAATCACCACTGGAAGATCACTTAGTGTCACCAAGCCTTCCTCTTCTGCCGCAAGTATTGCGGCTTCAGAATCCAAAAGATCAGCCTGTGAAGCATCATTCCATGTTACATGGACGTGTGATGTCAGTGCGCTGTACGTTTCTGGCTGGGCAGGAGTGTTTGTAAAGACCTCGCTTTGGAATCCGTGGATTCCACCACCTTCAATTCCGTTGGTAAAGACGTATGTTGTTGAAAGTGCTTTCTTTGGCGCATTTGCCAAAAATGGGGCAAGCTCTACTTTCCAACCCTGATTTTGTGTGATAACATCGGCATGCTTTTGTTCGCTGGAATCGGTTATGATAAAGTACACTGATTCACCATTGTACCAACCCTGATGAAGTGGGATCGTCACAGGAACATTTGTCCTTGCAAGTCTTAGTTCATACCCTGGTTCTTCCATCATGGTTTCCGTTTCCACCATAGAATTTTTTTCCATCATGGTTTCCTTTTCTGTCATCTTTTCTGTTTTTTTGGATAGTTTTTCTTCCATTGCAGATTTTCCGCCTGGAATCTCAGAACAAAGTTTGTCTCCACAGACCTTACTTGATGATGTAGCCGATAGAGGAGTTCCCTTGCTTTTTAACGCCTCAGCATCTTGAAAGTTGGTTGTTAGCCCAACAGTAAAGAGAGGTAGTATCAACAGCAACGAAGCTAGTTTGAGTTTATCATTCATTGAGTTTGATCAGATTTATAATCACATAAAAGCAATTTTCCAGATCTTACAATGGGCATATGTAAATTGTTTAGAATCTAAAATTTGATATCATCAAACTGAAAAATTTGGAAAAATATAGCAGATCAGCTAAAAATTTGTAAAATTACATTCGATTTTCTGCATCAATAAAAAGACTTTTAACAAGTATTCTGAGGTTTGTTGCTTAAGGGGATACTAGTGCATAAACAGCTAAATCCACTTGATATATGCAAACAGGTTTTGAGCCTTGATGATTCCATACGATTTGTTGGAAGAATCAAGGATAGAAAGGTAATTGCCTTTGCACGACATCCAGAAAAAAAACCGCTTTTGGATTCTGAATTAGGAAACTTGGCTCATTACCACGCATCAGTAAAAGCAAGTATGGAGGAGATGTTCGATGATGCACTAGGCAAGACAAACTGGATGATAACTGCAAAGGAAAAGGTAAAGCTGATCACATTGTTTTTGGATGACGGGCTGCTCATTTTCTCAATTGATGTAAAAGCAGACCATGATGAAATAATCAAGAAAATTCAAAGCCTAAACATGCCTCTTTAGAAATCCTAAACTTAGAAGCTACTCTCAAACATGTTAGTGTGTGGCATAAACGACATTCCAACCAAAATTGGGATAACAAATATCGCAATTCCGATGGCAGTAAGTATTGCCCCAAGAAGTAAGCAGTCCTTTGCTTTTTTTGGATCGTCTTCTCTGATCACAAAGTAGGCAATTATGCCACCTATTACACTAAAGAGAATTGGTAAGAGGAACCACCAACTGCTGCGCCTTTTTACTTCCATGTTATATCAAACCCCATTTTAGGTAAAAAAGCTTGGCTCATTTCAGATATTTTTTTAGTGAAAGTTTTTCTTGGCCTGGAATCTTGGCAATCTCAAATCCTTCTTTTCTTTTTGAAAGAGGACGCGTAGCATCAATTCCAAGCTTTGCAGTCAATAGATTCTTTTGATCACTTGACGGATCAAGGCTTGATCCTCTTACCTTTTGTATTATTGTCAAGTCTTTGTCTGCCTGGAACCTTGTTGCCATGGCATATTCTACGGCCACAGGATCGGAGGGGTCAATATCGTCATCTACTACTGTGACTAGCTTTAGCGAGCGATGCGAGGCAAAGGTTTTTTCGATTGCTTTTTTTGCATCAGAATCTTTTTTCTTTGAAATCTGTACAACTGCATGAAGCCAGTTGCAGCCGCCATCACTCATGACCACTTGGTTTGTTTGTGGAACTGACTTTTTGAGCTCGCGGTTTAGTTTTGCCTCAATTGGCATTCCCATCAGTAGCCTGTGCTCTGCATATCCTGATAGTATGTCATGAAATATTGCATTGTTTCTGTAATACAGCTTTTTGAGCTCAAATACTGGCTGCTGTCTTGCAAAGTCATACGTCCTTAGCATCTCAACCATCCATTCCTTGTGGGTCTTGTCTGCTAAGATATTGCCCTCCATGACTATTTCTGCACCACTTGGTACGGCAAGGCCAGAATACGGCAGTTTTGTAAGGGAAAGTTTGCCTGCCAAAAGCGTGTTTGCGATGTCTAGCTCGTCTTTTCCCCATTCTGCCTGATATGCCCCTGCAATGGATATGGTAGGATGAACGCCCACAGTTATCGCTACTTTGAGGTCTTTGCCATGTTCTTTTGCGTCAACAAAGGTGCGATGAAGGTGTCGTCCTTCTACCATCCTAACAGAAAAGTGTGTCTTATCAAGCGGCATCAGTCTATGGAATGAAGAGTTTTGTGCCCCAGTTTCCGGATTTTTTGCATAAATGATTGAAGATGTGATAAACGGTCCTGGCTCTTTTTCAAAATGGGTAACAACTGGCAAAACTGACAAATCCCGTGAGCTGTTTTCGAGGAATTTTCCACCAGATACAATTTTAGGCTTTTTTGCATGCCCTATTGCCGAAATTACTTTGTGATGAATTGTTGACTCGCTTGCTCCAATTGCCTTTGCAAATCTTGCACGTGTTCCAACCAGGTTTGCAACGAGGCGCAGCTTGCTTTCTTTAATGTTCTCAAATAAAATTGCGTTGCCGCCATCGACTTTGGCAGTAATTGCTGCAATCTCATATTTTGTAGATACTTTCTTTTTTATTATCGAGAGTTGTCCAGATTTTTTTATATGATCAATGAAATTACGAATGTCTGTCATTCTCTTACTGCCTCCATTATCTTGGCAATTAGAACCTTGCCGGCGTTTGCTCCAAGTTCTTTTTGTGTGGACAATGATGCAATACACAAACCCCTAATTTCTGATGCTACCTTTTGAGAAATTAATTTCAAAAAAAGCGAGTCGGCTTTTGCTGGAATAATAATAGATGAGCTTGGTGCAGGACCCGTTCCAATTGATATTATAGTTGCACCAAATTTTCTAGCACCTTCGGTGATGGAAATGAAAAAACCATTATCGTACTTTACGATTGTTACATCGAATTTCCGATTTTCTGTTTCCACAGAGATTACTCTGTGGTCAGAACTTGACATTAATTGCTAGGTAAGACTTATGCCTTTATTGCTATTGCTTCTGCTTCTTGAGCTTCAGCTTCAACTCTGGCTCGCAGCTTGGCTTTGTACTTGAGATTTCGTGGTTTTGTTCTCAGTCTGTAACCGCAGCATGGACACCAAAGTCCTTCCCATTTGATGAAGATTTCACAAATTTGACAACGTCTCTGTCCTGAAGCATAACGTCCGGTTCCTACTGGCTTTTGAGCCTTGTATCTGGAGCAGATTCCCTTACATGTCATATTTCTTCAATATGATATAGGATTCGCAAATATTTAAGGATGGATCTAAAATTTCTATAG
>Ga0214471_10005227_pt1 | contig 10028 bp, 7 predicted proteins | sample RVTome_5_FD_207665 | JGI IMG/M metagenome (GOLD analysis project Ga0214471, IMG submission 207665) | Soil microbial communities from uranium-contaminated site in the Upper Colorado River Basin, Wyoming, United States - RVT142D155 | ecosystem: Environmental > Terrestrial > Soil > Contaminated >... | reverse complement strand
GCAGCGCCCGCTCGCCGATCATGCCGCGCGTCTCCTCGGTCAGCGGCACGTGCAGGCTGACGAAGTCGCTCTCTCGCAGCAGCCTCTCCAGGCTCAAACGCCGCGCACCCAATTGCTCTTCGATCTCCGCATGAGCGTTGTTATCGGTGTATGCGATGCGCAACCCAAAGCCTTTGGCCCGCTGTGCCACAGCGCTGCCGATCTTGCCCATTCCGATGATGCCCAGCGTTGCGCCTTTCAGGTCCGCGCCCAGCCAGCCAGTCGGCGACCAGGTCGTCCAACGCCCCTCCCGGGCGTCCCGGCTGGCCTCCGGGATGCGCCGGGCGATGGCCAATAGAAGCGCCATAGCCAGGTCGGCGGTGCCGTCGGTCAGCACCCCGGGCGTGTGGCCCACCGGGATACCTCGCCGCGTGCAGGCCTCGAGATCAATGTTGTCTACCCCCACGGCCATATTGCTCACCACTCGCAGGCGTGGCGCCCGTTCCAGGAGATCCTCGGTGACGGGAATGGTGAGTAGTGTATACAGCCCTTCGGCCTCGCCCAGGCGCGTCTGCAGCTCAGGATCCAGGCTTGTCGCATCCTTGGGTCCCACAACCATCCTGACCTTGCCACTCAATGTGTCCAGCCACGCATCTGGTAGCGTGTGCGTCACCAAAACCAGGGGCAAATCCTGTGCCACATTCATGAGATTTTTCCTCTGCTGATCAATTTTTTACACAAAGAACACAAAGGGTTTGCACGAAGGACAACAAGGGTTTTTTATAAATTTTCTGTGGCCTTTGTGCGTACTTTGTGCCCTTCGTGTTAAAAATCCAGTTTTTTAGCGTAAAGTCGCCCGGCGCAAAGACCGCAAGGCGCTAGAAAGCAAACACGAACGCCAGATCATTTACATTGGTCCGCGTCGGGCCGGTCTTCAATAAATCCCCAAGCGGATCGAAGAAGTGAAAGGCGTCGTTGCGCTCTAGAAAGTCGGCGGGCTCCAGCCCACGCTGGCTGGCCCGGTGTAGCGTATCTCCGGTGACCACTGCACCGGCCGCCTCCGTGGGTCCATCGTCCCCATCCGTCGCCAGGCAGATGAGTGTGGCACCCTGCAATCCGGCCATATCCCTTACTGCACCCAGGGCCATCTCCTGGTTGCGCCCGCCGAGCCCATGCCCCTGGAGCCTCACGGTGGTCTCGCCGCCGATTACCACGCAGGCTGGTCTTTCCAGCGGCTCGCCGCTGGCTGCGATTTGCCTGGCAATCGCTGCCAGCATGCGCCCGGCCTGGCGGGCTTCTCCTTGTAAGTAAGTGGTCAGTAGCATGGCGTGGAAACCCTCCCGGCGAGCCTGTTCTACGGCGGCGCGCGCCGCCAGGACGTTGCTCGCTACAACGACATTGTGCACTTTTTGGAAGATGGGGTCTTCGGGCTTAGGGTTTTCAGCGAATTTGCCCTGCATGCCCTTCTGGAGGCGGGCGATGACCGCTTCCGGCGCTTTCTCCAGGAGGCCATAGCGCTCCAGCACCCGGAAGGCATCTTCAAAGGTTGAAGCATCCGGCACGGTGGGGCCGGAGGCGATCACATCGAGCGGATCACCGACTACATCGGAGAGGATCAGCGCCGCCGTGTGAGCTGGAGCAGCCAGGCGCGCCAGTTTGCCGCCTTTGAGCCCTTCCAGGTGCTTGCGCAGGGCGTTGATTTCATTGATGTTCGCGCCGCTGGCCAACAGCGCTTCGGTGAGCGCTCGTAAGTCTTCCAGGCCTACAGGGTCTTCCGGACAGGTCATCAACGCCGAACCGCCGCCGGATATCAGGCAGATCACCAGGTCGTCTTCCTGGGCTTCCTTCAACAGTTCGATAATCTGGTTCGCTCCCTCGATCCCGCGCTGGTCGGGCACCGGATGACCAGCCTCCAGAATCCTCAGGCCTCGCCAGGATTCCGAGACCTTCGCGTGGCTGTCGCTGCCAACATACCCCTCCTTAACCAGGACTATCCCACTGGTCAACCGGTCACCCAGGATTTCCGCCACCGCCTCGGCCATCGGCACCCCGGCTTTGCCAGCTCCCACCACCAGCACCCGCCTGATCTTGCCCAAATCGTAGTCGCGCCCGCCGATGGACAGGCGGTCCCCATCCCGCTGCACGTTCCGTCGCACCGCCCCGGCCGGCTCAACCGCCTCCACCGCCGCCGCCAGGATGTGGCACACTTTTTCTCCCTCCTTGATGGCATCCAAGGATTTTGTCCGGAAAATTTGCGGATCCATTTCTAACAATTCAGAAAACTTGATACGATGCGGTTGAAAGTTTCGGGTTGTTCGCGCTGCGGCCAGTGCCCGCAGCCTTCCATTATGTGTAATTGTGAGTTTGGTATCCTGCGATGGGCCTGGCGAGCGGCCTCCAGCGGCACCAGCCTGTCCTCTGCGCCGTGGATGATCAACGTTGGTGCCGTGATCTCGTCCAGCCTGTCTGTGAACACAGTACGCAGACCGCGCCAGCCCACCTCATTTTTCTGAAAAGATATGAAGGATTTGCCGGCGCCTGGTTTACGCAACTCGGCAACTACTTCGTCCACCAGCGCCTCGGACACGGCATCCGGGTTGTGGAAGATATTTTGAAGTGCTGCTTTGGCCGCGACCCGGCTGCGACCCAACACCATCCAGGTCAGCTCATTGATCAGCGGTGTTTTGATGAACAGGTAGGAAAGTCTATGGGATGGTGCGGTCGAGGCCAGGCCGTAGCTATCCACCAGAACCAGTTTATCTACCATCCGAGGGGAATCCAGGGTGAAGCCGAGGGCAACCCCGCCTCCCATGGATACACCCACCAGGTTTGCCCGTTCCAGGTTCAGGGCTGGCATGAGGTCCTCGAGGAATTTGATGTAATAAGCCAAGGAATACCTGACATTGGGTCGCTGGCTTTCGCCATACCCGGGCCAATCGGGTGCGTATACCTGGTTGTGCTGAGACAGGGGTCCAATTGCGCTGCCCCACGAGAGCAGCGCTGAATCGGTGCCGCCGCCATGCAACATTAGCAGGGGCGGCCCGGCGCTCCCGGCTCTGAGATAACGAATGCGCAAACCTTGCACTTCAACGGTGTGACTCCAAAAATCCATGGGTGCCTGCAGTCAAAAGTAACCAGTATCCAGTAGACTGATCACTGATCACTGATTACTTCTTCATTGCTAGCCATAGGGATTGATAGCCATCCAGCTCCAAGCCTAGCCGGCCACCATCCAGCGGATAGGATCTTCCTGCGAGGATGTCCTCTACGTTCTCAATCTTAGGAAGTCCGCTATATGTCCATTCTACTTCAACTCTCTGCACCCCTGGTGTAACGTTGACCACGCACAAGATGTTTTCTTCCTCATCTAGCGAGGTGCGCGTTAATGCAAATACGGCTTCTCCCAGGTCCAGGATCTCCTGCCCGCCGTTGGGATGAAAAGCCGGATGCCTCCGGCGCAGGCGAAGAAGGTGTGTGTAGCCGGAAAACACCTGGGAGGCGATGGAGCTCGTATCTTTGAGCCGTGCTTCCAATTCCTCCCGCTGAAACTTCTCCCGGTTAATCGAGCGCGCTCTTCCGGTCTCTTCCAGACACGGGGAGCAGTTGCGCGATCCAAACAGGCTGTGCGCATAAATCCCTGGGACGCCGGCCAGCGACAGCATTACGACCTGGGAGGCCAGGAAGCGGCGGACATCCACCGGCTGATTGGGATGGTTCGGGTCATTCAGGGCGTCGTACAGGGTGATATTTAGTTCATAGATGCTCTTAGAGCCATCCTTGTTGGTCTTGTATGAGACTTCACCGCCATGCGCCTTCGTGAGATCCACCAGCGCCTGGATTTCCTGCCGGCTCAGCAACCCTTCTGCGGGGCGCACCCCAATACCGTCATGCGAGGCGATAAAGTTGAAGAAAGTCGCCGCCCGGAAGGGTATCTCCAGGCTGGCTGCCCAGCCGGTCAGCTTGCGGGCATTCCCGGTGTTAAATGCGTGAATCACCAGCGGAGCCAGCGGAAACTGGTAGACCATTTGAGCTTCGTCACCCCGTTCTGCTTCTTCGTGATCTCCGAGCGGGTCTCCAAAATAGCTGATGTTTTCTGCGTGCGGTACGTTTGTCTCGGTGATCAGAATTACCTCTGGTGCGACAACGTCCAACACTGCCCGAAATAGCTTAACCACCTGGTGGGTCTCGGGCTGGTGAATCGAGGTTGTGCCTGGCTCTTTCCACAGGTAAGCGATGGCGTCCAAGCGGATGACCTCGGCGCCTTTTTCCACGTAGAACAGCAGCAGATCGACAATTTCCAGCAATACTTCCGGGTCGGCGAAGTTGAGGTCGATCTGGTCATCGCTGAAGGTCGTCCACACGTGCTTGCTGCCCTCCCCGGTTTTCACTTTGGTCAACAAGGGCAGCGCCCGCGGCCGGACGACCATGGAGAGGTCTGTGTCCGGGTCCATGGTGATGAAGTAATCCCGGTAGGGTTCTTTTCCTTCGAGAAAGCCGTGGAACCACTCACTTTTGCGGGAGATGTGGTTGATCACTGCATCAAACATAAGTCGGAAATCTTCATCCAGGCGGGCGATATCTTCCCACGACCCCATCTCCGGGTTTACCTCCCGGTAATCGATTACTGAGAAGCCGTCGTCCGAGGAATACGGGAAGAAGGGCAGGATGTGAATCCCGTTGATGGCTGCGCGGGCATGTGCCGACATAAAGTCATGCAGGGTCGCCAGGGGTGAGCGGCCCGGTTCCTGGAACTGGTCCCCGTACGTGATCAGGATGGCATCTCGCTCAGTCAGGCGCTCTACTGGAGCCTTGACGGCCTCTCTCGAGGCGGGATTGCGCCGGGCGAACGCTTTCATCAGGGCCTGGAGGCGGGGCCAAATCTGTTCGCTTGTTCCCTGGCCGTATAGAAATCGCAAATGCCCCTTGATCCGCTCCTCCTCAGTCAATCGCACTGCTCAGCTCCTTTCTCGCATCGCCATGTCTGAGCGATTGTCTTCAATCGCCATTGCCCGAGCGATCGCCTTCAATCGCCATCCCCTAATGCCTGATTGCCCGTTTACCTGTATACCTGTATACCTGTATACCTGTTTACCTGTTTACCTGTTTACCTGTTTACCAGTGTACCTATATACCAATCTACCTCTTTACCCGATTCCCTACTCGACCGAAATCTCCTCCCAATAGATATTCGGCAGATGCAGCGTCCGGACGATATCCGGGTCCATTCCCTGGAATCGCACTTTAATCAACGCAATCGGGATGCGGTGCGACACGATCCCGACAGTCCGGTCCGGGTGACGCGCCAGGATTTCGTCTACAGCTGCGATCACCCGCTGCTGCACCTGCTTGAGGTGCTCGCCCTGCGGTGGCGTCACCTCCCACGGCTGTGTTTCCCAGCGGTAAAACAGCTCCGGGTAAAGATTTTGGATCTCTGATCGCAGCCGGGTTTGCCAATCCCCTTGATGGATTTCCATCAAGGGGGGCTCGACGTGGAGGTCCACACCCAGGCGCTCGGCGACGACTTCGGCCGTTTGCCTGGCGCGCAGCAGAGGGCTGGCGTATATCACCTCTAATCCCACCCCGGCCAGCCCCTCCGCTAGCTGCTGAGCCTGAGCGAAGCCTTTGTCGTTTAGCGGCGGATCGGCCTGGCCCTGGTAGCGACCCTCCACGTTCCAGTCCGTCTCCCCATGGCGGATAAGGATCAGCCGCCTCATGGTGCGCTCTCGCGGTAGATTAGAGATCTGCGGTCCCTTTCACCCTCGCGAATGAGCGGGAGCCCGCGCTTTTCCCGGTATTCTCGCAGCCTGACAGCTGGCTTTCGCTCGTGTTCACGAATCTCGACCGTTTCAAGGAAGTAACGCCGGGGCCCATAGCGCACCAGGTTCATGGTGAGATTTGCTTCGTCGAGCAAGCGAATGTTATGACGCTGCTCCAACCGGCTGAAGACCACCTGCATGATGGCAAAGGACATTTTCGAGAGGGATGGGAGGGGTTGGTTGTGGTGGATGCGCTCGAGCAGGTCGACCTGGGCGATACCTCTCAATCCATAGTCATTGAGAATATCGATCAATAATCCCGTTTCTACGCCGTAGCCGGTAAAGAAAGGCATGCGTTCAAGCGCTGACCGGCGCCCGGCGTATTCACCCGAGAGCGGCTGGATGAGACCGGAAAGCTCTGGGTAGAACAAGTTGATGAAGGGCCGCGCGGTCAGCTCGGTTACCCGCCCGCCCCCGCCAGCCACCAGCTTATCGCCTTCTCGCAAGGGCCGGCGATAAAACCCTTTCACATACTGAATCTCTGGATCGCGCAGCAGCGGTCCGAGGATACCGTACACGAAGCGCGGATGGATGTTTTTTATGTCCGTATCGACCCAGGCAATGATGTCGCCCGTTAGCACGTGAAGGCTTTTCCACAGGGCCTCCCCTTTGCCAACGTAGCTTCCGTGTTGAGGCAGGATTTCCTGGTGAATGTATACAGGAATGCCCAGGTCGCTCGCGATTTCCCGGGTGTAATCGACCGAGCCGGAGTCGATAAGCACGATCTCATCGAGGAGCGGGATCTCTTCCATCAAGGCAGTTTTGAGCGTCCGGATGACATTTCCTACAGTCGCAGCCTCGTTTAGGGCGGGCAGACCGAGGCTGATGCTTGTCCCCTGTACTTCCTTCAATGTCAGCAGGCGCTCGAGATCGGCGAACTCGCGACTGTGATAAGTGTTCTCGGCGAACCATTCATCTACCACCACCGCGACCGGCCGGTCTGCTCGACGAACCTTTTCGCTTTGCGCGCGCGGCTTGCGCGCCAATTCTCCCGCTACGCTGCTCTCCTCTTCAGCGGTTTCGGTGGCTTCTTTGACAATAATCAATGTGATGTTTGTGCCGGCGATCACCGAGTCGATCAGCGGGCTGCCCCATTCTCCGGCATGGACCTGTGCGGTCGGTGCGCCCATCACCACCACTTGGTGGTCGGTGGACTCCTGGATGATGGCTTCCGAGACGTCGTTCACCACGACCGTCATCGAGCGCTTCAGCCGCTCCAGGCCGCGCAGGGCCGGTCCAAAAGCCTGGAGCAACTGCTGCTCCGCTTCGCGGGGCGCTTCGTCGGTGGCATGCAGCAGCGTGATCGTCGCCGCTGAAGCTTGAGCCAGGGTATTGGCGATCCGCAGCGCCAGACCAGCGTGGCGTCCACCGCGCACCGGCAGAAGGATCTTCCGAATTTTGTACCAGCCTTGTGGGCCGCTTATCTGGGCTGCCGGTCGAACGGCGACTACATCACAGAAAGGAGCCACCAGGCTGGCGTCCTTCAGTTCGTTACCGGCGGTCTCCGGCAGGGTATGGTTACTCCAGCCCAGCAGCAACAAATCGATCTTTTCTTGCTTGACCGTGTCCCAGATTCCGTCCCATACCTCTGCCTCGTGCCGCACCAGCGTCTTCATCTGGGCAGTGATGGTCAGCTGGTCGGATAATAAACTCCCCAATTCCTCACGAAAACGGCTGGCCTGGCGGGCGGCTTCACTCACCGCTTCGCCTTCTGGTACGCCGATCACTTGCAGAATGGTCAATTGTCCCTGGCGGGCCTGGACGACCATCTCCGCAAGGGGAAGCAAAATGCGGGCTTCCTCCAGGCTGCTCAGCGGCAGCAGAATCCGGTATGGCTGCGGCGGGGATGTCTCCGTTCGTATTTCTTTTCTTCTTGGTCTATCATCCATTATGCTCTCGGACCCTCTTCTATGATCGGAATCAGTTTATGCCTGACAATCGAACGCCAGGTGAATTGGCTTAATACCCTTTTTCTCAACTTGTATGCCCGATCGTTTTCTAAATACCCGCTGATGGCGTTGGCGACGGCGGCAGGATCTCCATCGGGATCAAACACCTGCGCTAATTGCCCGGCGCTCTCGCGCACCGGGGCGATATCAGCGGCAAACACCGGCAGGCGCGCCAGCCCGGCTTCCAGGATCGGAATCCCAAAACCTTCCCGCCGGCTGGGGAAGAGCAACAGGTCCGCCAGGCTGTATAGATCCGCAATGACTGCATCGGGCACGTGCAGCGGCCGGCCGCTTGCCCCTTGCTCGAAGAGGAAATGCACTTTCTGGTCGACCTCGAGTTCCTGGCGTAAATCTTTGAGCTCCTGCAAATAGGCGATGTTCTTGGGGTTATGCGGTCCCGGCGGACCGGTGACCACCAGGGCGACGCCGGGATACTGGTTCTTGAGCGCGGCGGTGATGCGGATGGCGAACTGGATGTTCTTCCGCCGGGTAATACGCGCCGGCAGCAGCATTAGTGGCTTGGCGTCCAGCAGGTTATTTGATTCCACCAGCTGGTGGGTAAGGGGTTCCAGCTTAAGGAATTGGTCGACATCCACGCCAGGGGTCACCACCCGGATCTGCGCTTCGGCAAGTCCAAGGAGTCGCGCCAGGCGTACACGTCGATGATTGGATACGACGACGTAGCGAACGTCCGGCCAGGGAGTGCGCAGCAGATCCCAGGGATAACCAGGGTGCAAATCAGAGGTATACAGCCGGTCCTGCCAGGCAAAATCATGGCACCAGGCGATCAAGCGGGTTACACCTTCATCGGATAGACAGCGCAGGGCTGCGGTCAGGGGCAGGTTCTTATGAAGCGTGATGGCGTTGTGGACGATGCAGACATCCAACTCACCAAGAATGGGTTTCAGCTTCTGGGCCAGCTGGTCGCGTAGCTGCTCAAATTTTTCGGTGACCTCCTCGCGTGCCAGGGAGCTGCCCGCGGATAGCACATCAGGATGCCGGGAGCTGATCTCCGGGATGTGTTGGAAGGCGACCTCGGGGTGAAACTTCTCACCGCGGCCCGCGACCACCGTTACCCGGTAGCCGCTTTCCGCGAGCAGGCGGGCATGGTGGTATATCGTGCTCTCGACGCCACCAACAACGGGAGGTCCAGCAAAATGCAGCATGCCGGTATTGATCATTCTTTAATCCTGCCGTAGTGTGCGATGGCGGCTGCCAGGTGCGCCCCAAAAATAACAATCAGGTAGTTCAGATAAATCCAGAGCATGAATGCGACGGTCGCGCCGAGCCCGCCGTAGATCAGCTGGTATTGTTCTAAACCGAAGCTTAAGTAGTAGGAGAACAAGTTTGTAAATATCGTCCAGACCAGAGCAGCGAAAAATGCTGCCCGGAAGGCCGCTTTCCAGGGCACATCCGTGTTCGGAACCCAGCGATACAAACCCAGAAAGATGAGCAACCCGATGATAAATGGGATCAGGTTGGTGAGGAAGTTGAAAAGCGGTACGGCGCTAAAGATATCGGTTCCAAACAGCGGTTCGCTAAATTGAGATAAGACTCTTAGAACGGTAGTGGTTATCGCGGAGAGTGTAAGCAAACCCATTAATGCTGCGATCATGATTAAGGCGATCACTCTGCTTTCAATAAAATTGCGCTGCTTCGAGGCCGGCCATGCCCGGTTGATCGTCCTCGAAAGAATGGTGAGCGCGCCGGTCGCCGACCAGGCCAGCCCGATTACGCCCAGCACCCCAATAGCCTGGCGTTCTTCCAGCACTGCCTGCAGGTTGTTGACCACCAGTTCCGGATTTGGGAAGGTTAAACGCACAAGTTGGATAATCTGGTTTTGGATCTGCTGGCTTCTGAGGATCAGGCTGCCGATTCCAATCAGGACGAGCAGCAATGGAAAAAAAGAAAATATCGTAAAAAAGGCAACGCTCGCAGCCGCCTCGGCGCCACGTTCTTCTATGAACCTTCGCACGGCAAACCGAAAGATGCTCAGGTTTCCGAAAGTCAGCCTGTCGACCAGAGTGTAAAGGTTGGACAGGATGTCCTTAAAATTTTTGGGAGCGTGGCCTTCGGACAGCATAGACGGTTCCGCCCTATTGATCGGTCGCAAACTTTGGATCTAAACCAGGTTCATGGTTCTTCATGCTTTACCATCGCTTCCTAAATCTTCATGTTTCATGGTCTCCCTTTGCAGATTAACTATGCTCTCGCTGCCGTCCCGACCGCCATGCTGCCGCCGCCATCCCGACCACCCCGCTCCCGCCGCCGTCCCGATCACCCC
>Ga0214471_10005225_pt1 | contig 10032 bp, 8 predicted proteins | sample RVTome_5_FD_207665 | JGI IMG/M metagenome (GOLD analysis project Ga0214471, IMG submission 207665) | Soil microbial communities from uranium-contaminated site in the Upper Colorado River Basin, Wyoming, United States - RVT142D155 | ecosystem: Environmental > Terrestrial > Soil > Contaminated >... | reverse complement strand
CCGTTCCGGGTCCGATCGCCTCGATCAAGAACGCAAGCTCGCCGTCAGGCGCTTGACACAGGCTCATAGGCCGCGGGAGCAGCCTCCCCGGTGCCTCGAGCATGAAGAACTGGCCCGGAACGCCGGGCTCCAATCCCCCACGATCGAGCCGGAGGAGGGTGTACGGCCCGATCGACTCCGCCGCGACGACACCGAGGCGCTCTCGTCGCGCCTCTCTCCCGCCAAGTAACAGTCTGTTACTTGGACCATCAGAACGTCGAGAAGTCACGCTTCGATCCCGATTCGTTCCTGGAGGGAGAGCGCGGACTCGGCGCGGGCGTTGGCGATCGCGTGAACTGCGGCGGCGGCGCCCGAGATCGTCGTCACACAGGGAACCCGCGCGACGAGTGCAGCCTCGCGAATGAGGTAGCCGTCGGCCCGGGCGCCGCTCCCCTGCGGCGTGTTGATGACGAGATCGCACCGTCCGCGCCGAACGAGGTCGACCACCGTCGACTCGTCGGCGACCGCGTCGGCGACCTTCGCCAAATCCTCGACGTCGAGCCCGGCCGCGCGCAGGGTCCGCGCCGTCCCCTCGGTCGCGACGAGCTCGAAGCCGAGGCCCCCGAGCGCTGCCGCGACCGCGACGGCCGCCGGCTTGTCCTCGTCGCGGACGGAGAGGAAGGCTGTGCCGGAGGTGGGCAAGGGCCTTCCCGCAGCGCGCTCTGCTTTGGCCAGTGCGGTCGGGAGGTCCGCAGCGCTCGCCATCACCTCGCCCGTAGACCGCATCTCGGGGCCGAGAACGGGATCCGCGCCGGGAAAGCGAGCGAACGGCAGGACGGCCGCCTTCACGCTCACCTGTGACGGCCGCGGTGTCGGGAGTGCGAGGTCGCGGAGCTTCTGGCCGGCGGCGAGGCGGCAGGCCGCGTCGACGAGGTTCACGCCGATCGCCTTGCTCGCGAAGGGCACCGTCCGCGACGCCCGCGGGTTCGCCTCGAGCACGTAGACCGTGCCGTCCGCGATGGCGAGTTGGATGTTGAGGAGCCCAACGACCCCGAGCGCAGGTCCGAGCCGCTTGACGACGCGCTCGACCTCCAGAGCGGCCGCGAGCGTCAGCGAGGGAGCCGGAAGCACGCACGCGGAGTCCCCCGAGTGCACCCCGGCCTCCTCGACGTGTTGCATCACCGCTCCGATATAGACGTCCTCGCCGTCGCAGAGCGCGTCCACGTCGAGCTCGATCGCATGCTCGACGAAGCGATCGAGGAGCACCGATCCGTGCACGGCTGCCATCGCGGCTTCGAGCTCACGAGCGTCGTAGCAGATGCGCATCGAACGACCTCCGAGCACGTACGAGGGCCGGACGAGTACCGGGTAGCCGATCTCCTCCGCCGCCGCGAGCGCCTCTTCGGCGTCCGCGACGATGGCCCAAGGTGGGCAGCGGAGTCCGAGCTCGCGAACGAGCGAGCCGAACCGCTCGCGGTCCTCGGCGAGATCGATCGCCGCATGCGGCGTGCCGAGAATCCGGTAGCCCGCTGCCTCGATGTGTCGCGCGAGCTTGAGCGGCGTCTGGCCTCCGAACTGTGTCACGACACCGACCGGCTGCTCGCGGTCGCAGACGGCGAGTACCTCCTCCGGCGAGAGCGGCTCGAAGTAGAGCCGGTCGGAGGTGTCGTAGTCGGTGGAGACGGTCTCCGGGTTGCAGTTCACCATGACCGCCTCGAATCCCAGCGCGCGGAACGTCTGCGCCGCATGGACGCAGCAGTAATCGAACTCGATGCCCTGGCCGATGCGGTTCGGCCCCGAGCCGATGATGACAACGCGCGGCTTCTCAGCGAGTGGAAGCGCTTCGTCCTCCTCGCCCCAGGTCGAATAGAAGTAGTTCGAGGCGGCCTCCACCTCGCCCGCACACGAATCGACCCGCCGGAAGGCCGGGCGCAGGCCGCGCTCATGCCGTCGGCGGCGAACCTCCTCCCCGGTCATTCCCAGGGCCGCACCGATCGAGTCGTCCCCCCAACCCGCGCGCTTGGCTCGCAGCAGATCGCCGCTCGCGAGCTCGTCCTGCGCACGCTCGATCTGGCCGCGGAACCAGGGATGGAGACCCTCGGGGAGATCGTCAAGGCTCGCCCACGGCGTCGGTGCTCCCGTCTCGAGCTCTCGCGAGCCGTGCGCCTTCAAGAACGCCTCGGTGAACGTCCGCCCGATCCCCATCGCCTCGCCGACCGACTTCATCTGCGTGCCGAGCGTCCGGTCGGCACCCGGGAACTTCTCGAACGCAAAACGCGGGAACTTGACGACGACGTAGTCCAGCGTTGGCTCGAAGCTCGCGGGCGTCGTCTTCGTCAGGTCGTTCGGGATCTCGTCGAGCGTGTAGCCGACGGCGAGCTTCGCGGCGACCTTGGCGATCGGATAGCCCGTGGCCTTCGACGCGAGAGCGGACGAGCGCGAGACGCGGGGGTTCATCTCGATCACGCGCAACTCGCCGGTCTCACGGCGACGCGCGAACTGGATGTTCGATCCACCCGTCTCGACGCCTACGGCTCGGATGACGGCGCAGGCGGCGTCGCGGAGCTCCTGGTAGGCCTCGTCGGAGAGCGTCATCTGCGGCGCGACGGTGACGGAGTCACCGGTGTGCACGCCCATCGGATCGAGGTTCTCGATCGAGCAGACGACCACGACGTTGTCAGCGCGGTCGCGGATCACCTCCAGCTCGAACTCGTCCCATCCTCGCACCGACTCCTCGACGAGCACCTGGCCGATCGGCGACTCCGCGAGTCCCCTCTCCACCTGGCGGGCGAGAGACGCCGCGTCCTCCGCGAAGCCTCCCCCGTGTCCGCCGAGTGTGAAGGCCGGTCGTACGACCGCCGGGAGGGACACGTCTTCGAGCTCGTCGAGCGACGTGACGATCCGAGACGCCGGCACCCTGAGCCCGCAGCTGCGGACGGCTGCGCGGAACGCCTCGCGATCCTCGGCGCGCCTTATCACCTCCACCGGAGCGCCGATGAGCTCCACCTCGAGGTCGTCCAGCACGCCCGTTTCCGAGAGCGCGACCGCGAGGTTGAGCGCCGTCTGCCCCCCGAGGGTCGGGAGGAGAGCGTCCGGGCGCTCCCGTTCGAGTACCGACGCGACGCCCTCGAGGTCGAGCGGCTCGATGTACGTTCGGTCGGCGAAGCCCGGGTCGGTCATGATCGTCGCCGGGTTCGAGTTGACGACGATCGTCCGGTAGCCGTCCGCGCGCAGCACCTTGAGCGCCTGGCAGCCGGCGTAGTCGAACTCGCAGGCCTGCCCGATGACGATGGGGCCGGAGCCGATCACGCAGATGCTCTCGAGGTCCTGTCTCCGAGGCATCAGGCTCTAAGCTCCTCGACCCAGATATCGAGAATCGGCCCGGCGTCGTGTGGGCCGGGGCCTGCTTCGGGGTGGAACTGCACGGAGCGAGCGCGAAGCTCCGGGAACTCGAAGCCCTCGACCGTTCCGTCGTAGAGCGAGACGTGCGTCGCCTCCTCGGCGTCCGAGGGCTCGACCCCGAAGCCGTGGTTCTGGCTCGTGACGAGCACGCGTCCGGTCTTCCGCTCGAGCACGGGATGATTCGCGCCGCGGTGGCCGAACGGCAGCTTGAACGTGCGGTGCCCGGTCGCGAGACCGAGCAGCTGGTGACCCAGGCAGATACCGAGGATCGGAAGTCGGCCGAGCAGGCCTCGCACCGCTTTCGTCTCGGCGCGCAGCGGCTCGGGATCGCCCGGCCCGTTCGAAAGCACGACGCCGTCGAAGGCTTCGAGCTCGTCCCGTTTGGCAGTGTGCGGGAAGACGGTGACCGCTGCGCCTGAGCGCTCGAGCCGGCGGAGAATCGAGCGCTTCGCCCCATAGTCCACCACGGCCACCCGCGGGCTCCCTGAGTCGCTGAAGACGTACGCCTCGGGAGCCGACACCTGAGCGACGAGCGCGTGTCCTTCCATCAAGGGCTCCGCACGGACCTGCTCCAGTGCTTCCCCGACCGCGATCTCCGCTTCGTCGGCGACGGCGACCGCCCGCATCGCCCCGGCCTCGCGGATCCGCAGGACGAGTGCTCGCGTGTCGACCTCCTCCAAGCCGACGAGCCCGTGCGCTTCGAGCCATTCCGCCCAGTCGCGTCCACCCAGCTGTCGCATTACCGCCGCCTTGGCGTGCGGCCGCCCTGACTCGCCGCGCTCTTCCGCGACGCCATAGTTGCCGACCATGGGCGCCGTGAAGCAGACGAGCTGCTCCGCATAGCTCGGATCCGTCACCGTCTCCTGGTAGCCCGTCATCGCAGTCGTGAAGACCGCCTCGCCGAACGCCGTACCACGCGCGGCGACGGATCGCCCCCGAAACACTGTCCCGTCCTCGAGCAACAGATACCCCTGGTGTCTCACGACGCTCGCCCTCCGGCTTTGTAACAGTCTGTTACTTGGCTCGTTCTCATCGCCTTGCTCTCTTTTCGGTGACGAAGGCGACACGGCCGTCGGCGACCGTCTGCACGACGCGGCTGCGCAGCGTCTCGCCGAGCAGCCACGAGTTCGCGGAGAGCGAGCGAAAGCCGTCCTCGGTCACCCACCATTCGGCGTCGAGGTCGAGCACGACGAGGTTCGCGCGCGCGCCGACCTCGATCCGCGGCTCGCCGATCCCGAACGCGCGAGCCGGCCCCGCTGACATCCGCTCGAGGACGGTCTCGAGCGTCAGTACTCCAGGGAGGACCAGTCGTGTGTAGAGCGCCGCGAACGCAGTCTCGAGGCCGGTGACCCCGAACGGGGCCTCCTCGAAGGGGACGTCCTTCTCGTGCCGGGCGTGCGGAGCGTGATCGGTGGCGATGCATGAGATCGCGCTCCGGCGCAGCGCGTCGAGCAGCGACTCGCGATCATCCTCCCCGCGAAGCGGCGGATTCATCTTCACGTTCGGATCGAGCGACCGAACCGCCTCGTCCGTGAGGACGAGGTGGTGAGGCGTGACCTCGGCCGTTGCCGGGACACCCGCATGGAGCGCTCGGTCCAGCGCGGCCACCGACTCCAAAGCCGAAAGGTGCATCAGGTGAATGCGGCGCTCCTCGAGCGCCGACAGAGCGAGGTCCCGTTCGACCATGACGCTCTCGGCTGCCGACGGATACGGTCCGAGCCCGAGCTCCGCCGAGACCGCGCCTTCGTGGGCGTGCCCTCCGCGGGAGAGCGCCGGCTCTTCGCAGTGGAGCGCGAGCGGCCGGGTTGTCACGCCGCTGTAGGAAAGCGCGCGGCGCATGAGCCCGGCGGACACAACGGGCCGGCCGTCGTCGGTGAAGGCGGCCGCACCGGCCGTCGCCAGCTCGGACATCTCGGTGAGCTCCTCCCCGCGCTGCCCCTTGCTGATCGCGGCCATGAAGCCGGTCGGAATCACCGCTTCCTCCCGCGCGCGCTCGACGAGCGCGCCGAGCACCGACGCCGAATCGACGACTGGCTCCGTGTTCGGCATCGCGAGGATCGCGCAATACCCGCCGGCCGCGGCTGCCTCGGTGCCAGAGCGCAGCGTCTCCTCGTCCTCGCGGCCGGGCGTGCGGAGGTGAACGTGCGGATCGACGAACGCGGGCGCGATCACGAGGTCGCTCGCCGCTGCCGGCTCGATCGCGCCGACGACCCCCTCCAAGACCGTGATCCGCAGGGACTCGTCGATGCCCTGCGCGGGCGCGACAACCCGACCTTCCAGCGTGAGCGACTCACCTCGCCCATTCCGACAGACCAGCATCACGGGCGCACCTCCCCGAGGAACGCGCGGAGACCGCGGATTGGCGGCATGTTCACGCGATCTCCAGCGGCTCGACAACGCGGACCCGGCTCGTCGTCAGCAGGTCGTAGAGCACGGCCATGCGGACGACAAGGCCTGCGCGCACCTGGTCGGTGACGAGGGCGGCGTCGGAGTCGGCGACGCGAGGATCGATCTCGACTCCACGGTTCATCGGCCCCGGGTGCATGACGACCTGGCCGGGACGGACGCGCTCGGGGGTGATCCCATACAGCGCCGTGTACTCGCGGAGCGAAGGCACGAATGCTTCGCCCGGCGCCATCCGTTCGCGCTGCATGCGGAGGACATAGACGACGTCCGCGTCCACGATTCCTCGGATGTCGGTCGAGACGTCGCAGCCCAGCGCCTCGATGCCGCGCGGGAGAAGCGTCGGCGGGCCGACGAGCGTCGACCGGGCGCCGACGAGTCCGAGCGCCTGGACGAGAGAGCGCGCAACACGCGAATGCAGCACGTCTCCGACGATCGCGACGTGCAGGCCCTCGAGATGCCCGAGCGCTTCCTCCATCGCGTACAGGTCGAGAAGCGCCTGCGTCGGATGTTGGTGTTTCCCGTCGCCGGCGTTGACCACGTGCGCGCCGGTCCAGCGGGCGACGAGGTGCGGCGCGCCGATCGACGGATGGCGAACCACGATCACGTCGGGGTCGTACGCCGCGAGCGTCAACGCCGTGTCCTTCAGCGACTCTCCCTTGTCCACCGAGGAGCCGGCTGCGCGGAGCGACATCGTGTCCGCCGAGAGCCGCTTGGCGGCGAGCTCGAAGCTCGCCAGCGTGCGCGTCGAGGACTCGTAGAACAGGTTGACGACCGTGCGGCCGCGGAGCGTCGGAAGCTTCTTCACCTCCCGGTCTATGGACGCCGCCATGGCTCGAGCGGTTTCGATGATTCGCTCGACATCCGAGCGGTTCAGATCGCCGACTGAGAGAAGATGGCGTCGTGGCGGCGCGGGTAGGCGGAGATCAGACACGATCGCCGTCCTCGCTCTCAGAGACGAGCAGCACGCGGTCGATTTCGTCTACCTCGAGGAGCTCGACCTGGATCCGCTCGTCGCGGGCCGTCGGAAGGTTCTTGCCGACGTAGTCGGGCCGGATCGGGAGCTCGCGGTGGCCGCGGTCGACGAGGACCGCCAGCTGCACGCGTGCCGGCCGCCCGAAGTCCAACAGCGCGTCGATTGCGGCGCGGATCGTCCGCCCCGTGTAGAGGACGTCGTCGACGAGCACGACCGTCAGCCCTTCGAGCGAAAACGGGATGCTCGTGGCCCGCACGACCGGCTGACGACCGGGCGGCCTCCCGCCGTCGCGGACATGCACGTCGTCACGATGGAAGGTGATGTCGAGGGCACCGAGCCGGAGCTCCACACCGCTTCGCTCGGCGACGAGCCGACGGAGGCGGGACGCGAGTGGCACGCCGCGCGTCTGGATGCCGACCAGCGCCACCTCATCGAGGTCGTCGCCGCGCTCGATCAGCTCATGGGCGATGCGCGAGAGGGCTTTCGACATCGCCTCGGCGTCGAGAAGCGTCTTCGCCGTCAAGCCCAAGGACGTGCTGCGCACTTCCTTGGGTGGGCGATCGGGGACGTGCGCCGTCATCTCACTCCTTTCCGGCCTCGCTGGACCGGGTTAAAGGGGTCGGCGGAGTGTACCCGGAGCGTCCGATGCCGCGAGCGACGCGTTACTCGTCGAGCTCGTCTTCGTCGGATTCGGCAAGGGACTCGATCGCGTCACGGGCGTCGTCGACGTCGGACTCGGGAACGAGCACCTTGAGGGGCGGATCGTCCAACACCTCGGGGTCGTGCTCGACCGCGGGCTCGAGCTGCGACTCGATACCGGCAGCCGACAAGAGCTCCTGCAGCTCCTCCGCCTCGGCCACGTCACCAGCGACAGCCACCTGAACGAGCCTCGTCACGTCTCCTGGGACCCTACCGCAGCTCTTCTCGCGCGCGCGCCCGCGCGGACGAGTTGCGGCGAGCCTCGCTCGGGAAACGGGAGCTCGACGACGTCGAAGTCGCGAGGGACGACGGTATCCGGGAAGAGCTGCCGAGCCTCTTCCACGACCTGGTGGCCGAAGTACCGAGTGGAGAGGTGGGTTAGAGCAAGCATCCGGACGCCTGCCTCCTGCGCGACGAGCGCGGCTTCGCCCGCCGTGGAATGAAGCGTCTCCCGAGCTCGCTCCCGCTCGTCGGCGAGGAACGTCGCCTCGTGCACGAGCAGGTCGGCTGCGGCGGCCGCGTCGACGACGGATGCGGTCGGAGCCGTATCTCCCGAGAGCACGAGCTTCCGTCCGGCGCGCGGCGGCCCGAGCACCTGGTCGGGAGTCACCTGCCGCCCGTCGCCGAGCGTCACGATCTCGCCGCGCTGAAGAAGACCGCGCTCCGCGCCGTCGGGTACCCCGAGCTCGTCGGCCGTCTCGACGTCGAACCGCCCGGGCCGCTCGTCCTCGACCAAGCCGTAGCCCACCGCCGGCACACCGTGCTCGACGGCGAACGTCTCCAGGCCATATCCCTTCCGGTCGAGACGCGCCCCCACCTCGAGCTCCACCGTCTCCACGGGGTACGTCAGCCGCCCGAAGATGCGGCGGAGCGTCGTCAGCAGCTCGCGCAGCCCGCGCGGCCCGTAGATCGTGAGCGGAAGCTCCCGCCCTCGCAGCGAGTACGTCTTCAGCAGGCCCGGCAGGCCGAGATAGTGGTCAGCGTGGAAATGGGTGAGGAAGATCTCTTCGAGCTCGATCAACCCGACGTCGCACCGGAGGAGCTGGCGTTGCGTGCCCTCGGCGCAATCGAAGAGCAGCCGATCCCCGCCCCGGCGTACGAGCGTCGCCGAAAGCGCTCGCTGCGCGGTGGGCGTGGACCCGGACGTCCCGAGAAAGACGACGTCGAGATCCACGGCGGCCGATTGTACTCGGAGGCTCAAAGATGCCCCGGTTGCAGCCGATACAGGCGTCATGCGGCGAAAGCGGGCCTACCGCTCGTCTGGGCTGCTCCGGTCACTGACCCTGCTCCGGACATTCCTCATCGCGTCGGCGGCGATCCTGGCTGTGGGTGCGATCGTGCTGTCGTCGACGCTCTCGAAGGACTTACGCGCTTCCGCGCTCCAGGACAACGCGCACGATGTCGCGGCATACGCGGACGCGGTCCTGGCTCCGAACTTCGTCAGGGGAAACCGGGTCGCCGTCACGCCACGGGCCCTCCAACGTCTTACGCAGACCGTTCGCATTCCCGAGGACGTGCGCGGCCTGAACGTCTACACCCGCGATGGCCGGCTCGTCTTCTCGACGAGTCAGCCCGGACGAGTCGGGCGGCGCCGATCGAGCCCCGACCTGAAACAGGCCATTCGCACCAGGCAGCCCAGTGCCGTCGTCGTCGACCCCAACGGTGCTGCGCCGCCGGTGGTCAAGGTCTGGGCTCCTCTGCTCTCAGCCGAGGGGGTTCCGGTAGGCGCCGCCGAGGTCTCACTCGACGACAGCGCGGTCAACGACACCATCGCGGGATCCAGCCGCACGATCTGGCTTGCAGTCGGCATCGTCTTCGGCGTCCTCTGGCTCGCCCTCGCCTTGCTCGTCCGAGGGGCGTCGTCTCGGCTCCGCGCGCAGAACGAGGATCTCGAGACGCGCTCGCGTGAGCTCACCGAGTCGTCCCGCCGTCTCGAGGAGACGCTCCTCGAGACGATCGAGACGCTGAACGCGGCGGTCGAGGCCCGCGATCCCTACACGGCGGGGCACGCCCAGCGGGTTCGCCGCGTCGCACTCGCGATCGGCCGGGACCTTCGTCTCTCTCCCAAGCAGCTCGGCGCGCTCGGCACGGCGGCTCTCTTCCACGACAGCGGCAAGATTGGGATGCCCGACTCGATCTTGACGAAGCCGGATCAGTTGAGCCGCTCCGAGGCGGCGGTCATGCGCGAGCACGTGACGCGGGGCGCCGAGATCGTCTCGAGGATCTCTTCCCTTCAGGACTCCGTTCCGGCGATCCGCCACCACCACGAGCGCTGGGACGGCCTCGGGTACCCCGACGGTCTGAGCGGGGAAGAGATCCCGCTCGAGGCCGCGATCATCGCGATCGCAGACGCGTGGGACGCCATGACGACGGACCGGCCCTATGCGGCGGCGCTCCAGCTGAACGAGGCCATGCTCCAGATCCGTGCCGGGCGGGGGAAGCAGTTCAACCCGGCAGTCGTAGACACGTTCTGGGAGATGGCGCGGCGCCGGCCCACAGAGATCCTGCCGCCCGAAGCGCCGAGCGCGGCCGTGGCTGTCGTTTAGACGCTAGACGCGCTCAACACGAGGTCG
>Ga0214471_10005224_pt1 | contig 10035 bp, 15 predicted proteins | sample RVTome_5_FD_207665 | JGI IMG/M metagenome (GOLD analysis project Ga0214471, IMG submission 207665) | Soil microbial communities from uranium-contaminated site in the Upper Colorado River Basin, Wyoming, United States - RVT142D155 | ecosystem: Environmental > Terrestrial > Soil > Contaminated >... | reverse complement strand
CGGGTGCTCGACGGCAACCATCTCAGCCCACCGCCTTGAGGACCCGTACCGCCTTGCCCTGCCGCGGCGGTCGCGCTGCCTTTGCCACGGGTCAGTCTGGCTGGAAGAATGTCGCCCTGTCGAATCTCGTCACCCATTCGAGGCCCACTGCGCATGAACGTCATCGACTGGCTGCTCGATTCGGATCCCGCCATCCGCTGGCAGGTCATGCGCGACCTGACCGATGCGCCCCCCGAGGAGGTGGCGGCCGAACGCGCGCGCGTGACCCACGAGGGCTGGGGCGCTCAGCTGCTTGCCGCCCAGGACCCGGACGGGCGATGGAGCGGCGGCACGTTCTTCCCCGAGTGGATCTCCACGGAGGCGACGCTCACCCTGCTGTACCGATTCGGCCTGGATCCCACGAGCGAGGAGGCACGGAGGGCGATCGCGCCGGTGCACGAGGCGGCTCGGTGGGACTACGACCCGAACCTCCGGTTCTTCGAGGGTGAGGTCGAGCCCTGCATCAACGGCCGGGCGGTCGCCATCGGTGCCTACTTCGGCCAGGACGTGCGCGGGATCGTGGACCGGCTCCTGACCGAGCAGATGGCGGACGGCGGCTGGAACTGCGAGCAGGAGAACGGCTCGACGCGCGGGTCGTTCGACTCGACCCTGAACGTCCTCGAGGGCCTCCTGGAGTACGAGAGGTCCACGGGGGCAAACGGCGACGTCGCGGCGGCCCGCGTCCGGGGCGAGGAGTACCTGCTCGAGCGGCGCCTGCTCCGCCGGCTGTCCGATGGCGAGATCCCCCAGAAGCGCTGGCTCTCCCTCGGGTTCCCGAACGCGTGGTTCTACGACGTCGCGCGCGTCCTCGACTACCTGCGGAGCGCCCGGCCAGCACCGGACGAGCGGATGACCGAGGCGCTCGACATCCTCGAGTCGAAGCGGGACGCCGACGGCCGTTGGCCGCTGGACCACGCCTACCACGACAGGTTGCTGGTGGATCTCGGGGAGTCCGAGGGCCAGCCGAGCCGATGGATCACGCTCCGCGCGCTGCGCGTGCTTCGCTGGGCCGGCCGCCTTGAGCGAGCCGAAGCGTCGAGCGTCGCATCGGCATGAACTCGGCACCCATCGTCCTGGTTCCCGGGTTCTGGCTCGGCGCGTGGGCGTGGGACGAAGTGGCCGATGCCCTGCGCGCCAACGGCCATGACGTCACCGCGATCACGCTCCCCGGCCTCGAGTCGGCCGAGACGGATCGGTCCTCGATCACCATGGCCGATCACGTCGACGCGATCGTCGACGCGGTTCAGGCTCACGAGGCGCCGGTCGTGCTCGCCGTCCACAGCGCGTCCGGCTTTTCCGGCTACGCCGCGAGCGACCGGGTCCCCGAGCGGATCGCGGCCATGGTCTACGTGGATACTGCTCCCGGCATCGGCGCGCTGGAGCCGGACTTCGACGGCGTCGAGAAGCCGATGGTCTGGAGTGAGATCGAGGAGGGCGAGAACCTCGACGGGCTCAGCGAGGAGCAGAAGGAGACGTTCCGCCGGCGGGCGGTCCCCGTGCCGGGAGGAGTCGTGCGCGAGGCCGTGCCGCTGACCAACGACGCACGCCGCGACATCCCGAGCACGTTGATCTGCACCGGGTTCACCGTCGAGCAGTACCAGACCTACGCCAGGGAGCATCCCGACTGGGCATTTCTCGCCGGCATCCCCGAACTCCGGAACGCAACCTGGGTCGACCTGCCGACGAGTCACTGGCCGATGTGGTCGAAGCCGCGCGAGCTGGCCGAGATCATCGGCGACGTGGCGAAGGCGCACGCCGGAGACCGATGAGCGCCCCTGACCCCGTGCACGACGACGGGTACTTCGACGAGCGCGTCGCGGCGCGGTACGACGAGACCTACGACTACCAGAACGCCCCAGAGGTCGTCGAGCCGGTGGTCCATCTGCTCGTCGAGCTTGCAGGCGACGGCCGCGCGCTCGAGCTTGGGGTCGGCACCGGACGGATCGCGCTCCCGCTCGCCCGGCGGGGCGTATCGGTCCATGGGATCGAGCTGTCGCGACCCATGGCCGCTCGGCTGGCGGCAAAGCCCGGGGCGGACGCCGTCGGCGTCACCATCGGCGACTTCTCGACCACCCGGGTCGAGGGTTCGTTCCGCCTGGCCTACCTCCTCGTCAACACGATCATGAACCTGACCTCCCAGGAGGCGCAGGTCGCCTGCTTCCGCAACGTGGCGGCGCACCTCGAGCCGGGCGGCTGCTTCCTGATCGAGGTCCTCGTGCCGGGTCTTCAGCGGCTGCCGCCGGGCGACACGCACCAGGTCTTCAGGACCGACGAGCGGCACTGGGGGATAGACGAGTACGACACCGCGCGGCAGGGGCTGATCTCACACCACTTCCTCCAGACCGACGACGGCCATCTCGAGCGCCGTTCGATCCCGTTCCGTTATGTGTGGCCGAGCGAGCTCGACCTCATGGCGCAGCTGGCCGGCATGCGGCTGCGCGACCGATGGTCGGGCTGGGACCGCGAGCCGTTCACGAGCGAGAGCACGAAGCACGTCTCGGTCTGGGAGAAGCCGGCGTAGACCTGCGTGTCGTCCATCGGTCAGGTCTGGCGCGGCTCGAAGACGACGACCGCGGTCCCACCCGGACGGCGCGTCGCGAAGCCATCGACGTCGGTGCCCCACTCGCGCTGGGCGCGGAACCGGTTCCAGAGCCGTTCGCGCTCCTCGCGGTCGGCCGCACTGGCGCGGACGGCGCGCGGGCCGTCCGCCAGCTGGACGGTGACGTCGGGCTGCGCCTGGAGGTTGAGCCACCACGCGGGCTCCGGAGCGGACCAGCCGTTCATCGCCAGGGTGACGAGGTTGGGGCCGTCCTCGACGTAGCCGAGGATCGCGGAGCGCTCCCTCCCCGAGCGGCGGCCGACCGTCGTCAGCCGCAGCGTCCCCCACTTCCCCACCTTCGGCAGCCACAGCCCACGGCGGCCGCCGGTGAACCGATAGATCGCACGGTGCACGATCCAGGCGCCGCGCACGAACCACCGTGGCGGCAGCCACGGCCTCGCGGATTCGGGCTTTGCGCTCTGCATCGCGTCGCGGTGGACGGACGGCTCGGTCAATGTCGCGCTCCTCTCGTTGGGGATGTAACCTGTCCTTACGCCGTATGGGCGTCTTGCCGGAGCCTATCCATACGGTGTAAGGATGTCAACCCCTTCCTAGCACGAGGAGAAACGCGTGGAGGTCGCAACAGCGGAGCGGCGGATCCCGCTCACCCGCCAGCGCGTGCTCGAGGCGGCGGTCGAGCTGGCCGATCGCCATGGCATCGAGTCGGTCAGCATGCGGCGCCTCGGGCAGGAGCTCGGCATCGAGGCGATGTCGATCTACACCCACGTGCGGAGCAAGGACGATCTCCTCGGCGGGATGGTCGAGGTCGTCATCGGTCAGATCCCCACCGCGCACGCGGGCGGCGACTGGAAACGGTCGCTTCGCGGCACGGTCATGGCGGCACGAGCGGTCCTTATCCGTCATCCGTGGGCGCCGCGCCTCCTAGATGACCTGTCCGAGCCCGGCCCGGCGGTGATGCGGCATTTCGACACCGTGATCGGCATCCTCCGCGAGGGCGGCTTCTCGGTCGAGATGACGCACCACGTGCTGCACCTGATGGGCAGCCGGGTGCTGGGCTTCACCCAGGAGCTCTTCGACGACTCGCCGGAGCTAGACTCGGACGCCGTGGCCGCGCTGGCCGACCAGATCGGCGCCACACACCCGCACGTGGCGGAGATGGCGCTGGCGGTGACGCACGGCGGAGGTCTCGGCGGGTGCGACACTGACGCCGAGTTCGAATTCTCGCTCGACGTCATCCTCGACGGCCTCGAGCGGCTCAGGGACGCCGCGTAGACCGATGAGTTGCGCGCCGGCGCCCGGTCTGACCAGCATGTCCCGACCACGCAAGAGCCAAGGAGAGAAGCGGTGACGGCCAGCTGGACGGCCGAGACCAAGGGCGGCGGCGCGTACGCCGAGGTCAACGGCATCAACCTCTATTACGAGACCCACGGCGCCGGGCGGCCGATGATCCTGCTGCACGGCGGCCTCGGATCGGGCGAGATGTTCGGGCCGATCCTGTCGACCCTGGCGGAGCGCCACCAGGTCATCGCGGTCGACCTCCAGGGCCACGGTCGCACGGCCGACATCGATCGGCCCATCGACATGCGGCTGATGGCCGACGACATCGCGGCGCTCATCGACCACCTGGGGGTCGACAAGCCGGACCTGGTCGGCTATTCGCTCGGCGGTGGGGTCGCGTTCTTCACCGCAGTGAAGCACCCGGAGAAGATCGGCAAGCTCGTCATGGGCTCGGCAAACATCCGGCGCGACGCGATCCCGGCCGAGATGCTCGCTCAGCAGGCTCAGGTCAGCGCGGCGGCGGCCGAGTTCATGAAGGACACGCCGATGTACGAGCTCTACCAACGCGTCGCGCCGCGGCCCGAGGACTTTCCGCGCCTGCTCGACAAGATCGGTGAATCGATGGCGAACGACTTCGACTTCAGCGATGAGGTCCGCAGCCTCCAGGTGCCCACGATGCTCGTGGCGGCCGATGCCGACATGGCTCCGCCGAGCCATTACGTCGAGGCGTTCAAGCTGCTCGATGGCGGCCTGCGCGACGGCGGCTGGATGGGCGAGGGCCGGCCGAAGGGCGGCCACGCGCTCGCGATCCTCCCCGGCCTGACGCACTACAACATCGGCACTTCGCCGCTCTTCGCCGCGGTGACCCTCGACTTCCTCGACGGGCAGCAGAACCATGCCTGATGGAGGCGGCACGCCCACGGACGGATGACATGACCTTTCCAACCCAGGACATGCCCCTCACCCACATCCTCGTCGTCAGTGACGTCGAGCGATCGCGCGACTGGTACACGGACGTGCTGGGCGCCCAGCTACATCGCGAATACGGCGCGGACTCGGCCGTCCTGTCGTTCAATGGCGCCTGGCTTCTGCTCGTGACCGGCGGAGACCCAACCGATGACAAGCCGACGGTGACCCTTGCGCCGCCCGCAGACCCGGATCGGCTCGACCACCTGTTCACGATTCGCGTCCCCGACTGTCGGGCCGCGTACGAGTTCCTGCGAGGTCGCGGAGCCGCGTTCCTCACGCCGCCGATCGATCACGGCGCGGAGACGAGGTGCTTCTTCCGCGACCCGGACGGTCACCTGTTCGAGATCAGCGAATACCGGAGCTGACGCGGGGGAGGTCAGGTTCGAATGTTGCGGTTTACCCGGAACAGGTTCGTCGGGTCGTACTTCGCCTTGACCTCGCGCAGACGCGAGAGGTTGTCGCGGTACGACTGGGCGGTCCTGTCCTCCGGCTCGTCTTCGGTCTGGAAATTCACGTAGTTGCCGCCGGTCGAGAACCGCTTCAGCGCGTTCCAGGCATTCCGCACCCACTCCTTGTTCGCCTCTGCGGCCGGTGAATCAGGCGTCCACATCGACTGGATTACGCATGCGAACGCGGCGTCGCGGTTGCCGATGGCCCCGTCGTCCTCGGGATGCTCGTTGAGCGCGCCGCTCAGCTGGAAGAGGACGATCTGGTTCGCGGGCGCCGTCTGGCCGACGAACTGGGCGTGGTACGTGTCGATGAGCTCGTCGCTCAGCGCGCCGAGGAACTCGGACTTCCAGTAGTAGTGGTTGCCCTTCGGCATCGTCGCATCCAGCAGCGTCTGCAGCACGGCGTAGTCCTTGAGCATGATCAGGTCGGCGATCGGGCCGCCGAGTGCGCGAAGCGGGGCCAGGTCCGCATCGGCCTGGTCGGGCGTGCCGGAGTGGCAGGCGACCACGATGACGACGGGGGTTCCGTGGAACTCCGGCGGCACCCATGGGGCCGGAGGGGCGTTGCGGCGGACCACGACGAGGGTCAGGTCACGCGGCGCCGCTTCGGCGATCTGCCGGAACGTGCCCAGCACCTCCTCCGCGCGGCTCGCGGGCCAGGCGATGAGGCCCCCGGTGATCTGCGGGCCGATCTCGTGGAGACGAAACACGAACTCGGTCACGACGCCGAAGTTGCCGCCGCCGCCGCGGAGCGCCCAGAAGAGGTCGTCGTTCTCGCCGCGGGAGGCGCGGCGGACCGTGCCGTCGGCGGTGACGATCTCGACCTCCTCGAGGTCGTCGACCGTCCAGCCGAAGCGGCGAGTCAGGTAGCCGAACCCCCCGCCGAGCGTCAGTCCGGCGACGCCAGTCGCCGACACGAAGCCGAGCGTGGTGGCGAGACCGTGCTCCTGCGTCGCTCGATCGACGTCGCCGAGGGTGCCGCCGGCGGCGACCCGGGCGAGCTTCGCCTCCGGGTCGACCTGTACGTCCCGGCATTGAGACATGTCGAGCGTGAGACCGCCATCCGAGAGCGAGAGGCCGGCGATGTTGTGACCGCCGCCACGGATCGAGAGCTCGACCTCGTTGTCACGCGCAAAGTTGACGGTGCGCACGACGTCAGAGACCGACGTAGCGCGGACGATGGCCGCCGGACGGCGGGCGATCATCGCGTTCCAGATCGAGGTCGCCTCGGCGTACTCGTCATCGCCCGGCCGGGCCAGGACGCCGTCAAGATCGGCGGCGAACCGTTCTAGCGTTTCGGAATCGAGGCTTCGCGCAGTGCCGGTGAGCCCTGTGACCTGAACGGCGTTCATCCTGAGTCCTCCGCATCGTCAGGCGTCGCATTCCACTCTTCAGGCGACGCTGCTCGGAGCCATCATCCACCGAGGCGCAAGTCGGTGCGGACGCGCGACCTCCCCGATCAGGGGCGCTCAGGCAGGGGCTCGAGGACGACGACGGCCGTGCCGCCCGGGCGGCGGATGGCATACCCGTCGACGTCGTCCCCGAATTCGCGCCACTTGGCCCACAGGCGCGACCGTTCCTCGCCCTCTGCGGCCCGTCCTCGGACGGCGCGCTTCCCGTCAGCCAGCTCGACTGTCACCTCGGGATGGGCCTGGAGGTTGAGCCACCAGGCGGGCTCGGGCTCGGCCCAGCCGTTCATGGCCAGGGTGACCAGGTTCGGACCGTCCTCGTAGTAGCCGAGGATCGCGCTGCGCTCCTTGCCGGAGTGTCGCCCGATCGTCGTCAGGCGCAGGGTGCCCCACTTGCCGGGCTTCGGCAGCCACAGCCCACGCCGGCCCCCGGTGAACCGATAGATGGCGCGGTGCACGACCCAGGCGGCGCGGACGAACCCGCGGGGAGGGAGAAATGGAGCTCGCTTGCGTTCTACGGCCATGGGCCGATTATGGCTCGGAATCAGCCTTGGCGACCGATGCCGCCGAGATTCGGGCGATGATCGAGCGGTGGGCCGATGCGGTGCACGCCGGAGCGCTGGAGGCCGTCGTCGCGGACCACCCGAGAGGAGAACGCATGGCAGCTGACCGGGGCCAGGAAATCAACGCGCTGCTCGCCGAGTCCGAGGCGGCACACGGGACGTACGAAACGACCGAGTTGAAGGGCGTCTACGACCAGGAGTGGGCGCGCTGGTACGCCGACTACATGGTCGAACACGGGATCCGGGAACGCCTCGGCCATGAGGTCACGGCCGACCGGCTGGCGGGGTTCCTGGCCAGCAGCTTCGACGAGTTCAAGCAGGCCGATCCCAAGCCCCGTGAGACGTGGGGCGCGTACACGGCCCGGCGCATCGCAGAAGAGCTCTAGGGCCGATGGGCGGCATCATTCGCCGATGATCACCATCGGCTCCATCGTCATCCGCGTCGATGATCTCGAGCGACAGAGGGACTTCTGGACGGCTGCGCTCGACTACGTAGCCCGCGAGGGGGACGACGACGACTTCGCGTTGCTGCGCCCGAGGGACGGCACCGGCCCGAACGTCTCGCTCGACCGGGTTCGCTCGACGCTCCAGATCCCGCCGCGCATCCACCTCGACCTGTACGCCGATGACCAGGCCGCGGAGGTGAAACGCCTGGTCGCGCTGGGCGCCACCGAGGTGCACTGGGACAAGCGACCGCCCGATGCGGACTACGTCATCCTCGCCGATCCCGAGGGCAACCGGTTCTGCGTGGTGGACGCCCGCTAGCCCGACCGCTCCGCGTAGGGTCCAAATTCACATGAGGCGTGCGTTACGCACCGTTACGGGCCTGTGAGCCGTCCAGATTCACGCCCAGCGTGAAATCGAACGCTCCGCGACGCACGTGCCCGCCCCAATGCGCACCTGGTGTGAAATTGGACGGTTGGGTGCGCGGCGGCCTCAGGACGCCGGTGGCACCTCCGTCACGCTGCCCGTCTCCGAGCCGAATTCCCACAGGCCGATCTCCGGCGGCTCGATGCCGAGCGTCGTGAGGGCCGTGCAGATCTGGCTCCGATGATCCGACCCGTGGTGCAGGGCCTGCGCGAGCCGGATGCCCATCGACGCGTGCGTCTCGGAGCCGTCGTCACGGCGCGCCACGATCATCGCGTCCGGATCGGTGTCCTGCGCCAGGACGGTCGGCCAAGCGGCGGCATGGGCCTCCATGGCGGAGCGAAGCGCGGGGAGGTCCATCGTCTCCTCGTCCCCGTCGGCAATCGGCGTCGTGCGCTCCCCGCTCGTCCGGAACAGGTACCACGAGTCAGCGCCGACGATGTGCCGGATCGTGCCGATGATCGAGCCGTAGGTGCCCGGCGCGGCGGTCTCGAGCTGCTCTGGGCTGAGCGCATCGCACGCGTCGATCACGCGAAGCGTCGCCCACACGTGGTGGGCGAACGCGTCGCGCAGCAGGCTGGAGCGTGTCACCTCGGCGACTATAGCGGCGAGGGACAGGTGGCTGCCCTGGCCTACATCGGGCCCATCGGGCTCATGAGCTGGAAGTAGTTGTCGTCGGGGTCCGCGAACGTGGCGATAAGCATCTGGCCCGACTGCTCGCCGCCCTCGCCGGGGTCGTACGGCTCCCGGACCACTATTGCGCCGGCAGCCTTCATCCGTTCGAACTCGCCCTGGACATCGGCGGTTTCGATGTTCCAGAGCAGGCGCCCGGGGTGCGCGTTCTTCCCCTTGACCTGGTCGTGCGGCCCGACGGTGACCCAGCCGCTGCCGACCTGCCAGCCGCTGTAGGCGCTGTCCTCCATCGCTGGCTTGCCGAAGAGCCTGGAGTAGTACTCGATGAGGCGCTTGGGATCCTCGGAGCCGATGAGGATGCTGTTGAAGTTCATCCGTTCTCCTTCGTGATGCTCATCCTGTGGACGTCGATGGTATGACTCCCCGGAGTCGCGAACTTCATCGGTCGCAGACGCGGCGTCCGAGATGTTCCGCTGTTATATTGCAACTGCAAATACCAGTCCCCATCCACTGCTTCCAGCTTCATCGGCGTGTTCAGCGAGGATGGGAGGACGATCGCGGGCCGATGATGTATGCTTCGTACATCGTGAAGCGAACCCAGATCTACCTCGATGACACCCAGGCGGCACACGTGGCGCAGCGCGCCCGGCAGCACGGCACGACCTCATCGCACGTCATCCGAGAGGCGATCGACCGCTACCTCGCAGAACCGCAGGATGATGCGCAGGAACTCGCGCGATTCCGAGCCGTGGTTGACGCCACATTCGGCATTGCGCCGTACCTGCCTCCCGGCGATGAGTACGTGGAAGAGCTCCGCGGGGCGGATCGCGCTCGTCAGGACGAGATCGAGCGTCGATGGCGAGGCTGACTGTGCTGGATACGACCGTTCTCGTCGACCATCTGCGTGGCTCAGAGCCGGCTCGCTCCTTTCTTCAGTCCCTGCCGGTGGTGCCGGCATGCTCCGAATTGACCCGGACGGAGCTGCTGAGGGGCACCAGGAGCGGCGAGCGGCGCGCCACCGAGACGCTGATGGCCATGATCCGATGGATCCCGGTCGACGAGACCATTTCACGTCGGGCCGGTGACCTCGGCCGCCGGTATCGGCGCAGTCATGCGGCCCTGGGCCTCGCCGACCTGGTCATCGCCGCGACGGCGGAGGAGGTCGATGCCGCGCTCGCCACTTCGAACGTGCGGCACTTTCCGATGTTCAAGGGTCTGAAGCCACCCTACTGAGTGGTTACGATCGGTTGGAGGGCTGAACAGGAAGG
>Ga0214471_10005223_pt1 | contig 10035 bp, 6 predicted proteins | sample RVTome_5_FD_207665 | JGI IMG/M metagenome (GOLD analysis project Ga0214471, IMG submission 207665) | Soil microbial communities from uranium-contaminated site in the Upper Colorado River Basin, Wyoming, United States - RVT142D155 | ecosystem: Environmental > Terrestrial > Soil > Contaminated >... | reverse complement strand
CGGACTACTACACCTCCGAGTTAGTTTTCAGCATCGTAGACACCGCGCTCATCGCCAAAACGTCCTTCAACGAAATCGTCGTCTGGGCGCTCGATCTCACGACGGGCGAGCCGGTCTCAGGCCTCGGACTCTCTGCCAGCGGATCCGGTCTGACCGACGCCACCGCCAGCACTGACGCCGACGGCCTCGCGACGTTCACCATCCCGCTCCCCGATGAGCGCAGCGGCAACATCGACTATGTCGTGGAGACTGCGTCAGACGAACGCTACGGCGTCGCTGCCACAACCTGGCAGCACGGGACCTACCTCTGGGACCTGGGCCTGCCTATCGAAACCTACCCGCGCAAGTACGTGGGGCATCTTTACACCGAACGGCCAATCTACCGGCTTGGCGAGGAGGTCTTCTACAAAGGCGTGATCCGGGCCGACAACGATGCCGTCTACAGCGTGCCGCAGGACCTGGACGGTGTGATCGTGCGCATCTTTGACTCGCAAGGCAAACAGCTCGCCGCCGAAGACGCCAGCTTGAATGAGTTCGGCTCCTTCGCGGGGTCCTTCAGACTCCCCGCAAACGCCGCGACCGGGGACTACGGCATCCAGATCAGCTACCGGAGCGGCAGTGCTTCCCCCGACATCTACCAGAACTTCATCACCGGTTCATCGTTCCTCGTCGCGGAGTTTCGCCGCCCCGAGTTTGAGGTCACCGCATCCACGGTTGACGCAGACTACATCAGCGGCGAGACCATCGAAGCGGATTTCGAAGCTGCCTACTACTTCGGCGGCGCCGTCCAGGGCGCCGAGGTGAGGTGGTCCGCGCTGAGCTTCCCGGCATCGGTCTCGTTTGAGGGCTACGAGCGCTATTCCTTCAGCGACTACGACTACTACCGCGAGGCCACCGTCTTCGAACAGCCCGAGCGCGGCAACGGGACCGTGAGCACGGGCGATGACGGCGTGGGAAGGGTGCGCGTGGCCGGGGTAATCGCGGGAAACGAAGGGACGCAGCGCTACGAGGTCGGCGCGGGCGTGCTCGACGCGACGGGACAGGTGGTGGGTGGCAGCGTAAGCGTCCTGGTGCATCCCGCCGCGGCCTACGCTGGGATCAGGCCGGGAGAGTACCTGGGGATAAGCGGCGAGCCATCTGCGATCGGTCTCGTCTCCTTGGACCTCGAGGGCACGCCCTTGCCGAACCGCGAAATCACGGTGGAGGTTTTCGAGCGTGAATGGGTCACGACGAAGGAGCAGACGCCGGACGGCGCGCGGCGCTACCGCAGCGAGCCGGTCGACACGCTGGTCGAGACGCTGACGGCGACGACCGACGCTTCGGGCGAGGGCAGCGTCAGCTTCACGCCCGAGGCCGCGGGCACGCACAGGCTCGTCGCCTCGCTGAGCGACGAGCAAGGACGGGTCGCACGATCGGCGACGTATCTCTGGGTCACGGGCGGGGAGTTCGCCAGCTGGCGCATCAGCAACGACGACACGATTCAGTTGGTGGCGGACCGCGAAGAGTATGAGGTAGGCGACACCGCGGAGGTGATCGTCCCGGCGCCGTTCGAAAACGCGGTGGGCCTCGTCACGACCGAGCGCGGCAAGGTGATCAGCCGTGAGGTGCGTGCCTTCCCGAGCAACAGCGAACGTCTCACCATCCCCATCGGTGACATCGCGGTACCCGACGTCTTCGTCGGTGTGGTACTGTACCGGCCGCCGACGAATGAGGACCCCGTGCCGCGCTACAAGGTGGGCTACGCGCAGCTGCCCGTATCGACCGACGTCCGGTTGCTCAACGTCAGCATCCGGCCCAGCGTGGATCAGGCCGAGCCGGGGGAGACCGTGCGCTACGACATCGAGATCAAGGACTCGCATGGCAACGGCGTGCGGTCCGAGCTCTCCGTGGCCGTCGTGGACAAAGCCGTCCTCTCGCTGGCGGAGGAGCGCTCGATCACGGGCTTAAGGGCCTTCTGGTTCGAGCGCGGCCTGGGCGTGACCACGGCGTCTTCGCTCTCGGTCTCGATCAACCGCTCGAACGACGTGATCTCGGAGCCGTCGCAGGGCGGCAAGGGAGGCGGGGGGCTGGATGACGACCGCCTCCGCTCCGAGTTCCGCAACACCGCGTACTGGGAAGCGCAGCTCGTCACCGATGACGAAGGGAGGGTTTCGGTCGAGGTTGAGATGCCGGACAACCTGACGACTTGGCGCATGCAGGTGCGCGCTATTAGCGGCGACATCCTCGTCGGTGAGGCGACCAACGAGCTCGTCTCGACGCAACCGCTGCTGCTCAGGCCGGCCCTGCCACGCTTCTTGCGCGTGGGCGACGAAGTCACGCTGCGCACGCTGGTGCGCAACGCCACGCCGGAGACACAGGACGTCACCGTCTCCCTTCAGGCCGACGGTGTCGAGGTCCAGGGCGGCCTCGAGAAGAGCGTCACGGTCGAACCCGGCGCGTCGGAGGAGGTCGCCTGGCCGGCAACCGTTTCGGCTGAGGGCGTCGCGAGTCTCACGTTGACGGCCGACGCGGGCGGAGACCTGCGCGATGCCGTGCTGCAGGAGCTGCCCATCTACCTCGACGTGACGCCGGAGACTACCGCGACAGGCGGCGTCGTCACGGACCAGCCTGTCGACGAGACCATCTTCATCCCCTCCTACGCGATCCAGAAGGAAGGGCTCGGCTCGCTCTACGTCAGCGTCCAGGCGTCGCTCATCGGATCCGTGGCCCGCCAGCTCGATGCGTTCGAGCCCACGATATGGGAGGGGGTGGAGCAGAAGGCGAGCCGCGTGATCGCCACGTTGGCCGCGCAGGAGGCGGAACCCAACGCCGCGTTGCCCTACAGCGCAACGCGACTTGGCAGTGACATCGCGGAGCTCATCTCGCTGCAGCGTGGCGACGGCGGCTGGGCATGGTGCCGTCTCTGTACCCGCAGCGACCCGCAGGTCACGGGCTGGGTGCTCCAGGCTCTCGGCGCCTGGCAGGACGCGGGTAATCGAATCAACCCGCAGATCCTGGATGACGCCGTCTCCTACGTAAATTCCTTTATCCAGCGCTTCCGCGACGTGGAGAATCCGGCGGACCCGAGCTTCAACGCCTTCCTGCTGTATTCCCTCGCGACAAGCGGCCGGGAGCACATCTCGCTCTCGACACTGCGTTCACTATTGGAGCAGGACCGCGAGAACCTGTCGAATTGGGCGCGGGCTTACGTGCTTCTGGGTTTCGCCGAATCAGGACTGACCAAGCAAGACGTGGAGGTACAACAGCTGCTCAACGATCTTGCAGCAAACGTCCAGCCCAGCGCCAACGGCAACCACTGGGAGGACCCGCGCGCCGGTTCCTATAGCCAGACGGGCCCGCGCACGACGGCGCTCGTCCTCGATGCGCTCTCGGCCGTCGACCCGCGCCATCCCTTGATCGAAGAGACGACGCGCTGGCTGGTCATCGCGCTCAATACCGGCGTCTGCCGCACCAACTTCGAGCAGGCCCAGGCAATCGTCTCGTTATCAAGCTTCGTGCAAGCTACAGGTGAGCGTGGCGCCAGCTATCGCTACGACGTCCGCCTGGACGAACGGAGCCTGCTGCGCGGGCGCCTCGAAGCCGGCGAGGACATTCAGGTGGAGTCCACGGAGGTACCGGTCTCCGACCTCACGGCCGGCAAGGCCAGCAAGCTCGACCTGGAACGCGACTTTGGCGCCGCCGGCCGCATGTACTACACGCTGAACCTGCGCTACGTCACGCCCGCTGTCGGCGTAGAAGCACTCAACCGTGGCTTCGCCATCTCTCATGAGTACTCCCTGCTCGATGATCCCGATACGCAGATCACATCGGCCCGCATCGGCGACGTCGTCCGCGTGAGCATGATGGTCATGCTGCCGGCCGACCGCAACTACGTGGTTGTGGAGGACCTCCTGCCCGCGGGTTTAGAGCCAATCGACCCGAATCTCGCGATCGTGGAACCTGCGCTTCGAGCTCAGCTCAGCCAGGAGCTGGCGGAAGCCAACCGGCCTGAGGAGCTGGAGTACTACGCTCCCTGGTTTGCCTGGTACTACAACCCCTGGCAGCAGTCTGACCTGCTGGACGACCGCGTGCGGCTAAGCGCAGAGTCTCTTGCCAAGGGAGTCTACGAGTTCATCTACTACGCTCGGGCGACAACCCCCGGAGACTTCTTCGTTGCGCCTGCCCGTGTCGAGGAGTCCAACTTCCCCGACGTGTTCGGCCGCAGCGACAGCGGGCGATTCACCGTTTTGCCCTGAGGTAGCGCAACCGATCATCACGGATTCACGACCGCAAGCTGCTGCCGTAAATCCGTACCTTGTCTCGTAATCCGTCGGTCCAGTGTTCGAATCCATGAGGGCCCACCACTTACCCACATTTGGAGTCTGAGGGATGCCTCCGATCGGTCGTCCGACGGACTCAAGGAACTTTGGCCACCATGTATGGGGACATCGTTCGGGGCAGTCAGCCTACACCCGTCGTAACCCGACAGCGCTGTACTTCAGCTCCGGTTCCTTCGACACCGGGTCGAAGGCGTCAGAGGTCAGCATGTTCACGTCCCCAGACACGTCCCAGAGGCCCGCCCAGTGGAACGGCACGAAGACCGTGCCCGGCCGTATTGAGTCGCTAACACGTGCCGGCAGCCGGGCCACACCGCGCCGGGAGCGCAGCTCCGCCATGCTTCCTGAGTCGATTGCGAGAAAGCGAGCGTCGCTGCGGCTTAATTCCACAAAGGGTGCCGGCTCGCTCGCGTTGAGCTTGCTCACCTTGCCCGTGCGGGTGCGAGTGTGCCACTGGTCTTTAACCCGGCCGGTGGTCAGGACGTAGGGGAAGTCGGCGTCGGGCAGCTCCGCGGGCGGCCGGTACTCGACCGCGTGGAACCGTGCCCGGCCCGAATCAGTCGCGAAGACGCCGTCGGAATAGAGGCGACGCGAGCCGCCCCTACGCCCCAGCGGTGCAGGCCACTGCAAGCGCAAGGTTGCCCGCAGCAGCTCGTATGTCATACCAGTCATGTCCAGGTCTCGGCCGCGGGTCGTTTGCTTGAACTCTTCGAATACCTCCTCAACATCACCATAGGCGAAGGCATCACCGAAGCCCATGCGACGGCGAACCGGCAGAGAATTTGCCAGTCGGGCAACGCCTCACCGGGTGGGCGCCCTGCCTGCTCAAGGAGGCAGACCCTGCGCTCCGCGTTGGTCATCGTCCCTGCGCGCTCCGACCACTGGGCCGCTGGCAGTAGCACGTGCGCCAGTTGCGTTGTCTCAGTTGGATGGTAAGCGTCCTGCACGACCACCAGCTCAGCCTTCGCCAGCGCGTTACGCACGCGCGCCGAGTTCGGCATCGAGGCTACGGGATTGGTGGCGATGACCCAGACGGCCTGCGACGAGCCCTCGTGCAGTGCGTCGAACATCTCAACCGCCGTGAGGCCGGGCCTTGACGAGATGCGCCCCCGTGGCACGCCCCAAAACGTCTCCATCTCGCGCCGGTGGTCCGGGTTGGCGACCACGCGGTGTCCCGGCAGTGTATGCGCCAGCCCCCCGGCCTCGCGGCCGCCCATGGCGTTCGGCTGTCCCGTGAGCGAAAATGGCCCGCTGCCAGGCTTGCCAACGTTGCCGGTCGCCAGCGCGAGCTTAATTAGCGCGAGGTTCTTGTCCACGCCAGCCACGCTCTGGTTCGCGCCCATGGTCCAGAGGCTGAGCGCCCGCTTCGCGCGGCCGTAGAGCAGCGCCGCCCGGCGTATGTCTTCCGCATCGAGGCCGGAGGTCTGTGCTGCTCGTTCGGCGCTGTAGCTCATGATCGACTCGGCGACGCGGCGCCAGCCCTCCGTATGAGAGGCGATGAACTTCGGGTCAGCCAAGCCTGCCAGAACGATTTCCCTGAGCAGCGAGTTGAGCAGCGGGACGTCTGCACCCGGACGCACCGAGAGGTGGATGTCGGCGATGCGCGAAGTCGCGGTGCGCCGCGGGTCGATGACGATCACCTTGACGTTCTTGTCCTGGCGCTTGCGCTGCTCGATCCGCTTGTAGAGCACCGGATGACAGGCCTCAATGTTTGCGCCGAGGATCAGGAAGCAGTCCGCTGCCTCGATGTCGGCATAGGACGGCGGCGGCCCGTCCGCGCCGAAGGCCATGGCATAAGCAGCGCTGGCGCTAGTCATGCACAGCCTCGAGTTCGTGTCCTGGTTGTTGGTTCCAATGAAACCCTTGGCCAGCTTGCCCAGCAGGTAGTAGTCCTCGGTTGGCAGCTGGCCGGAGCCATAGAACGCCACGCCATCCGGCCCATCGCGCCCGATTACGAAGTCGAAACGCCGTGCCACGAAGTCGAGCGCCTCGTCCCAGCTCACGCGCCGAAACGGCTCTTCCAGCGACTCCCGGATCTGCGGGTACAACAGCCGGTCCGGCGTGTCCAGCACCTCATCCAGCAGCGCCCCCTTGCGGCACAGCGCGCCGAAGTTCGATTGGTGGCGCTTGTCGCCCTTCACAGACTCCACCACGCCATTTCTGACCTTGACCATCAGGCCGCAGCCGGTCGCGCAGTAGGGACAGATAGATTGGACGCTGCCGTTTTCGATCACGACTCGACTGAGACCGGCGGGAGGGTAGCGGCGCGACCGTTCCGCGCCGCGCTGCCCTTGGGCGCCCAGGTGCGCTGCCAGGCGAACTGCGCCGCAAGCAACTGAGCCGCTGCCAGAATCGCAACCACGCCAAACACGGCGAAGCCAGCGGTGTAGCTGCCTGTCGCGTCCTTGAAGAATCCCAGCAAGAAGGGGAGGGCAAACCCGCCGATACCGCCCGCGAAACCCACCAGCCCGGTCATCACGCCGATCTGGCCGGCAAAACGCTGCGGCACCAGCTGGAAGACGGCACCGTTGCCCATACCCAGCAGCGCCATCAACACGAGGAACAGGCCGAACGCCACAGGGAGCACCGGTAGGCTGCTCATCGCCAGCGCCGCGGCGCCCGTCGTCGCGAGGAGCACGAGGAGTACGCGTGTGCCGCCGAAGCGGTCGGCGAGGATGCCGCCGAGCGGCCTAGCGAAGCTGCCCGCGAAAACGCACAGCGCCGTGAGGTCGCCGGCTGTGACCTTGGTCACGCCGTACTGATCCTTGAAGAAGATCGCCAGGTAGGTGGCGAGGCCGACGAAGCCGCCGAACGTGACGCTGTAAAAGAGGCAGAAGCGCAGAGAATCGCGCTTGCGCAGGACGCGGACGTAGTCGAAGGGAGCAACCCTGGCTCGTTGACCGGGATGGTCCTTTGCCATCAGGACGAAGACGGCCAGCGTGAACAGGATCGGCAGCATGGCGAGGCCGAGGACCGCTTGCCAGCCGAACATGTCCGCCAGCCGAGGCGCAAACAGCGATGCGAAAACGGTGCCACTGTTGCCGGCGCCGGCGATTCCGAGCGCCAGGCCCTGGTGTTGTGGAGGGTACCAGCGGCTGGCCAGTGGCATGCCACTGCGAAGCTGGCGCCCGCTACGCCCAGGAGGATCCCTACCAGGTACACCACCTGCAGCGAATCAGCCAACAGCCAGCCGATAGCCAGCGGCAGCAGCGTGAGCGAGAGGCAGGCAATGCCTACCGGCCTGCTACCGAAGCGGTCTGCGGCTATGCCCATCGGCAGGCGCAGCAGGGCGCCGCTGAGTACGGGCAACGCCGTCATCAGTCCCTTCTGCGTACCGTTGAGCCCCATCTCTGAGGCGACAAAGTTACCCAGGGCGCCAAGGAGCACCCACACCATGAAGCTGGTATCGAAGTAGATGAACGCTGCGAACAGAGAGCGTGGGTTGCCGGAACTCAGGAAGCCGCTGAAGTGACTCATCAGCCTGCCGCCTCCACCGGTTCTTGCGTTGCACGCCCCAGCGAGCCGACCACTGGCAGCAGCCGCTCGGCCAGATCACTCAGCGGGACGCCCTCCATGACCTTCGTTGCCAGCCTCGCGTCCCTGCCCAGCTTGCCGCCCACGAACACGTCAGCCGCGTCTACAACCTCCCCGTCGATCCGAACACGCGAGGCCTGGAAGCCGATATCGGCGATGTGATGCAGCCCGCAGGGGTGGGGACAGCCTGACCAGTGCATCCGCAGGGATGGCGCCTCAGGCAGCAACACATTGAGCTGCTGAGCCAGTTCAAGCGCTCGGCCTTTGGTGTCGATCAGCGAGTAGTGACAGAAGTCTTTGCCGGTGCACGATACGAGGCGTCGCTGAAAAGCATCGGGGTGCGGCGTATAGCGCAGGACCAGTGGCTCAGCCAGCAGGCCAGCGAGCGCGCTTCCGCGCACGTTGACGATCAATACGTTCTGATCGTTCGTCAGGCGCAACTCGCCTGAACCGTAGGTTTCGGCCAGGCGCGCCATCTCCTTCAAATCGTCGCCCGTGGTTCGGCCCACCGGTACAAGGAGGCCAACAGAGGACACACCGGAGCGCTTCTGCGGATGTACGCCAACGTGGTCGCCTCCGTAGTCCCAGACCTCGTCGCGGCCGGCCCGGCGCAAGCTAGAGCCGAGCCGCCTTTCGATCTCGGCACGGAAGCGGTCGACGCCCCACGACTCGACCAGCCACTTGAGACGCGCCTGCAGGCGGTTCTCCCGCGAGCCTTCGTCGCGAAATGTGCTGAGCACCGCCAGGCACAGCGGGACTACTTGGCACGGCTCGACGAAGACGTCGAGGTCCCATGACAGGTGAGTCGAACGGCCGCCCATCGCGCCCCCGACGCGAACGCTGAAACCGACGACGCCATCGATTGTTGCCGGCGTCAGGCCCAGGTCGTGCGTCTGCGACAGCGCGCAGTCATGCCTGCAGCCGCTGATGCTGATGTTGAATTTGCGCGGCAAGTTGCTAAAGTCTTTGCGCCCGATGATTGATTCCTGGATCGCCAGCGCCAGGCCGGACGCGTCGAGCACTTCGTCGGGGTCCAGGCCCGCCACAGGTCAGCCGGTAACGTTGCGGATGTTATCCATACCGGGCTGCAAGTGACGGATGCCCAACGCTCCCAGCGCCGCGAAGAGTGCCGGGACGGCTTCGATCCTGATCCAACGTAGCTGGATGTTCTGGCGTGTGGTGATGTCGACGCTGCCGCGCCCGTACTCGTTTGCAAGGCGGCCGGCACAGGCCATCTGCGCCGCGCTCAAGATACCGTTGGGCAGCCGCAGCCGCAGCATGAAGTAGCCAGGGGTCTGTTTGCGGCGGAAGAGGCCATACCACTTCATGCGCTCAAAGTCATCCTCGAGGATAGCTTCGAAGCCTTCGCGCGCGTAGCGATACACGTCTTCGAGCACATCGAGTCCATCCTTCGCGCTCTTGATCGCCTCAATGTCCATGTGCACCTCCAGGGTCGAACTGGGCACTTCGACCGTAGAGGGCTCCTGTTACAGCCCAGTGATCACATAGCTCCAGAATGATTAGCAGTGCGAGAAGATTGCGTTTCCCGCTTATTGCCGGACTATTACCAGAGGCGGGAGCTCGCAAGCGCCGGCAGCCGCGTGGTCATCGAAATCAAAGCCACCGACTGGGACGGTACAGCCGAGTACCGCGTACGCCCAACCTCACACGGCAAATCAGGCAGCGCGGTCAACTGGTGTTGATCACCGTTGGTGGGCGTTCGCGGACTCACGTCCGTTGCTCTTTCGCGGTCTATTGACACAATGTCGAGGGATGGAACCTGCTCCGCCAGTCTTGGCCTCGTCGGACCGTCGCCGGACCGACCCTGCTGAAGATGCGGTACTCATGTTGGCGGAAAAGCCACGACGACCTGTTGATCCGCGAGCTTGCCCTGCCAGACGAGTTCGCCCGTCTGCAGGTCAAGCAGGTTCAACTACCAGCAGTCGTGGTTGCAGCCGTTTCCTGTCCGGCGCGCCTCAGCCATTCCGGCCCCTCCGTTGAGACGTAGGCGTAGTGGCCGTCCGGGGAAAGTACGTCGACGCGAACCCTTCGCCCGACCAGAGGTCTAGTACCCACCAGGCTGTTCAAGTCGAAGATCTTCAATCCGATTCCCGATCGCGCGGGCCTATCTGTAGGTGCGCGCGGCGGCAGCGATCCGCGACAGGGCGGCGTGGCTGTTCGACAG
>Ga0214471_10005222_pt1 | contig 10035 bp, 9 predicted proteins | sample RVTome_5_FD_207665 | JGI IMG/M metagenome (GOLD analysis project Ga0214471, IMG submission 207665) | Soil microbial communities from uranium-contaminated site in the Upper Colorado River Basin, Wyoming, United States - RVT142D155 | ecosystem: Environmental > Terrestrial > Soil > Contaminated >... | reverse complement strand
CGAAGGGCCGCGACACGATCCAGTGCAGCTTCGCCTGCGGGAAGGCCTTCTGCAGCGTGCGCAACAGCGGCAGCGTCATCACCACGTCGCCCAGCGCCGACATGCGCAGGACGGCGATGCTCTTCGGCGCCTCCCCGGGACTCATCCCGGGATTATCGCGCGGCGCTGGCGCCCGCGATGCGCCCGAACACGGCGCCGTTGGTGAGCCCGGTGCCGCCCGGGTAGTTGAACCAGAAGATGCCGCCGACCAGCTCCCCCGCCGCGAACAGGCCCGGGATCGGGTCGCCGTCGGTGGACAGCACTTGCGCGTCGGTGTTGATGCGCAGGCCCCCGAAGGTGAAGGTGATGCCGCAAGTCACGGCGTAGGCCTCGAAGGGCGGCGTGTCGAGCGTATTGGCCCAGTTCGACTTCGGGATCGCGAGTCCCCGCGTGCAGCGCCCGTCCTTCACGTTCGGATCGAAAGGGATGTCCTGGCGCACCGCCGCGTTGTAGGCCTTCAGCTCCTCGAGCGCGGCCTTGCCGTCGGTGTCTTCCAGCTTCGCGCAGAGCTCCTCCAGCGAGTTCGCGGTGTGCTTGGTGACCTGGCGGATCTTGTACTCGTCGCGCAACTGCGCCTTCACCTTGGCGTCGAACACCTGCCAGGCGAACTGCCCGGGCTGCGATAGGATCACGCGCCCGTACTTGGCATAGGTGTAGTTCCTGAAGTCCGCGCCTTCGTCGACGAAGCGCTTGCCGTGCGCATTGATATACACGCCCCAGGGGTAGGAATGCTTCTGGAACTGGTCGCCGATGGCGAGGTCGCCGAACTCGGGGGCGTTGCGCTCCCAGGCCACCGCGTGGCAGCCGGACCAGTTGCCCGCCGGCGCGGCGCCCGCGTCGAGCGCCATGCGGATCACGTCGCCGGTGTTGAAGCGCGTGCCGCGTACTTTGGCCAGTTCCCATCCCGGCCCGAGGTAGCGCGCGCGCCACTCGGAATTGGCCTGAAAACCGCCCGCGGCGAGGACCACGCTCTTCGCGCGCACTTCGACCGTCTTGCCCGCCTTCTTCACGCGCACGCCCTGCACGCCGTCGTCGTCGGAGATGAGCCCGGTGACGCGCGCCGAGTACCGGATGTCGATGCCGTTCTTGTTCGCCGCCTGGGTGAGCGATTCCACGAGGCCCGGCCCGCCGCCCACCGCTTCCACCGTGAGCCCGCCCCAGAACTTGAATTTGCCGCCGATGTTGAAGGCTTGCCGCCCCCAGGCCGCGGTGAAGCGCACGCCCTTTGCGCGCATCCATTCGACGGTGGCGAGGCTCCTTTTCGCCAGGATCTCGGTGAGATCCGGATCGCAGCGGTACTCGGTGAGGCGCGCCATGTCGTCGAGGAACTGCGCTTCGGTGTAGGTGCCGAAGTCGGTGCGCGCGATCTCCTCCGCCGTGAGATCGGGAATGACGCGCTTCAAGTCGTCGACGCCCGCGTAGGCGACGCGCATCAGCCCCGCGGTGAAGCGCGAGTTGCCGCCCGCCTCGTCCTCGCCCGCGCGCTCCAGCACCAGCACCTTCTGCACCTTCTCGCGCGCGGCGAGCGCCGCGCAGAACGCGGCGTTGCCCGCGCCCGCCACCACCACGTCGTAGCGATCCGTCATCTCAGGCCACCCAGGGCTTGCCGAACGCCGGCTCCTTGTACGGCGTCGGCGGCAACTGCCAGGTGCCGGTGGAGGGCGGCCGCACCTCGGCGTCCACGTGCACGTCGAGCACGCAGGGGCGCCTGTTCCTGATCGCCTGCTGCAGCGCGGCCGAGAGGTCCTCGCTCTTCGTGATCGTGGCGCCATCGGCGCCGCAGGCGCGCGCCCAGGCGGCGAAGTCGGGGTTGTAGCGCTTGCCGCCCTGGTAGAACGCGGTGCCGTGCTCGCGCCCGCCGAACATGCCGACCTGGATGTCGCGGATCGCCGCCCAGCTGAAGTTGTTCCAGACCAGCCAGATGCAGGGCAGGCCGTACTCCACCGCGGTGGCGACCACGTAGGGCGTCATCGAGAAGCCGCCGTCGCCGCAGACGGAGATGCAGGGCCGCTCGGGCGCCGCGAGCTGCGCGCCCATGACGCTGCAAACGCCGAAGCCCATCGACGAGTAGCCCCAGCTGTTCAGCATGCTCTGCGCGCGCTTCGGCCGCCAGAACTGCATGAACCAGTTGTGGTGCACGCCGGAATCGCAGGTCAGGATCGCGTCGTCGGGCAGGACCTTCTGCAACGCATCGACGACATATTCGGGCCGCAAGGGCGTGGTGAGCTTGCCGAAGTTCGGCCGCACGAACGCCTCCCATTCGGCGCGCCACGCATCCACCTCGGCGCGCCATTCCGAGGTCTGCTTGCGCAGCGAGGCGCTGCCGCGCTGCTCGCGCAAGCCCAGCGCGTTCAGGAGCTGCGCGGTGAACACCTTGGCGTCGGCGATGATGCCGAGCGTCGGCGGATAGTTGCGGCCGAGCTCCTGCGGGTCGAGGTCGACGTGGATCAGCTTCGTCTTGGGGAAGTTCCACGAGTAGCCCGGATACCAGCTCGACGACGAGCGGTCGTCGAAGCGCGTGCCGATCGTGATCACGAGGTCGGCGTGGCGCCCCGCCTGGTTCGCGGGATAGGCGCCGTTCCTGCCGATGAAGCCGAGCGTGAGCGGGTCGTCCGCGGGCACGCAACCCATGCCGTTCGGCGAGGTGATCACCGGGATGCCGTAGGTCTGCTGCAGGCTCGTTATCTCCGGCCCTGCCTCCGACAGCGTCGCGCCATGCCCGATGAAGATCACCGGGCGCATCGCGTCGGTAAGCATGTCCAGCGCCTTCGCCACGTCGGCGTCCGACGCGCCTGGGCGGTGCTGGCCGAAGACGTGCGAGGCGGGCGGCACTTCGACGTCGTCCTCCTCCTGGTAGACGTTGTACGGGATGTCGATGTTCACCGGCCCGGGACGCCCGGTGACCATGGTGTCGAAGCCCTGGCGCAGCGCGAGCGGCAGCATGTCGACGCGCGTGGGCTGGAACGCACGCTTCACCACCGGCCGGATCACCGAGGGGAAATCCGCCTGGTTGTGCTTGTAGATCTCCTGGAACGGTGCCCGGTTCATCTGCGAGGTGGGCACGTTGGACGTGATGGCGAGAAAGGCCGAGGAATCCGAGAGCGCGGTGGCGAGCGACATCACGAGGTTGGCCGAGCCCGGGCCGGTCGAGGTGAGCGTCGCCACCGGCTGGTGCTTCACGCGGAAATAGCCGTCCGCCATGTGTCCCGCGCACTGCTCGTGGCGCGGCGAGATGAGCTTCAGCCGGTCGCTTACCGCCTGCAGCGGATCGAGGATGCCGACGTTGCCATGCCCGCAGATGCCGAAGACATACGGCACTTTCTGCTTGATCAGGTACTCGGCGATCAGCTCGCCGCCTTTCATCCTGGCCATGACTTATGCGGTCTCCATGTCCTCGGCCGGTGTGGTCACCACGAAGAAGACGAGGCTCTCCAGCCCCGAGTTCGTGAAGCCGTGCCGCACGCCTGGCGGCAGATACACGTAATCGTGCGGACGCATCAGGCGCGGCTCGCCATCCACGCTCAGCAGCCCTTCGCCCTCCAGCACGTAGTAGATCTGCTCCTGCACCTGGTGCGCGTGCTCGGCCACGTGGGCGGCCGGCGCGTAGCGCGAGATGCGGAAATCGATGCGCGCCGAACCGGAATTTCCCGGGCCCACCAGGAGCTTGGAGAGCGCGCCGCCGAAATGGCCGGGAAACTCCTGCCAGGGCACGCGGGCCATGCTCTCCACGAAGGCGTTGCTGCCGAGCCGATCGTTCATCGCTGCCCCTTCCTCAGAATTGCTTCGTGTATTGCGCCGGATCGATCGTCGCGCCGACGACCAGCGGCCGGTCCTTCGGCCGTCTTGCCGCGAGCAGGCGCTCCAGCGCCTGCGCGCTCTGCACTTCGGCGCCCTCGCAGCCCATCGACTGCGCAAGGCGCACGAGGTCCGTCGATTCGATCCGCGTGCCCCAGCTCGGGTACTTGCGTTTCGCCTGTTTGATCTCGATGCGGTTGAGGCTGCCATCGCAGAAGACGACGACCAGGAGCGCGAGCTTCAGGCTCGCCGCGAGCCGCAGCTCGCCCTGCACCATGGCGAGCCCGCCGTCGCCGATGAAGCACACGACCTGCCGCTTCGGGTTCAGCATCTGCGCGACGATCGCCGCGGGCAGCGAATAGCCCATCGAAGACAGGCCGTTCGACATCAGCACCGAGCGCGGCGCGTACGCCGTCCAGCCCTGCCCGACGAGCAGCTTGTGCGAGCCCACGTCGGTGGTGGCGAGCGCCTCGCGCGGCAGCGCCGCGCGCACCGCGTCGATGACGTCGGTCGGGTTGAGCTTGCCCTTCACGCGCCCGCCGTAGTAGGCCGCGCGCAGCTTCTCGCGGTGGCGCTTCACCGCCGCCGGCGCCCACTTCGGCTCGCCCTTCCAGGCGGCGGCAACGGCGTTGACGATCGCCGCGATGTCGCCGACGAGCTCAGTGTCGGCGCGGTAGATCTGGTCCGTGTTTGGCAGCGCGTCGATGTGCACGGTCGGCAGCGAGAGCGTCCAGGGCTTGATCAGCTCCACGGCATCGAAACCCACCGCGAGCAGGAGGTCGCACCCCTTGAGGAAATCCCACATGAGCGCGTTGCACGCCATGTCGAGCGTGCCCGCGTAGTACGGATGGTCCTCGGCGAGCACGCCCTTCGCCATCGGCGCCACCACCACGGGAATCCCGGCCGCCTCGGCGAGCTGCGCGAGCGCGGCATGCGCATTGGCGCGCTGCGCCGCGATCCCCGCGAGGATGACCGGCTTGCTTGCCTTGCGCAGGCGCCGGGCAATGCCGCCGTCGCCGCCGAACGCCGTTACCTTGAGCGGCGGCAGCGCGACGGCGTTGTCCTTCGCCTCCGCGCCCACCACGTCGGCGTGCGTGGTGATGTGCACCGGTCCCGGGCGCTCGGCCATCGCGGTGCGCAGCGCCCGGCACATCACGCCGGCAACCGTGTCGGGCGCCACCTCGGTCGCCCATTTGCTCACCGGCGAAAAGAGCCGGTTGTGATCGAGCACCTGGTGCGTGAAGGTCTGCGCGCGCTTGCGCTCGATCTGCCCGGAGATCGCCACCATCGGCACGCGATCCAGGTACGCGTTGGCCACCGCGTTGACGAGGTTCGACGAGCCCGGGCCGAGCGTGGACATGCACACGCCCGGCCGCCCGGTGAGAAAGCCGTAGGCCTCGGCCATCAGCCCCGCGGTGCCTTCGCGCCGGCCGAGCACGAACCGCATCCCGGCGCGCCGCGCCGCTTCCATGAACTCGATGTTGGGATCGCCCGGATAGCCGAAGACGTGGCCGATGCCGGCCGCCTTCAGGTACCGCACCATGACCTCGGACACGTTCATCGCACTGGATTGTGCCAAACTGCGGCCTCCTTAAGGAGGACAGGTTCATGCCGCGCGGCGTCGTCGACCTGGAAGGACTGAAGAGCCCAGCTGCGGAAGCGCTGCGCATGACGCCGCCTGCCGGCCTGCCCTTCGCCGTGCGCAAGCTCGGCCACGTGGTGTTGAAGGTGAAGGACCTGCAGCGCTCGGTCGCCTTCTACACCGGCGTGCTCGGCTTTCACGTCGCCGACGTCTATCCCGAAAGCATGATGCAGGGCGGCATGGTGTTCCTGCGCTGCAACGCCGACCACCACTGCCTCGCGCTCGTGGGCGGCGCGAAGGACGACGCCGCGGCGCGCGAGCTGCACCACCTCGCCTTCGAGCTGGCGACGCTGGAAGAGCTGGTGCGCGCGCGCGCGCATCTGCGCCGGCACGGCGTGAGGATCGATTACGAGGGCCGGCGCCGCGCCGGCTGCCAGATGGCGGTGGAGTTCCGCGACCCGGACAACCATTTCCTCGAGCTTTTCTGGGGCCTCGATCGGGTGGGCAGCGACGGCCGCGTCCGTCCGCCCGAGGAGTGGCGCGAAGAGGCCTCGCTCGAAGACGCGATCGCCAACCCGCCGCCCGGCCAGGACACCACGCTGCCCGGCAAATGAGCGAGAAGATCGCCTTCATCGGCTTCGGCGAGGCCGGGCAGACGATCAGCCGCGGGCTGGTAGCGGAGGCGAAGCCCGCCCTGCGTACCTATGACATTCTGTTCGGCCAGCCGGCCGGTGCACCGCTCGAGGCGGCGGCGAAGGACCTTGGTGTCGCCCTCGCGCGCGACCACGCGGATGCGGTGCGCGAGGCAGACCTGGTAATGCTGACGGTCACCGCGTCCTCGAGCCTCGAGGCGGCGAGATCTTGCCTTCCCGGCCTGCGCAAGGGGCAGTTGTTCCTCGACATGAACTCGGTGTCGCCCAAGCGCAAGATCGAGACCGCGGCACTGGTGGCGCCGACGGGCGCCGCGTACGTCGACGTCGCGGTGATGGCGCCCGCCGCGCCCTACCTGCACAAAGTCCCCTGCCTCATCGGCGGGCCCGGCGCCGAAGCGCTCGCGCCGCGCGCGGCCGCGCTCGGCATGAAGATGGAGGTCGTTGCCAATGAAGTCGGGCAGGCTTGCGCCATCAAGATGTTCCGCTCGATCGTGGTGAAGGGACTGGAAGCGCTGCTCGTCGAGTCGATGGCCGCCTCGGCCGAGTACGGCGTAGAGGACCGCGTGCTCGCCTCGCTGAAGGAGACCTGGCCCGGCATCGACTGGGAGAAGCTCGCCGGCTACATGCTCGAGCGCGTGGTGAGCCACGGCTGGCGCCGCGCCGCCGAGATGCGGGAGGTGTCCGAGACGCTGCGCAGCATCGGCATGGAGCCCATCATGGCGGCGGCGGCCGCCGAACGGCAGCAATGGGTGGCGGAACTCGGCATCAAAGCGAAGACCGAGGACCGCGCGACGCTGGTGAAACTCATTCGGGAGGCGATGAGCAGGTGAAGGCGCTGCTCGGCGACTATCCCTGCACGGCCGCGTTCAAGAAGAGCGCCCCGCTCGCCTTCGAGGACATCCGCCCGCCGAGCGCCGGCTTCAAGCGCGTGGTGCGCGGCCTGGAGTTCGACGTCGCCGAGCTCGCGATCACCACCTTCCTCATGGCGAAGGCGGCCGGCAAGCCCTACCGGCTGCTGCCCGCCGTCGTGCTCGCGCGCATGCAGCACCCGCGGCTCGTCTGCGACGTTCGTCGTGCCGTGACCCCGCGCGACCTCGAAGGCCGGCGCGTCGGCGTGCGCTCCTACTCCGTCACCACCGGCATGTGGATCCGCGGCATCCTGGCCGAGGACCACAGCGTGGACTGCGGCCGCATCACCTGGGTCACCTTCGAGGATGCGCACGTGGCGGAATTCCGCGACCCGCCGAACGTCGAGCGCGCGCCGGCGGGGAAGAAGCTGGAAGAAATGCTCCTCGCGGGCGAGATCGACGCCGCGGTGACGGGCGATGCGCCGATCACGGATCCGCGCATCGTGCCGGTGATCCCGGACGCGCAGACCGCGGCGCGCGCCTGGCGCGCGCGCACCGGCGCGATCCAGATCAACCACATGGTGGCGGTGAAGCCGTCTGTTGACTCTGCGGAACTGGTGCGCCTGCTGGGCGAAAGCTTCGCCGCCGCGGGCAATCCCGAGATGAACCCGATCGGGCTGGAGGCGAACCGCCGCAATCTGGAGGTCGCGATCGACTACGTATACCGGCAGCGCCTCATTGCGCGGCGCTACGCCGTGGAGGAGCTCTTCGCATGATCATCGACTGCCACGGCCACTACACCACCGCGCCTGCGGCACTCTGGGAGTGGCGGAAAAAACAGGTCGCCGGGCAGGACCCTGGGCCCTTGCGCATCTCCGACGACGAGATCCGCGAGAGCCTGGAGAAGAACCAGCTGCGCATCCAGCGCGAGCGCGGCACCGACCTCACCTTCTTCTCGCCGCGCGCGGGCTCCATGGAGCACCACGTCGGCGACGCGAAAGTGAGCGAGGCCTGGTCACGCCAGTGCAACGACCTCATCCACCGCGTCTGCAGCCTGTACCCGCAGAACTTCGTGCCGGTGTGCCAGCTGCCGCAGTCCCCGGGCGTGCCGCCGGAGAATTGCATCCCGGAGCTCGAGCGCTGCGTGACCGAGCTCGGCTTCGTCGGCTGCAACCTCAACCCCGACCCCTCCGGCGGCTGGTGGCGCTCGCCGCCGCTCGGCGACCGGTTCTGGTATCCGCTCTACGGAAAGCTCGTGGAGCTGGAAGTCCCGGCGATGGTGCACGTCAGCTCCTCGTGCAACCCTGCCTTCCACTTCACGGGCGCGCACTACATCAATGCCGACACCACGGCGTTCATGCAGTTCATCACCTCATCGGACCTGTTCAAGGACTTCCCTGCGCTCAAGTTCGTCATCCCGCACGGCGGCGGCGCCGTGCCCTACCACTGGGGGCGCTACCGCGGCCTCGCGCAGGACATGGGCAAGCCACCGCTGAAGGAATTTCTCCTGCAGAACGTCTTCTTCGACACCTGCGTCTACCACCTGCCGGGCATCGAGCTGCTGCTGAAAGTCATCCCGGCGGAGAACATCCTCTTCGCCTCCGAGATCGTGGGCGCGGTGCGCGGCGTGGACCCGGAGACCGGGCACTACTACGACGACACGCGCCGCTACATCGACGCGGTGCCCGGCTTGAGCGCCGCGGACCGGGAGAGAATCTACTCGGGCAACGTCAGGCGTGTGTACCCGCGGTTCGCGCGGCGCTCGCGGGCTATTTCTTCCTCTTGAGCACCGCGGCGAAGAACCTGTCCGCCTCCGCCTTCGCCTGCTTGTCCACCTCGGCGTTATAGGCGACCGGCATGTTGAACTTCTTGCCGGCCTCGGTGGCCGCCGGGTTGGTGTACGCGTGCACCGCGCCGGGGTAGTTCACGAACTTGTAGTCGGCCTTGGCGGCTGCCATGTCCTGCTTGAACCCCTCGATCTGGTCCGGCTTCACCAGCGGGTCGTCGGCGCCGTTCAGCACCAGCACCTTCGCCTTCACCGACTTCGGCGCCGGCGTGTTGGTGGCCAGCCCGGCGTGGAACATCACGATCCCCGCCAGGTCGGCGCCCGCGCGCACCATGTTGTGCGCCACCGTGCCGCCGAAGCAGTAGCCGGCCGCGCCGATCCTCCTCGCGTCCACGCTCGCGTGCCTGGCGAGCGCGGCGCGCGCGGCGTTGAAGCGCGCCCGCATGGCGTCCGGGTTCTTCATCACCGATCCCGCCAGCATTCCCGCGTCCTTGGGGTTGTCGGCGGTCTTCGCGTCGCCGTACATGTCGGCGACGAACGCGGTGTAGCCCTGCGCGGCCAATCTGCGCGCCTCGTTCCTGATGTGGTCGGTGATGCCCCACCACTCGTGCACCAGCACGATCCCGGGGCGCTTGCCTTTCACGGCGTCGTCGTAGACGACGAAGCCCTTCATCACCGTGTCGCCCGCCTTGTAGGTCACCGGTTCTTCCTTGACCGCCGCGGTGGCGGGAAGCGCGAGCGCGAACAGCGCTGCGAATACGAGCCTTACCATCGTCTCCTCCTCGTGGGCTTGCGGAGGTGCCTAGGATACCTCAACGTCAGGCGGGTGTACCCGCGGTTCGCGGCGCGCCGGGCAGCTTGACCGCCGGCGCCGGTCGCGCGCCGCGCTCTGGAATCGTGAGGGCGAGCCCGGCCGCGATCGCGGCGAGCGTGAGGTCGAGGAGCCACATCGCGTCGTAGCCGCCGGTCGCCTCGAACACCACGCCGCCCAGCCACGAGCCGAGGAACGCCCCCACCTGGTGCAGGAGGAAGACGAGGCCGAGCAGCGTCGCCAGGCGCTCGGCGCCGTAGAGCTTGCCCACCAGCCCCGCCGTCGGTGGCAGCACCGCCATGTAGGTGAGCCCCATCCACGCCGAGAACGCCAGCACGGTGAACTCGGTCTTCGGCGCCGCGAGGAACGCCGCGATGCCGAGCGCGCGCGCGGCAAAGAGCGCCGCAAGCGTCATCTTCATCGAGTAGCGCTGGATGACGAAGCCCGCGCCGATGCTGCCCGCGATGTTGAACAGGCCCAGCACGGCGAGCGCGAGCCCGGAGACCGCGGGCGGCAGGCCG
>Ga0214471_10005221_pt1 | contig 10036 bp, 7 predicted proteins | sample RVTome_5_FD_207665 | JGI IMG/M metagenome (GOLD analysis project Ga0214471, IMG submission 207665) | Soil microbial communities from uranium-contaminated site in the Upper Colorado River Basin, Wyoming, United States - RVT142D155 | ecosystem: Environmental > Terrestrial > Soil > Contaminated >... | reverse complement strand
CCGCTGCGTGACCGAGGTAGGTATGGCCATGCTGGAAGAAACCGCTGCCTGAAACGATCGTCTCGTAGATGTGGCTGCCGACCAGCGTTGCGCCGATCGGCTGGTACCCCGCGCCCAGCCCCTTGGCCACCGTGACGAGATCCGGCACTACGCCTTCCTGCTCGAACGCGAAGAGCGATCCGCACCGTCCCATGCCGCACATGACCTCGTCGAGGATGAGCAGCACCCCGTAGCGATCGCATACTTCGCGCACGCTGCGAAAATAGCCGGATACCGGGGGCACGGCCCCCAGCGTCGCGCCGACCACAGTTTCGGCAACGAAGGCCATGACCTGGTCTTCGCCCAGACTACGAATCTCCGCCTCGAGCTCTGCGGCTAGACGCTCGCCGTACGCTGCATCAGACTCGCCCGCCTGCCGGCCACGATACGCATAGCAGGGCGAGACATGGTTCGCCTCGATGAGTAGCGGCTGGAACTGCTTGCGGCGCCACGCGTTGCCGCCGACCGCGAGGGCGCCGAGCGTGTTGCCGTGATAGGACTGGCGCCGCCCGATGAGGTAGCGTCGCTGCGGCTCGCCTTTCTCCACGAAGTACTGGCGCGCAAGCTTCAGCGCGGCTTCCACGGCCTCCGAGCCACCCGAGACGAAGTACACCTTGTCCAGGGGCGCGGGTGCCCGCGCGATCAGCGCCTCAGCCAGCGCCTCCATCGGCTCGTTAGTGAAAAAAGACGTGTGCGCGAACGGCAATTGCGCCAGTTGCTCCTGGATCGCCTTCACCACCGCAGCGTCGGAATGCCCCAGGCAAGAAACGGCGGCTCCGCCCGAGGCGTCGAGATAGCGCTTGCCGTCGCGGTCGATGACATAGGCCCCGTCGCCGCGCACCGCGACTGGGTACCGGGCTCGCGGATTGCGGTGGAACACCCGGGTCACGTCAGGCGCCGAGTTTGCCGTGCAGTTGCGCGCGGCACTGCGCCAGCGCAGGGGGCAGCCGCGATTTCAGCTGGTCGAGGAGCTGGTCGTGCGCGACGACCTCCTCCTGCCACGCCGCGGCATTCACACTCGCAATCGCCTCGTACTGCTCACGCGTGAACCGCGGCAAGCCGTTCCAGTTCAGATCCTCGTATCGCGGAATGATGCCCAATGCCGTATTCACGCCGTGCACGAGGCCGTGGCAGCGCCCGACGATCCACTCCAGCACGCGCATGTTCTCGCCGAAGCCGGGCCAGATGAACTTGCCTTGCGCATCTTTGCGAAACCAGTTCACGCGAAAGATGCGCGGTGGGTGATGCACGACTTTGCCCATTTTCAGCCAGTGCGCGAAGTAATCGCCCATGTGGTACCCGCAGAACGCGAGCATCGCCATCGGGTCGCGCCGCACGACACCGACCTTGCCGGTGATCGCCGCAGTGGTCTCCGAGCCGAGCGTCGCGGCCATATAGACGCCTTCTTCCCAGGACGGCGCCTCCACAACGAGCGGCACCGTGCTCGAGCGCCGGCCGCCGAACAGGAACGCTCCGATCGGTACGCCGCCCGCGTCCTCCCACTTCGCGTCCATGGACGGGCATTGGGCAGCGGCCACCGTGAAGCGCGAATTGGGATGCGCCGCAAGCCGTCCACAGTCCGGTGTCCAATCCTTGCCTTGCCAGTCGACGAGCCGCTCCGGCGGCGTACCCGTCATCCCCTCCCACCAGACATCGCTCTCGGGGGTGAGCGCCACGTTGGTGAAGATGACGTTTGCGGCCAGCGTCTTCATGGCGTTCGGATTGGTTGCTTGCGACGTTCCTGGCGCAACACCGAAGAAGCCCGCTTCCGGATTGATGGCGTAAAGGCGCCCGTCGTGCCCCGGCTTGATCCAGGCGATGTCCTCGCCGATCGTCGTGATCTTCCAGCCGCTGTAGGCCTCGGGCGGGATGAGCATGGCGAAGTTGGTCTTGCCGCAGGCGCTCGGAAATGCCGCCGCCACGTAGGACTTCTGCCCGGCGGGCGACTCCACGCCAAGAATCAGCATGTGCTCGGCGAGCCAGCCCTCGTCCCTCGCCATGACTGAGGCGATGCGCAGCGCCAGGCACTTCTTGCCGAGCAGCGCATTGCCGCCATAGCCGGAGCCGTAGGACCAGATCTCCCGCGTCTCCGGGAAATGCACGATCCACTTCTCCCTGTCGTTGCTCGGCCACGGCACGTCCTTCTGCCCGGGCGCCAGCGGCGCGCCAACCGAGTGCACGCAGGGCACGAAATCCCCATCCTCGCCCAGCCAGTCGGCCACCGCGCGGCCCATGCGGGTCATGATGCGCATGTTTACCGCCACATACGCCGAATCGGAGATCTCCACGCCGATCTGCGCGATGTGCGAGCCGATCGGCCCCATCGAGAACGGCATCACGTACATCGTACGTCCGCGCATGCAGCCCTCGAACAGGCGCTGCAGCGTTCCACGCATTTCGCGCGGGTCGACCCAATTGTTGGTGGGGCCCGCCTGCTCCCGCGTCTGGCTGCAGATGAAGGTGCGATCCTCCATGCGCGCCACGTCGCTCGGGTGCGAGCGGGCGAGATAACTGTTCGGGCGCAGTTTCTGGTTCAGCTTGACGAAGGTGCCCGCTTGCACAAGCTCATCGCACAGCCGGTCGTATTCGGCCTGCGATCCGTCGCACCAGATGACGCGCTCCGGCTGGGCGAGCCGCGCGGTCTCCGACACCCACTGCCGCATGCCTGCGTGCCGCACCCAGTCAGGTGCCTGGGAATAGTCCTTGTGCGCGGTGCCCGGGGCGTTCATCTCCGATGTGAACTCCTGAAAGCAAAACGGCCCTTGGGGGGCCGTAAGGGTGCGATGAGGCAAGCATTCTACCGCGTGGGTGAGAGCGGCGCCACGCCCTAAAACGCCTGTCTGATCAAGTTCTTGGATGACGTTACTTGCCGATGCAGAAGCGCCCGAAGATCTCGCCGAGCAGCTCGTCCGCCGTGACCTCGCCCGTGATGCCGGCCAGCGCCGCCTGTGCCAACCGCAGTTCCTCGGCAAATAGCTCCCAGCGACGCAACTCGTCTGCCGCGGCCTGCAAATGCGTCGCCGCCTGTTGCAGCGCCCGCAAGTGCCGTTCGCGCGCTAGGAACACGGATTCGCCCGCAGCCCGCCAGCCCGCTTCCGCGAGGATCCTGCTTTTGAGCGCATCCATGCCCGCGCCCGTCATGGCGGAAACCGCCAAGGCGCCTGCGGGTGGAACGAAATCGGGCGCCAGATCCACCTTGTTGTAGACCTCGACCCGCGCCACGCCCACGGGCAGCGCCTCGAGCGACGCATGGGGTTCGCCCGCCTCGAACACCGCAATGACCAAGTCCGCCTGTGCGAGTTCGATCTGCGTTCTCTCGATGCCAAGACGCTCCACGGGATCCGAAGGCACGCGTAGTCCTGCGGTGTCGACGACGACGAGCGGCACGCCCTCGATCTGGATGCTCTCTCGAAGCGCATCGCGCGTGGTGCCCGGCACCGGCGTCACGATGGCGCGATCTTCTCCGATCAGCCGGTTGAGCAGGCTCGACTTGCCGACATTGGGCCGACCGGCGAGCACCACATGAATGCCGGTGCGCAGCAGGCTGCCCTGCCGGCTCCTCGACAGCACATCCTGCAGCGCCGCGCGCACGCCGGCGAGCCGCGCTGCCGCGTCGTCCCGGTGCAGCGAATCCACCTCCTCGTCCGGGAAGTCGAGCATCGCCTCTGTCAGCGCGCGCAATTCAACCAGCTGCGCGACGAGTGCGTTGATGGTCGCCGAAAATTCGCCGCACATCGAGCGCACCGCCAAGCGCGCGGCTTCCTGGGTCGCGGCATCGATCACGTCGGCCACCGCTTCCGCCTGGGCGAGATCGATCCGGCCATTGAGAAACGCGCGACGCGTGAACTCGCCCGGTTCGGCGAGCCGCGCCCCCGCGTTTACGCAGGCCGCGAGAACGGACTGCAACACCACGGGTCCGCCGTGTCCCTGGAACTCGAAGCTGTGTTCCCCGGTGTAGGAATGGGGCGCCGGAAAATACAGCGCCAAGCCACGGTCGAGCGCATCGCCTTGCTCATCGCGCGCCGTCATCAGGGTCGCGACGCGCGGCTGCGGCAGGCGCCGCAATACGCGTCGCGCGATATCGGGCGCCAATGGGCCGGAGACGCGCACGATGCCGACGGCGCCCCGGCCCGGCGGCGTGGCCACGGCGGCTATGGTGTCTGGCGGACGACCCGGCGGCTCAGCGCTTGGCATGGGCAGTCTTGTCGCGCTCGAACAAGCGCTGGATCTGCCATTGCTGTGCGATGGAAAGGATGTTGTTGACCAGCCAATACAGCACGAGGCCAGCGGGGAAGAAGAAGAAGAACACGCTGAAGACGTAAGGCATGAATTTCATGATCTTGGCCTGCACCGGGTCGGGCGGCACCGGATTCATGCGCGTCTGAAGCACCATGGAGGCCGCCATCAGAACGGGGAGCACGTAGTAGGGGTCCTGCGCCGAAAGGTCCGTGATCCAGAGGATGAACGGCGCGTGGCGCAGTTCGATGGCGGCGAGCAGCACCCAGTACAGGGCGATGAACACCGGTATCTGCACCAGGATCGGAAAACAGCCGCCGAGCGGATTGATCTTCTCGGTCTTGTACAACTCCATCATCGCCTGGTTCATACGCGCGCGGTCGTTGCCGTACATCTCGCGGATCTTGGTCAGGCGCGGCGTGACCAGCTTCATCTTGGCCATGGATTTGTAGCTGGCTGCGGACAGCGGAAAAAACACGAGCTTGATCGAGACCGTCAGCAGGATGATGGCGGCGCCCCAGTTGCCCGTCCAGCCGTGAAAAAACTCCAGCACCGCGAACAGCGGCCAGGCGAGAATCGCCAGCCAGCCGTAGTCCACCACCAGGTCCAAGCCAGCGTCTGCCTTCTTCAGGCGAATCTGCTCCTGCGGTCCCGAAAATAGCTGCGTCGACACGCGCGCGGATTCGCCCGGCGCCGCCTGCGGCGTGGCCAGAATGACGCCTGCGGCGTAGAACCCGTCCGGCAGCTTGCGCGCGTAGAACTCGCGCGGAGATTTCTCCGGCGGCAGCCACGCCGAGACGAAGTAGTGCTGCATCATGCCGATCCAGCCGTCACTCGCGTCTTTGGGCAGGTCCACCTTGCCGTTCTCGACGTCCGAGAAATCGACCTTGTTGTACGCGCGCTCCTGCGTGTAGTACACCGGCCCGGTATAGACATACATCATGCGGCTTTCATGCACCGGCGCCCGGCCGTCGCGCACCACCTGGTAGTACGCATACGCCGCTACCGGCGATGCGCCGGCGTTCTTAAGCTCGAACGCGACGTCAATCAGATAGCTGTCACGGTGAAAGGTGTAGATCTTTTCCACCACCACGCCGCTCGGCCCATCCGCAGCGAAGCGCACTTGCAGGCGATCGGCGCCCGGCGCGAGGGCGCGCTCGCCCTCAAGCGCGCGCCATGCAGTGCGGTGATTCGGCATGCCTTCGCCGATCAACCCGCTTTGCGCGCTGTAGTCATGTTCCGGGCCGAGCAGTACGAAATTCTTCTCCGGATCCTTCACGTCCTTGTGCTTGCGCAGCTCCAGGCGCGAGAGCGTGGCGCCCACCGAGTCGAGCTCCACCACCAGCAGGTCGGTTCGAATCTGGACCTTTTCCGACGGCGCCGGCGCTTGGGCCGCGCCCGGCACGGCTGCCGCGGCCGGCGCGGCGGGCGCGGCACCGGACTCCGGCGCTGGTGTTGGCGCGAGCGGCCCGGCCGGTGTCGGTACGCCGGGTGCCGCGGGCGCCGCTGAAACGGCTGGCGGCTTCGGCTGCTGCTCCTTTTGCCAGGCGTCCCATAGCAGCAGCAGCGAGAAGCTGAAGATGAAGAACAGGATCAGTCGTTGGGTATCCATGACGCTCCGCGTGGCGGCCTAGCCGCGCTTGTCCTCCGGCACCGGATCAATTCCGCCGGGATGCCAGGGACCGCAGCGGCACAGTCTGTGCGCCGCAAGCCAGCCGCCGCGTAGCAGCCCGTGGCGCTCCAGCGCCTCGTCCGCGTACTGCGAGCAACTAGGGTGGAAACGACACGACGGCCCGAGCAGCGGGCTCAGGAAGTAGCGGTATCCACGCAACGCGAGGCGCACCAGACCGGTCACGGTCCAAGCCCGCCGAAAAGCTCCCTCAGGCGCGTGAGCATCGCCGCCGAGGCGCGTGCGCCGTAAGGCGGGCGCACCAGCACATCGAGCGCGCCGAGGCGCGCCTGCTCCAACCGGAATGCCTCGCGGATGCATCGCTTGATTCCATTGCGCACTGTCGCCTTCGCCGCATGCTTGCGCGTTACGAGCATACCCAGCCGCGGCGGCCCTTCCGCCCGGCGCTCCATGTAGAAAGTGTAGCCAGACAGGCTGCGGCGCGTGCCGTGCGCCAACAACCGCTCGAACTCGGCGCTTCGCGCAAGCCTGCGGTTCGCGCCGAAGATGCTGCGGGCGGACTTGCTGCGACTCGGCACGCCCTCTCGGCCTAGACCGCGAGCCGTTTGCGGCCACGCGCGCGACGGGCGCGCAGCACATCGCGTCCTGAGCGGGTCCGACTACGGACAAGAAACCCATGACGCCGCGCTCGGCGGGTCTTGGACGGCTGATAGGTGCGCTTCATTGGCTAACCCGCGGCGAAAAAGGGCGGTATTAGAGCCTGCACGGCTCTTCATTGTCAATCACTGCAGAAAGTGCCGGGGATGGAGTTGGAGGCTGTGGATAACATGACATGGAAAGAGTAAGATTTCGACCTCGCCGGCGCGCCAGGCGCAGCCCTGGTCAAGCCCTCGAACAACGCGCTGCACGAGATCGCCGAAAACATGCAAACCCTATGGGACGCCTGCCTGCGCCGCCTTGAGCAGGAGCTTCCCGCGCAGCAATTCAACACCTGGATTCGACCGCTTGCCGCCGACGCAGCGCAGGCCGAGCCGGACACGCTGGTGCTTTCCGCGCCGAATCGTTTCGTGCTGGAACTGGTACGCGAGCGCTTTGCCGCCCGTATCGAGCGTCTTGCGGCGGAATCCAGCGGCCGCGAGCTCGGACTGCGCCTCGTACTGGCGCATACCGAGGCGGCGGCACAGCGCGCGCCCACCAATCGCGCCGCCGCCACCGCGCCACCAGCCCTGGAGCGGGCACGCCTCAATCGTCTGTTCACGTTCGACAGTTTCGTCACTGGAAAGGCCAACCAGCTGGCCCGTGCCGCCGCCATCCAGGTCGCCGAAAACCCCGGCATCTCGTACAACCCCCTGTTCATCTACGGGGGTGTGGGCCTGGGCAAAACGCATCTGCTGCAGGCGATCGGCAATCACCTGGCGGAACAGCGGCCCCAGGCCAGGCTACGCTACACGCATGCCGAACAATACGTGACCGACGTGGTGCGCGCCTACCAGCAAAAGTCATTCGACGAGTTCAAGCGCTACTACCACTCGCTCGACTTGCTGCTTATCGACGACATCCAGTTCTTCTCCAACAAAGGCCGCACGCAAGAGGAGTTCTTCTACGCGTTCAACGCACTGGTGGAGGCACACAAGCAGATCGTCATCTCCTGCGACACCTACCCCAAGGAGATCGCGGGCATGGAAGAGCGGCTGATTTCGCGTTTCGGCTGGGGCTTGACCGTTGCCATCGAGCCACCGGAGCTCGAGATGCGCGTCGCCATCGTGCTGAAGAAGGCGGAAGCCGAGGCCGCACAGATATCGGAGGAAATCGCCTTTTTCATCGCCAAGAACATCCGCTCGAACGTGCGCGAGCTGGAGGGCGCCCTGAAGAAGGTCCTCGCCTTCGCGCGGTTCACCGGGCGCGAGATCACCCTGGAAATGGCCAAGGAAGCGCTGCGCGACATCCTCAACGTTGCCAGTCGCCAGATCAGCGTCGACGGCATTCAGAAGACCGTCGCCGAGTATTTCAAGCTCAAGATATCGGACATGCATTCGAAAAAGCGCAGCCGCAACGTGGCGCGGCCGCGCCAGGTCGCGATGTCACTCGCCAAGGATCTGACACCGATGAGCCTGCCCGAGATCGGCGAGGCTTTCGGCAACCGTGACCACACCACAGTCCTGCATGCCTGCCGCACCATCTCCATGCTGCGCAAGAAGGATTCCGTGCTCAATCGTGACTACCTCGTGCTGGAACAGGTGCTCAAGGGATGACGCGAGAGAGAATAGGCCTGTGGATTTCCAGTGAGCGGATTGTGCGCAAACGGCATAACCTGCAAGGAGCTGTATTCCGTGCACATCGGTGCACATGCAGCGCACAGCTTGTACAACGCAAGCGAGCGCCGCAACCCGATGTGTACGCACGATAAAAAGCAGGACTGGAACAACTAGGCCTGCTCTATTACTTACTACTAGGAAATATATATGGCTTTAGTCAAAGCGAAGCGCGATGAACTTCTCGGGCCGTTGTCTGCGGTAAGCGGCATCATTGAGCGTCGCCACACGTTGCCGATACTGTCGAACGTGTTGATTGACAGGGTTGACGACACCCTTTCGTTTCTCGCCACTGACATCGAGATCCAAATTACGGCCCGATCCACCCTGCCGGCCGGAACGGACGCCAAGCCCATAACGGTCGGTGCACGAAAGCTGGTCGATATCCTGCGGGCGTTGCCCGACAGCACGGAAGTGACCGTGCAAATGCAGGACAAGCGGCTGCAGGTGAAGTCCGGCAATAGCCGCTTCACCCTGCAAACACTGCCGGCGGAGGATTTTCCGAGACTGGCGCGGCCGAGCGGTGAAATGGCGAGCTTCGCGCTGCCGCAGAAAGCGCTTCGGCGCCTGCTGGGTCTGGTGCAGTACGCGATGGCGCAGCAGGATATCCGCTACTACCTCAACGGGCTTCTTGTGCTGGTGGAAGACCAGCAGCTGCGCCTCGTTGCCACGGACGGGCATCGCCTGGCCTACGCCTCCATGAAGCTGCCGGCGAGCCTGCCCCGGCTTGAAGTGATCGTGCCGAGGAAGACGGTGCTCGAGCTCTCCAAGCTGCTCGGAAACGGCGAGGAAGAGGTGAAAATCGATCTCTCGGGCGCTCAGGCTGCCTTCAACCTTGGCTCCGTGGAGCTGGTCACCAAGCTCGTAGACGGAAAGTTTCCGGACTACACGCGCGTCATACCGACGCAACACAAGAATCTGGTGAAACTTGAACGAGAGGTGCTGCGCCAGGCGTTGCAGCGGGCAGCAATCCTCTCGAACGAGAAATTCCGGGGCGTGCGCTGGGTCCTGACGGACGGGAGCCTGAAGATCGTCTCGTCCAACACGGAGCAGGAAGAAGCGCAGGAAGAACTGGAGGTGCAATACAGCGGCGACGCGATCGACATCGGCTTCAACGTCAACTACCTTCTCGACGTGTTGAACAACGTTTCCGGCAACGAGGTGGAGTGCCATTTCGGCGATGCGGCATCGAGCGCGTTGCTGCAGTTTCCCGCGGAGCCCGACTTCAAGTACGTCGTCATGCCGATGCGGATCTAGGGAATACGCGCATGGGTGAATCCGAACAGCAGCGGCCCGAGGGCGGCGACTACGACTCCGACAGCATCAAGGTCCTGAAGGGACTGGAGGCGGTGCGCAAGCGCCCGGGCATGTACATCGGCGATACCTCCGATGGCACCGGCCTGCACCACATGGTGTTCGAGGTGGTGGACAACGCGGTGGACGAGGCGCTCGCCGGCTTCTGCGACGAGATCGTGGTCACCATCCACACCGACAACTCGATCTCGGTGATCGACAACGGGCGCGGCATCCCGACCGGCATCAAGGACGACGACGAGCTCAAGCGCTCGGCTGCCGAGATCGTGATGACCGAGCTGCATGCGGGGGGCAAGTTCGACTCGAACACCTACAAGGTGTCGGGCGGACTGCACGGCGTGGGCGTCTCGGTGGTGAACGCGCTTTCCGAATGGCTGCGCCTGACGATCTGGCGCGACGGCCGCGTGCACCAGATGGAGTTCCGCGACGGCGTCGCGGTGGCGCCGCTCAAGATGACGGGCGCGACCGAGCGGCGCGGCACCGAGGTGCATTTCCTCGCTTCGCG
>Ga0214471_10005220_pt1 | contig 10036 bp, 10 predicted proteins | sample RVTome_5_FD_207665 | JGI IMG/M metagenome (GOLD analysis project Ga0214471, IMG submission 207665) | Soil microbial communities from uranium-contaminated site in the Upper Colorado River Basin, Wyoming, United States - RVT142D155 | ecosystem: Environmental > Terrestrial > Soil > Contaminated >... | reverse complement strand
ATAAAAGCTTTCCTTTTGTTTGATTTAGAGATTTCATTCTATTATGATGAAGATGGGAAAATTATTCATAATATCAGGAGTTATCTTAATTGTCGTTGGGGTTATCATTACACTTTTACCCAAAAATTCAGTTATCGGAAGGTTGCCGGGGGATATAATAATTGAAAGAGAAAATTTCAAGTTTTATATCCCCGTCACCACCGGCATAATTATCAGTATCATTCTTACAATAATCCTTTACGTAATAAGCCGGTTTCGCTAAGACTTCAAGAAGTCATTTAAGAGGGTAATAAATAACTCGGGTTGTTCCGCGTGTACCCAGTGCCCGGCATCTTTTATTACTTTAATTTCAGAATTTGGGAATCTTGCTTTAATTAAATCATAATCCTGTTCGTTAATGTAGTTTGATTTTTCACCTTTAATGAACAAAGTCTTTTTTTCAAATTTATCATTTCCGGGAAGTCCAATTCCGACCCATTCCATTTTCATTCTTATAACCGGCAAATTTATTTTCCATGTGAAATTTCCAGTTTCATCTCTGCTCAGATTTTTCAAAAGAAAATTCCTTGTTGTGGAATCACTCACATATTTTGATAATTGTGTATCAGCATCATTGCGAGATTGCAATTTGTCCAATTCAATAGAAGATAATCCCTCAAGGATATTATCATGATGGATAGGATAAGAACGAGGTGATATATCCACGATAACAAGTTCTTTTAAAAGTTCCGGGAATGAAATGGCAAAATTCATTGCGACTTTACCACCCATAGAATGACCAATAATGAAGGGGTTTACAATTTCATGCTCCGCAATAAATTTTTTTAAGTCATTAACCATTGAGGGGTAGTCAAATTTATCAGAATGAAAAGACTGTCCGTGATTACGCTGATCCAGGGTGAAGACCTTGTAATCTGAAGACAGAGACCTGGCTACGGTCATCCAATTATCGGAAGAACCGAATATTCCATGCAAAATAATAATAGGGTCTCCTGTTCCCTGCTCCCGGTAAAATAATGAAGGCTGATTCATTGTAACTCCTTAAGATATAACTTTATGGCATTATCGAGCCCTAAATAAAGTGCATCACAAATAAGGGCATGCCCGATGGAGACTTCATCAATAAAAGGGATGGAAGTTTTCAAAAATTTCAGGTTATCCAGGTCCAAATCATGCCCGGCATTTATACCAAGTCCAAGTTCGTTGGCCAGTTCAGCAGCCTTAATATAGGGAGCAATAGCTTCGGCACGATCTGACGAATACCCTTTGGCATAAGCTTCAGTATACAGCTCAATTCTGTCGGTTCCGGCTTTCGCAGCTGCTTCTATCATTTGCAAATCCGGCTCAATAAAAATGGAAACCCTGACTCCGAAGCCTTTCAATTTCCTGATTGTACTGAATAAAAAATCCTTCTCTTTGATAGTATCCCACCCGGCATTGGAAGTCAAAACATCCGGAGGGTCGGGAACCAACGTAGCCTGGGCAGGCCTTACGGTCTCAATAATTTGAAGATATCTTTCATCAGGATATCCTTCAATATTGAATTCTGTTTTAACAATATCTTTTAAATCCATCACATCCTTATATTTAATGTGTCTCTCATCAGGACGAGGATGCACGGTAATTCCCTGGGCACCGAATCTTTCACAATCAAGGGCAATTTGCAAAAGATCAGGATTGTTTCCACCACGGGCATTACGTAATGTGGCTATCTTATTAATATTTACGCTCAGGCGCGTCATAAATTCTCAATTGATTAACTTTAGCCTAAATTAATTTATTCAGAAGAATTTTTTACGATGAGCCTAAAACAAAGAATTGATGCTGAAATTAAAAAGGCCATGCTTGCCAAAGAAAGTGATCGACTGCGGGCTTTAAGAGGTATTAAGTCTTTGATACTCCTTGCAGAATCGGAAAAAGAAAACAGAAGCGGTCTTTCTGAGAAGGTGGAGACACAAATACTCACTAAAGCAGCAAAGCAGAGAAAAGATTCCGCGGAGATTTACAATCAGCAATCCAGAGACGATCTCGCGGGAAAGGAGATTTTTGAATTAAAAGTAATTGAGGAATTCTTGCCGGAGCAGATGTCAGAAAAAGAAATTGAAAGACAAGTTTCTGAAATTATCTCGGAAACCGCGGCGGAAGGAATGAAGGATATGGGCAAAGTTATGGCCATTGCGACTAAACAAATGGCTGGCAAAGCGGACGGCCGAATAATTTCTGAAATTGTAAAGAAGAAGTTATCATAAATTGAACAGCCTAGATTGGATAATTCTGGCCTTCCTCACTTTTGCAGCCTTCCAGGGGTACCGGAAGGGATTTATTCTGGAGATAATTTCAGTCCTTGCACTTATTCTGGGTATCATTGGTGGCTTAAAATTGATCGATTTTGGTAAAGAATTTCTATCCAGGCACCTTGAAATAAAGGGTGACATACTACCCTATCTCAGCTTCTTATTTATTTTCATAATTATCGTTATTCTCTTAAATCTGGCCGGTAGAGCGGTTAAGAAAATTCTGGATATGACCTTGCTTGGCAACCTGGATGACATTGCCGGATTAGTAATCGGAATTCTAAAATGGACCCTCATCCTTTCATCCTTGATTTGGATTGCTTCTATAATTGATCTGAAGCTGCCATTCACCTGGACCGAAGATTCAATACTTTATCCCTATGTTTCATGGCTTGCCCCAAACCTGTTTCATATGCTATCGGGAGTTTTTCCATTTTTGGAAGAATTGATTGCATATTTTGCCTCATGAATTGATTTTGTCCTCTGTTCACAATTCACTATTTTACCACAAGGTCAAATGATACTTATTTAAATCACTTATTTTTGATTCAAAGAATGGGAAAAGGGTTCAATCTGAAAGTTGACAATGGGTTTACCTACATTGAGGAAGGTGAAGGCGAAGTAATACTGCTCTTGCACGGGCTGTTTGGTGCCCTGAGCAACTGGAAATGGGTACTGGAACACTTCTCTTCAAATTACAAAGTAGTTATACCCATGCTCCCAATTTATGACATGCCGGTGAGGGAAGCCGGTTTGGAAGGATTAGTTGGCTTTATTCAGGAGTTCGTGAAATGGAAGAAGTTCGGTAAAATGATCCTGATGGGAAATTCCCTGGGTGGACATGTCGCGCTTCTGTATGCCCTGGAAAATCAGGACAAAGTAACAAAACTGGTTTTAACCGGCAGCTCAGGATTGTTTGAAAACAGTATGGGCGGTTCTTTTCCTAAGAGAGGAAGCTACGATTATATAAAAGAAAGAGTAGAATACACATTTTATGATCCTAAAACAGCCACAAAAGAATTGGTGGATGAAGTTTTTGAAACCACCAAGAGTATCCCTAAGTGCTTGCGGATTGTTTCCATTGCAAAATCTGCCCAAAGGAATAATTTGGCATCCAGGCTGCCGGAATTGAAAGTTCCTACTTTACTGATTTGGGGTTTGAATGATACCATCACGCCACCCATGGTAGCACATGACTTTCATCGTTTACTGCCAAATTCAAAACTGAGGTTTCTGGACGAATGTTCTCATGCTCCAATGATGGAACATCCTGAAAAGTTTAATGATATATTGAAAGAGTTTTTGTAATATGCCTGAGATGATTGCTGAAGAACTCATAAATCAAATGATCCCACCCCTGAAACCATCTGATTCAGCCAATAAAGCAATTGTTTGGATGGAAGAACTGAGATCTAACCAGCTGCCGGTTGTAGACCAGGGGAAGTTTTTAGGCTTCATTTCTGAAGAAATAATACTTGAAACCACTAACATTGAAACCCCCGTTTCAAATTTTGAATTGATTGGAGAAAAATGTGTGGTAAACAGGGGAACTCATTTTTACGATATAATTAAAATTGCTTCGGAAAATAAGGTCCAGCTGGTAACCGTACTTGATGAGGACTCCTCTTATTTCGGAGTTATTACTGTTCAGGACACCATTGCTTCATTCGCACAAACTGCGGCGGTTCAGGCTCCGGGCGGAATTTTGGTAATTTCCCTAAGCATGAAAGATTACAGCCTGTCAGAAATTAGCCGGCTAATTGAAGCAGAAGATGCTAAAATCTTAAGCAGCAGTATTAAAGATGATGATTTTGATAAGACCATGCTGCGGCTTACCCTGAAAATAAACCAAATAGATTTGTCAAGGATTGTGGCCACTTTAGAGCGATTTGGATATAAAATAATAGCTCGCTACCAGGAAAGTAATGTCACCGACAATCAAAAAGAAAGACTTGATATTCTTCTTAAGTACCTCGATATATAGTATCCCGAAATCAGGAATAATCAAATTAAAAAATGAGAATTGCCATTCATGGTAAAAGGTTCATAGAGAAAACCGAACCAGTTATTCAACAGATTTTTGACGCTTTGTTACAGAATAAAGCAGAGGTGATTTTATCGGAGGAGTTTGCGGCCCATGTTAAAAAGTCGGGCATTAATTTGATGCGGCATAAAACATATGACTCGGCCAGGGGAACACCATCGGTAGATACAATTTTTTCAATCGGAGGAGATGGAACGCTTCTGGAAACAGTTACCCATGTTGGGAAAAAAGGCACACCAATTCTAGGTATAAATACCGGCAAGCTTGGATTCCTGGCTACCGTATCAAAAGAAAACATAGGAAGTGCAATTGAAAAGATTTTTAAAAAAGATTACAAGCTTGATAAAAGAACTCTTTTAAACCTGCATTCAAAAGAAAAAATTTTTTCAAATCGTACCTTTGCCCTCAACGATTTTACTATCCTGAAGCGGGACACCTCCTCTATGATCGTAGTTCATCTTTTTCTCAATAATGAATTTCTTAATTCTTATTGGGCAGATGGATTAATTGTCTCCACTCCAACAGGGTCAACCGGATACTCCTTAAGTTGTGGAGGACCGATTGTTCTGGCCCATTCCAACAACTTTGTTATAACACCGGTAAGTGGTCATAATCTGTCAGTAAGACCTTTGGTTGTACCAGACGATAACGAACTTTCCTTTAAAATTGAAGGAAGAAAGCGGAAGGTTCTTATTTCACTGGATTCCAGGTATGAAACTGTGGATATGGATATCCAACTAAAAATAACCAAAGCAGATTTCACGATCTCACTAATCAGAATAGAGGGAATTCAATTTTTTGATACGCTCAGGCAAAAGCTCAATTGGGGCTATGATGTAAGAAATTGATTGAATTGAATTTTTCATATAAATAATTTTGTATTATTTATGCAAAAATGATTTATTCAAGATACAATGAAGGTGAAAATTGGGATGTGGGTAGGAATTATCTTATTACTTTTCAGTCAGTTATCTGCAAATGCCCAAATGACGGGGCGATCCATTAAGAACAATAGCAACAGATTAAGCCGATTTAGGGGCCCAAATCTTACATTTCCGAAATATAAGCGCTATAGCTTTGCAGGTGCTTCCATTAATTCTATGAACTACTTTGGAGATCTGGCACCGGCTTCCAATCTTACCAGCACAGACATTGGATTTACGAGACCTGGATTTTCACTATCATATGGTAGAAAGTATGGTCCAATCTATTGGTGGCAAATGTCTTTTTCCTGGGGAACTCTGCGAGGCGATGACTTTGAATCTGCCGGTCCTGAGAATGAAACTGCCAAATACAGATACGTCAGGAATCTCCACTTTAGAAACAGGATTAGCGAACTCGCGTTCACTTTTCATTTTGATTTACTTGAAAATCCTTACACTTACCTTCGGAGGTCAAGTTGGACACCATACATTTTTACAGGAGTCGCCTTCTTCCATCATAATCCAAAAGCAAGAGTTCCGGATTATGATGTGTATTCGGGACGTGAATTTGAAAATGCCGGGGAGTGGATTGCACTACAGCCCCTGGGAACAGAAGGACAAAACACAGGGTTATACAACAATAAGCCTTATGCCAGGATACAGCCCGCCATTCCTATTGGATTGGGAATAAAAATTAAATTGGCATATCGATGGGATCTCAGATTGGAAATCGGAATGAGGTATTTGTTTTTTGATTATATCGATGATGTAAGTAGCGGCTATGTTGATTTGGGCATTTTTGATGATCCCCTGGCAAGGTCCTTATCGGACCGATCTCAAGAAAATACAGGCGGCGCATCGTCAAAACCCAGAGATTTTACTATTATTGAAAATATAACTTCATCGCATACCTATGTTGGAAAAGACGGACAATCTTATACTGTATATAGTGGTTACGGAAGTGATTTGCATCCTTCCAATATCAGAGGTAGTGTGAATGACAGGGATATTTACATAATCACGAGTCTCAAAATAAACAGAATACTTCAGGCATACCATAAGACAAAACCATTTCGTTAATTAACAGATGAGTTCCCTCAAAACCTTCATTACAATCCTTCTGATAGCACTTTGTATCAGTACAAGTGATGCGCAGGAAGGTGAAGTCGGCTTTGGTATAGGCGGCCTGACTTACACGGGAGAATTAGAACGGGGGTATAATTTCCTTAATAACAGACCTGCAGCAACCGTGTTTTACAGGGTAAACCTAAACGAAGCACTTGCACTTAAGTTCCCCATTACATTTGGAATGCTGCGGGATTCCGACAATAACCCAACCGACCCTTTTGCTTCGCAGAGAAATGCTTCTATGAATATTTTTCTTATGGAAGGTTCGCTTCAGTTTGAATATAATTTTTTGAAATTCAGAGATAACATATACCAACGATGGTCCCCCTACTTCTTTGGAGGGATTGGTCTTTTCTTATTTTCAGGAGAGGGCGAAAGAACCACACAATACAGCAATATTCAGGTTGCCCTTCCATTTGGGATGGGAATAAAGTACATTATGAATCCACGGTGGGTTGTCGGAGTGGAATTTGGATTCAGAAAAACCTTTTTCGATTATCTGGATAATATTTCTGAGGGAGATCCAACCTTGAAGAACTATCAATATGGAAACCAGCTGGAAAATGACTGGTATTATTTTCTTGGAATAACGCTTAGCTACACTTTCTATAAAATCCATTGCCCCTACCCCAATTGGTAAGTACTTAATCAGATTTTGCCTATTCTGACAAAAAAACACGATTTTTTAACCAATTCGAACTAATTTTGCGTGTCTAATTGATTGAGGATGAAAGAATCATTACTTCAAGGCAAGATACCTCAGCACATCGCGATAATTATGGATGGCAATGGAAGATGGGCCAAAAGTAGGGGAGCAGAGCGGATTTATGGTCATCAGCATGCTGTGGAGGCCGTTAGCCAGGTAACTGAAGGATGCGCAGAATTGGGAGTCAAATATCTCACATTATATGCATTCTCTACCGAAAACTGGGCCAGACCAAAAAGTGAAGTGGATGGCTTGATGAAATTGCTTGTATCCACAATCAGGAAAGAATTAAAAAATCTGAATAAAAATAACATTAAATTAATGACCATTGGACAAATTGAAAGTCTTCCAAAAACTTGCCAGCGGGAATTAATTGAAGCCATAACAGCCACATCCGGAAACACTGGACTTACGGTTATTCTTGCACTCAGCTATAGTGGCCGGTGGGAAATTCTGGAAGCGGCTAAGAAGATTTCTCGCGACGTCAGCAAAGGGAGACTGGGATTGGAAGATATTGATGCCCATATTTTCGAGGGATATCTTGAAACTAATTTTGTTCCTGATCCGGAATTATTAATAAGAACAAGCGGGGAGATGAGAATAAGTAACTTTTTATTGTGGCAACTTGCATACACTGAAATTTATTTCACAAAAAAAATGTGGCCTGATTTCCGCAAAGAAGATCTCCTCGAAGCCATTCGCGAATATCAAAACCGGGAGAGAAGATTTGGAAAGATTAGTGAGCAAGTAAAACCCTGATGAGAAAACTACTATTTGTACTGGCAGTACTCCTAATTGCGGATAATACTATTGCACAGATTCGTTCTAGCCGGACCAGACCTTCCACCTCCGGAGCTGAACTTGACTATGCAGCACCCAAAGAATTTGAAATAGTGCAGATTACAGTTACCGGCGCGGACTTCCTGGATAAGAACGCTTTGATATCCCTATCCGGGTTAAAGGTGGGAGATAAAATCAAAATTCCCGGTGATGATATTAGCCAGGCAATAAAGAAATTATGGAAACACGGAATTATTGGAGATGCTTCCATAATTCTGGATAAGATCGAAAATGGCCAGGTTTACCTGGTTATTGAACTTGCTGAACGACCAAGATTGTCGAGGATGAGATTTGACGGTGTGAATAAAACCCAGGAAGGAGATCTTAAAGATAAAGTAAAACTGATTCTTGGAAAAATACTTACTGACGCGGACCTGAAGAATATAGAACTGAATGTTAAATCCTATTTTATTGATAAGGGTTTTCTGAACACAGATGTAGAAATATTTCAGGAGGCAGATTCCATATCAGCAAATGGAGTTTCTCTAAGGATTGCAGTGGATAAGAAATCCAAGATCAAAATCAATGACATAAACATTGAAGGTAACGAAGAGGTTTATGATACCAAGCTACAAAACAAGATGAAGAACACTCATGAAAAGGTGAGATTCACCGTCTTCAGCCAGGTTGCTAATCAGGTATTTAATTTCAACTTCAGAAAAGCAGGAGCATTTGTGGAAACAACCAGGGAGGTAAGCGGAGATGAGTTGAAGGCATTTATGAATGAAAATGTGCGATTGAATATTTTTCGTTCATCAAAATACAAGAAGAGTGATTATGAAACGGACAAACGAAGCATAATCGATTATTATAATTCAAGAGGTTTTCGTGATGCAATGATTGTGGAAGACACAATGTACGCTCATGATGATTACTCCATAAATATTGACATCACTATTGATGAAGGGCAGAAATACTATTTCAGAAACATAACCTGGAGCGGCAATTATGTTTATTCAGATCAAACCCTCAACAATATTCTGGGAATCGAAAAGGGTGATATTTACGATATGTCATTGGTTCAGACCAAACTGACTTTCAATCCAAATGGGCCTGATATCCAGGGATTATATATGGATGACGGTTACCTGTTTTTCAATGTGCAGCCGACCGAAGTTAAAATAGATAATGATTCAATTGATTTGGAGATGAGGGTTTTTGAGGGATCCCAGGCCATCATCAACAAAATAATTATTAAAGGAAACGACCGCACAAATGACCATGTAATTCTCAGGGAATTGAGAACATTGCCCGGAAGGAAGTTCAGCAGAACCGACATTATAAGAACTCAACAGCGACTTTCGCAGATGGGATTTTTTGATCCCGAGCAAATTGGTATCAACCCGATTCCAAATCCTGCCAACGGGACAGTGGATATTGAGTATACTTTAGTTGAAAAACCCGGAGATCAGATTGAGCTGTCAGGAGGCTGGGGTGGTTCTCTCGGTTTCATTGGTACGCTCGGCCTGGTTTTTAATAATTTCTCCCTGCGGAATGTGCCGAAATTTGATAAATGGAAACCCTTGCCTTTTGGCGATGGCCAGCGGGTACAAATACGGGCTCAGGCCAACGGAAGAAGATTTCAGAACTATGTTCTGGCTTTTACAGAACCGTGGCTTGGCGGTAAGAAACCAAATTCATTTTCAGTAAGCCTGAGCCGGTCTATACAAAGAACATATGGTGAAGGCGCAACCAACAGCAGAGACCTGAACGCAAAGCTTACATTAACCAGTATCGCACTTGGCCTTGGCCGGGCCCTGGAATGGCCGGATAATTATTTTACGCTTAGCAATACTTTGGAATATACCAGGTACACCCTTAATAATTGGCCCGTTACAAACTTTAGTAGTTTAGGTTTTTCAGACGGCTCATCAAACAAGTTCGCGTTGGTAACCAACATTTCAAGGTATAGTGTAGATCAACCATTGTATCCCCGCTCGGGATCCTCCATTTCTTTGGCAATTACCTTAACACCACCCTATTCTTCATTCAATAATATTAGTTATCAGACTGCTGAAAATGAAGAAAAATTCAAGTATGTTGAATTTCACAAATGGATGTTTGATGCGGATTATTATATAAATCTGGCAGGGAAATTGGT